>Ga0207669_10000728_pt1 | contig 14253 bp, 13 predicted proteins | sample KBSM33metaG_FD_184329 | JGI IMG/M metagenome (GOLD analysis project Ga0207669, IMG submission 184329) | Miscanthus rhizosphere microbial communities from Kellogg Biological Station, Michigan, USA - KBS M3-3 metaG (SPAdes) (version 2) | ecosystem: Host-associated > Plants > Roots > Rhizosphere >...
AGCACCACCAGAATCAGGCCCGGCAGCGCGGCCAGAACTATCCGGACGTCTCCGGCGAGACCGAGCAATCCAGCACCGACCGTAAACAGGATCGCGGCCCAAAAAAGATTCTGCTCACAGGCGTCCTGCGAAAATCGGCATTTGCACGACGTACAACACCGGCGTTACACAGAATTAACCGTTTGACTGTCCGCCTACCCTGGACACCGGCAATAGTTGCGACGCGAAGGTGGTCCGAAGACATGCTGGGAGACGACATCTCCGGGTGACCCGGAGATCTGCCGTCCTTCCCTGTTCGGTCTCGACGAGAGATGTCGCATGTCTTCCATCGTTTGTTCAAATCTGTCCTTTTCCTGGCCTGACGACACCCCGCAGTTCACCGACCTGTCATTCGCCGTCGGCGATGGCCGCACCGGCCTGGTCGCACCGAACGGGGCTGGCAAGAGCACCCTGCTCAAGCTGATCGCGGGCGAGTACAGGCCCAGTTCGGGTTCGGTGACCGTCGAAGGCGCCGTCGGCTACCTGCCGCAAACGCTGCCGTTCGTCGCTGACCGCACGGTGGCCGACGTGCTGGGTCTGGCGGCGGCCCTGGCCGCCCTCGAGGCGTTGGATGCCGGCGACGCCGGTGATGACGTCTTCGCCGCGATCGGCGACGACTGGGACATCGAGGAACGCACCCGTGCACAGTTGGACCGTCTCGGCCTTGGCCACATCGCCTTTGATCGACGGCTCGGTTCGTTGTCCGGCGGCGAAGTGGTGTCGCTCGGGTTGGCCGCGCAGTTGTTGGAGCGGCCCGATGTCCTGCTGCTCGACGAGCCGACCAACAACCTCGACGCGGATGCGCGGCATCGCCTCTACGACGCGCTGGATGACTATCCGGGATGTCTGATGCTGGTCAGCCACGATCGCGTGCTGCTGGACCGGATGGACCGCATCGCCGAGCTGTATCGCGGCGAAATGCTGTTCTACGGCGGCAATTTCAGCATGTACCAGCAGGCCATGCAAGAGACCCGACAGGTCGCGGAAGCAAACCTGCGCAACGCCGAGCAACAGCTGAGGCGCGAAAAGCGGCAACGGCAGGAGGCCCGCGAACGGACTGCCCGGCGGTCGAGCGCCGCGGCGCGCAACCTGAAGAATGCCGGGCTGCCGAAAATCGTCGCAGGCAAGCTGAAAAGGGACGCGCAGGAGTCGGCAGGCAGGTCCGATGACGTACACGCCAAACGGGTGAACGAGGCGCGGGTACAACTCGACGAGGCAGAACGTGCGCTTCGCGACGACGACACCATCGTGCTCGACATGCCCGGCACCAACGTGCCCGCGGGGCGCACCGTGTTTCGGGGCGACGGCCTTCAGGTCAGCCGTGGTGGGCGGAAGCTGTTCGCCGACAACGGCATTGACCTGACAATTCGCGGCCCCGAGCGTATCGCCCTCACCGGTGCCAACGGTGCGGGCAAGTCGACGCTGCTGCGCGTCATCGCCGGTGACGTCCAGCCGGATGCGGGCACGCCGGTCCGGTCCGATGGCCGCATCGCGTACCTGTCGCAGCGCCTGGACCTGCTCGACCCGGATCGCACCGTTGCGCAGAGCCTGGCTGCGTTCGCGCCGAGCCTGACGCAGACCCGCCGCATGCATCTGCTCGCCCAGTTCCTGTTCAGCGGCAATCGGATTCACCTTCCGGTGGCTGCGCTGTCGGGAGGCGAGCGGCTTCGCGCCACACTGGCGTGCGTACTCTTCGCCGAACCCGCGCCCCAGTTGCTGCTGCTCGACGAGCCGACCAACAACCTGGATCTGGTCAGCGTCAGCCAGCTCGAGGCCGCGCTCAATGCATACGAAGGTGCGTTCGTCATCGTCAGTCACGACGAACGGTTCCTCGATGAGGTAGGGATCCAGCGCCGGCTCCGGCTATCGCAGGGCCGGTTGGAGTCGGCGAATTCGCCCTAATCGGTCACGCGATTGGCGAACCGACAGCAATCGCCAGCACGGTAAATTTGTATGCCATGGCGATACAGCCTGATTCGAGTCCGTACGGCTCGCAGACGGTGACGGGCCCCGGCTGGCCGAACGTCGACGAGGAGATGTTGGCGGCCGCGGCCGCGACGTATGAGGCGTTGGCCGCAAAAATCACCGGATCGATCGTGCCCCAGCAGCAGGGCCAGCTGATGAAGCTCGCGGACGTCTGGGAGGGTGCCGGGTCACTGGCGGCGACCGGCGAGGCCACCACGATCATCGGCGGTCACGAGGCCAACGCCGCACACGCAGCCGCGATCGCAGGGAAGCTGCGCGCCATGGAGGCCACCGTGGTCAAAGCCAAGATGCTGGCGAACACGATCGCGCAGGAGGTCCAGCACGAGTGTGAGGCGATCGCGGCGATGCCCTTCAGCAATGCCCAGGAGCTGGTGCAGAGCCGCATCAAGATGGGGCTGTCCCAGAACATCGCCAACGTGACGACCCATACGACCGAACTCGCCAACACTCTCGGCGTGCCCCCGAACATTCCCTTCGCCGGTGCCGCCCCGTCTGTGCCCGGCGGGAAAGAGGCGAAGGACACCAGCGAAGAGGCCTCGAAACAGACCGCGCAGGGATCCCGGCAGGCGATGCAGATGAGCCAGATGGGCTCCATGGCCGCACAGCTCCCCATGCAGCTCGGCCAGGCGGTGATGGCTGTGCCTCAACAGATGGGCCAACAGCTGCAGCAATTATCCCAGCCGCTACAACAGCTGACGTCGATGTTCGGCCAGGGTGGCAGGGCGGATTCACTGGGCAGCGCAGGCCTGCCGTTCTCCTCGTTCTCGAACCATCCGCTGGCAGGCGGCTCCGATGCCGGCGGTGGCTCGGGCATGGTGCGGGCGGCGTCACTGCCCGGCTCCGGCGGGAGTCCCCTGCAGACGCCGCAGATGGCCAAGCTGACGGGCACCAAACCCGTGAGCACCGCGCCCCCAGAGGGAGCAATGGCCGGATCTACTGCAACCGGCGGGGTCGCCCCGATGGCCGCCGCGGCTGGCGGCATGGGCGGCATGGCACCGATGATGGGGCAGCGCGGTGAAAGTGGCGGCACCGGTGCAAGCCTGGCGGTCCCCGCACCGCTCCAACACGACCTCGACGAAGGCGACGACGATGACTGGTGATCACAGGGGAGAAAAGCGATGACCATGCCGCTGAAGAAGCCCGAAGGCATCAGCTGGAACGCGGCATCCGTCGAGCTTCCCGAGATACCGATGCTTCCCGCCGGCCAGGATGCGCTGAGCGCGACCATCTCGGCAGTGCTTCCGACACTGGCCGCGCCGCTGGCAGCCAATGTCGCGACGCTGCAGGCGAAAGAGACGATGTTCTCAGGCAAGTTGGGCGCCGCACAGGCGGCCTACCAGAACTCCGATGACGCCGGCTCGCAGTCCGTCGGCCAAATCGTCGGCATACTCGGCCAAGTGGGCCAGCAGGCCGGGCAGATAGGGCAGATGGCGGGTGCGCCTGCACAGGCGATCGGCGGGCAGACCGGCGTGTTCGGTCAGCTCATCCAACAAGCGCTGCAGGGAGCTCAGGGCGGCAAAGGCGGCCAATCCCTCGGCGGTCAGGATGTCGGCGGGGCAGCGGGCAGTGGCGCCTCGAGTCCGGCGGAGGCAGCCGCGCCAGCGCCGGTGCGCGACAACGCCGTTGACGCCAAGGACGAACAAGCGACCCAGGCGCACGAACCCCAGCGGGAGGAGCGTGAACCGCTGCACCGTGCCGAAGCCAATGACCGCGCGATGGCAGGACCGTCTGCATCCGATGACAAGCATGGCCCGGCCCCGGTGAAATCGCCTGAGCATCAACAGCATCGCGGCGAAGGCGATCTCGGCCGCAGGTTGTGACCCGATTCAGTCGGACTGCGGACGGGTCTGTGCCGGCTCGGCACGCCGGGGCGGTAGGTCGGGCGCTCTGCCGGCATCGGCCGTGTCGCCCGCCGCGGCATGATCACCCTGCGCGTCTGGGAACCGCTCCTCGGGCACGATGCCCGGCCCGGCGCGGCCGCTGCGAGCGATGGGGTCGCCAGGCGCCTTGTCGACGGACGACCCGGCCGCCTGCGACACCTGTTGAGCAAGTTGCTGCGCGCCCTGCATGACTTGTTGCGGAATCTGTTGCAGCCCTTGGGCCATTCCTTGCAGCGGTTGCGCGATGGACTGCGCCGTCTGGCCGAGCTGCTGCCCCACCTGGCTGACCATCTGGCCCACCATTTCGGCGCCGCCGCCCGCGCCTGCCGAACCAGCACCGGCGGCCCCCGCCGCGCCCGTTGATCCTGCCGCACCCGCTGCTCCGGACGCGTTCGCGTCTTGTATCGCCTCGGCCGCGGCCCTGAGCGTGGCGGCGCCCTTCTGGTCGCCGTGTTCGTACATCTGCGCGGCCTTCTGCAGTAGCTCCGAAATGGTCTGCGCGGACGTCGATGTGGCCTGCAGCGTGCCGTGCCTGCGGTCCAGTACCTGGCTCAGGGCGCCGCTGACGGCCGACGCGATCGGCCCGTGCGTGCTCTCCACCCCGAGCGCTTCTGGCGCGGCCGTCCCCAGCAACTGAGACAGCGCGCCAACGACCCCGTCATGGATCTGGGCGTAGGACCGTACGCCGTCAGGCTGGACATACAGGGGGTCAGTCATCTGCAATCTCCGTGGCTCACGCTCGGCAAATCAATCCTATGGCCGCACGCCCACCGTACGTGACACGAATTTCCTGGTCGGGCCCCGCGTCAGCCATGGCTGGTGCTACCAGCAGCGACGGGCCAGCCCGGCCGTGTCGACGTTCTTGTCGATGGCGGGCGCCATCCGCACTAGGCGCTCGCAGCCTGGGCTGCCGCAGCGGCCGCCGAGCGCTTCATGCCGATCGCATCGAACTGCGCCGACACGTCGTTGAGGGCGGCCGCGTCCTTTGCGACCAACGCCCGCGCGTGCTGAAGCGCCAATTGACCCAATACGCAATCGACTTCGCCACTGAGCCGCGCGATGCCATCGGCCGCGCGGATGTCGCCCAGTCGCGCCGCGTCGAGCAACGCGCGCAGCGCGACCGCCGACTGGCCGCCGCGTTCGGCAGTGCGCGCGGCGTCGCGGGCCGCCGCGATCGCTCCGTGGTCGTCGCGTCGCGCCGACCTCGTCCAGGCACGCGCCAGCGCCAGTTCGGGCGCGAACAACATCGACTTCAGACCATGCCGAGATTCGGCCCGCGACAAGACCTTTCCTGCCTCGGCCGTCTCACCCAGCTGCCCAAGCGCCTGCGCCAGCAGCATCCACGCCAGCGGACCCCACGAATACCCGGTCGGCGCCAACGCCGCCGCGGCCCCACGCAACAGCGACATCGCCGACTCGAGCTCACCCTTGACGATCAACACGTCGGCCACCAACACCTCACCGATCGCGCGGCCCGGCTGCTGCAGCTGGGCAAAGTCGGTGAGCTGCTGGCCCAGCGCCTGGGCACGGTCCAGTTCACCGGCCATCACCAGCGCCGTCGTCTGACCGAAGCCGCTGGTGAACCGCAACAGACCGGGATGCCCTGCCGCGATCGCGCGCTCGGCCAGCGCGTCGACCTCATCGAAGCGGCCCATCCGCGCCGAGCTCAGCGCCGCTGCGGCCGCCGCCCACCCGATCGCGGTGTCGTCAGCCGCGGGCGACGCGAGCACCTCGTCGGCGATCTGTTTGGCGCGGCTGGGGCTGCCCGCGTTCATTGTGAACGTCGCAGCCAACGCGTCGAGAGTCGTCTGCGCGGCAGGCGTCGACACCCGTCCGCGCGTTGTCCGCAGGAACGCGGTCGCGCGCTCGGGTTCGCTCAGCATCCAGAACTGATTGGCCGCACGCGGCAGCGCCCACGCCATCAACTCGGTCTCGGACAGTGTCGACGGGTCCACGTTCGCGAGCACCGCGTCGGCTTCTCGGCCGCGGCCCTGCCACGCCAGCGCATAGGCCAGGGTCAGTCGGATCGGCAGCTGCGGTGACCGCTCGACGGCGGCCCGGCCCAAGCGTTCACTGAGTTCGAGATCGCCCAGCTGCAGCGACTCCTCGGCCGCCGCGGCCAGCTCGGCCACCGGCCGCGGGCTGTCGCTGTCCAGCGAGAGCACGGCGAGCCGCAACCGGTCCACCACTCCGCGCGGCCCCGAGGCGGCCAGCCGATTCACCAGCTCTGTGCGCAGCCGGCGTAGCTCGGGTCCGCCGAGCGCGTCACGGACCGCGTCGACGAACAGCGGGTGCGCCGGACGGACGCGATCCCCTTCGATCGCGACGGCACCAGCCGCCTCGGCGTCGGTGACGGCGTCGCGGCCCGCCAGCGCACAGGCATCGGCGAGCGACAGCGGATCCTCGACCGCCAGGTACTCCAGCACCCGGTGCGCCGGGCCTGGCAGCGCCGCGACGAACTCCTCGACCAGCGTGGCCTGTCTGTTGTCGTCGTGGCCCGGCGGCTCGATGCCGACCCGCGCCAGCAGATCGTCCCGCCACAGCGCCGAAATCTCATCGGCTACAGGCCCGTTCGGTGCGACCGTGACGATCATCTTCACCGTGCCGCTGACCGCCAACTGGTAGACGAGCGCTGCGGACAGCTTGTCCAGCAGATGCGCGTCGTCGACGATCAACAGTCTGCCGTCACCCAGCGCCTCCCGCGCAGTACGCAGCACGGCCGCGGTCTTACCCGTGTCGGGCACCTCGATCAGGTGGTTGAAGGCGGAGAACGGAACCGCAGGAGTCGTCGCCGTGACCCAGTCGACGCGATCGAACTGCGACGCCAGCCGCTGTGCCGCAGCGCGTGCCAACCACGTCTTGCCGACGCCCGCCGAACCGACCAGCACCGTCCCGGTCTGCTCGCGGACGCCCGTTTCGAGCAGTTCCAATGCCGGTTCGTGCGATGAGGTAACCCACTCAACAGGCACCGCGCGAGTGTATGGCTACGTTGTGCGTGTGTCCCCAGAACCCAACCGCGAATGGGCGGTCTGTGTGTACTGCGCGTCCGGGCCAAGGCATCCGGCGCTGTTGTCCTTGGCGGTGCGGGTCGGAGAAGCGATCGCAGAACGCGGCTGGACGCTGGTGTCCGGCGGCGGCAACGTCTCCGCCATGGGCGCACTGGCCAGCGCGGCCCGTGCGCGTGGCGGAAGGACCGTCGGCGTCATCCCGAAGGCGCTGGTGCACCGGGAGGTTGCCGACACCGAAGCCGACGAGCTCGTCGTCACCGACACCATGCGGGAGCGGAAGCAGGTGATGGAGGACCGCGCCGACGCGTTCATCGCGCTGCCCGGCGGCATCGGCACCCTCGAGGAGTTCTTCGAAGCCTGGACTGCGGGCTATCTGGGTATGCACGACAAGCCGGTGGTCATGCTCGATCCGATCGGGCATTACGACGGCCTGCTGGCCTGGCTGCACGGGCTGGTCGACAGCGGCTACGTCGCCGAGAGTGCGCTGGCTCGGTTGGTCGTGGTCGACGACGTCGACGCTGCGATGGCGGCGTGCACACCGGGTGACAGTGGTCACTAGGGTGTTGCGCACAGACGAATATCGGAGGGGATGTACCGCATGACCGATCAGAGATCGGGGACCCGCAGCAGCGTCGGGCTGCTCGACATCGCCACCCATGTGCCGCGTCTGCTGATGGATCTGCCGACCATCTTGACCGGTGTGATCACCGGATTCGGGGCCCGGCCGTCGGCGAAGACGTCCATCGGCAAGGTTTTTCAGGATCGGGCGGCACGCTACGCCGACAAGATGTTCATCAAGTTCGGCGACGAGCGGATCACCTACCGCCAGGCCAACGAGACGGTCAACCGCTACGCGGCCGTACTGGCCGCCCGCGGTGTCGGACACGGCGATGTCGTCGGCATCATGCTGCGCAACTCACCGGAGTCGGTGCTGCTGATGCTGGCCACGGTCAAGTGCGGTGCGATCGCGGGAATGATCAACTTTCACCAGCGCGGCGACGTGCTCAAGCACAGCTTCGGGCTGCTCGAAGCCAAGGCCATCGTCGCCGAGACGGACTTCGTCGAGCCGATCACCGAATGCGGCACCGACACCACCGGGCTGATCACGGTCGACGAACTACAGCGGCTGGCCGCGACCGCGCCAACCGGCAACCCGGCGACGACCGCGGCCGTGCTGGCCAAGGACAAGGCCTTCTACATCTTCACGTCCGGCACCACCGGGATGCCGAAGGCCAGCGTGATGACGCACTACCGGTGGCTGCGCGCGCTGGCCGGGTTCGGCGGCCTCGGCATGAGGTTGACCAGCAACGACACCCTGTACTGCTGCCTGCCGCTGTACCACAACAACGCCTTGACAGTCGCGTTGTCCTCGGTGCTGAACTCGGGCGCGACGCTGGCGCTCGGCAAGTCGTTCTCGGCGTCGAAGTTCTGGGACGAGATCATCCGCTACGACGCCACCGCGTTCATCTACATCGGCGAGATCTGCGCCTACCTGCTCAACCAGCCGCCCAAGCCGACCGACCGTCAGCACAAGGTGCGGGTGATCGCGGGTAACGGGCTGCGCCCGGCGATCTGGGACGAGTTCACCGAGCGGTTCGGCATCGACCGGGTCTGTGAGTTCTACGCGGCCAGTGAGGGAAACACCGCGTTCGTCAACGTTCTCAACGTCGACAAGACCACGGGGATCTGCCCGACGCCAGTTGCGTTCGTGGAGTATGACGGCGACACCGGCGAACCTCTGCGCGGCGAGGACGGCCGGGTGCGCAAGGTCCGCAACGGCGAGCCGGGACTACTGCTGTCGAAGGTGAGCAGCATGCAGCCGTTCGACGGCTACACCGACAAGAAGGCCAGTGAAAAGAAGTTGGTGCGCAACGCTTTTCGCGATGGCGACGTCTGGTTCAACACCGGCGACCTGATGCGATCGCAAGGCTTCGGGCATGCGGCGTTCACCGATCGGCTCGGCGACACGTTCCGGTGGAAGGGTGAGAACGTCGCCACCACCGAGGTCGAGGCTGCCCTTGCCACCGATCAGCAGATCGAGGAGGGCACGGTCTTCGGTGTCGAGGTGCCGGGCACGGGCGGCCGCGCGGGCATGGCGGCGATTCAGCTCAAGGAGGGCGAGCAGTTCGACGGCAAGGCGTTGGCCAAGGCGGCCTACGGGCGGCTGCCGGGCTACGCCGTGCCGCTGTTCGTCCGTGTCGTAGGGGACCTGGCGCACACGTCCACCTTCAAGAACCTGAAAGTCGACCTGCGCAAGGAGGGCTACGGCTCGGACGTCAAGGATCCGATCTACGTGCTGGCCGGCCGCGACGAGGGCTATGTGCCGTTCTACGACGAGTACCCAAAAGAGGTCACCGACGGAAAGAAGCCCAAGAACTAGCGATTTGGGCGCGCTAACGCCCGCTGAGCGACCGTAGGCGCGCCGAAATCACTGGGCCAGGCACTATGGAAGGCGTGTTGCCGACCTTCTGCGGCCGCCCGGTGGCCGGCGATCGCGCCTTGATCATGGCGATCGTGAACCGGACACCGGACTCGTTCTACGACCGCGGCGCCACCTTCACCGACAAGGCAGCCAAGGCGGCGGCCCACCGGGTGATCGAAGAGGGCGCCGATGTCGTTGACGTGGGTGGCGTCAAGGCCGGACCAGGCGACACAGTCGGCGTCGACGAGGAGATCGCCCGCGTCGTGCCGTTCATCGAGTGGCTGCGCGACACCTTTCCCGACCAGCTGATCAGCGTCGATACCTGGCGCGCAGAGGTGGCCAAGCAGGCCTGCGCAGCCGGAGCCGACCTGATCAACGACACCTGGGGCGGTCATGACCAGGCACTTCCCGAGGTCGCAGCTGAGTTCGGGGCCGGCTTGGTGTGCTCGCACACCGGCGGTGCAGCGCCGCGGACACGACCGTTCCGGGTCAACTACGGCACCTCGGAGCGGGGCGTCGTCGACGACGTGATCGCAGAAGTGACGGCCGCAGCCGAACGCGCGGTGGCCCTCGGGGTGGCGCGTGACTCGGTGTTAATCGACCCGACCCACGATTTTGGCAAGAACACTTATCACGGTCTTAGTTTGTTGCGCCACGTAAAAGACCTTGTAAAAACTGGATGGCCGGTCCTGATGGCACTCAGCAACAAAGATTTCGTCGGGGAGACTCTGGGTGTGGGTCTGAGCGAACGCCTCGAAGGCACCCTGGCCGCGACCGCCTTGGCCGCCGCGGACGGGGCCGCCATGTTCCGGGTGCATGAGGTCGGGCCCACGCGGCGCGTGCTCGAAATGGTCGCGTCGATCCAGGGCGTGCGTTCGCCGACGCGCACGGTGAGGGGACTGGCATGACACTGACACCAGAGCTGCCCGGGACGGACGTCGTCATCGGGAGATGGCTGACCGACCACAGCTGGAACCGGCCGACATGGACCATCGCCGAACTGGAGGCCGCGAAGGCCGGACGCACCATCTCGGTGGTGCTGCCCGCCCTCAATGAGGAAGAAACCGTCGGAAGCGTCGTCGAGACCATCACCCCGCTGCTTGGCGGGCTGGTCGACGAGCTCATCGTGCTGGACTCCGGCTCCACCGACGACACCGAGATCAGGGCAGTTGCGGCCGGTGCGCGAGTGATCAGCCGTGAGACGGCGCTTCCCGAAGTGGAGCCGCAAGCCGGCAAGGGTGAGGTGCTGTGGCGGTCGCTGGCCGCGGCCACCGGCGACATCATCGTGTTCGTCGACTCCGACCTGATCGACCCTGACCCGACGTTCGTGCCCAAGCTGGTCGGCCCGTTGCTCACCACCGAGGGCGTCCACCTGGTCAAGGGCTTCTACCGGCGGCCGCTCAGGGTCAGCGGCAGGGAGGACGCCAACGGCGGAGGCCGGGTCACCGAGCTGGTCGCGCGCCCGCTGCTCGCGTCGTTGCGACCCGAACTGAGCTGCCTGCTGCAGCCGCTGGGCGGCGAATACGCCGGCACCCGCGAGCTGCTGACCTCGGTGCCGTTCGCGCCAGGCTACGGCGTGGAGATCGGGCTGTTGATCGACACCTACGACCGCCTGGGCCTGGACGCGATCGCCCAGGTCAACCTCGGTGTGCGCACGCACCGCAACAGGCCCTTGACCGAACTCGCGTCGATGAGTCGGCAGGTCATCGCCACGCTGCTGTCGCGCTGCGGCGTTCCGGACTCCGGTGTGGCGCTGACACAGTTCTTCGCCGACGGCGACGACTACACGCCGCGGACCTCCTCGGTCTCGCTGGAGGACCGCCCGCCGATGATCTCGTTGCGCCCGCGCGGGTAGCACTTTCGGTACTCCCCCGCGAGCGGGTGGGCCCCCAGCTTGCGAGGGGAGTGCCCCCAGTCGGACTCGTCGGGCAATATCGACAGCGTGACCTTGGTTCTGCTGTACCTGGTAGTGCTGATCCTGGTGGCCATCGTGCTGTTCGGGCTCGGCAGCGTGCTGTTCGGCCGAGGGGAGCCGTTGCCGCCGTTGCCGCGCAACACCACCGCCACGGTCTTGCCGGCCTCGGGCGTCACCGGCACCGACGTCGACGCCGTCAAGTTCACCCAGACACTGCGTGGCTACAAGACCAGTGAGGTCGACTGGGTGCTCGACCGTCTCGGCCAGGAGCTCGACCTGTTGCGCGGCCAGCTGGCCGCGGTGCGCGCGGCCCACGGCCTCGACGACGACACGAACGAAGCCGACCAGCTGGCGGAGGGCGGCGCCCACGCGCTGCCCTCTGACAGGGACGACGCGTGACCGTCGAAGACGACGGCCGCATCCGGTGCGGATGGATCGACCAAACACGTTTGACCCCAGACGATTTCGTCCTCTACCGGGACTACCACGACACCGAGTGGGGCCAGCCGCTGCGCAACTCCGCTGCCCTGTTCGAACGGATCAGCCTCGAGGCGTTCCAGAGCGGCCTGTCGTGGCTGATCATCCTGCGCAAGCGGGAGAACTTCCGTCGCGCATTCCACGGGTTCGATGTCGAACGCATCGCCCGCTACACCAAACGCGACTTCGATCGGCTGATGGCCGACACCGGGATAGTGCGCAACCGTCTGAAGATCGAAGCCACCATCGCCAACGCGCGTGCGGTCGCCGATCTCGACGTCGACCTCGCTGAGTTGCTGTGGTCGTTCGCGCCGCCGCCCCGTCCGCGACCCGCCGACCTCTCCCATGTCCCTGCGGTGACTCCGGAGTCCACCGCGATGGCCAAGGAACTGAAGCGCCGCGGCTTCCGATTCGTCGGACCCACGACGGCATACGCGTTGATGCAGGCCACGGGAATGGTCGACGACCACATCGCCGACTGCTGGGTTCCCGCGATCAGAGCCGCATCCTAACGACGGTCATAGCCGGGTCTTTGCACACCTAGCGCCACGGATAGGGAACAATGGGGAAAGATCAACAGCCCGAGCGGGCCAGCTCATGTGGAGGGAGCACTCGATGGCGGCGATGAAGCCCCGGACCGGCGACGGTCCACTGGAAGCAACCAAGGAGGGGCGCGGCATCGTGATGCGGGTACCACTGGAAGGCGGCGGGCGACTCGTCGTCGAACTCACCCCCGAAGAAGCCGCCGCCCTCGGCGACGAGCTCAAGGGCGTCACCAGCTAGCGATTTCGGCGCGCTTACGTGCGCTCGGCGCATGTTTCCGCGCCGAAATCTACGAGGAAACTTTTCGGTAGATCTCCAAAGTCTGCTCGGCGATGTGCGCCCAGGAGAATTCTTGGATGCAGCGCTGCCGGCCTGCTTGCCCGTACTGGCGCGCTATCTCAGGGTCGGCCACCAACGAATTGACCGCCTCCGCCAACCGTCGCTCGAAGAACGCCGGGTCGCTCGCGTCGTAGTGCACCAGCAGGCCCGTCTGACGGTTTGCGACCACCTCCGGTATGCCGCCGACATCGGAGGCCACCACCGCCGTCGCGCACGCCATCGCCTCAAGATTCACGATTCCCAACGGTTCGTACACCGATGGACAGACGAAAACACTTGCTGCTGAGAGTATTTCGCGGATCTTACTGATCGGCAGCATCTCCCGAACCCAGAACACGCCGCTGCGGACGCGGGCCAATTCCTGCACCGCCGACGTCACCTCGGCCGCGATCTCCGGGGTGTCCGGTGCGCCCGCGCACAACACCAGCTGGATCTCTGGCGCGAAGTTGTGGGCCGCCGCGATCAGATGCGCGACTCCCTTCTGCCGGGTGATCCGCCCGACGAAAGCCACGATCGGGCGATTCAGGTCGACGTCGAGCTCTTCGAGCACTGAGTCACCCGGCTCCGGCTGGATGGGATACCAGACGGCGGTGTCGATCCCGTTGCGCACCACGTGTACCCGGTTGGGATCCAGCGCCGGGTAGGTCTTCAGGACGTCGTCACGCATGCCGGAACTGACCGCGATCACCGCGTCGGCGGCCTCGACGGCGGTCTTCTCCACCCAGGACGACACCCGGTAGCCGCCACCGAGTTGTTCGGCCTTCCACGGCCGCATCGGTTCGAGCGAGTGCGCGGTCAGCACATGCGGGATGCCGTACAGCAACGCGACGAGATGTCCGGCAAGACCGGTGTACCAGGTGTGCGAATGCACCACGGTGGCCTGCCCGGCGGTGTTGACCATGGTCAGGTCGGCCGACAGCGTCGAAAGCGCCGGATTGGCGCCCTTGAGCGCCGGGTCGGGCTGAGCGACGATCGCCCCATGGCGCGGCGCCCCCATGCAATGCACGTCGACGTCGCACAGATGGCGTAGCTGCGCGACAAGCTCGGTGACGTGTACCCCCGCACCGCCGTAGACCTCGGGCGGATACTCCCGAGTCATCATCGCCACCCGCATGGGCACGACGGTAGTAGCCGTGGCGCTGCCGCACGATTGTTATTGAACGCGAAGACGCCAATTGCCTTGACGGACAGCCCGTCAGAAGTTTGATCAATAGTGCGAATGGCTAGCCGCGCGCAGTACCGGCCGATAGGTTTGAATCATGCGGGAATTGCCACAAGTACTGGGCATAGTCCTGGCCGGCGGGGAGGGCAAGCGGCTTTATCCGCTTACGGCAGATCGTGCGAAACCGGCGGTGCCGTTCGGCGGCGCGTACCGGCTGATCGATTTTGTGCTGTCCAATCTGGTGAACGCGCGATACCTGCACATCTGCGTGCTGACCCAATACAAGTCGCATTCGCTGGATCGCCATATTTCGCAGAACTGGCGGTTGTCCGGACTTGCCGGCGAGTACATCACCCCGGTGCCGGCACAGCAGCGGCTCGGCCCGCGCTGGTACACGGGCTCTGCCGACGCGATCTATCAATCGCTGAATCTGATCTACGACGAGGACCCCGACTACATCGTCGTGTTCGGCGCCGACCACG
>Ga0207669_10000742_pt1 | contig 14150 bp, 15 predicted proteins | sample KBSM33metaG_FD_184329 | JGI IMG/M metagenome (GOLD analysis project Ga0207669, IMG submission 184329) | Miscanthus rhizosphere microbial communities from Kellogg Biological Station, Michigan, USA - KBS M3-3 metaG (SPAdes) (version 2) | ecosystem: Host-associated > Plants > Roots > Rhizosphere >...
TCGCTCGAACTGCCGCCGGGGCGGGTCCGCGCCATCGCCCTGTTCGCGCATTGCTTCACCTGCACCCAGGCGAGCCATGGCGCGCGGCGCGTCAGCACCGCGCTCGCGGCGCAAGGCATCGCAACCTTGCGGTTCGACTTCACCGGACTCGGCAAGAGCGAAGGCGAGTTCGCCGACAGCCATTTCGGCGCCAATATCGAAGACCTCGTCGCGGCGGCGGCTCATCTCGAGGCGACGATCGGTGCACCCTCCATCCTGATCGGCCATTCGCTCGGTGGTGCGGCGGTGATCGCCGCGGCGGCGCACATCCCCTCCTCGCGCGCGGTGGTTACGATCGGCGCGCCGTTCGACCCCGCGCACGCGCTGCATCACATCAGCGCGGAAGACGCCGCGCGGATCGAGGCCGAAGGGGTCGGTACGGTCGCGATCGGCGGACGTCCGTTCCGCGTCGGGCGCGACTTTCTCGATGCCGCCAAGGGACAGGATCAGGCAACGCGGTTGGCGCACCTCAAAAAAGCGCTGCTCGTGCTCCATGCACCGACCGACGAGGTGGTCGGGATAGAGAATGCCAAGGCGATCTACGACGCCGCCAAACACCCGAAGAGTTTCGTCGCGCTCGACGGCGCCGATCATCTGCTGACCGATGCCGAGCGCGCATCCTATGCCGCGTCGATCATCACCGCCTGGGTCGAGCCCTTTCTGCTGCCCGCCAAATCGCCCGACATGTTGCCCGAAGGCTGCGTCCGTGTCGGCTCGGGCGAGGGGCCGTTCGTCCAATTGGTCGATGCGTCGGGACACACGTTCCTGGCCGACGAACCGCTGCGATCGGGCGGCAGCGACCTCGGCCCCACGCCGTACGACCTGCTGCTCGCGGCACTCGGCACCTGTACCTCGATGACGATCGAACTGGTGGCGCATGCCGAGGGCATCCCGGTCGAGGGAGTCGAGGTGCTGCTCCGCCACGAACGCCGCCATGCCGACGACAGCGCTGCGGCGGCAGGCGGGCGGCCGCGGCTGGAGATCCTCCATCGCGACATCCGGCTGGAGGGCAACCTCACCCAGCAACAGCGCGATCGCCTGCTGGTGATCGCCAATAAATGCCCGGTGCACCGGACGCTGGAAAACTGTCCGACGGTGGAGACGCAGTTGGTCGATTAAATCCTGGCCATGCAGGGGGCGCCGATGCTGCCGACCGGCGGTCGCGAAAACGGAGCCGACAAGCCGGAAGCGACTCGCTAGAGGGGGGCGATGACTGTCCTCAAACTCGGCACGCGAGGATCGCCGCTCGCATTGGTCCAGGCCAATATGGTGAAGGACGCGCTGGCCGCGGCGCACGATATCGCCTGCGAGATCCACATTATCCGTACCACCGGCGACCGCGTCCAGGACCGCGCGCTGGCGGAAATCGGCGGCAAGGCGTTGTGGACCAAGGAACTCGACCGCGCGTTGCTCGACGGCGAGATCGATCTTGCCGTCCATTCGATGAAGGACGTCGAGACGATCCGCCCCGAGAGCATCGTCATCGCCGCGATGCTGGAGCGCGCCGATGTTCGCGACCGGCTGGTCGGTGCCGACAGCCTGGCGGCGATCCGCGAACATGGCGTGGTCGGTACGAGCAGTCCGCGGCGGCGCGCCCAGGTGCTGCGCACGCGCCCCGATGTGTCGGTGGTGCTGTTCCGCGGCAATGTCGATACGCGGCTGGCCAGACTGGCGGCGGGCGAAGCCGATGCCACGTTGCTCGCGGCGGCGGGGCTCGACCGGCTGGGGCGCGACGACGTGGGTGTGGCGCTCGCGATCGCGGAAATGCTGCCGGCCCCGGCACAAGGCGCGGTGGGGATCGAATGCCGCGCCGATGACGCCATGACGGCGGCCTTGCTCGCGGCGATCGACCATCCAGCGACCAGCCGCGCGGTCCGCTCGGAGCGGGCGTTCCTCGCGGCGCTCGATGCGACCTGCCATTCGCCGATCGCGGCGCTGGCGACGATCGCGGACGATGTGGTGACGTTGCGCGCCGAATTGCTGTCCGAGGATGGCGGCGAGCACGTCGCGGGGGACGCCTCGGGGCCGGATGGCGAAGCACTGGCGCGCGATCTGGCGAGCGTGCTGTTCGAGCGTGCGACGCCGGCGATTCGCGCGGGGTTCGCGGGATGAGCCGCGCCATCGCGGTGCTGCGCCCCGAGCCGGGCAACACCGCGACCGCTGCGGCGATCGAGGCGCTGGGGCTGACCGCGATCCGCTTGCCCCTGTTCGAGGTCCAAGCGATCGAGTGGACGCCGTCCGATGTCGAGCGCTTCGATGCGTTGCTGCTGACCAGCGCCAACGCACTTCGCCATGCCGGACCGGGGCTAGCCGCTCTGCGCGGACTGCCGGTTCATGCGGTCGGCGACGTCACTGCCGCCGCGGCGCGCGATGCCGGATTGGAGGTCGTCGCGGTCGGCGATCGCGACGGCGCGGCATTGCTCGCAGCTGCCGCGGCGAGCGGGGTACGGCGCGGCTTGCTGCTTGGCGGGCGCGACCGCGCGGTGGAGGAGCATCCGATCATCGCCGAGGCGATCGCCGTATATGCGAGCGAGCCGGTTGCCGTCGCGCTTGAGGCGCTCGATCAGCTGGCCGGCTCGGTCGTGATGGTCCATTCGCCACGTGCCGCGCGCCGCGTCGCCGATCTGATCGACCGCGCCGGAATCGATCGCCGGACGGTGCGGCTGGCGGCGATCAGCGCAGCGGTCGCCGACGCCGCCGGCGGCGATTGGGAGCGCATCGCGGCGGCGCCTTCTCCCGATGGTGCCGCACTGATCGAGCTCGCGCGCACCCTGGCCGATTGACCGCCCCCGCGCCGCGGCGGATAAGGACGCCATGAGCGACATCGCGCAAAGTCCGCCGGCGCCCGCCCGGCAGCTGACCCTGACCGCGACAATTGGGATCGCGCTCGCCACTTTCATCGTCGGGCTGCTGATCGCCGGGCTGGTCGTCTGGCGGATGGTTCCCGCGCAACCCGTGCCCGAACCGCAAGCCGCGGTGCCGGCCACCAAGGTCATCGTCGCGCCGCCTGTCGCAACCGACCCCGCCTCGATCTCCGCGCGCCAGCAGATGCTCGCCGCGGAGCTCTCCGCGCTCGAACAGCGCACCGCCGCGGTGACCGGGGAAGCTGCCAATTCCTATGGCAATGCCACCCGCGCCGAAGGCATGATGATCGCGTTCGCCGCGCGCCGCGCGATCGATCGCGGATCGCCTTTGGGCTATATCGAACAGCAGTTGCGCGACCGGTTCGGCACGACGCGGCCCAATGAGGTCGCGGCGATTATCGATGCCGGGCGCAACCCGATCACGGTCGAGGATCTGCGGCTCGGGCTCGACCAGATCGGATCGCAGCTCGCTTTGGGGCCGGCCGGCGACGGCTGGGGCGGGTCGTTCGTCCGCATGCTCGGCAGCCTGGTGGTGATCCACCCGCGTAATGCGCCCTCGCCGGTGCCGGGGGAACGGCTGGCACGGATTCGCCGGTTTCTTGCCCAGGGTCAGGTCGAGGCCGCGGTCGAGGAAGTGAAGCGCCTGCCCGGCGCCGCGCAATCCAAGGCCTGGCTCGACGGCGCCCAGCGCTATATCGCGACGCGCCAGGCGCTTGACACGCTGGAAGCCGCGGCGCTGCAGGGAAATGCCGCCGCGCTGGCGGCGGTGAGAGGGTAGAGTTCGGCGTCCGCGCCTTATTGCCGTCATCCCCGCGCAAGCGGGGACCCATCACCGGCGCTTCCAACCATCACAGCTGCTGTGTTGCGCTGCTCGCTCTGGAGCTGGGTCCCCGCTTGCGCGGGGATGACGGTGGTGGGACGAGTGGAATATTAAAGCCGCGACATCAGGGCTTGCGCAGCCGCCGGCGCGCGGACCTTGGCGCCGTTGATCATGAAGATGAAGGTATCGCGCGGCTTCTTGGGCGCCGGATCGGCGGCATAAGGCAGCCCCTTGGGCGATCCACCCGCCGCCCAGTCCTTCGCCACTTCCGCCCAATGGTCGAGCACGTCGGAGGAATAGCCCTGCGGTTCCTCTTCGACCGCGTTTTCGAGCCGGGCGTAGACGAAGTCGCCGGTCACATCGGCGATCGCTGGGTAATCGGCCGATTCGGCATAGACGATTGCGACCCCAGCCTTGCGGCAGAGATCGACGAATTCGGGGACGTGAAAGCTGTCGTGGCGAACCTGCACCGCGTGGCGCAGCGCGACGCCGTCATGGCTCGCCGGCAGCAATTTCAGGAACGCGCCGAAATCGTCGGCGTCGAATTTCTTGGTCGCCATGAATTGCCACAGGATCGGGCCGAGCTTGGGACCAAGTTCGACGATTCCCTGGCCGACGAACCGCGCGATCGACTCGCCGCCCTCGGCCAGCACTTTGCGGTTGGTGCAGAAGCGCGATGCCTTGACCGTGAAGACGAAGTCGTCTGGCACGACTTCCGCCCAGCCGGCGAAGGTCGCCGGCTTGAACCCCGAATAATAGGTTCCGTTGATCTCGATCGCGCTGAGCTGGCGCGAGGCATATTCAAGCTCGCGCTTTTGCGGCCATTTGTCGGGGAAGAAGGTCCCGCGCCAAGGTTCGTAGGTCCAGCCGCCTATGCCGATTCGTATTTTCGCCATCCCGCGACGATACCCTCAACCCCGCACGAAGCGATAGCGGTCGCGGATGCGGCGGTTGAAGAATCCGCCCTTCGAGGTCGCGCGGCGCATCGCCGCGACGACGCGTTCGGGGACGTCGAGATACGAATAAAGCCGCCCGCTGACGAAGCGGATATCGAGCCGGTGTGCGGCTTCATCATAGTCGAACGATCGAATCACGCTGGAGGGCATGGCTTTTCAACGCATTGGGGGTGAATCGCGTTTCACCACGGAACGGCGCGCCGCTTGAAACGCATTGCGCGCTGGTGCACACCCGCGACTCGGGTGCGGGGGGTGCCTGTCGCCGCAATCCGCGGCTGCGCGCGCCACCGACCCGTCAGGTGAGGGGTGAGGCGTGTTGCGTTTGATGAAGTCCCGGATTGCACATTTGCTGGCCGCTTTTGGCGGCATGATCAATGCCAGCGTCGCCTATGCACAGGATACGGTGGGTGACCCCGCCGGATCAGGTGTATTGGTCTCCGCGGTGCGCTGGCTGCAGGGCACGTTGCTCGGCACTGTCGCCACCGTGGTCGCGATCATCGCGGTCGCCGCAGTCGGCTTCATGATGCTGACCGGGCGGATCAACTGGCGGTATGGCGCGACGGTCATCGTCGGCTGCTTCATCCTGTTCGGCGCCGCCTCGATCGTCGCGGGAATCCAGTCCACCGCCACTTTGGGCAATTGAGCCATGGCCGGGGGGCTCGATCGCGATCCCTTGTTCGTCGCGTTGACGCGGCCGCAGATGTTCGCGGGCGTGACCTATAGCTATTTCGTCGTCAACGGCGTGGTCGCGACCGAATTGTTCCTGATCTTCCACTCGATCTGGGTGCTGGCGGCCGCCGCCCTGATCCACGTCGTCGGCATGATTCTGTGCGTGCGCGAGCCGCGCTTCTTCGACCTGTGGCTGGCCAAGGTCAGCCGCTGTCCGCGCGTGCGCAATTATTCGATCTGGCGATGCAACTCCTACCGCCCCTGACCAACGACCGGCGGGCCGTCGCGCGCGAGAAAACGGCCGGGGCGCATCTTCCCTATGCGCGGCACGTCGACGATCATACGATCGAGACGCGCGATGGCCTGTTGATGCAGGTGATCCAGCTGCGCGGGCTGTTGTTCGAAACCGCCGACACCGATGAGATCAATTACCGCAAGTCGTTGCGCGACGCGATGCTGCAGGCGATCGGATCGTCGCGCTTTGCGATCTATCATCACGTCATCCGGCGCGAGGCGGATGCCGAGATGTCGGACAAATTCCCCGACGATTTCTCGACCCGGCTCGACGCCGCGTGGCGCGCGCGGCTGTCGGCGCGGCGGCTCTACGTCAATGACATCTTCCTGACCCTGGTGCGCCGCCCGATGCAGGGCCGCGTCGGGGTCGCCGACCGCATTCGCGGCTGGTTCGGCAGCACCGGGGTCGATCCCGACATCACCCGTAGCCACGAAGTGCACCAGCTCGATACCGCGCGCGATGCTTTGCTGGCGCAGCTCGGCAGCTACGACCCGCGCTTGCTGTCGGTCTACGAGACCAAGGCGGGCTTCTGTTCGGAGCCGCTCGAATTCCTGTCGGCGCTGTACAATGCCGAGATGCGCCCGGTGCTGATGCCGATGCAGGATGCCGGCGCCTATCTGCCCTATCGCCGGATCAGTTTCGGCGAGGAGACGGTCGAGCTCGGCCCGGCGGGCAATACCGGTCGCAGCTTCGTCGGCATGGTGTCGATCAAGGATTATCCCGCGCAGACCGCGCCTGGCATGCTCGACGAATTGCTGCGGTTGCCGTTCGAGATCACCGTGTCGCAATCGTTCGGCTTCGTCGATCGCCAGGCGGCGCTCGGCAAAATGAACCTCGCGCTCCGCCGGATGCGCTCGGCCGAGGACGAAGCAGTCAGCCTGCGCGGCGAATTGTCCAATGCCAAGGACGATGTCGCCGCCGGCCGCGCCGGCTTCGGCGAGCATCACATGACCGTCGCGGTGCACGGCGAGTCGATCGATGAGGTCAATGCCGGGGTCGCCGAAGTGCAGGCGTCGATGTCCGATCTCGGGATCATCGCGGTGCGCGAGGAGATCGCGCTCGAGCCCGCTTTCTGGGCGCAGTTCCCCGGCAACTTCAAATATATCGCGCGGCGTGGCCTCATCTCGACCGGCAATTTCGCCGGCTTCGCGTCGAGCCATAATTTCGCGCTCGGCAAGCCCGATTCCAATCATTGGGGTCAGGCGGTCAGCCTGCTCGAGACCACCGCGGCGGGCCCTTATTATTTCAATTTCCACCAGGGCGATCTCGGCAACTTCACCGTGATCGGCCCATCGGGGTCGGGCAAGACCGTGGTGCTTAATTTCCTGCTCGCCCAGGCGCGCAAATTCCATCCACGGATCATCTTCTTCGACAAGGATCGCGGCGCGGAATTGTTCATCCGTGCGATCGGCGGACGCTATGACGTGCTGCGCCCCGATATGGCGGCGGGGCTCAACCCGCTCCAGCTTGACGACAATCCCGCCAACCGCCAGTTCCTGATCGACTGGGTCGCGCAATTGGCAGGCGGCGCCGATATCGACGAGACGGCGCGAATCAAGGACGCGGTCGACGCCAATTTCGACCAGCCGATCGAGCATCGCCGACTGCGTCACCTGGCCGAATTGTTCCGCGGCGGGTCGCGGCCGACCGCCGCCGATCTCTATTCGCGCCTCAGGCCGTGGTGGGGCGACGGCGAGCGCGCCTGGCTGTTCGATAACGAGCGCGATTTGACCGATCTGTCGGCCACCTCGGTCGGGTTCGACATGACCCAGATCCTCGACGATCCCGCGGTGCGGACGCCGGCGATGATGTACCTGTTCCACCGCGTCGAGGAGCGGCTCGACGGGTCGGCGGCGATCATCGTCGTCGACGAGGGATGGAAAGCGCTCGACGACGAGGTGTTCGTCCGCCGCATCAAGGATTGGGAAAAGACGATTCGTAAAAGGAACGGCATCGTCGGGTTCGCGACACAGAGCGCGCAGGACGCGCTGGAAAGCCGCATCGCCTCGGCGATCATCGAGCAGGCCGCGACGCAGATCTTCATGACCAATCCCAAGGCGCGCGCGGCTGATTATATCGACGGCTTCGGGCTGACTCCGCACGAATACGAGATCGTCCGGACCCTGCCCGACGACGCGCATTGTTTCCTGATCAAGCACGGCACCGAAAGCGTCGTCGTGCGGCTCAACCTGACCGGAGAGCGCGATATCCTGACGATTCTGTCGGGGCGCGAACGCACGGTGCGCCTGCTCGACGAGATCCGGGCGGAAAAGGGCGACGATCCCGCCGACTGGATCCCGCTTTTGCTGGAGCGCGCGTGATGCAGGTGGCGTGCCCGGCGATCAGCGATTCGCAATTCCTGTCGAGCGTGCTCGGCCATATCGATTGCCAGGCGCAGACCTTGGGCGCGGCCGGATATCAGGCGATGTCGGCGGGCGGGTCGGCATCGTCGCTGATATTGGGCGGCGTGCTGACCGTGTTCATCGCGTTGTTCGGCTATCGCCTGATCCTGGGCGACACGCCCGACGCGCGTACCGCCATCCTCACCGTCATTAAACTGGGCGTGGTGTTGCTGCTGGCGACGAGCTGGCCGGCGTTCCGCACGCTCGCTTATGACGTTGCGCTCAAGGGCCCGGCCGAACTCGCCGGCGCGGTCGGCGGCGCCTCGGGGCTACCCGGCGCCGGTGGCGGATTGGTCGCGCGGTTGCAGGCGGTCGACGACGAGATCGCCGAGCTCAACGTCATCGGCACCGGACGCCCGCCCAATACCGATCTGGTCGCGGGGTCGACCACGCAGCCCCAGACTCCTGAGCAACAGGCGCAGGAGCGCCGTCGGCTGCAGGGGCTGGCCAGCCATGCGCGCTGGGACCCGGCGCGCGACCTGTCGCTGCTGGGGAGTGCGCGGACCTTGTTCCTGGCGGGGACAATCGCTGCCTTTGCCAGCGTCCGGCTGATCGCCGGGCTGTTGCTTGCCTTGGGGCCGCTCTTCGCGATCTTCCTGTTGTTCGAGGGCACGCGCGGGCTGTTCGAGGGCTGGGTGCGCGGCCTGGCCGGCGCGGCATTGGGCGCGCTCGGCACCGCGATCGTGCTGGGGGTCGAACTCGCCTTGCTCGAACCCTGGATGGCCGCGGTGATGGAGTTGCGCCACCAGGAGATCGCGACGCCTGCGGTCCCAGTGGAATTGCTCGCGCTGTCGCTGATCTTCGCGGTGACGTTGATTGCGGTTTTGGTCGCGGTGGCACGCGTGGCGCAGGGATTCCGCATACCATCGAGCTGGAAACAGGTCGGCGAGCGGGTCGCCACCGGCTTTGCCGACCGCGTGCCGGTGCTGGCCGGCGCGCGCGGCAATGAAGGCACGATCACCGACCAACGGTCGCGCGCGATCGCGATCGCCGATGCGGTGACCGCGACGCAGCGGCGCGAGAGCCATGCCAGCCAGCCGCCGGCCGCCTCGCTCGGACGGCCGGGAATCAATCCGACCAACACGCGAGAGATCGCCGTTGCGGCTGCCGTGCCGCTCGGCCAAAGTTACAGGAGGCGGACGCGGGGGCGCGTGTCGGCCGGAGCAACACGGCGGGATAGCAACAGATGAAACAGGCCGCGCGCGAATCGCTCGACGCTTATTATCGCGAGGCGGACAGCTGGGCCGACGATCGCCAGGACATGCTGCGCGCGTCGCGCCGCACGGCGTGGATCGTCGCCGGTGTCGCGGTGGCGGTCGCCTTGTTCGAGGCGATCGCGCTGATCGTGCTGATGCCGCTGAAGACGGTCGTTCCCTATACGTTACTGGTCGATAAGCAGACCGGCTATGTCCAGGAACTGAAGCCGCTCGACGCCGAGAAGATCGCGCCCGACACTGCGCTGACCCAGTCGTTCCTGGTGCAATATGTCATCGCGCGCGAAAGCTACGATGCAGGCACGGTCCAGGCCAATTATCGCAAGGTGCAGACCTGGTCGGCCCAGGTCGCCAAGGCCGATTACGTCAACGGCATGCAGGCGGCCAATCCCGCCAGCCCGCTCAGCCGCTACCCAAGGTCGGTCGTCGACGCGCGGGTCAAGAGCATCACCTCGATGGGCGGCAACGAAGCGTTGGTGCGGTTCGACACCGTGCGTCGCGATCCGGGTGGGCAGGCGCAGCCGGCCGAATCCTGGGTCGCGGTGATCAAGTACCGCTTCTCGACCGGGCCGATGCGGGCCGAGGATCGCTTCGTCAATCCGCTGGGCTTCCAGGTGTTCGGCTATAATCGCAGCCAGGAAAATCTCGCGCCCCAGCCGGCGCCTGTCACCTCCGTAGCGCCGCTGCCAGGACCGAGCCAACCGCAAGTATTCGCTCCCGGCGCGCAAACGAGCCCCAGCCCGTCGCCGTCGCGCCCGCCCAATGGCACCGAGGTTACGCTTTGAGGCTCGTTTCCGCTCTGATCCTGGCGGCGGCGTTTGCGGCCGCACCGGTGCAAGCGCAGGTCCGGCCGCAACCCGGCAATGGCGATCCGCGCATCCAGACGGTGACGTACGACGCTGACCAAGTCGTCTCGCTCCAAGTGCTGAGCGGCTATGAATTGACGGTCGAATTCGCCCCTGACGAGCGGATCGAGAATGTTGCCGTCGGCGACAGCGGGGCGTGGCAAGTCACGCCCAACAAGCGCGGCGACCGGCTGTTCCTCAAGCTGCTGCAAGGCGTCACGACCAATATGACCGTGGTGACCGATGCGCGCAGCTATGTCTTCGAACTGTCGCCGGGCAGCGCCGGCAGCGCGCCGTTCATGGTTCGGTTCCGCTACCCGCCGCCGCCCGCGCCCGCCAATGCCGGGCCCGCGCCAGTCGAGCCAGGCCGCTACAAGCTTGCCGGATCGAACGACGTGCGCCCCGACGCGATTTCCGACGACGGATCCAAGACCTTCATTATGTGGCGAGACAGTCAGACCCTGCCGGCAGTGTTCGTGATCGACCGTGACGGCAAGGAGACGCTGGCCGACGGCGCGATGCGTGACGGGCGCTATGTGCTCGACAGCATCAACAACAAGCTCGTGTTCCGGCTCGACAAGAAAATGGCGAGCGCGACGCGCGTGCCGCAGGTGGCGCGGTGATGGCGATCGCGGGAAGCGATCCGCGCGCCACGCTGCCGCCGCCGGCCGATGTCGAGCCGAGCGCGCGCCCCATCGTCGCGCGGCCAGGCATGGGGCTGCCCAGTTGGGCGATCGCGGCCGGCATCGTTATCGCGGGCCTGATTCTGTTCTTGATCCTCGACGCACGCCGTCGCCAATTGTCGGCGCCGGCCACGCGCGTGCGCACCGCAGATTTGCGCAACGGCGCCGAACCGCCCCCGCTCTACGTGCCACCGGTGCCCGAGCCGGCACCGACGACCGTTCCACCCCCGCCGCCTCCTCCTCCTCCGCCGCCCCCACCGCCGCAGCCGCGCGTCGTCTATGTTCCGGCGCCGCCGCCCCCGCCGCAGCCGGTGGCACCGCCGCCGCCGCCACCCCGTGCCTCGTCCGACCCCGTGCTCGTGCTCGACACCACGACCGGCGAGGCGGTCGTTCCCACCGGGCCAGCGGGAGAGGGCGCCGTCGCGACGGCCAATCCGGGCGGTGCCGCGGGGGCGATTGGCGGCCGGTCGCGTGCTTCGGTGCTGCGCAACCGCGCGACCACGGTGCCGCAGGGAACGCTGATTTCCGCAGTGCTGGAAACCGCGCTCGATTCCACCCGACCCGGCCCCGCGCGCGCGTTGGTGACGCGCGACGTTCGCGGATTCGACGGCAGCAAGGTGCTGATCCCACGCGGCAGCCGATTGATCGGCGAGTATAAGGCCGACTTGGAGCCCGGACAGAATCGCGCCTTGGTGATCTGGCAGCGGCTGATCCGTCCCGACGGCGCGACGATCGAGCTCGCCTCGCCCTCGGCCGATCCGCTGGGCCGCGTCGGCATCAAGGGCAAGGTCAACAGCCATTTCCTGCAGCGGTTCGGAAACGCGCTGCTGCAGACGTCGCTCAGTATCGGCACCGGGTTGGCCGCCGGTCTCGGCAGCAACAACAATGTCGCGGTGGTCGCATTGCCCGGCGCCGCGAGCAATGCGGGGTCGTCGCTGGTCGGCAACCAGGACATCAAGCCGACCTTGCGCGTCAAGCAAGGCGTGTCGGTCAGCGTGTTCGTCGCCAAGGACCTCGATTTCACCGCGGTGGAGACCAAGCGATAGCCGCCAGCGATCCCATCTATCTGAAGAGCTATCTTGCCCCGTTGGGCGGGATGCTGGCGCGCGACGACGTCACCGACATCTATGTCAACCGGCCCGGCGAGATTTGGGTCGAGACCTTGGGCGGCGCGACCGAGCGGCACGATGCGCCGGCGCTCGACCGCGCGACGCTCGATCGGCTGTCGCGACAGATCGCGGCGCTGTCGCATCAGGGGATCAGCCGCGAGCACCCCTTGCTGTCGGCGACCTTGCCCGATGGTGCGCGCGTCCAGGTCGTGGCCCCGCCGGCGACGCGCGGCGACCTGGCGCTGGCGATCCGCAAGCACGTCTCGCCCGACCTCAGCCTGTCGGACTATGTCTCGGCGGGATCGTTCGCCGAAACCAAGCGCGGCGATGTCGACGGACGCGCGCCGATCGACGTGGAATTGGCGCGGATGCTCGATGCCGGCGACGTCGCGGGGATGCTCGCGACCGCGGTCAAGGCGCGCAAGAACATCCTGGTGTCGGGCGGCACCTCGACAGGCAAGACGACCTTTCTCAACGCGCTGATCCGCGAGATTCCGCCACACGAACGGCTGATCCTGATCGAGGATACGCCCGAGCTACATCTCGGCCACGCCAATGCCGTGGGGCTGCTCGCGGCGCGAAGCGCGCTGGGCGAGGCGCAGGTTACCGCCGACAGCCTGCTCGCCGCGTCGCTACGCATGCGCCCGGACCGCATCATCGTCGGCGAGTTGCGCGGACCCGAGGCCTATACCTTCCTGCGCGCGGTCAATACCGGCCATCCCGGCTCGATGACCACGGTCCATGCCGACAGCGCCGAGCGTGCGATCGAACAGATCGCATTGCTGGTGCTGCAGACCGGCACCCGGCTGGGGCGCGAAGACGTGCATCATTATGTCCGCAGCACGGTCGACGTCTTCGTCCAGCTGGCGCGGACCGGCGGTCGCCGCCATGTCGCCGAGGTCGTGCTGGCGCGCTAGGCGGAGATCTCGATTGGGCCTACGATGCGGCGCGTGAGACTTGCTTTGGCACTCTGCTCGTTCGTCTTGGCGACGACTTTCCTGCCAGTCGCCGGCGCCGCTCGCGAGTCGAGCATCCAAGCCGATGATCTGGTCGTCTTCGGACGAGTCAAAGGTCTGAACTACGAGTCGCTCGACGAATTTTCCATGAACGCCCAGATCACCGCGCGCCTGACGATTACGCGAGTGGTTCGCGGGCGTCCGCCATCCTCGGTGCTGACGATCAAATACATCGCGCACACGGACTATGCCCAAGATCGGACCTTTCGCTTCCACTTGCGGCGCTCGCGGGAGGGGGTTTGGCTTGCCTGCAGCGACGACGGGGGACGCGGTTACGTTTGTCAGTGAACAGACGACGTTTCTGCCGCTTCGGGCATTGCTTCAATAGGGTCGCGGCCTAACGCCGTGTGGTGGTAATCGGATGTTGGAGTGCATTGCGCCGGGAGTTTTTCCAAGACAATCAACATGTTGTTGGGGTGGAAGGCATTTGTTCCGCTGGTATTTGTGGGGCGGTTAGCGAGCTGCCGCGCGACGTAATTGTCCATCGACGGCACACTTACTGCCGCTTCGCGCTCAATGACTGGGAAAAGCCGCTAACCGCTAAGCATCCATATCGATTGTATTGGCAGCGAGGGCAGATTAGCGTATCGGTAAATTGAACATTAGGGGGGTTTCGACATGGGCGTTTCGCACATCAGTTCGGTCAGCCGGCGCGGCGTGATGAGCCGGATGGCTGTCGCCGCCGCCGCGGGAATGGTGGCGCCGGCGCTGACTCCGGTGGCGCGTGCCGCCGGGTCGGATGAGGGGCTGAAGACATTCAAGGGTCGCTATGCGCTGCGCGGTGGCCGCATCATCGACGGCTATTTCGTCGCGCCCAGCAATAGCTCCTACCTCGACGTGGTTGTGGTGCTGCATGGCGAGAACGGTTTCGACGCCAGTGCGCGCGCGCTGGCGCACGACCATGCCCGTGCCGGCAAGCTGGCGATCGTGCCCGACATGCCGGCAACCTATCGCGGCATCGCTGCGCTTGCGGGTCGCGACGCGCACGTCGCCGACATCAAGGCGATGCGCGATGCGTTCGGCCGCCACCTGCGCGGCAACGGCAATGTCGAGTTCGTCTCGGCCTGAGGTCGGCGCCGCTCTGCTGCGAAAGGGCTGCGGGACACGTCCGGCGGCCTTTTTCGTGTCCGGGCTATCGGGCTGCGGGCCCCGGCTTAAGGACGGAGCGCCAACAAAAGACTCGGGGGTTCCGACGCGGCAAAGCCGCGTCGTCGGTCATGGCTGCGCCATGCCGGCCG
>Ga0207669_10000745_pt1 | contig 14109 bp, 13 predicted proteins | sample KBSM33metaG_FD_184329 | JGI IMG/M metagenome (GOLD analysis project Ga0207669, IMG submission 184329) | Miscanthus rhizosphere microbial communities from Kellogg Biological Station, Michigan, USA - KBS M3-3 metaG (SPAdes) (version 2) | ecosystem: Host-associated > Plants > Roots > Rhizosphere >...
GATTCCGGCCATCCGTGCGGCGCGTGTGGATCCGATGCTGGCCCTACGCGACCAGTAGGTTCGCTCACTTCGGTGGCGGGGGATTCTTGACGGCCGAGTCCCAGTGCTCCTGCACGAGGCCGTTGTCCACGCGCACCATATCGAACCAGAAGGCGGGATACGTCTTCGTCTTGTCGTCCGGATCCATGAGACTCCGCTTGAACATCATGAAGACGTACGAGCCGCTCACCATGGTGATCTCCGGTGCGTCCTTCCATTCGGCCTTGATCGGCTCGGGCTTCCGAATCTTGCTGAAGAACTCCACGAACGCGGCGCGGCCGGTCGGTACATTCGGGTTGTGCTGGATGTAGGTGGGCGCCATCACCTTTTCGGCGAGCTCGACGTGCCCGTACTGCAGGATATCCTTGAACTCGACCGTCGCGATCTCGAGGTTCTTCTGTTCCTGCGGAGATAGCTTGAAGGTCACCTTGGTGTAGTCCACGCCATCCGGTGCACCGCCGTACGGAATCTTCGGCGTCTTGAGCGCGTAGTCCCAGTGCTCTTGCACCTTGCCGTTCTGGAGGCGCAGCAGATCGTAGGTGTTGTACTTGTATGTCTTGGACGGGTCGACGGGGTCCTTGCCTTCCCGCTCCCACACCACGAGGACGTAGTCGCCCTTCCCGAACGCAATCGTCGGTTTGTTCAGGAGCTCGGCGGCGATCGGCAGCGGCTCACCGCGGCTGCCGAAGACCTTCACGAAGCCGTCGCGTCCGGTCTGAATGTTGATGTTGTGTTGAATGTAGTTTTCGGCCTGATACTTCGGCGCCAGCTCCATGTGGCGCGATTGAATCACTTCACGCCACCAGTCGAGCACGAATTTCAGGTTGGCCTGCTCCTGCGTGTTCATGTTGCTCTGCGCGAGCGAAGGGAGCACGCTCATGGCAAAGACAACGACAGACAGGGACACCCGCTTGATCGTGATTCGCATCGCCAGCTCTCTCTCCGGCCCGGAACGGGCCCGCAGCTATCCGAAAAGGGCATCAGCATACTGCAGGTATGATCGGCAAGGGTCATGGCCGTGATATCCGCCCCCTTCGCCGGTCGTCCTGACACAGATGCCGGCGCAGTTTCTGACCGGCGCTCCTACCGGCTGGCGTCGCTCGATCTGCTGCGTGGCCTGGTGATCGTCATCATGGCCATCGATCACGTCAGGGATTTCTTCCTGGCGGGCGCGCTGCAGGACCCGACCACCGATCCAAACGTCACGCTCGCCCTTTTCATAACGCGCTGGATCACGCATTTCTGCGCGCCGGTCTTCGTGCTGCTGGCTGGCGTCAGCGCCGGACTGATGGCCGCGCGCCGGGCGCCGAACGATCTCGCGCGCTTCCTGTTTACGCGTGGTGTGTGGCTGATCGCCATCGAGTGCTTCGTCATCTCGACGTCGGCGACGTTTGCTCCTGCAGGAATCCCGCAGGTCGGCGGACGGTTCCTCGTGACGATGCAGGTGATCTGGGCGATCGGCGCGAGCATGATCGTCCTGGCCGGTGCGCAGAAGTTGGGCAGGCGTGCCTGCCTTGTCATCGGCGCCCTCATCATCGTCGGTCACAACCTGCTGGATCCAATCTGGCCACAGACGGGTCTGCTCGAGTTGAAGTGGCCGCTCTGGGCGGCGCTGCATTCGCAGATGTCGGCCGTCGTGGGGCCGTTCATGTTCACGTTCGTGTATCCGCTGCTGCCGTGGGTCGGCGTGATGCTGTTTGGTTTCGGCGTGGCGGCGTTGTTCGAGCGGAAGGAAACGTCGCGGAAGGAGTCACTGCTGAAATGGGGGCTCGCGCTGACCGCGGCCTTCGTGGTGTTGCGAGCTGTCGGTGCCTATGGCGATCCGAATCCGTGGCAGTGGCAGGCACGTGGTGTGACCGCCACCGTCATCGATTTCCTGAACACGACAAAGTATCCGCCCAGTCTTGATTTCGTGCTGATGACGCTCGGACCGGCGGCGATTCTGTGCGCGTTCGCTGACAGGATCCCCAGCGCCATCGGCGGGATCCTCACGACCTTCGGACGCGTGCCGTTCGCGTTCTACGTCGCGCATTTCATCCTGATTCACGCACTGAGCGTGCTGTTAGGCGTCTCTCAGGGCTTTCGCGCCAGTCAGTTCATGACGCTGTTCCTGTTCTATCCGTCCGGGTACGGTGTCTCGTTGCTCGGCGTCTACGTCGTGTGGGCAGTGGTCATCGTGACGCTGTATCCGTACTGTCGCTGGGTGGCGGGTGTGAAGGCTCGTCGCCGTGACTGGTGGCTCAGCTATCTCTGAGTCGCGGCTACTGACTAACGAACCTGCCGATCCCCTTTAACCCCTCGACGTTATCGCAGACTGCTTTCATGACCATCAGCATGGGCACTGCGAGCAGCATTCCCGGGACACCCCACGCCCAGCTCCAGAACGCAATCGCCACAAAGATCGCCACGTGATTCAGTGACGCAGCGCGGCTCAGAAGATGGGGTGTCAGGAACATCCCCTCGATGGTCGTAATGGCGAGCGCGACGCCGGCGACGAGAGCGGCCATCTCCAGCGTTCCAAACTGAAGGAAGCCAACGACCGCTAGACCAGAGGTCACGATCAGCGGGCCGAAATAGGGCACGACGTTCAGGACGCCGGCGAGCACCCCCCACACCATCGGCTCGGCGACCCCGATCCACCAGAGCGCGAGCCATGTCGCGACGGCGACGGCGAGCGACGTCGACGCCTGCACCCAGATGAAGCGGCCAATCTGCGTCGCAATGTCGTTGAGGATGCGCACGGTGATGCGCTTGTTGTTCCGGGTCTCCATCTCCGCGACGAGCTTCCGCTTGAAGGAGTCGTCCTCGTAGAGCAGGAAGATCGTGAGGAACAGCACGGTCACGCACTGCCCGAGGATGCCGAGCGCGCCGATGCCACCCGTCCACAACATGTCCGAGACTCGCCACGGCTGCTGGATCTCGACGCGGGTGACGCCTGGGCTTTTCGTCGCCGGTGTTCCTGCTTCTGCGGCAGCCGAATCGACCGCGCGTGCTGCGGCCTGGATCCGTTCCAATGTCGAATCACCTTGCACGCGTCGCTGCTGCCTGAATGTCCGGCGCAGCTGTTCAGTTCCCTCAGGCACCTTCGTCAGCACCGAGTCGATCTGCGGCCACAGGAAGGTGAGTCCCGCCCCGAGCGTTCCGATCAAGGCAAAGACGACGAGCATGGTTGCCATCAGACGTGGCAGGTGCCAGCTCTCCAGCCAATCCACGATCGGATCGAGCATGTAGAAGAGCATCACGCTCAAGATGATCGGCATGAGAAGGGGCGCGGCGAAGCGGACCATGACGATCGCGCCGCACGCCGCGATCACGTGCATCGAGTTGCGGCTGTTCCAGAGCGAGCGCGCGGGCCGCTCGACGTCGGGAACGGATTCGGGATTCGTGTCCCTCCGCGATGGACCGGCGAGCCTCGGCATTGGCTGGGCATCGTTCAAGCGGCATGCCAGCCGAGGCTGACCGCTCTTCATTGGTGTTTTACGCGGCGCGCGTAAAGTCTTGTAGCTCTGGCAGGGCGCTGGCTATTTCTTCTGCAGTTCCTGCTCGCGAACCTTCTCGAGTTCCTCGAGCTCGCGATTGTTCGTGCAGTAGAACTCGTAGATGTCGCCGCTGCCCAGCGTCCAGCGGCGCGGGGCGGATTTCCAGGGCTTGGTCAGCACCTTGGGATCGTCGACCGTGACCTCCACCATCAGGTAGTTCATCGACGGCCGCGAGTAACGCTCGACGACGCGCAGCTGGTCGCTGTGGAACCAGCCGTTGGGCTGAATGTAGGTGCGCTCGTCGAACCCCGTCGATTCCACGACGAGCGTGTCGCCCTCCCAGCGTGCGGCGCTGTTGCCGTGAAAGAGCGGTTCCGGATACGCCGGCAGCGGCCGCCCATCGAGGTGGATCACTCGGAAGTTGTTGAGCACTTCGTACAACTGCACCAGCACGTCCGGCTTGTGCACCATCATCGTCGAGTAAGGATTCTGCAACCAGATGGCGGGCACGCCGCGCGGCATGCAGTTCACCGACGACTTCGAGAGCTCGAGCTCGGTCGGCGTCATCGACTTGATCTTTTCGAGCGCCCACGGCTGGAAAGACGGACGCTCCTCGGGTGTGGCCTTGGGATCAAATTGCCGCGTCGCGGCCGGATCAACGCCGTAACGGCCGCTGACACCCTGGCCCGCGCTGTTGGGCAGCCAATGGCCAGAGAGATCCGGGTGGCCATCAGCCAGGCGTGGTGCGGGACCGCCAGGCGGCATGACCGTGATCGCGTACGGCTTGTCCTGGGCGTCTGCTCGAGGAACACATAAAACAATCAAAGCGAACAGGGCGATCAAGAGACCGTTCGCGCGAAGCGCTCGCGAACCTGAACACGAACCGAGAACCGAGAACCAGGAAGTGTGAACGACAGGTTTCATTAAGTTAGTCCTGAAGCTGACCGACCTGGCGCATGACGCCATCGGAGAACTTCAACGTGCCGGCGGCGGCGTAGTTCTTCTTGCCGTTCCGCGCCAGGCACCCGCGCACGAAGACTTCCTTGCCCACGTTGTCGAGAAACACCTGTCGATCGTTTCCGGCTCGACGAAGCGTGATGAGCGCGTAGGTCTGGAACGACCACGGCTCGACGTGGCCATCAGGCTCCTTCACGTCCACATAGAAGTAGGCGTGAGGGTTCTGCCAATCGAGCTTCGTCAGGGTACCGGTGAAGTCGCGGCAGTTCTTGCCGTCGAACTCCGCGGCGAATGAGTGGTGCGCCTGCGTGGCGGGAGCCGAGAGCAGGATGCCCGCGCACAGCATCGCCGCCGTGAGAGCTCTGGACATGCTCATGACGATCTCCCTCCATCGCGAAGAGCCTGCAGTACCTGTTGCGCGGCTTCGCCTGCGTCTTGTCCTGAGAATCCTGCCGGGAGCTCGACGACCTGCTTCGCGCGCGCGATGGTGTTGAAGTCGGCGGCTGCCTGCGTGCCAGCAATCCGGGACTCCGCACCGATCACGACGATCCGTGGTTGTGTGGCCTTGAGCAGGATCAGCGCGTCGGGCATGTTGGTGGCGGTCAGCGTGCGGTATCCCGCCTCCTTCAGCAACTCGCGCAGATAGGTCAGCACGTCCGCCGACTCGTCGACGCACAGGACATCCGGGTTCTCGAATGCGTCGACGCCTTGACCGCTGCGGTGGATGTCCACGATCGAGTCAGCTTCGGTGGCGTACGGTTGAAACACCGACTTGAGCCGCGTGATCCGCAGGACGTCTTCGATCTTCGGGGAGACAGCGCAGACCTTCAGCGTCCCTCGTCGATCTTGTGGCCGGGTGAGGTAGCGAGCAATCAAGCCCAGGCCACCGCTGTCGATGAAGTCAACGGCCCCGAGATGCAGGAGTACGTGAGGGCTCTCCGGCAGAAGCCGGTCGAGACACACTTGAAGTGACTTGGACTCTTCACCTGCGACGATCCGGCCGCTGCACGTGACGACCGTCACATCGCCGACGCACCGACTCTGCAACGTGAGCAAGAAGGCCCCCCGGATTCGGTGACGAAACGCGTTGATTATGCCTCAGGATTACAACAGGAACGACAAGAGCTGCCGCCCCAGGAAGATATAGAGTGCACAGATGATCCCCTCGCCGATGAGGATGCCGATGAGCATTTTCCGCACATCCACCCCGAGCGAGCCGCAGACGTAGCAAATCAGGTCCGTTGGGGCGAGAGGAAAGAGGCTCCATCCGATCACGATCGGCAGCTCCTGCCTGCTCAGCAGCCCGCGCACGCGGGTCACGTGACTGGAGTGGCGCGTCTCGAAGTACTCGGCGAGCTGCAGGCGCTCCGAGAAGTAGTAGAGTCCCGCCGACGACATGAGAATGCCGCCGATGGTGAGAAGGAAGTGAACAACGGGGGACAGAAACAGCAGCCCAAACGGGATGAGGTAGGTCACAGGAATGAGCGTAAATCCCCGGATGCATCCCATCACGAAGTACACCGCCCCGGCGATGACGGTGGATGAGGCCGACAAGACGAGCATCTCGTCGCGGACGATGTCTGCGCGAGCGACGTAGAAGTAGATGCCGAACCCGATGGCCAGCAACCAAATCAGGAATGTGACGGCGCTCAGTCTGGCAGGCACTCGGCACCCTACTACTCTTCGACAGCCCGCAGGTTCACACCGAGCGCGGTGAAGAAGTCGTCTCGCTATTATCCGATCGACCGAGGGGTGGTAGACTGCGAGGCCTCATGAGGAGTGTGCCTCGCCTCAGCTTCGTCGTGATGGCGGCAACAACGTTGTCGCTGTCGTCCTGCTCGTCGGCATCGGTGCCGAGCGAGTCCGAAGTCATCTCCGTCGTCGAAGCCTTTTATGGCGCGATCAAGAAGGGAGACGCCGCGGCAGCGATGGGCGTCATCGCGCCCGACGCGGTCTTCCTCGAATCGGGCAAGCTCGAGACTCGCGCAGAATATGAGATGAATCACCTGCCGGCCGACATCGAGTTCGAGAGTGAGGTCACTGGGAAACGTGGCCCGATGCAGGTCAAGTTCGACGGCAACACGGCGTGGGTGATCGCGATGACGGAATACGACGGAAAGTTTCAGGGCGATCCGGTGAGCTTCGTGAGCGCGCAGCTCGTCGTCCTGACGCGCGACGCAGGCCGATGGATGATTCGTTCGATCCACTGGTCCTCACGCAGAACGTAACGACGCAAGTCTCTCGGCGGGCCTGAAGGCCCGCCGCTACGGGCATGTAGAGGCGGGTCTTTCCTGGCCTGAGCGCAGTCGAGGGCAGACCCGCCGTGTCATTTCCCCGCCGGAAGAAAGTAGAACCCCAGCGCCAGAATCACGTAGACCGCGAGCATCTGGACTCCTTCCATCCAGTGCGTCTCGCCGTCGTGTGCGACGAAGGAGATGGTCAGCACGGCGAGCCCGAGGGCCATCACCTCGAATGTGCTGAACAGCAGGTTCATTGGGGTCGGTGCAATGAGATAACTCAGGAACAGAAGAAGCGGCGTGATGAACAACGCGATCTGCGTCGACGACCCCGCGGCGATGCTGAGCGCGGCATCCATGTCGTTCTGTGCGGCCATTCGCACCGCCGAGTAATGTTCTGCAGCGTTGCCGATCACGGCGACGACGATGACGCCGACGAAGAGGTCGCTCATCCCCAGCACGCGCGCGGCGTCAGAGAGCGCGCCCACCAGCAGTTCACTCATCCAGGCCACAGCCGCGGTTGCACCGACGAGCAGGGCGATGGAGCGCGAGATCGATGTCTGAGGTGGCGGACCAGCATGCCCGTGTGGCAGACGATGCGTCTTCAGCGTGAACACCAGGCTCGCGCAGTAAGTGAGCAGCAGGACGACGGCAATTTCGGCGTCCATCTGAAGCTGAGGCCCGTCGCCGTTTCGTCGTGAGAGTGCATGAAAGACGGCCGGAACAACCAGCGCCACGACGCTGAGCAGCAGCATCGTCGTGCTGAGGCTCGCGGCGGTGCGATTGAAGCGCTGGACCGGATGACGAATGCCTCCGACCAGCGCCGCGAGCCCGAACACGAGCAGTGTGTTCCCGATGATCGATCCCGTCAGCGACGCTTTGACGAGGTCGATGAAGCCTGCCCGCAGCGCGAATGCACCGATGATCAGCTCGGCGATGTTGCCGAACGTCGCGTTGAGCAAGCCGCCGATCGTGCCGCCGAGGTGAGCCGCCAGGTTGTCGGTCGCGCGCCCGATGTATCCCGCCAGCGGGATGATTGCCAGGACCGACGCGAGGAAGATCGCAGTGCGCCGCTCCGGCGCAAGGAATTCAAGCGCCAATGCGGCGGTGAACGCACTAACCAGGAGGACTAGGGCGCCGTATCGTTGAAGCCACGACCGCAAATGCTTTCTTCCCTGCAATGCCAGTGCCTCGCTCTGTTCGCAGGCGCCTCTCAGCGATAAGATGCGCCGAGCGGAACCCCCAAGCCGGTGGGTCATATGCTGCAACGTTTGCGTGAACGTCAGGAATGGCAGTTCTTTGCGGCTCTGCCGAAGGCGGACAGCGTGCTCGCCATCGTCTGGTGGGCAGTGCTGCTGCTGCGGGGCGTCCTGCCCGCGCTCTTCGCCGTGGCGATGGGTGTGCTGGTTGCCGCGGTGCAGAGAGGCAGCGGCCTCGCGGAACCGCTTGCGATCGTGGGCGTCATCTTCGTCCTGCTGCAGATCCTGACGCCGATCCACACCGCGATTGGTTTGAACCTCGGGGATCGGACTGCCGCGCATCTCTACGATCGACTGACGACCGCGTGTGTTCGCCCTCAGGGGATGGGACACCTCGAAGATCCCTCGCTCATCGGCGATCTGACGGTCGCGCGCGATTTCGATCTCGGTATGACCGGGCCGCCGTTGTCGTACTCGATGGACTTCATCGCAGGCGGTCTCGTCGGCGTCGTTGGTGGCCTCTCAGCGGCGGTTGTGCTCTTTGGCTACTCATGGTGGGCGCCGATCGTTCTGGTCGCGGCATGGTTCTCCACGCATTGGCTGCTGCGTGAGAGCGGAATCTGGCGCGACCGCAACACCGATGAAGTGCGGAGCGCGCAGCGCGACGCCGACTATGCCTACCGGCTTGCCGTCGATCCGCCAGCCGGCAAAGAACTTCGGCTCTTCGGCCTGGTGCGCTGGAACATCGAGCGTTTCGTGGCTCGACGCACGCGCCTTCACGCGCTTCAGTACGAAGCGACTCGCCTTCGGCAGCGGCCACTGACCTGGAGCCTGCTGATTGTCATCGCTGCGAACGTCGCAGTCCTGTGGTCGATCGCGGCAGCAGCCGAGGCTGGTCGCCTCAATCTCGGCGAAGTCGTCATCTACGCCCAGTGCACGGTGGCCACGTCGATGATCGCGTTCGGTGGCCTCAACTGGGCGCTCGACGGTGCGTCGGCACCGGTGGCGGCGGTGCGACGCCTGTTGCCGGCGATGGCGAACGCCGGGCGATTGACCTCGGGACCAGGGTCGGCAGCCAGGTTACCCGCGCGTCAGATTCGGTTCCGGGACGTCACGTTCGCCTACCCGGGTGGTGCCCCGGTTCTTGATGGCTTCGACTTGACGATTCCAGCTGGCACGTCGCTCGCCATCGTCGGACAAAACGGCGCAGGCAAGACGACGCTCGCGAAGCTGCTGTGCCGCCTTTACGACCCGCAGAACGGCGCGATTGAAATCGACGGCACCGATGTGCGCGATCTGGATCTCACTGAGTGGCGGACGCGGCTCGCCGCCGTCTTCCAGGACTTCACGCGATTCGAGTTGTCGCTGCGCGACAACGTCGCTCCCGCCGGAGCACCTGACGACGTGGTATCGAGCGCGCTCGAAGATGCCGGCGCGTCAAGGCTGGCGCGACTCGATACCGTGCTGGCGCGCGGCTACGACGATGGCATCGATCTCTCGGGCGGACAGTGGCAACGCGTCGCGCTGGCGCGAGCGTTATGTGCCGTCAAAGAAGGCGCCGGCGTCGTGTTACTCGACGAGCCGACCGCACAACTCGACGTTCGTGGCGAGGCGGCGATTTTCGAGCGCATCCTTGCGGCCACGCGCCACTGCACGACCATCCTGATCTCGCACCGGTTCTCGACCGTCCGTCACGTCGATCGCATCTGCGTGCTCGAGAAGGGGAAGGTCGTCGAGTTGGGCACGCACGACGAGCTGATAGCACTGAACGGTCGCTATCGCACGATGTTCGATTTGCAGGCGCAGCGCTTTGTTGCCGAGGACGAAGAAGGGAAAAGTTATGACGTCCTCGCCTGAGACGAGTAAGAAGGCGGATCGCCTTCCGCCCGGCCTGGCGTCCATGTGGCGCTTGTGCAAGCTCGGTTACCGGCACGAGCCAGGGCTCCTGCTCGCGGCGTTCTCGCTGGCCATGCTCTCGGCGCTGCCTGATTCGCTCATCGCGCTCTGGTTCAAGTTGCTCGGCGACGGAACGCTCGCGCGCAACTGGTCGCTCGTCGTGTTTGCGGCGATTGCGCTCGGCGTGTCGTCCACGGCGACCTGGTTCCTCCAGACCGTCAGCACTCGCGTCCAGCGCCGGTTCCGCGACAAGGTGACGATCGCGCTCGAGTCGCACGTCGCGACGCTGCTGGCATCGATCGCGACAATCGCACATCACGAACGTCCCGAGTATCTCGATCGACTCGCCGTTCTTCGCAATCAGGTCTTCATGCTCGACCACATGTACATGTCGCTGTTCACGACGTGTGCGTGGATCCTGCGTCTCGTGGTGACAGTAGGCCTGCTCGTCTCCATTCACCCGGCGCTGGCGCTTCTCCTCGTGTGCGCGCTGCCGACCGTGCTCACCTCTGCGTGGCGGCCCGGCGTCGAAAGAACTGCGTTCGAGCGTGGCGCCCAGGCGAATCGATTGGCGCGGCATCTCTTCGATATTGCGACGACGGCTCCGGCGGGGAAGGAAGTTCGTGTCACCGGGATCGGCGATCGCCTGGTCAAGGAGCGGAGGCTCGCGTGGGAGTTCGGCAACCGGCCGGTCTCCGCAGCCCGATGGCGTACGGCCGCTTGGCACACGGTGGCATGGGCGATCTTCGGCCTCTGCTACGTCGGCGCGATTGTGTTCGTGGCCTTCGGACTCGGCGCGCCTGCGGGTGATGTGCTGCTTGCCCTTGCCGCCGGCTCGCGTTTGTCGTTCTACGTGGGAGCCACGGTTGGCGAGATCGGATTTCTGCGTGGCGTCTGGATGGATGCGGCGATTCGGCTCGCGTGGCTCGAGGACTACGCGAGTTCACTGGTCGCGAATGCCGATCAGCCGGCACCGTCGCGGCTGACCCAGGGCATTCGCTTCGAGCACGTGTCGTTCGCGTACCCAGGCACCGATCGCCTCGTGCTCAACGACGTGAATCTCAATCTTCCGGCGGGCACGGTGGTGGCCGTTGTCGGCGAGAACGGAGCGGGGAAGTCGACGCTCGTCAAACTGCTCGCGAAGCTGTACGAACCCACGAGCGGCCGGATCCTGATCGACCAGACCGACCTTGCGCGAATCCCGCCGGTGGAGTGGCGCGCTCGACTCGCAGGCGCGTTTCAGGATTTCTTCCGCTTCGAGTTTCTCGCCCGTCACACGGTCGGGGTCGGCGATGTCCCTCGTCTTGACGACGAACCCGCGGTCGTCACGGCAGTCAGTCGCGCGGGCGCCGGCGATGTGATCGTGAAGTTGACGGGAGGCCTCGAGACGCAACTGGGACCATCGTGGCCAGGCGGTGTCGACGTCAGCTTCGGCCAGTGGCAGAAGCTGGCCCTCGCGCGCGGCTTCATGCGCGACGAGCCAATCGTACTTGTGCTCGACGAGCCGACGGCCGCGCTCGATGCGGAAACCGAGCACGCACTGTTCGAACGTTACGCCGCGGCAGTCCGCGGCACCAGCGCGGATGGGCGCGTCACCATCCTCGTCTCGCACCGCTTCTCGACGGTGCGCATGGCCGATCTGATCGTCGTCCTCGATGGCGCGCGCGTCGTGGAGGTGGGCACGCACGAGGCACTGATGGGCAAGGGCGGGCAGTACTCCCAGCTCTACGGAATCCAGGCCGCCGCATATCGCTAGCCCTCTGGAATCGCGTGGGTCGCGTGGTTCTACGTGCGCAAAGACGCGCAACGCATCGGGCCTGCCGATTGGCATTGACCGTGCGTCGGCCACGTCTTCGTGGAATCAGAACTCACAGCACAAGTCGAAGCGTTCGCCCGCGTGTATTTGATCCCGACGGCATGGAAACTTCTGGGTGCCGTTGCTCTCTGGATCGTAGGCAGTTGGGTCATCAAGCTCGTCCGAGCCGCGCTTGGTCGTTTCCTGCGTTTGCGCCACTTCGATGTGACGCTGGCGTCGTACGTCGAGACCAGCGCAGCAGTCCTGTTCCAGGTTCTGCTCTTTATTGCCGTCCTCGGCGTGCTCGGCATCGAGACGACGTCGTTTGCGGCGTTGCTGGCGGCAGTGGGCCTCGCCGTCGGTGCCGCGTGGTCGGGGCTGCTCGCCAACTTCGCGGCGGGCCTGTTTCTCCTGGTGTTTCGCCCTTTCAAAGTCGGCGACACGATAGCGGCCGTCGGTGTCACCGGTACGGTGCGCGAGATTGGCCTGTTCGTGACGTCGATCGTGACGGCGGACAACATCATCACCTACATCGGCAACAACCGGCTGTTCTCCGAGAACGTTCAGAACTTCAGCGCCACGCCGTTTCGCCGCGTCGATCTCACAGTACAGTTGCTGCCCGGCGTCGACTCAGAGGTCGTGAGCATGCGGCTGCGCCAGCGTATGCGCCAGATCCCGCATCTGCTCGACGCGCCGGCGCCCGTCATCGAGATCCTGTCGTTCAACGTCGTGGGAACGGCGGTGACGCCGGTGCTGGCGGTGCGACCCTTCTGCCGCAATGAGCACTACAACCAGGTCTTCTTCGACACCACGCGGGCGATCCAGGAGATCAGTGCCCAGGTGCACGTGTGAGTTCCGCTTCTACGAAGAGCTGAACGACTACCTCCCGACAGATCAGCGCAAGCAAACCATCACCCGCGAGATCACGGGCACGCCGTCGGTCAAGGATGCGATCGAATCGCTCGGCGTGCCGCACACCGAGATCGATCTGATTCTCGTCGACGGTCGGTCGGTGCGTTTCGATCGGCGGTTGCGTGGCGGCGAACGTATCGCCGTGTATCCCGAGTTCGAGCGGTTCGACATCTCTCCACTCCATCGCCTGAGGCCAAGGCCCTTGCGGAATCCGCGCTTCGTGGCGGACGTGCATCTCGGCACGCTCGCGCGTTTCCTGCGCTTGCTCGGCTTCGACACTCGCTACGGCAATGGGCTTGACGATGCGGAGCTGGCAAGGATTACGTCGGCGGAGAAGCGGATCCTGCTGACGCGCGACGTGGGACTGCTCAAGCGCAAGGCCGTCGTGCGTGGGCAGTGGCTGCGGTCGCGCGATCCCGAGGAGCAGGTGATGGAGATCGTGGAGGCGTTACACCTGAAATGCCTGCTGCAGCCGTTCACGCGCTGCATGACGTGCAACGGCGCTCTCGTCGCGATCGCGCGCGACGAAGTGGCCAATCTCGTGCCGCCGCGCGTCCACCGTCGCTTTCGTTCGTTTAAGCAGTGTCGCGATTGCCGGCGTGTGTATTGGCGGGGTACGCACTTCATTCGTTTGCAGCAGCTGGTGACCGGACTGCGATCAACGCGCTCATGACATGTGGCGGGTGCGATTCAGCGCTATCGCCAATCGCCGGCGGCGACGAATGCAGCCCAGTAGAACGGGTGCGTGCTCTGTGCTTTCACTCTGCGTGCCCGCAGGACTGACAGCCCGGCCTCGCGGACGGCCGCGGCCGTGTCGAGCTTTTTCTTCAATCGTCCTTCGTAGAGTGCCCGCATCCAGTCTCGTGTGCTCACGTCTTCGACCGGCCACAGGCTCATGATGACGGTGCGTGCACCTGCAATCTGGAATGCCCTCCGAAGGCCGAATACGCCTTCGCCTGCCTTGATCTCGCCTAGGCCCGTGTCGCACGCCGAGAGCACGGCCCACTCGGTCCCCTGCAGGTTCAGCCTGGCGATTTCATCCGCCGTGAGTATGCCTTCATCCTGATCGAGGGTTGCCGCTCTTCGCCGGTTTGCACCCGCGAGCGCGAGGCCAGTGAGCAGCAATGGGTTCTCTTCCGCAACGGCCGCGGCCTGCGCCGAGGTGCGCGCAAGGCCGCCAACGGCGCGAAGGCCGGAGGGGCCGAGCTCACAGTCAGTGCCGAGGACGAAACCGTGCGTGGCCAGATGCACAACTCGTCGGCCGGCCACCGCGCGCTTGACCGCGGTTTCAGTCGCAGCGGTGCCGCTCAACAGGGTGACGTCGTTCGCCCTGGTCTTCGGCCACAGGCCGCCGATCTCGGCGACTTCACTCAACGATCCTGGCAGGTTGTCGAAATGAACCTGTGCCAGCGATTGACACTCGGTCCCTCGCCTAGCCTCTGTCGCCACGGGCAGCGCAGGCCCTTCATCGAAGGCGGGACCTCCCACCGTCAGCAGTCCGCGGGCAGCGCTGGCGTCGCGATCCGGTAACAGAAGGTCGCGCTCTGTGGTCAGGTAATGGATGCTCGCGCTCCGCTCCGCCAGATAGCTGTCTC
>Ga0207669_10000746_pt1 | contig 14068 bp, 16 predicted proteins | sample KBSM33metaG_FD_184329 | JGI IMG/M metagenome (GOLD analysis project Ga0207669, IMG submission 184329) | Miscanthus rhizosphere microbial communities from Kellogg Biological Station, Michigan, USA - KBS M3-3 metaG (SPAdes) (version 2) | ecosystem: Host-associated > Plants > Roots > Rhizosphere >...
TCTCGATCCACGTGGAAGAGAAGGAGCTGGTCCGCCAGCTGATGACCGGGCATTTCATGAATTCCGTCGTGATGATCGACGTTGACGGCAAGCCCACGCGGACCTTGCCCAAGGACGTCGCGTTCGACGTCGTCACCGATCGTCCGATCCATGTCGACTTCCTGCGCATCGGCGCGCACACCACGGTCCACGTCAACGTGCCCGTCGTGTTCACCGACGAGGAAGAATCCAAGGGCATCAAGATTGGCGGCGTGCTCAACATCGTCCGCCACGATCTCGAGCTGGTGGTCGATTCCGCCGACATCCCCAGCGAGATCCGGATTTCGCTCGCGGGCCTCGACGTCGGCGACGCGATCCACATCTCGAACGTCAAGCTGCCCAAGGGTGCGACCTCGGCGATCGACGATCGCGACTTCACCATCGCCACGATCGTTGCGCCGTCGGCGCTGAAGTCGGAAGCGGTCGAGCAGGCGGCTGAGGAAGCCGCGCAGGCAGAGGAAGCCTCTGCCGAGCATGCCGCCGAAGCCGAAGCTGCTGCCGAGGAAACCCCGGCTGCCGAGGGCGACGCCGAGTAAGCGTCTGCTTCTTTGCCGAATTGAAGGGGGCGCCGGATCCGCTGGATCGGGCGCCCCTTTCATGTCTAGGGATATTTCATGCAACTCTGGGTCGGTCTCGGAAATCCCGGCGCGCAATATGCGATGCACCGGCACAATGTCGGGTTCATGGCGGTCGATGCGATTGCCGAGGTGCACGGCTTTGGCCCGGTCAAGAAGCAGTTCCAGGGCTGGACGCAGGAAGGCCGGATCGGGTCGGACAAGATCCTGCTGCTCAAGCCCGCCACCTTCATGAACGACAGCGGGCGCTCGGTCGGCGAGGCGATGCGCTTCTACAAGCTCGAGCCCGAGGACGTGACCGTGTTCTACGACGAACTCGACCTCGATCCGTTCAAAGTGCGGGTGAAGCGCGGTGGAGGTGCCGCCGGACATAATGGCATCCGATCGACCATCCAGCATCTCGGCGATGCCTTCCGCCGGGTCAGGATCGGCATCGGCCATCCCGGCCACAAGGACCGCGTGACCGGCCATGTCCTTGGAAACTATTCCAAAAGCGAGATCGAGCCGTTGAGCGACCTGCTCGGCGCGCTTGCGGCGGAGGCCGACTGGCTGGCCAAGGGCGACGACGCGCGCTTCATGAGCGACCTGGCGTTGCGGTTGCAGGACTAGGATACGACGTTCTCCTGACGCGGCCGCCGCTAACCCGCCGTCGAATCCATCCAATATCAGGCAGCGTTGCTCGCCTATCTCGCCGCTCAACTGCCTTGGGAGAGTGAGTCGTGAAGCCTGCGTTTGTGCTAAGTGCGCTGGTAAGCGGCCTGCTGATCGGCGGTATGCTGATGACGGCGTCGGCCGGTGTGCCGCCCGCAGCCGCCGCGGTATCCGCGACCAACCGATAGACGCTTGCATCGCCGCGCGCTGCGTGCTTCGCCCGGCCGCGTGACCGTCCGCTACCTCTTCGCCACCCGCTTCTACGACGCGCCGCTTGGCGACGATGCGTTGATCGCCGAGCTCGCCGACGCCTGTCGCGATCTCGCCGAGCAGGACCGCGCCGGGCGCGGCTGGTCGAAGGAGCATGGCTATCGCGGCTATACCTCCTACGCCTCGCTCAACGATTTGCCGCTCAGGGACCCGCGCTTCGCCGATCTGGTCAAGCTGCTCGATCGTCACGTTGCGGCCTTCGCGAAGGACTGCGCGTTCGAGCTCGGCAAGAAGCTCAAGCTCGACAGTTTGTGGGTCAACGTCCTCAAGCCCGGCGGCACGCATTCGGGGCATATCCATCCGCATTCGATCGTGTCGGGCACGCTCTATGTCGCGGTGCCGCCGGGATCGGGTGCGCTCAAGCTCGAGGATCCGCGTTTGCCGCTGATGATGGCGGCGCCCTCGCGCCCAGGCACCTTCGTCTATGCAGAGCCGAGTGAGGGCAGCGTCTTCCTGTGGGAAAGCTGGCTGCGCCACGAAGTCATGCCCAATGCGGCAAAGCGGGACCGGATCAGCATCAGCTTCAACTATCGCTGATCGCGCGATAGAGTCTTTTGCAGCTACGCTGAGACGGTACCGGCCCACTCCCCCACCCGGCCGCCCATAGAATACGCTGTTGGGCGGCCGGGTGGGGGAGTGGGCCGGTACCGCAACCGTTTCAGCTTTGCTGAAACAGAGTCTAGACTGCCCGCATGACGATCGATCGACGCACGATGCTGGGTGTAACCGCCGCGGCGACGATGTTGCCGGGCGCCGCCCTGAGCGCGGAAGGAACAAAGATGTACGGCATGCTGGGACGAATGAAGGCACAGCCGGGCAAGCGCGACGATTTGCTCGCGCTGTTGCTCGAAAGCTCGGGCGGCATGCCGGGGTGCCTAAGCTATATCGTCGCCAAGGACGCGAAGGACCCCGACGCGATCTGGATCACCGAGGCATGGGACAGCAAGGAGCATCATGGCGCCTCGCTGAAACTGCCGCAGGTCCAGGCGGCGATCGCCAAGGCGAGGCCGCTGATCGCGGGGTTCGATTCGGGAGCGGAAACCGAGCCGGTCGGCGGCATCGGCCTGAAGAACTGATCAGAAGGCGAACCGCGCGGATGCCGTCGCCACGGGATTGAGGCCGAATCCGCCGTCGCGCACGCCGGTAGCACTCCAGCGGCTAGGCCGTGTCGGCATGATCGCGCGATCGCTGAGCGCGCCGCCCTCGATGCCCAGGACGAACCCCTTCGATACTTCGCGATCATAGCCCAAGGTCATGGCGGGCGTGGAGCGGCGGAACCCGCGCGACAAGCTGCGCCCGCCACGCGTCATATGCGGGTCGTACAGAATGCCGCCGGTCGCCTGTTCGGCCGCGATCCAGAAATTGGGTCGCGCGAAATAGCGCGTGCCGACCGACAGGCGGATGCCCGATCGCTCGGTCGGATACAGATCGATCATGCCGCCGATGAAACGCGGACGGACCATCTCGTCCAGCGGCGTATAGCCGCCGCGATAGACGATCTGCGGCCCCAGTCGGGGCGATCTGGTGGGCAGCAGCCCCACCCTCACCCGCGCGACCATTTTCGGTGCGGCCTTCTGCGCCACCGATTGGGTGTTACGGGCATGCGCCGGTTGAAATGTGCACGCCAGCGCGCCGATCACGAAACCGGCACAGATCGCCCTGATGACCATCCTTTTTCCCCTCGAAACACCGCCCGTTTTCCCCCCGGCCAGTGCTTCATTCATGGAGAGTGTCATGCCCTTGGTCCGGACGCAACTTATCAATATCGCGCCCATTTTGCCGACTGGCAGAAACAGTTAGCGCAACCCGAACTGCCCGCGCGAAGCGCCTCGTTTTGGCCGACGTTCCACCCGACTCCCCGATGAACCGCCGCGCCAGCACCGATTAAGGAACGCGGCGGTATCGTCGTCAGTTCGGGTGGGCATCGAGTGGAGTATGGATGCCGTGAACAAGACCATTTTCAGCCGCCGCCGGCTGGCGACCGCCGCGACCATTGCGCTCGCCGCCGCGCTGTCGGCCTGCGGCAAGGGCAGCGATCAGCAGATGATGGCGGCGGCCCCACCCGCGCTTCCCGCGACCTTGCCGCTCGACGCCAGTCCATCGACCGCCTGGCCGACCGCGCCCGAAGTCGCGGCACTACCCGAAGCGAAGCCGGTGCGTACCGTCCGCGTCGCCAATCCGCGCGATTATTACGGCTATGCCGACGCGGCCTATGACTATCAGCGCGTGCTGAGCGACGCCCCGCCCGATTATTATTTCGATTATGACGGCACCGATCCCTGGGCGTGGGAAGGCTATGATCAATCGGTCGTCTTCCTCGAGCCGGTCGATGATGGCTATCGCTATTATTATTACCGCCCCGGGGCCGACGAACCCTATTTCGTCCGCGATCCCTATTATGGCTATGGCTATGACAACGGCCAATTGGCGGTGGTCTATGACAGCTATGGCGCGGTCGTGCCTTATTCGGATTACGGCGCGCGGCTCGATTATGCCGGCCGCTATCTGGCGCGCGGACGCGACCTTTATATGGCGTCGCGGCGTGATGACCGGCGCGCGGTCAGCGCGGCCAGTTGGGCGGCGCGTAGCGCGGCGATTTCCGCAATGCAGGCGCGTTGGTATGCGGTTCGCGAGCGCCAGCCGCAATGGCGCGACTATAGCAGCCGCGTGAGCGCGACCCAGGCCAATTACTGGCGCGAGGAAAGCGTCCGCCGTCAGGCCGATGCCCGCCGGTTCGCGGCCTGGCGCAGCGATTCGTTCCGCAGCCCGCCGCCGCCGCGCGCCATTCCCGCGACCTGGGCCTCGGCGAGCTGGGCGCGCGACCAAAAGCGCTTCTTGCCGGCCAAAGACGATCGCGAGCGCTTGGCCGCCAATGCCCAGCCCAATCGTGGCGCGCCCAACATGCCACAGGGCTTGTTCGGCAATCGCCAGCGGATCGAGCCGGCCAACCAGCCCGCAAATGTCGTAGCGCCGCAAGCCAACTACCCGCGCCGCCAGGCGATCATCGCTGCTCGCGAGCAACAGCGTCCGGGTGCGGGACCGATCCGCGCGATTCGCGAACCGCAGGGCAACGCCCCAGCCGGCCGCGGCGGGCTAAGGCCACAGGGACAGCCCAATCCGCCGCGCATTGCTGGTCCCCAGGGCAATCCCGACCGCGCCCAGCCTGCGGCCATGCGCGGCGATCATGGGATGCGGGGCAATGGCCCGCGCTTCCAGCCGCAACCGCGTGTCGCGACCCCGCCCCCACAGCCGCAGTTCGGCCGCGGTGGCGGACGCCCGCAAATGGTCGCGCCGCGTTCAGAACCGCGCGCTGCAGCACCTCGCGTCCAGCCGCGCTTCAACGGCGGCAATGATCGCCCGCGCTTCCAGGCCCCGCGCCCGCAGCCGCAAATCGCCGCGCCTCGGCCGCAAGCACCGCGTTTCGGCGGTGGCGGCAATGGCGGGATGCGCCCGACGCCGCAAATGAACCGGCCTGCCTTCCAGCCACGCCCCTCGCAAATGGCCCGCCCTGCGCCGCAGATGGCTCGACCCGCGCCACAGATGGCTCGCCCGGCACCACCGCCACGCGCTGCCGCTCCAGCAGCGTCGAGGGGCGGTGGCGGCAATGGCCGCGGCGGCGGCGGTCACAAACACTAGACGTCTCTTGACCTGAACGCCGGTGGCGGCCCGAGCAAAATGCTCGGGCCGTTGCTCGTGCTCAAGATCGCCCGATCCTTGCCAGCGCGCGGCCGGGCGAGTAGGCGCCGGGCCTTCCCCCGAAAGCTTGAGGACGAATTACATGGGTTTCCGTTGCGGCATTGTCGGCCTTCCCAATGTCGGCAAGTCGACCTTGTTCAACGCGCTGACGGAGACGGCGGCGGCGCAGGCGGCCAATTATCCGTTCTGCACGATCGAACCGAACGTGGGCAATGTGGCCGTGCCCGATCCGCGGCTGGACAAGCTCGCCGCGATCGCCGGCTCGGCCAAGATCATCGAGACTCAGCTCGCCTTTGTCGACATCGCCGGGCTGGTCCGCGGCGCGTCGAAAGGCGAAGGGCTGGGCAACCAGTTCCTCGGCAACATCCGTGAGGTCGACGCGGTCGTCCATGTGCTGCGCTGTTTCGAGGATGGCGACGTCACTCATGTCGAGGGCAAGATCGATCCGATCGCCGATGCCGAAACGGTCGAAACCGAATTGATGCTCGCTGACCTGGAGAGCCTCGAAAAGCGCGTGCCCAATTTCGCCAAGAAGGCGGCGCAGGGCGACAAGGAAGCGAAGATCGCGGCGAGCATCTTGAGCCAGGCGCTCGACCTGCTGCGCGACGGCAAACCCGCGCGGCTGACCCAGCCCAGGGATGCCGAGGAAGCGCGCGTCTTCGCACAGGCGCAATTGCTGACCGCCAAGCCGGTCCTCTATGTCTGCAACGTCGAGGAAGCCAACGCCGCCCATGGCAACGCGCATTCGGCACGCGTGTTCGAAAAGGCCAAGGCCGAAGGCGCCGAGGCGGTGATCGTCTCCGCCGCGATCGAGGCGGAGATCGCGACCATGCCGGCCGAGGATCGCGGCGAGTTCCTGGCCGAGCTGGGGCTTGAGGAAACCGGCCTGGCCCGCGTCATCCGCGCCGGGTACAAGCTCCTCCACCTCCTCACCTTCTTCACCGTCGGCCCGAAGGAAGCGCGCGCCTGGACCGTCCATGCCGGCGCCACCGCGCCCGAAGCCGCCGGCGAGATCCATACCGATTTCGAAAAGGGTTTCATCCGCGCCGAGACGATCGCGTACGACGATTACGTCGCCCTGGGCGGCGAGAGCCGCGCGCGCGAAGCGGGCAAGCTCCGCGCCGAGGGCAAGGCGTACGTCGTCCATGACGGCGACGTGATGCACTTCCTGCATAGTTGAGCTGCTGCCGCTATTTGATCCCGTGCGCGTCGAGCCAGGCGAGCGTGCCGGGCATTTTGTGCTCGACCGCGATCTGACGCAGCGTCTTGCCGTCTTCCTTACCTGACGGGTCAGCGCCGGCGTCGAGCAGGCGCAATACGATTTCGTCGGTCCAGCTACTAAAGGCGGGCGACAGCCCCTTTCCGTCCTTAACGTCGGCGCGGGCACCGGCGACGAGAAGGATGTCGACCAGAACCGGGCTTTCGAGCCCGAATAGAGCGTTCTTGCCCTCGCCGTCGCGGGCGTTGACGTCGACGCCGAGCGCGATCAATCCGCGCACCAGATCCTGGCGAGCGGCCAGCTCATCCCGGCATACAGCATATCGATCGACGGCGATCGCAAGTACGCCCGGCACCGGCGGGCCGATCGCCGACTCGGCGTCCGCCAGTGCCGCCGACAACGTCCCGTCGTCGCCGGCCCCGCTTGGCGGCGTCGGCGACGACAATCTGGCCTTCGGATCGACTCCGGCATCGATCAGCGCGCGGGCGACCGCGATGTCGCATCCACCGCCTCCGTTGACGAAGGCTGCGCGCAGAGCACTACGATCGGTCCTCGCCGCCCAGCCGCGATCGAGGAGCGCGCGTGCGGCGATCGCATGTCCGCGTGAAACAGCTTCCACCAACAATATCGAACCCAGCGGCGCGGCGACCGCACCCTGCGCCTTGGGTTTGTAGGGTCGGTCGAGCGGCAAACCTGCGGCAATCAGATCGACCACGACCTGATCGCTCCCGGCGCCCAGTGCTTGGACGGCTAGCTCCGCTGCCTGGTCGTCCGCCGGATCAAAACCCTCTGCCTTCAACGCAGCCAGCGTCTCACCATTGCCGGACACCCAGCGTGCTGTGCCGGCCGCGTCGTCGATTGCCTGTTCGAGCGCCTTAGCGGCGGGCGGCAGTCCGGCGGCAGATCCGACATAGTCGGTGACCGTCATCTCGCTCGGACCGCTGGCGAAACGAACGACTTGCGTGGGATTGTCGGTGACCGAATAGAAATACTCCTTCTTCAGTCCAAAGAAATGCGCGTCACGAAACTGCGCGATCAGCGTGTCGAGCGTCGCTCGGTCGATTTTCGCCCGGTGCACGCCCCCCACCAGCACGCCACGACCGAAGGAGAATTCGCGATGTACGCCCGATACCGGGTCCGCGGGCGCCTCACGCGTCGAGAACACCACATTGCCGGCGCCGTCGATCGAGACCTTGTAGTCGGGACACGAACCGTAACAGGCCGACCGTGTCAGTTCGATCTTCAGACGCGCATAGTCGATCGCGGGGAAAGGAGTGTCGGGCTTCGCCCAGATCGGTTTCAGCCGCGGCTCGATCTCGATCCTGGCAATGGCGACCACCGCCCGTCCGGCATAAGTGAACGGGCGGAATTTCCATCGCCGCGCCGCAGCCAGCAACGCCGCTGAACCGGGCCGTTTGTCCCCGTCGTAGGAAATATGGGCGTCGGTCACGTCGCCGTCAGCCGAGACCGTCACATCGATCCACGTCCCGCTCAGGCCAGCCTCATCGGCTTTGTCGACTTCGATCGTGTCCGGACCGGACAGTTTGTGCCACGTGGCGGTCTCGTCCGCGACGCCGATCACCTGCGATTGCATGGCGGGTGACGCCGTCAGGAATCCAGCTAACGCCAATCCTGCTGCACGAATCATCCGCCCCTCGTTGTTATGTTACACTATATCGATATTGCACAGAATCAACCTGCGTCAAACGCCATCAGGATCGGGCAGGGTCCCACACCCGAACTCGCGCAGTCACGCGCCAGTCGTGAGAGCGCGGCCCGCGCCTCCTGCATTTCGGCGATCTTCGCATCGAGCGCGGCGATCCGCTCGGTCGCGAGTGCCCGCGCCCGGGCGCGATCATCGGTCGCATCGAGCTCGAGCAATTCGGCGATCTGGTCGAGTGTGAAGCCGGCGCCCTGCGCCGCGCGGATGAAACGTAGCCGTTGCACATCCGCCGTATCGTAGCGGCGGACACCGCCATAAAATTCGTCGCGAGGCGGCTCCTCCAACAAGCTGCGGCGTTGATAATAGCGGACGGTTTCCACCCCTACCCCGCCCGCCGCGGCCAGTTTTCCGATCGTCATTCCCGCCATGCTTGACTCCGTACCACGGTACGGACCCTATATGGGCTGCGTCATGAAAAACGCAAAGCACGCAACGCTCTATCGCATGGTCATGCCGGAGCATGTCTGTCCCTATGGCCTCAAATCGAAATGGCTGCTCGAATCGCACGGCTACCAGGTCGACGATCACTGGTTGCGGACGCGCGAGGAGACGGACGCGTTCAAGGCCGAGCACAACGTCGCCACGACGCCGCAGACGTTCATCCATGGCCAGCGGATCGGCGGCAATGACGATTTGCGCGCATTCTTCGGCAAGCACGTGCCGACCAAGGACGAGACCAGCTATCGCCCCGTCATCGCCGTATTCGCGATGACCGCGCTGATGGCGCTGGCCGCCAGTCAGGCGGCGATGGGCTCGCCGTTCACGATCATGGCGGGCGAATGGTTCATCGCGTTCAGCATGTGCGTGCTGGCGATCCTGAAGCTGCAGGATGTCGAACGCTTCTCGACGATGTTCCTCAATTACGATCTGCTGGCGCGGCGCTGGGTGGCCTATGCCTATATCTACCCCTTTGCCGAGGCGCTGGCAGGCGTCCTGATGATCGCCGGTAGCGCCAAGTGGCTGTCGATTCCCGTTGCGTTGCTCGTCGGCGGCATCGGTGCGGCGTCGGTGTTCAAGGCGGTCTATATCGACAAGCGTCAGCTGAAATGCGCCTGCGTCGGCGGATCGAGCAACGTCCCGCTCGGCTTCGTCTCGTTGACCGAAAACCTGATGATGGTCGCGATGGCGATCTGGATGCTGGCGCGCTAAGGACGACCGACGCTGTTGCGATTGATCTTTTCCCTCATGCTTGCGTTCGGCGCGCCGGCCATGCCGGCTGCGGCGCATGAGGGGATGGAGGGACCGGAGCCGATGGCGATGGCTGGGCACCGGATGCCCGACCCGCAGCCCAAGGTGCCCATGGTTCAGCAGCATCTCTGCATCGGCTGCGTGCCGATGGGCGACTGGTACGCCGTGCGGGTGCGGCCGCCGGTCTCGCTGCCCGCTCCCGAACCGATCTCGCGGATCATGGCCCTGCGCATGATGCCCGGTGAGGCGCCGATTCCGCCTCCGCCGAGGAACGGGTGAAGCCCCCGACGCTTCACCCCATTCCACGGAGATTTCCGATGATCAGTATCAAATGGCTCATGACCGCCGCGGCGGTCGCGATGCTGCCTGGCATGGCAGCCGGCCAGAGCATGGCCGGCATGCAGATGCCCGGCATGAAGATGCCCGCCAAGCCGGCGGCAAAGCCCAAGCCAAAACCCAAGCCCGGCACGATCGCGAAACGCAAAAAGCCCGTGCGCGCGAGCGCGCCGCGCAATGCTTCAAAGGCGCCCGCCCCCGCACCGGAACCGATGCGGACCGAAGCCATGCCGGGGATGAAATGGGGACACCCACTCCCGCCCCACCACCGTCGACATCGCCAATGCCGCAGGCGATGCCGGGAATGGACATGTCGAGCCCGCAAGCGCCGCCCCAGTCACCTCCCGCGGTGGCAAGTCGCCGGCGGGCTGGAAAGCGGATTCCGGTTTTCCGCAGCAACGATGCGATGCGAACATTGGAGCGGAGAGCGTGATTCGGAAATCACGCTCTCCGCTTCAGCTTGCGCGTGAAACGGCGGCCCGCCATGGCGGAGGCGGATCGACCAAGGAGTCGTTGATGCGCTGGATTGCCCGGGCCGCTTTTCTCGCCGCTGCTATTGCGCTGCCGGCATATGCGAGCGCGTCGCCACCGCCGCAAAGCGCGGCCCGTCCCCTTCCCGCTCCGGTTGCCGAAGCCGAAACCAAGGCGCCGGTCACCATCCTGGTGTCGATCGACGGCTTCCGCGCCGACTATCTCGACCGCGGTGTCACACCCAATCTCAGCGCGCTCGCCGCCGCCGGCATCAGCAGCGCGATGCGGCCGAGCTATCCGTCCAAAACGTTCCCCAATCATTGGACCTTGGTCACCGGATTGCGTCCCGACCGCACCGGCATCGTCGCCAACAAGATGCTCGACGCCTCGCGCCCGGACGACACCTTCACCATGGCCTCGGACGATCCGTTCTGGTGGAACGCCGCGGAGCCGATCTGGGTCACCGCGGAAAAGGCCGGGATCCGCACCGCCACCGCCTTCTGGCCGGGATCGAACGTCGCCTGGGGCGGCGAGCGTTCGAAGGACTGGCCGAACCCGGTGACCGGCGGCACGCGGCCGCAGGATTGGCTGCAATTCAACCAGGCGCTGAGCGATCGCCAGCGCGTCGACAGCGTCATCGACTGGCTGCGCCGCCCGGCCGAGACGCGCCCGCGCTTCGTCACGCTCTATTTCGATGAGGTTGATACCGCGGGCCACGAATATGGCCCCGACGACCAGCGCACGACCGATGCGGCGGCCAGCGCCGACAAGGCGATCGGACGGCTGCGCGAGGAACTCGCCAAGCTGGGCCAGCCGGCCAATTTCATCATCGTCGCCGATCACGGCATGGCGGCGATTTCCCAGGACCGGCTGATCGTGCTCGATAGATTCAGCAATCCCGACAATTATGACGTGGTCGAGGACGGGGTGTACGCCTCGATCAATCCCAAGGCGGGCAAGCAGGCGGCGGTCGAGAAGGCGCTTCTCGGCGCACACGGCCCGCACCTCAACTGTTACCGCAAAGCCGAGGTGCCTGAGCGCCTCCATTACGGGAAGAACCCGCGCGTGCCGGCGATCCTGTGCCTGCCCGATGCCGGCTGGACGGTCGTCATCCACCCGCCCAAGCGCAAGGCCGAGGGTGGCGCGCATGGCTATGACAATGACGCGCCGGAGATGCGGGCGCTGTTCATCGCCAGCGGCCCGGCGATCAGGCCGATCGGCAGGATTCCGACCTTCGACAATGTCGACGTCGCACCGCTGCTGCGCGACCTGATCGGGCTGCCGCCGGGACAGGGACTCGATGGCGGCGACACACCGTTCCGGGGAGCATTGGGAAAATGAGCGACGACCTCAAATATTTCGAGGATCTGGTGGTCGGCACCAAAGCGAGCTTCGGCCGCTACGAAGTAACGCGCGAGGAAGTGGTCGAGTTCGCCTCCAAATACGACCCCCAGCCCTTCCATCTGTCCGACGAGGCGGCGGCACAGACCTATTTCGGGCGATTGTCGGCGAGTGGCTGGCACACCGCCGCAATGGCGATGCGAATGGCGGTCGAGAATATGAGGGGCCAACGCTCGGCAAGCCTCGGCTCACCGGGGATCGACGAATTGCGCTGGCTCAAGCCGGTCTATCCGGGCGACATACTGCGCTGCGAGACCGAATTGCTCGACAAGCGCCTGTCACGGAGCCGCCCGGAAATGGGCATCACCAAGGGCCGCACCACGGTATTCAACCAGCATGACGAAGCGGTCATGACCTTCGTCGCCAACGGGTTGATCCGGACACGGCCCCCGGAGAATTAATATTAGTGGCCGCGGTGACGCCCGTCGCCATTGCCGCGTCGACCATCGTTACCGCGCCAACCTCCGTTGCCGCCGCCATTGCCGCGCCAGCGATAGCCGTCGTTACCGCCTGTCCGCGGACCGCGCTGGAAGCCGCGCCATTCGTCGCTGCGACCCGACCCACGCCATTGCGAGCCGCGGTTCTGCCAGTAACGCTGCTGGTTGCTGTCCCAACGATGCGGGCGGCGATAGCGGTCGTAGACGTAATAGCCGCTGCCGGGGTAATAATAGCCCCCGTACCAGCCATAATATGGCGCGCCATATCCGCCGTCGTAAAAGTCGCTGTAATAATCGCCGTAATAGCCAGGTGAGCCATAGCCGATGCTGACACCGCTATAGCCATAGCCGTCATCGACGCAGCCGCCGAGCGAGAGCAGCGACGCCGCCCCCAACACCATGATGCCGATCTTCATTGAAACGCCTCCATACACCGGAGCCGCGGCAAAAAACGCGCCGCTGCCACTAAGCGATAAAACGATTCGGAAGCGAAATCAGTTCCTCGATGGCTGTTTCAGCCCAATCAGACCGGTCAATGCCCTTCAAAGGCGAACAGCGACGTAACCTGGACGCCATCTCCGGCGAGCGCGGCGGCTCCACCGAGATCGGGCAGGTCGATGACGAACTGGACCTGATCGACCACCGCGCCGGCCTTTCGCAACAAGCGGATCGCGGCGCGCGCCGTCCCGCCCGTCGCGATCAGATCGTCGACCAGCAGCACGCGCTGGCCGGGTACCAACGCATCCTCGTGCATGGTGATGCGGTCGGTGCCGTATTCGAGCGCATAATCCTCCGCGATCGTCACGCCGGGCAACTTGCCGTCCTTGCGGATCAGCAGGACGCCGGCGTTGAGCGGCACGGCGAGCGCGGCGGCAAACAGGAAACCGCGTGCTTCGATTCCAGCCACGAGGTCGACCGGACCGTCAACGGCCGCCGCCATGCGCCTGATGGTTTCGGCCAGTCCCTGCGCGTCGAGCAGCAACGTCGTGATGTCACGAAACATGATCCCGGGCTTGGGAAAGTCCGGGATCGTGCGGATCAGTGCCTTGAGGTCATCATTGGCGTGGGTCATCGCGAACTCCGCCCGATGGATGACGAAACGAAGGGGTGCGGCGGAGCCGTTTTAGAACGTCAAACGCCGCGCCCGATCAATGCTTCACGTCGCGCCAGATGTTCCGATACGCACCGAACGCCAGCAGGCTCGAGAAGAGCAGGAAGATGACTGCCATGAAGCCATATTGGTGCCGCGTCTCCAGATTGGGATCGGCGGTCCACACCAGGAAAGCGGCCACGTCACGCGCCATATTGTCGACCGTCGGCTTGGTGCCGTCGGAATATTGCACCTGGCCTTCCGACTTGAGCGGCGGCGGCATCGCGATGTTGAGGTTCGCGAAATACGGGTTGAAGTGCAGGCCGGTCGGCGTCTTGGCCTCGGGGAATTCCTTCAACAGCGCCGCGGGCTGATCCTGGTAGCCGGTCAGCAGCGAATAGACATAGTCGGCACCGCCATGGCGGGCGCGAGTCATGTAGCTGAGGTCGGGCGGGATCGCGTTGTTGTTGGCAGCGCGCGCCGCGATGTCGTTGGCGAACGCCAGCGGGAAACGGTCGGCCGGCACGCCCTTGCGGGTCGCGGCTTCACCAGTGTCCGGATTGATCGACGGGATATTGTCGAAGCCGGCCGCGATCGCCTTCACCTGGCCCTCGCTGTAACCAAGCCCGGTAAGGTCGCGGAACGCGACATACTTGAGCGAGTGGCATGCCGAGCAGACTTCCTTATAGACTTGGAAGCCGCGCTGCAGCTGCTGCTTGTCGAACTTGCCGAACACGCCGGCCGAACTCAGCCCAGCATCGCGCGGATGCTTGTGAAACTCGGTCTCGGCCGATTTGGGCGCGCCCGTCCAGATCTTGGGCGTGCTGTCGGATGCGACGCCCCACACGGTGATGACCAGTGCGATCGCGAGCACGCCCGCAAACGCCAACCCGACCAAAGCTGCAATCCAGCGAACCATCTGTCGTATATCCCCTATAGCTCGCTCAGTGCGCCAGCGCGGTTTCGGCCGGG
>Ga0207669_10000758_pt1 | contig 13943 bp, 8 predicted proteins | sample KBSM33metaG_FD_184329 | JGI IMG/M metagenome (GOLD analysis project Ga0207669, IMG submission 184329) | Miscanthus rhizosphere microbial communities from Kellogg Biological Station, Michigan, USA - KBS M3-3 metaG (SPAdes) (version 2) | ecosystem: Host-associated > Plants > Roots > Rhizosphere >...
CCAAAGCCCGCATCGATCAGCATGCGGTTGGTCAGCGTGGACTGATAGGTCAGCAGGCGCACACGGGGGTGGGTATCCAGATAGCCACCGATCTCAGGTGACGTCGTCGATGTCAGGCCTCCCAGTCCAAGCGGACCGATCGCCGCTTCGGACTCGGGCTGCTGCCGGCACCCATCGCCGTCGCTCGTGAACGTGGCGCCATTGCAGGCGTGCTGTTCGTCCCAGTGGAAGTTGATCTTGTCGCGTGAGGTGGCCTGGATCGTTGCCCGCCCGCTATACAGGCGCCAGCTCTCTGCGCCACGAACCTCGCGGGTGAAATCGGGCGCATACAGAAACTTGGTGGGGTCGCCGGCATTCAGGTTGGGATAGACGTTCGGAATCGTCCGGTGCTGTCCCTCGTCGCGGGCCGTCACGTAGTACCACACGCGGTCCTTGACGATCGGACCACCGATGCCAAAGGTGAAGTCCCACTGCTTGAGCAGCTTGCCGGGTGTGGTCAGGCCGAGCGTCTGCAACTCCGTGCTGTAGTTGCTGCTCACCATGCCCTTGCTGACGCCGGACAGATACGCCGCACCTTTGAGCGTGTTGCCACCGCTCTTCGGGATGATGCTGAGCGAGGGGCCGCCGACTTCGGTTTCGCCCAACCCGCCCGATGTGGTCGTGACCACTTCCTGCGCGTTCGAGATGTCGGCGATGTAGGTCGAGACGCCGCTGCCGCCGAGCCCCGCGCCCGCGTTCAGGCCGTCCACCTGCATGCGTCCTTCGTTGTTGCGCCCGCCCGCACCGCCGAACACGGTCATCTGCGGCGTCACCTGGACGTCCGCCGGGCTGCCTCCGATCGTGACGATGCCTGGAATCAAGAGCGCCGTCGCCGCCCAGGATCGTGCGGTCGGGATTGCCGTCAGCACCTCGTTGCTGATCGTGGTCTGTCGTCGAATGCTCTGGACGTCGACGATGGGCGAAGCGCCGGTGACCGTCAGTGTTTCGGTGACTCCGCCAACAGCGAGGTCGGCGTCAACTGTCGCGTTGAACGAACCAGAGAGCTCGATGCCATCTCGCTTGACCTGGTTGAATCCCGGAAGGGCGAACGTCACCGAGTAGGTTCCCGGTGGCAGATTGACGATGCGGAAGAGGCCACGCTCGTCACTGACGGCGGTGCGAACTTTCTCGATGAGCGCCGGGCTCGAAGCCTCGACGGTGACACCTGGCAATGCCGCACCAGAAGTGTCTCGGGTCGAGCCGGCGATTGATGCCTGGGCCGACGCCGAGGAAGGAAGGAGGAATACTACGGCAACGAGAAGAACGCCCCACACACACTTGCGCATTACATGGCCTCCAGTCAGCTGCGCGTCTGGGCGCAGCAGCAGGTACGTCGCGATTTGGCCGTTAAGCCTATACCAGAACGGCGTGTAATGAGTGATATAGGCCTAGTGGCCGGCGAGCGCGCGACGGATCAGCGAGTGGACGTAGCCGGTTTCCACGTCGGTCAGCCCCTGGCCGACTGTCGTCAGGCCACGGCGGGTTTTGATCGTGATGCCGTGGCCCTTCGCGTATCGGCTCAACGTGGTCAGCAGCCACTGCGTGCGCGGGCCGATGTCCGCAGACGTGGAGCTCATTCCGGACGATGCTCGCACTCGCTGCTCGGCAGCCAGACGCGCAGCGGTTGTGATCGATTCAGTGGTGCTGAAGTCGATGTCCAGAATCTCCGCGGCGGGCAGCGAGTTCACCGGGCCCGTCTTCCAGGCGCCGCGCTCGCGGATGTCGATGCCACGCGGCGAGACCGCGATGATCGTGCGGCCGCGGCGCGAGCGCAGGTATCCATTCAACGCCGTCATCGCAGGCAGGAAGCCGAAGAAGAGCAGGATGAAACCGATGAATGCCCATCCCACGGGATCGGGGGTACGGGTCTGGCGGAAGAATCGAAGCAGCGGGCTGACGAACACCGCCGAGATCGCGACGGGGATCAGCGTCAGCGCGATCGCGACTGGATGTGCGCGCGGATTCGGTATCGTGACCCGTATGCCGTCCGGCTCGCGAGTGACCTCCGACCGCGCGTCTGGCGGGCGCGCAGGCTCGTTCTGAAGTCCGTCCGTCTGCAGCCGTTGCTGCAAAGAGACGTCTGCCTGATCGGGCGCCACGCGCACCGGGTGATCGGTGGTCGCGTCCTCGAAATCGAGTCGCAGGAGTGCGGCAACCGCCGTGGCGCAACTCCTCGCGTCGCCGTACTGAGTCGAGCTGTCCAACTTGAGGTCTTGTCCGGATCCCGATCGCAGCGTCACGGGAAAACTGTCGGCAGAGTCGGAGTCGCCGCGGACGAATCCGAGCACAACCGCCACGTATTCGTCGAGACGCTGCGCGCGGGTGTACATGGGGACCATCAAGCCGTACTGCGTGATCACCTCGCGACGCGTGCTATCGATGGTTGTCCAACCGCGACCGAACGACAGCGTGCCTCCGACGGCCGTGAACACGAGGCCCATCAACAGCAATCCAAGTTGACCGGGCAGCGACACCGAACCGGAATTCTTCATCTCGATGAGGCCGGACATGACGAGCAGCATGAACACGCCGGCGGCGAAGAACGGCAGGCCGAAGATCCCGAGCACACCGCCGCCTTGTCGGATCTGAATCCGATCGGGCCCGATCTGCCGGAAGGATGGCCGCATCGCGGTACTTATCGGCCCTGCCGCATCGGTTCTGCTTCGATGGTGCGGCGCGGATTGTTCAGAATTGCGCTGTTCTGCCCGTTGGTATGATCGCCCTGCCGTGCCCAATATCTATGAAGTCGCCAGGCGCGCCGGCGTGTCCACGGCGACGGTGTCGCGCGTCCTCAGTCAGCCGGAAGTTGTCGCGCCAGACACCCGACGACGGGTGATGGCCGCGGTGGAGCGTCTTGGATATACGCCGAACGCTGCCGCGTCGAACCTACGGACGCTGCGAACACGCACGCTGCTCGTCACCGTGCCCGACATTTCCAATCCGTTTTTCTCGCTCATCCTGCAAGGGATCGAAGACACGGCCCAGCGCGAGGGCTACTCCGTGCTGCTCGGCGACACGCAGCACGACGAGCGGCGCGAGGAACGCTACTCGTTGATGTTGCGCCGCAAGGAGGCGGACGGCCTGATCTTCCTCGGACATCGCCTGCCGGCAGAAGCCGCAGCGCTCGTGCGCTCGCTGCCGCCGGGCCGCGCGCCGATTGTCAACGGTTGCGAGTTCAGCCCGCACCTCGGTATTCCGAGCGTGCACATCGACAACGCGACGGCGGCGTCTGATGCGATGGACCACCTGTATCGTCTTGGTCATCGACGCATCGGTATCGTGACGGGTCCGCTCGTGAGCCCGCTCAGTCGCGATCGCCTGCACGGAGCGACAGCGCGTGCGAAGAAGGCGGATGCCGAACGCGACTTCATCGTCATGAACGGCGACTTCTCGATTGAGTCTGGTGCTGTCGCGAGCGAGAGGCTGCTGGAGCGCAAGCAGCCGCCCACGGCGATCTTCTGTTTCAACGACGAGATGGCAATGGGCGTCCTCGAGACCGCGCGACGACGAAGGCTGCGGGTGCCGGACGATCTGTCGATCGTCGGGTTCGACGATATCCGGTTCGCACGCTACCTCGATCCGCCGCTGACGACGATCGCGCAGCCGATGCGCCAGATCGGCGAGGGCACGGTACGGCTGCTGCTGGAGATTCTGAAGGGGAACCAAGCGCCGGACTCCGTGACTCTGCCACACGTCCTCGTCGTCCGTTCGAGCACCGCCCCTCCATCAGGCGCGCGTCGCAAGAAGCCGTGACAACGAGGCGCAAGGCGAGCGTAGAGGCGCGTCTTTTAGACGCGCCTTGGATCAGGCGGCGCGTCAGGCCGGCCTAAAGGCCCGCCTCTACAGGCACAACCCCAACATATTTCGCGCGCGGACGAATGAGCTGCCCCGTCGCGTACTGCTCGATCGCCTGACCGATCCAACCGATTGTCCGGCCGATGGCAAAGAGCGTCAGCGGAGAGCCTGCAGGCAGCTTCAGCACGCGCGCCACGGACGCGAGGGCGAAGTCAAGATTCGGCCGCTCTCGCGTGATTGTCGTAGCGGCGTCCGTGACGTCGAGAACGAAGCCAAGTTCGCGCGATTTCGGATAGCGCTCGCGCAGCAGGTCGAGCAGTGCGATCGCCCGCGGGTCGCCGTCGCGATACAGCGGATGACCGAAGCCGTCGATCGACTCGCCGCGACGTAGGCGGGCGGCGACCGCAGTGCCTGGGTGTCGTGAATGCTGCAGTGACTCGAGCATCGACTCGACGCGCGCGGTGGTGCCGCCATGCCGGGTCCCTTCCAGCGCCGCGAGGCCAGCGAGCACGACGGTGTAAGGGTTCGAACCTGCCGAGGCGACGCAGCGAGCCGTGAACGACGAGACATTGAGCTCGTGATCGGCGCACAGAATCAGGGCCGCGCGCACGACATCCGCGCCACGCGCGGTCACACCCCAGTTGTGGGACAGTGCCTGGTCGATCGTCGGTCCTGACGAGCGGGACAGCCTCGCGACGCGGGTGAGGAGATGCAGGATTCTCCAGCCGGCGTGTGCGACGCTCGCGTCGCGCAGATCGAAAGCCGCGTGATCGCGAACCGACGCGGCTGCCAGCACAGCCTGCGCGCGCGGCACGAATGGCAGCGCCCTATCCGGCCGGTGGGTTGTGGCGAGTCGCGGGGGCGTGGGCGAGAACGCTCCTTCGAACCGGCCGCTCCAGATGAGCGACGCCACCTCCGCCACCGATCGCGAGCGTGACAGGTGCACCACGTCATGGCCGCGGTAATAGAGCCGCTTGCCGTCAATGAACGTGATGGACGATTCGAGGACCGGAAGTCCCCACTGCAGCGAACGGGCCGCCGCCTTGTCCGGATCTCGTCGTGCCTCGGTCTGCCGGCGCAGCCGCTCGACATCGTCGCGCGAATAGAGCCGTTCGCGCGAGGGCCCTGGCGTCGCCTGGGAGCGGACGTATCCGCGGCTGACATACGCGTAGAGCGTCGGGCGCGTGACCTGCAACAGGCGTGACGCGTCCTCAGCTTTCAACCAGCCGTGATTCGCATTCATATTGATTGACCGATCAACGTTGACAGGATCATACATGGACGCGCACGATCGCGTCATGGCTACCTCTGGACTCGAAGGCGTTGTCGCGGCAACAACGCGACTCAGCCACGTCGACGGCGAGCGTGGCGAGCTCGTCATCGCCGGATATCCGGTTGGTGAGCTTGCCGAACACGCGACGTTCGAGGAGACGACCTGGCTGCTGTGGCATGGAGACCTGCCCTCCGGCGCTCAGCTCGAGGCATTCCGGTCCGAGCTGGCCGCCGCACGGGGGCTGTCGGCGGCAACACAGGCACTGCTGCGTGAGTGCGCGGAGGCTGGACTGCATCCGATGGACGCGCTTCGCGCGGCGGCAGGGACGATCTCGCTGCGCAGCGACGATCCCGTGAGCATCGTCGCGTGCATGCCCACGATCGTTGCCACGTATTGGCGATTGCAGCGGGGTCAGGAACCTATCCTCCCGCCGCACGATCTCGGTCACGCCGCAAGCTTCCTCTTCCTGTTGAGCGGGAATGTGCCGGATCCCGAGCGCGTGCGAGGGCTCGAGACGTATCTCAACACCGTCGTCGATCACGGATTGAATGCGTCGACGTTCACCGCGCGTGTCATCACGTCAACCGGATCTGATCTGGTGTCGGCTGTTGTCGGAGCAATCGGGGCACTCAAAGGGCCACTGCATGGCGGAGCGCCTGGCCCGGCACTCGACATGGTGTTCGAGATTGGTGAGGCGTCGCGAGCCGAGGCCTTCCTCAGGAAGAAGATTGAGGCCGGCGAGAAGCTGATGGGATTCGGTCATCGCGTGTACAAGGTTCGAGACCCGCGTGCCGACGTGCTCGCGAAGGCCGCAGAGCGGATGTACACGCGCGCCGGAGACATGTCGCTCTACACGCTCGCGCGCGACGTCGAGGCAACGGCGATCAGGCTTCTCGAGGAGTACAAACCCGGACGACGGCTGCAGACGAACGTCGAGTTCTACACCGCGCTGCTGCTGCACGGCCTGGGGCTGGATGTGGCGCTTTTCACCCCAACGTTCGCGATCAGCCGGGTCAGCGGCTGGATCGCGCACGCGCTCGAGCAACAGCGGGCCAACCGCATCATTCGTCCGCAGTCGGAGTATGTCGGCCCGCGGGACCGACGATGGACTCCGCTGCCGGAGCGGTCCGAGGGGGCGACGGTGCGGGCTGCGAGGGTCCGGTCCTAGGGTCCGGGGGCCGACGGTCGAGGTCCGAGTGTCTCGTACTCTCGAACCGCCGCACCATCGGACCGGACCCTCGCACAGTCGCCCCCTTCGTCCCGTCGGACCGCGGTAAATGAACCCCTCGGTCTGCCGTAAGATACCGGCATGGCCACCATCAATCTCCGGGTGAACGGGAAACCGCACACCGTTGACGTCGATCCCGCGACTCCTCTGTTGTATGTGCTGCGCAACGACCTCGATCTGCACGGACCTCGGTTCGGCTGCGGCCTGGGTCAGTGCGGGGCGTGCACCGTCATCATCAAAGGGGAGGCCGTGCGCTCGTGCATCCGGCCGATCTCAACGGTGCAGGGTGCCGAGATCACCACGCTCGAGGGGTTGTCGCAGGATGGCAAGCTGCATCCGCTGCAGCAGGCGTGGATCGACGAGCAGGTGCCGGCATGTGGCTTCTGCCAGAACGGCCAGATCATGACCGCGAAGGCGCTGCTCGATAAGACGCCCGCGCCGACTGACGCGCAGATTCGACAGGGCATGGCGAACACACTGTGCCGCTGCATGACCTACTACCGGATTCAGGCCGCCATCAAGCGCGCATCGAAAACGGTCTCAACCGCCAGCAACGAAACAGGGACCGAGGTGATCGCATGACAGCCTCACGACGCGATTTCATCAAGACCTCGGGTTTCCTCGTCGTCGGCATCAGCGTGGCCGGCGATCTGTCGTTCGCGCAGGGCCTCGGCGCTGGTCCGTATCCAGATGTCGACTTCAGGCAACTCGATTCGTGGATCGTGATTCGTCAGGACAACACCGCGACGTTCTTCGTCGGCAAGACGGACCTCGGTCAGGGAACCGGCACGGCGTTCCGCCAGATCATGGCCGACGAGCTCGACATGCCGTACGACAAGACGGCTTGTGTCATGGGCAACACAGACGTGACGGTCGATCAGGGTGGCTCCGGCGGATCGGATGCGCTCCAGACCGACGGCTATCCGATGCGTCGTGTTGCGGCCGAAGCGCGACGCGTGCTGCTGGAGATGGCATCAGCGCGGCTCGGCGTGCCGGTCGCGCAACTGGTGGTGAGCGACAGCGTCGTGTCTGTTGCCGCGGATCCATCGAAGAAGGTGACGTACGGCGAGTTGATTGGCGGCAAGCGCTTCAACGTGACGCTGACCGGCAACAACATCAACGCCACCACCGGCACTGCGAAGCTCAAGGACGTGCAGCAGTTCAAGATCGTCGGCACCTCGCCGCAGCGGTACGACATCCCGGCGAAGGTCGATGGATCGCTCAAGTGGGCTGTCGATGCGAAGGTGCCCGGCATGGTGCACGCGCGCAACGTGAAGCCCCCGGTTGCGGGCGCAAAGCTGGTGAGCATCGACGAGTCATCGGTCAAAGGCGTGCCCGGACTGATCAAGGTCGTGAGCAAAGGCAACTACGTCGCTGTCGTGTGCGAGCGCGAAGAACAGGCGATCCAGGCGGCGCGACAACTGAAGGTGAACTGGCAGAAACCGGCGGCCGCCCCGTTCCCTGATTCGGAGAATCTCTTCACCTTCATGCGGAGCGCCGAGCTCACTTCGAGCGCACCTCCCATTGTCGTCGGCGATCTTGACGCGTCGTTGAAGGGCGCTGCCAAGGTGATCGAGGCCGACTACGAGATTCCGTTCCAGGGTCACACCTCAATCGGCCCGGCGCATGCGATGGCGGATCCCTCGAACGATCAGCTGACCATTTATTCCAACGACATGAAGTCGTATGGCCTTCGCGACGGCGTCGCGGAGTTCCTGAAGATCCCGCGCGACCGCGTGCGTGTCGTCTGGATGGAAGGTCCGCAGGCCTACGGTCGGACCGCGGCAGACGATGCCGGGTTCGAAGCCGCGTTCCTGGCAAAGGAGATTGGCCGGCCCGTTCGCATTCAGTGGATGCGGAACGAAGAGACCGCGTGGGATACCAAGGGCCCCGCATTTGCGGTGAAGGTGCGTGGCGGGCTCGACGCGCAGGGCAACCTCGTGGCGTTCGGCTATGACGCTCGTTCCGCGGACTTCAATCACCTGGGTTACAACGAGCACGACACCGTGCTGATCTCTCAGCTGATGGGCAATCGCCGTGCGATGCCCGCGCGCGGCAGTGCGGCCATGCCGGATGACAGGTACGGCATCCCCAGCCGGCGAATGACATCGTCAGTAGTCAGCCTGCCGTTGATCTGGGAGACGCCGCTTCGAACAGGAAATCTGCGCGATCCGAATGGCCCGCAGGCCACGTTCGCATCAGAGTCGTTCATCGACGAGCTCGCCGCGGCGGCCAATGCGGACCCGCTCGAGTTCCGCCTCAAGCTCCTCAACGCGAGCACCGAGGAAGACAGCGGCTTCAAGCGTGCGCGCTCAATCGCCGTGCTGAAGGCGGCGGCAGAAGCGTTCAAGTGGGATCCGCGCCCGTCACCGAAGCGAGTGAGCAGCGGCGAGATCCTCACCGGTCGCGGCGTCGCCTACACGTTCAGGAGCCAGACCGTCGTTGCGCAGATGGCCGAGGTCGAGGTCAATCGTCGCACCGGTCGCGTCTGGGTGAAGCGCATCGTTTGCGCGCACGACTGCGGCCTCGTGATCAACCCGGAAACGCTGCGTCGCGTGATTGAGGCCGGCACGCTCTATGGTCTGAGCCGTGCGCTCCACGAAGAGGTGCGTTTCGATACAGAGAAGGTGACGAGCGTCGACTGGGTCTCGTCTCCGACGCTGAGCCACGCGGATACGCCGGAATCGCTTGAGGTCATCATCGTGAACGGCGATCCGAATCCGAAGCGCCCTGATCTCCCGCACTACGGCGCGGGAGAAACGATGATCAAGCCGATGATGGCGTTGATCGGCAATGCGATCTTCGATGCGACTGGTGTGCGCCTGCGTCGAGTACCGTTCAGAAGCGCGAGGGTGCTCGCTGCACTCAAATCAGCCAATGTTTGAAGAACATTGTTGATGTGATGATTTTTGATTGTTGAATCGTTGTTGATTGTCGAATGTCGATTTGTGATTTGCAGGCAGGTTCGACCTGGCCGAATCGACAATCAGCAATCTTCAATCAACAACGATTCATTGATCAGAGATCAAAGATCGATTGATTCACTCCAGACAATCTGATTGACCGTCGGCGCCGCAGCGGAATAGTACCGGCACGCTACCGGCCGTCCACTCACGCGTGTTTTTCCAGACTCGCGTGTGGCTGTAGCGAACCGACGTCCACCCCAGCTTCCTCTTTTCGATCCAGACGCCCTGGAGTGCTTCCCGTTCGTCGCCGCCAAGGAGGTGAAACGACTCGTGCAGCAGGATCGCCGAGCGTTCGACGTCGTCCACCGGGTATTTGAAGAACGTGGGATACAGCGTGACGACGGCGAACGGGAAGTTGGTCGCGGCGTAAGCGGTTTGATGCCCGACGTAGTTATTCCACCAGTTGTCGGTGCTGCGGAAGCTGACGAGGTGACGGAGCGCGAACGATTCGCGTGAGAAGCCCGCGCGCTCGAGTTCGGCAATCGCGCTCGTCACCGCCTGCCGCTCCTCGACGCTGAGCCCGGTGGAGCTGGCGATCAGGGACATGTAGCAACTGATCAGGATCGTCGCCGTGACGGCGCAGACCCACAGCACCCAGCGGCCAAAGCCGCGACCCTCACCGAGCGGGACGGAGCTGGGCTGAACCTCGGGCCCTGTGGACGGCATCTCCGTGTCGCACCGCCGGCACGTCACGCTGTTGGCGAAGTTGATCACGCCGCAGGCCAGACATTTCGTGCTGCTCATTCAACCCAGATCGTCTATCGGTTCGAATCAGGCGAGTCTGAAGGTCAAGGCGGGTCTAAAGACCCGCTTCTACATGTAGCGGCGAGCCTTCAGGCTCGCCGGCCTCGTGCAAATACAGCCGCGCGCGCTTGACGCGAAACCCGCCTATTGCTATTAAAGCGTCCGCCAGAGACATATCAGTCTGCGTTCGTCGGTCCTTGATGACTGGAGGGGCTATGAATTGGCGCTCTGTTGTCGCCGCGTGCGTCATCGTGCTCGTCGCCTCGTCCGCGCACGCGCAGTTCGACTCCGCACAGATCTCCGGCGTGGTCCAGGACTCCACCGGCGCCGTGCTTCCCGGTGTCGACGTCATGCTCGTCAATGTCGGCACGCGCAATGAGCGGCAAGCCGTCACCAATGAGGCTGGTCTCTACACGTTCCCGAACGTGCCGGTGGGCGAATACCGCATTACGGCGATGCTCTCCGGCTTCAAGCCGGTCGCCAAGGCCGGCGTTCAGGTGAATGCAGGGCTCAACATCAGGGTCGACGTGTCGCTCGAGGTCGGCGCGTTGACGGAAACGATCCAGGTCGAAGCGGCCACGACACTCGTCGACACCTCCGTCATCGGTCGCACGCTGCGTGCCGAGCAGATCGCGGAGACCCCTCTCAGTGGACGACGGGCCTCGCAGGTCGCTCAACTCGCGCCGGGCGTCGTCGGCGGCAACATGGGCGGCTCCGTGCCGACGGGAACCGGCACGTTCGCGACCGGTGTCACGTCCATCAATGGCGGACGTGCTGACGAGTTCATGACGACGATCGATGGCGCACCGTCCATTCGTGTTCGTGCCGCTGGTGGCTTCACGATGGGAGCGCAGAACTTCGACACCGTTGCCGAAGTGCAGGTCCTCACGACCAACTACCAGGCAGAGTACGGGAGGTCTTCGGCCGGCCAGCTTCGGATGGTGACCAAGAGCGGAACGCAGAGCTTCCGCGGCAACGTGTTCTGGAGTCACCAGAACGATGCACTCGATGCCAATACGTGGACGCACAAGCGCAACAACCTCCCGAAGTCGCCGCACAAGTACAACGCGTGGGGCTTCACACTGGGCGGCCCGATCTACATTCCCGGCGCGTTCAACGAGAGCCGTCAGCAGTTGTTCTTCTTCTGGGGCCAGGAATGGCAGCGCGATCGCACCGTCGAGGAACAGTTGGCGATCGTACCGACTGCGGCGATGCGCAGCGGCGACTTCAGCGCGCTGCTACCGGGACGTGTGATTCGCAACCCACAGACCGGCCTGCCGTTCACCGGGAACATCATCCCGCGCGGGATGATGAGTGCGCAGGGGCAGGCGCTGCTGAACGCGTACCCATTACCGACACCGGGATTCCAGCAAGGCGCGAACAACTGGATTGGCAATCCACCGATGTTCAACAACCAGCGGAAGGACAGCATCAAGATCGACTGGGTGCCGACGTCGAATCACCGCGTCGCCGTCCGTCACACGTGGGCACCCAACGTCTGGAACGATCCGGAGCCGATGGCTGTGTACTCGACGATCTGGGACTACCCTGGCCGCACACTGGCGGCGACGCTGACCAGCACGCTCTCATCGTCGCTCATCAACGAGTTCTCGTTCTCGTGGGGATCGACGAGCCCTTCCAAATACTTCGGCCAGCGCAACTGCGACTATTGTCCTGGCGGCACGACGGCGTTTCTGTATCCGACGCAGAGCGAAGTCGGGATCAACTATCCCTACCTCTTCCCGGGCACGAAGCTCGATCCGGACAAGATTCCCAACGTCACCGTCACTGGGTTCACTGCGATCAACAACGCGGCATATCCGGGGTCGTGGAACGACTTCGTGTTTCTCTGGACGGACAACGTCACGAAGATCACCGGAAACCACACGTTCAAGGCTGGTCTCAGCGTTGAGAGATCAGGGATGAACGATCGCATTCAACTCAGTTTTGCGCAGGCGCCTGCGACGACGAATCAGAACGGATCCTTCCGCTTTACTGACGCTCGTGCGGGTGGCTCCGGCTACGCGCTCGCGAACGTCGCGCTCGGGCTCTTCGATGACTACACCGAGTTCGGCAACAAGCCGAACACGCGATGGCTGGCGATGGCCTACGACGTGTACGCCCAGGACAGCTGGAAGCCGACGCGCAATCTGACACTCGAACTCGGTCTCCGCTATTCGCTGTGGCAGCCGTGGGGAGTCAGAAACGAGGCGATGGCGTCGTTCCAATCGCAGTTCTACGACCCGGCGACTGCACCGGTCATCGATCGATCAGGCGGCTTCGTCGTCAGCGGCGACCGATTCAACGGCATGACTCTTCCGGGGGACAGCCCGAGTGACGATGCGCTGGCGGAGTTTCCACAACTTGCGAATATGCAGCGCCTCTATCACGGGGTGCCGAACGGCTTCTCGGAAACGCCGAAGAACGGCTTCCAGCCGCGACTTGGTCTCGCGTACGCCATCAACGATCAAACGACGTTTCGCGCCGGAGCCGGACGCTTCCTCAATCGCGTTCAGATCAACACGACGGCAGCGTATGGCTTCAACGCGCCGCTCTCGGAAATGCAGACGGTGATCAACGGGGTCGTGGATACGCCGGGTGGCGCCTCTACGCGAAACTTCCCGCTGGTCGGCGCGATGCAGTCACCCGACTTCACCAACCCGACGTCGTGGGCATGGAACGCGACGCTCGATCGTGAGTTGCCACGGGCGATGCGTGGAACGGTGTCGTACGTCGGGCGGTCCGCATCGAATCTCGAGCGCGCACGCAACATCAACCAGCTGCAGGAAGGGACGATTCAGAGAAACCCGGGTGTCAACTCGAATGCTCTCCGTCCGTACCTCGGCTACGGCAGCATCACGCTCTACGAGACGTCGGGTACATCGAGGTACAACAGCCTGCAGGCGCAGGTGGAACGGCGGTCCACCCGCGGTGTCGGGTTCAGCGTGGCGTACACGTTCTCGCGCACGACGGACAATGGCAGCGGACGTGGCGACATCCTGCCGAATGCCTACGACGACAGCGGCTACTACGGCACGTCGGATCTCGATCGCCCGCACGTGCTGGTGTCGCAGGTGCGCTATCGCTTTCCGTCGCTCGAGACCTCCGTGGCGCCGTTGCGGTGGGTGCTCGGCAACTGGGACGTGTCAGGGATCTTCCAGGCGCAGTCGGGTGCGCCCTTCGATATCCGCACACCTGCTGGCGTCGACGTCGCAGGCGTGGGTCCTGGCAGCGGGAATCAGTTCTACGAACAGGTGCTCGACGATCCCACGGCGGCTCGAACCGATTGGGATCCAACGCTCTCGCGCGCGGTGTGGTTCGACCGCGATGCATTCCGTGCCGCAGCGGCCGGTACCTTCGCGACGACGCAGGAGAAAAACTCGCTGCGCCAGCCAGGGTTCTGGGATATCAACATGTCGTTCCGCAAAAGCTTCAACGTCGCAAACTCGTCGCACCGGTTCGATCTGCGCGTCGAGGCGTTCAACATCCTCAACCGCACGCGTCTCGGAAATGCCGTCACCAACCCGAGCCTTGCGGACTTCGGCTACATCACCTCGCTCGTCGGCAGTCGGACGATGCAGATCGGGATGCAGTACCTCTTCTAAGAACCACATCAACTACCAACTTCCAACGCCCAACTCCCAAACGGCGGGTCTAAAGACCCGCCGCTAACTTGGAGGTTGGGAGTTGGAGATTGGGAGTTGGTAGTTGACTGGCGCGACCAAAACCGCACAATTAAATTGTGACAGGCGATCAGGGTCGCGAAAGCCATAAGCAGCTGCTGCGCGAGCTCAACGAAGAGCGCGCCGCGGCGTTGCGCCGCATCAGCGGCACGCTCGAATCACTCATCCGTCAACTGCATGCGTCGCGCGAGCGGGTGCGTTGGGCATCGGGCGCG
>Ga0207669_10000768_pt1 | contig 13759 bp, 11 predicted proteins | sample KBSM33metaG_FD_184329 | JGI IMG/M metagenome (GOLD analysis project Ga0207669, IMG submission 184329) | Miscanthus rhizosphere microbial communities from Kellogg Biological Station, Michigan, USA - KBS M3-3 metaG (SPAdes) (version 2) | ecosystem: Host-associated > Plants > Roots > Rhizosphere >...
ACTTTGCGTTGGCGCGTCGAATCGAGGACGTCGTGCTGTGGCGGCCCGCCGCCGGCGATGCGCTCGAGGGCACGCCGAACAAGTTCGTGCGGAGTGGCGATCCCAAGTGAGTGAGTCGGGTAATTCAAAATGCAAGATGCAAAATGCAAAATGAAACATGCAGAACGTGCATTTTGCATTTTGGATTTTGAATTTTGCATTTCGCATAGCAGGCGACCCACGTGAGTCAGCCGCGCCGAGTGTTGTTCGTGACCGGTCAGCTGGCGGAGCCCGCGCTGCGAAACATGCTGGCGCACCTGGCCGCGCCGTTCGCGTATGACGTGGCGGCGCTGCGCATCACCGTCGCCGCGCTCATGACGACGACCTGGATCGCGCGGCACCTCTCGGTCGGCGAGGGTACGGACCTTGTGTTGATTCCCGGGCTCTGCGAAGGGGACCCTGCTGTCATTCAGGACAAGGTCGGCGTCCCGGTGGCCAAGGGGCCTGCCGATCTCCGCGAGATCCCGCGCTACTTCGGGCGCGCTGCGGCGACAGAGGAGTATGGCGACTGGGACATCGAGATCCTCGCGGAGATCAACAACGCTCCGCGCCTGACCCCCGAGCAGATTCGCCAGGAGGCCGAGCGCTTCCGCGCATCCGGCGCGGACATCATCGACATCGGGTGCACACCGGGTCGCGCGTTTCCCGGGCTCGGTGATGTCGTGCGCGAACTCGTAGACGCGGGTATGCGAGTGAGCATCGACACGTTCGACGTCGACGAGATTCGAACCGCCGTTCGGGCAGGCGCGACGTTCGTTCTGAGCGTGAATCAGTCCAACATCGAGATCGCGAAAGAGCTCGCGTCCTATCCGGTCAAGTGGGTGGCGGTGCCCGAGCTGGGCGGTTCGCTCGACACGCTTGAGTCAACGATCGCGAAGCTCGATGCCTGGGGCGTCTCGTATCTGATCGATCCGATCCTGGAGCCGATCGGCATGGGCTTCATGGCTTCGCTCGAGCGATACGCGAATGCCCGTCGCCGCTGGCCGGCCGCCGAGATGTTGATGGGCATCGGCAACCTGACCGAGCTCACAGCCGCGGACTCGACGGGTGTCAACGCGCTGCTCATCGCGATCTGCCAGGAGCTGGGGGTTCGCGCGGTGCTCACGACCGAGGTGATTCCGTGGGCGCATGGCGCGGTGCAGGAGATCGATGTGGCGCGTCGGTTGATGCACTACGCGGTCACGAAGCGAACCGTACCCAAGGGCATCGACGATCGGCTGGTCACTGTGAAGGACCCCGATGTCCTGACGTATTCCGAGGCTGACTTGCGTGCGCTGCAGGCCGCCATCACCGACCCGAACTATCGCATCTTTGCCGACAGCGAAGCGATCACGGTGTTCAACAGCGAACGCTTCGTGCGCGGGACCGACATCCAGCAGATCTTCGATCAGCTCGAAGTGAACGAGCCGGCGCATGCCTTCTACCTTGGGAAGGAACTCGCGAAAGCGAGCCTCGCGGTGACGCTGGGGAAGACGTACCGCCAGGAAGGCACGCTGTCGTGGGGGTATCTCACGCCCGCCGAGGAGCGATCGCGTCACGTGCGCCTGACGCACACCGAGCGCAAGCGCAACGATCGATGATGCCACTGGTCGAGGAGTTATCGCCGACGCCCGATCCGGCGCGTTGTTGCGAAGCGCTCGCAGGCCTGCCCTATCGGCTGTTCCTGGACAGCGCGAGCACGGCGAGTCGCTTCGGTCGCTACTCGTTTCTCACTGCCGACCCCGTCGCCGTCGTGGGGAGTCGCGGCCCGGAAGCGGAGTGCGTCGATCGGCTGACTGGTGCTCGTCGATCACTCACCGGCGATCCGCTGACCGCGCTTCGCGAGCTCATCACGCCGCACATGGCTGAAGTGGTCCCTGGCGTGCCGCCATTTCAAGGTGGGGCGGCCGGCTACGTCGCGTACGACTGGGGCCTCACGCTGGAGCGCCTGCCAGCGCCGCGCCATGACGATCTCGGGTTGCCGGATCTCGTCCTCGGTCTGTATGACTGGGTGATTGCGTGGGACCACGAGACCTCTCGTGCCTGGTTGATCTCGACCGGAATGCCAGAGCGAACTGCCGATACACGTCGGGCACGCGCCACGTCTCGCGCCGCGATTGTGAAGCGAATTCTGGCAAGACCCTCGGACCGGACCCTCGCACCCTCGGACCGGACCTTCGCACCCTCGGACCGGACCTTCGCACCCTCGCCCCGTCGCCCCTTCGCACCGTCTTATCCAGTCGATCGCCTCTGGTGGCCCGATTCTTTCCAACTACGCTCTTCCTTTCCACGAGAGGGATATCTTGCGGCCGTCCGGCGAGTGCGGGACTACATCTTTGCGGGCGACATTTTCCAGGCGAACCTGTCGCAGCGCTTCGAGGCCGCGATCGACGAATCGGCGTGGTCGTTCTACCTGCGACTGCGACGAGGCAATGCCGCGCCGTTTGCGGCGTTTCTCGACTTTCCGGAAGTGACGGTCGTGAGTGCGTCGCCGGAGCGCTTCCTGCGCGTCGATGCGCATGGCCATGTCGAGACGCGTCCGATCAAAGGCACGCGACCGCGCGGATTCGGCCCTGAGCACGATGCAGCGCTGGGGCAGGCGCTGGCCGAGAGCGCGAAGGATCGCGCCGAGAACCTGATGATCGTCGACCTGATGCGCAATGATCTGTCGCGCGTCTGCGCGCCGCACTCGGTTCGCGTGTCAGAGCTCTTCTCGCTCGAGCACTACGCCACCGTTCATCACCTCGTGTCGACGGTGGTGGGTGAGTTGAGCCCGGGCACCGATGCGATCGATCTCCTGCGCGCGGCATTCCCGGGTGGATCGATCACCGGTGCGCCGAAGCTGCGAGCGATGGAGGTGATCGCGGAGCTCGAGCCGTCTCGCCGGGGCGTGTACTGCGGCTCGATCGGCTATTGGAGCGTGACCGGAGAGCTCGACACGAGCATCGCCATCCGCACCGCCGTCGTTCAAGATACGCGCGTCTACTTCAGCGCCGGAGGCGGCATCGTCGCCGATTCCGAGCCTGAACAGGAGTACATGGAAACGCTCGACAAGGCGCGCGCGATGATCGATGCCTTGGCCGAACATTGAAGATTGCTGATCTGTGACTATTGATTCGTTGTTGATTGGAGATTTTCGATTGTTGATCCCGCCGGCGATCGACGGACGCCAATCCACCAATCAAGAATCAACAATCACCAACGATTCAACAATCAAGAATCCCAAATCATCGATGCCGCTATTGCAGAAGATCTTCGTCAATGTCAACGAAGGCTTTCGTCAACTGATCGACGATCCACAATCTCCAATCAAAAACGAATCAAGAATCAAAGATCGAGAATCTTCAATTTAAGGAGCAGTATTAGAGCCCTATGGCGACGATGTCCGAAGTTCCCGTCTTGATCGTTGGCGCGGGCGCGGTGGGATGCGTGCTCTCGATGGAGCTGGCGCGCCGCGGCATCGAGTATCGCTGCATCGATCGCATGCCCGGCCCCGGCCGTGAGTCACGCGCGATCGCTCTCCACGCGCGCACGATCGAGTTGATGGATCTCGTCGACCCGGCACTGAGCAAGAGCATGCTGGAGCGCGATCTGTGGTGCCGTGGGTACGTGATGCACTTCTTGCGCGACGGCGAGCGCACGGAGGTTCGTCCCGGTCTCGATTACACGACAGTGGACTCTCGCTACAACTGCATCCTGTCTCACAACCAGAGCGAGACCGAAGGGTTCGTGCGTGAATACACGAAGTCGCGCTTTGGCAGGGGCATCGAATACAACACGACGTTCCAGGGCCTCCAGCAGGATGGCGACGGTGTCATCGCACAGGTCACGCACACCGATCGGGGCGACGAGCAGGAGTCGATTCGCTGTCGATATCTGATTGCCGCGGACGGGATCAACTCACGCGTGCGTCGCGGGCTCGGGCTCTCGGTGAAGGGGAAGGACTATACCGGGAGCTTCTTTCAGAACCTCGACATCCATCTGAACGGGTTCAGCGACTGGGAAGATCATTTTCACTACTGCGTCGGCACCGATCACTTCCTGATGGTGGCGCCGCTGCCCGGCGGTCACTTTCGTCTGCTGTTGAGCGATCGCGGCGAGGCTGCCGATCCCACGATCACGCCGCAGCAGGCCTTCATGCGGCTCCTCTCGAAGCACTACGACGGCATCACCATGGGCGAGGTGGTGTGGCATTCGCGGTGGGAGACGTGGGTGAGACTGGCGGACACGTTCCGCGAAGGTGGCGTGTTCCTCGCCGGCGACTCCGCGCACGTGCATTCGACGACCGGCGGCCAGGGGATGAACTGCTGCATGCAGGACGCGTTCAACCTCGGATGGAAGCTCGCCCTCGTGTTGAAGGGTCACGCGAAGTCGGACCTGCTCGACACCTACGAGGCCGAACGCCGGCCCGTCGCCGAGCAGGTCATCTGGGCGGCCTCGTCGCTGCACGACATCTTCATGACGCACGGCAAGGACATCGCACAGCGCAAGCAGACAATGTTCGAGAGCGGGTACACGGAGAAGGTCGTGAACTACTGCTCCGGTGTGTCGTACACATACAGAGATGCCGTTCGAACGCCGCAGGGGCTCACCGAGATCGATGGGCCGGCGATTGGCGATCGCGCTCCAGACATCGATTTCGAGAACGGAGGCACGCTGTTCGATCGGCTTCGCCACGAGTACTTCACGCTGCTGGTGATGCCGAACGGAGACAGCACGGTGCCGATCGAGTCGGTCGCAAAGCGCTTCGGCGTCGTCGTGAAGACCGAGGTCCTGCCGAAGTCAGCGGCCCTGTCCAAACGCTACGGCGCCAGCGATGGCCGCCTCTTCCTGGTCCGCCCGGACGGTTATGTGGCTTTCAAGAGCAACGTGGCGCAGGCGGCCCTTCTGGACGCGCATCTCGGCCAAATGCTGCGAATGTAGTCCGGCTGAAGCCGGACACTACGAGCGTCTGCCGGCTGAAGCCGGACACTACGACTGCCCAAACGTCGTGTCCGCCTTTAGGCGGACCTACAATAGATCACGTGATCCTCGTCCTCGATAATCGCGACTCGTTCGTCCACAATCTCGCGCGCTACGTTCGTGAGCTTGGGGAAGAGGCGGTGGTTCGCCGCAGCGACGATATGGGGATCGACGAGGTGGAACGCCTCGCGCCCACGCACATCGTGATCTCGCCAGGGCCGTGCACGCCGGCGGAGGCAGGTATCTCGACCGACGTCGTGCGTCGGTTTGGTCCGACCACGCCGATCCTTGGCGTGTGCCTCGGTCATCAGTGCATCGGGGCCGCTTTTGGCGGCGACATCGTTCGCGCCGGATATCCGATGCACGGCAAGACGTCGCTCGTGACCCATGACGGCACGTCCGTCTTCGAAGGGTTGCCCTCGCCGATCCGCGTCGCGCGCTACCACTCGCTCATCATCGCGCCCGGGAGCGTTCCCGAATCACTGCGAGTGCTGGCGACGTCGGTGGACGATGGCGCGGTCATGGCGGTGGAGCATCGCGAGTATCCAATTGTTGGTGTCCAGTTTCATCCCGAGTCGGCCGCGAGCGAGTACGGCTACGCGATGGTCGACCGGTTCCTGCATGGTGCGAGCTCGAAGCCCGCATCCCTGCCCTCACGCGCGGATGGCGCCGAAGGACGGCCGGACGTGTTCCTGCCGTGGGCAGCTGTCCGTCGCGATTCGGACGAGCCCTTCATCCCACCGCCCGTCGAACTGGTGAGATGACAGATGCATCCATGGCATGACACATACGTCGACGACACGCACGTCGACAAGGCCTTCCCCGTCATCGTCGAGATCCCGAACGGCAGCAAGAACAAGTACGAGCTGGACAAGGAGACCGGGCTCCTCCGACTCGATCGCGTGCTCTATAGCGCCGTGCACTACCCGGCCGACTACGGCTTCATCCCGCGCACGTTCTGCGACGATGGCGACCCGCTCGATGCGCTGGTGCTCGGCCAGGAGCCGGTCTATCCGCTGACGATCGTGGAGGCGCGCGCAATTGGCGTGATGCGGATGCGCGACGAGAAGGGCATCGACGACAAGATCGTGGCCGTGAGCGTGTTCGATCCCGCCTACCACCACATCACGGACAAGCAGCAGTTGCCCGTCCACGTGTTGCGCGAGCTAAAGCGCTTCTTCGAGGACTACAAGGCGCTCGAGAACAAGCAGGTCGTCGTCGAAGACATGCTCGGCCCCGCCGAAGCCGTCACCGTCATCACCGAGGCGCTCGAGCTCTATCGCCGCATGCGACGCGGCGAGGTGTTGAAGCGTCAGTGATCATCGAGAGCATCGTGACGACGGTGGACGCGGACGGACGCGTCAACTGTGCGCCGATGGGTGTCGAGTGGGGTGACGAGGTGATCGTCCTCAAGCCCTTCCTGGATACCGCGACCTATCGCAATGTCGTCGCCACACAGGCGGCCGTCGTCAACCTGATCGACGATGCGCGGGTGTTCGCGCGGGCGGCGATCTCCAATCCTGAGTACCCGACGAAGTCAGCGTCTGTCGTTCGTGGTGTGGTGTTGATGGACGGCTGTTCGTGGAGGGAGTTATCCGTTCGCTCGATCGACAGTACTCCGCCGCGCTCGCGGATCGAGATGGGCGTCGTGCATCGCGGCTTCAGTCGCGAGTTCATCGGCTTCAACCGTGCTCGCCATGCCGTGCTGGAAGCGGCGATCTACGCGACGCGGTTGCATCTGCTCGCGCCTGAGTTCATCGAGAGCGAGATGGCGCGGCTGCAGGTGATCGTTGACAAAACGGCGGGACCCAGTGAGCAGGAAGCGATGGCGCTTCTGACGGACTTCATCAAATCCCGGCGGGTCTAAAGACCCGCCGCTACGAATCCCGAATCTCGCCGCGACGAATCCCGAATCCGAATCCCGAATCCCGGGCCCCGGATCCCGCGAAAATCACCTCAACTCCACCCGTCCTCGCGGGCTGTCGATCGTCGCAACGATGGCCGGTGCCGATCCCTGCTGAACGCGAAGATCGAGCCCGAGCGCGTCGAGCATCTTCTGCGTCCGCTCGGCATCGGGGTGTTCCGCGCGCACGGCGACGAGCGTCGCCCCTCGTGCAGCAGTGGCGGATGGATGGGGCGAAGTACCCCAGTCGATGAAGAACGGCACGAGTCCATCGGCCACCTCGGTGGCTGGATCGGTGTAACGCCATGCGAGCACGACGCCGTCCGGTCGACGACGGCTGCCGGGAATCACCGGGCCAAGCTTCACGCCTTTCTGCGCGGCGGTTGCGGCAACTGTCTCGAGATCGTTGCTCTTGGCGACCCATCGCACGATGCGCGGCGCTTTCAGTTCGTCGATACCGAATCGGCGGCGGCCGGCAGGCCTGGGCTGATCGGGATCGGGTCCGATGATCTCGAGGTAGCTCGAGGGTCCGAGCGCGACCAGCGCATTGCGCGTGCCCAGACCAGGATGCTGACCACCGGGCGTGGCTCGCACGCCGAGTGCTTTCTCGATCGTGTCGATGCCGAGCATCAGATCGGGCGTTGCATAGACAAGGTGGTCGATGCGCGCGAGGAGCGGGCTGCGCGGCGGTTCCTGCGCGCGGATCACGGCAGCGAGGACGAGGAGCAGGAGCGCGAGTAAGAACGGGCGCGCAACAGACATCCCGACGAGTGTAGCCGGGCCTGCCGCAAGGCGAAAGGCTACGACCTCTTGAGGGTCAGCTGAATCAACGCGGCTGCCGCCGGCTCTCGCTCCAGGTCCCGGCAACTGGCAATCAACCGGTCGAATTGCGCCGCCGCGATCGGCAATCCGGGGACGATGCCGCGAATCCGGCGCGCTTCCTCCTCGAAATCCCAGATGAACTCGCGTCCGGTGGCTTGCCTCGTGTAGCTCTTGCCGTCCCTGGTGAAGATGGTGATTCTCGGACCGAAGAGCGTCATCTGGTGTGACGGAATGATCGTGACGCGCTTCATCAGTTCGAGGACTTCCGGCGGGTCAGGTGTGCCCGGGAGCATTGGAAACCCGCGCTTCACCACGCCGTACGCGCTGTAATAGCGTGTGCTGCCGGGCCCCGCGTCGCCCACGTTGTCCTCGCGCCGCGTTGGAAATGCCGGACTGGGGTACTGCGTCTCGAGCCAGTTCACCACCGCCTCGACCCGATCGACGTCCTGATAGCGGATGTTGTGTTCCTCGCACAACCGGGCGGTGACATCGACGTGCGCGATGTTGTAGCCGGAAATCGAATAGATCCGGTACAGAGTCTCGAGGAACATCCACGACTTCCCAATATTGGCGGTGAGCTTGTCGAAACTCGTGTGAGTGTCACCGGCGAAGCTGTACGTCAACTCGCCGGTGTTGTTGCCCGCGTAGGCGTAATAGAAGCCCGCGGGGCCTTCGAGTACAGCCTCGCCGCCGCTGACCTGCCCCTGCTTCGCCAGTGCGACGGCCAGCATCGCGTTCCGCACTGCGGCACCCTCGCGCAGCGCACGGCTTTCAAGATTGCTTCCGGCCAGGTTGGTGCACAGCGAGATCACTGCGTGCACCTGGTCCTCGTCGAAGCGCATGATCTTCGCAGCCGCGATGGCCGCGCCGAAGATGCTGAACACCGGCCCGGCGTGAAAGCCGCGTGCCATCACGGTCGGGATCCAGTCGGCGGCCATGCGCTCCATCACTTCGTAACCCGCGACAATCGCCGTGATGAAGTCACGCCCCGATGCGCGCTGGCTTTCCGCAGCGACGAGAGCCGCGGGGATGATGGCGGTCCCCGGATGCGTGAGCATCCGGAACGTGTCCCACTTTCCGCCGGCCAGCATCAGCTCGGAGTTTGCGAACGCGGCACCGCCTGTCGTCACCCTGGTGCCGGCCACCATGACGGTGGCGCCGCTCGGCACGCCGGCTTCTTCATCAGTGATGAAGGTGATCGCGCGCTGACCGGCCGGGAGCTGCGCTCCGATGAGCGCCGACGAAATGTTTTGCAGCGTGAGGCCCTTCGCACGGTCGACGACATCCGCAGGCAGATCTTCGTAGCGCAGCCTCACCACCCACTCGGCGAACTGGCGGCTGAGCGACTTCGACCCGGGAGTCTGGCGTGCACCGCGCTCCTGTGGAGCGACCGATGCGCTCACGGTGCGTGGTCCCATGACTCCCGCGAGCCCTGCCGCCGCGAGCGCGGAATCGCGCAGGAAGCGACGCCGATCCCGGTTGCGAACGTGAATGGTCATGGCTAAGGCCTTGAGTGGATTGTTGACGCGCCCGGAGTTTATCGCGCGTCAGTCTACTTCCAGCTTGATCAGGTCGTGTGGCTCGCCGATGATGAGGCCCTGACCCACCGGCACAACGCGCTCCGTTCGCGAAGGCCATGATTTCGAAGCTTCTGGTCGCCTGGACGCTGATGGGCGTCTGCGTTGGCGTCCATGCAGGCGGAGTCTCGGCCGCAATGGCCTGGCTGTCCCGACTGCGACAGCCGTCGCAGAAGTTCCTGCCCATGACGTGGCTATTTACCCGCGTGGCCGCCTGGATCATCCTGCTCCACCTCGTCGAGATCGCAGTGTGGGGGTCGTTCTACGTCTGGCAGGGCGCCATGCCCGACCTGCAGTCTGCGGTCTATTTCAGCGCGGTCACTTACACGACGACGGGCTACGGGGACCTGGTGCTGCCGACCGAATTTCGGCTGGCGGGCGGCGTCGAGGCATTGACGGGCATCCTGATGTGCGGGTGGTCGACCGGCTTCTTTTTCGCGATCGTCAGCCGCATGTTCATCCCGGCTCACACAGGAGGGCGCACCACGTGAAGACGCTGTTCGACGAGATCCGTCACAACCGTCTCCTCTGGCTGCTCGTGTTCGTGCCTGCGCTCTTCGCCGCGGAGGGGGCCGCCGCGGATTCGCCGACGCTGCTGTTCGTCTTGTCTGTACTGGCGATCGTTCCGCTGGCGGCGTTGCTCAGCCATGCGACCGAATCGGTTGCGGCGAAGACCGGTGACACCGTCGGTGGATTGCTCAACGCCACGCTCGGCAACCTGACAGAGCTCGTCATCGCTCTGACTGCGTTGCGCGCCGGCCAATACACACTGGTCAAAGCATCCATCGCCGGGGCGATCGTGACCAACACGCTGTTCATGCTTGGCGCCTCGTTCCTTCTCGGCGGATTGACGTACCACGTGCAGGAGTACAACCGCGTCAGCGCGCGACTGCAGGCCAGCCTGCTGTTCCTTGCCACGGTGGCGTTGCTCGTGCCGTCGGCGATCAAGGACGTCGGCGGCGACGGCGCCGCGGCGTTCACGGGTCAATTGAGCGTGGGCTTGTCGCTTCTGCTCATCACCGCTTACGCACTCAGCACGCTGTTTTCGCTCAAGACACATCCCGAGATCTTTGCCAGCGCTGAGCACGGGGGCGACGAGGGCGTGCCCATGCCGATCGGCGTTGCGCTTGGCACGCTGGCAGGTGTGACGGTGCTCGTGGCGCTTGTCAGCGAGGTCTTCGTCGAGTCCGTGCAGGACGCCGCGGTGTCCTTTGGGATGACCCCGGCGTTCGTGGGATTCATCGTCGTCGCGCTGGTTGGTGGCGCGGCCGAAATGGCGTCGGCGTTCTCGGGCGCGCGCAAGAACCGGCTGGATCTGAGCGTCGGGATCGCGCTCGGGAGCGCGTCCCAGATCGCCCTCTTTGTCGCCCCGGTGCTCGTGCTCCTCAGCTACGTGCTGGGCCCGACGCCAATGGACCTGCGCTTCTGGCCGGGGGCGGTGGTCATGATGCTCATCGCGACGCTCACCGCCTCGCTCGTTACCAACGGCGGTCGATCGACGTGGTTTGTCGGAACGCTCGTGCTGATGGTGTATCTGGTTTTCGCGATGACGCTCTATCTGCTGCCGCCGTCCGGGCAGTAGCCGTCCGTCAGAACTCGATGACGAAGCCGCCGGATGGCACGATCGGCATCAGCGACTCGGTCGTGCCGAATACCCGTCCGGCGCGATCGACGGCGTATTCCTGGTTGCGCAGGTTGGTCCGGTTGAAGATGTTCGCCACGTCGACGAACACGACGAAGCGTCGACCCGACCAGTTGAACGTACGATCGGCGCGGAGGTCCAGGCGGGAGTACTCCGGCAGGCGTACCGTGTTCCGCTGATCGGAGAGTGTGTAGAACAGCGGCTGGCCATCGATCACGGGGTTGTTGCCCAGGGCCGGCGCCGGCTCTCCGATGTATCCAATGATCGGGTAGTTGGACCCGTAGCGATACCTCGCGCTGAGGCTCGACCGGCTCGAGAGGCGATAGTTCCCGTACAACGACAGCGTGTGGCGCTGATCGGCGTCGGCCCAGAACTCCTCGCCCGTCGACGTCTGCGTGTACTTCAGACGGCCGAAGGCGTAGCCCGCCCATCCGGAGAAGCCGGCGGTGGCATCACGTCGTACGACGACTTCGACGCCGCGCGCCTCGCCTTCCAAAGCGTTGACCCAGGGCGCGTCGAACGAGCCCGGCTGGATTGCGCCGCTCGATGACCGCCGCGGCTCGGAGCCCGGTGTCCACAGCACGTCGCGCTCCTGGCGCGCATACACGTTGAAGAGAACGCGGGTCTGGTGGGGAAGCGTCTGCTCGATCCCGGCATCGAGGTGGAGCGCGCGCTCGGGACGCAAGCCGGCCCCTCCATGTTGGAGCCCGTGAACCTGGTCGAGGCTCGGAAACTGACGATACACGCCGCTGCCGGCGCGCACGCGCGTGCGCTCGGCGAGGCGCCACTCGCCGTTGATCCAGGGTGACGCCGTCGTCGTACCGGTCGGCGACCAGTGATCGACCCGGCTCCCGGGCGTGATCGTCACTCGCGATCCCAGGCCGAGGCGAACCTGCGCGTAGGCGGAGCCCGCAGACGAGCGTTCGTCGTAGTCGCTCAGCGTGTCCATCGTGCCGACGGTAAAGAGTTGCCGTGCGATGCGATTGCTGCCCTCCAGCCGCTCGACGTCGCCGCCGAACTCGACCACCGCGCGCGGCGCCGGCGAATACGACGCATCCGCGCGCCACCCGAGCTCGCTGAACCGCGCCGAGTCGAGCGTCGCGCCGGTACGATTGTCGTTGTCGTAATCGAGACCGGTCGAGTACACACGCTGCGTGATCGCGAAACGGTCGCTCGGAAGATATCGCCACGACACCGATGCCAGCCACGCCCGGCTGATCCCTTTTTGAATCTCGTTGACGCCGATGTCGGGGTCGCCTTCGTCGAAGACGGCGCGCCCCACGAGCATGGTTGCCGAAACTTGGTGGCGGGGATTGAGGTCGTAGGCGAGCCGGCCCTGCGCATCGGTGAATCCAAACGCGAATCCCGCTTCGGGATCGATGCGCTTGATGACGTAGTCGAGGTAACTGCGCCGAACTGAAGCCAGCCACGATCCTTTGCCGCTCGCAATTGGTCCCTCGCCGAGGAAGGTCGCGCTCGTACCACTCAGGCCCGCGCGTCCGTGGAACCCATCCCGACTTCCCTCGCGCGTCGACAAATCCACTTCGGCGCCCATGCGTCGCCCCGTGCGTTGAGGATAGCTGCCGGGAAGCAGAGAGACACTCCCGAGCGTCTCGCTGTTGATCATCGCGATGGACCCGCCGTCGCTGATGCCGTTGACCGAGTGCAACAGATACTGGGTCGGCACGCCGTCCACGACCATGCCGACATAGTGGAAAGGATTGCCGCGGACTGCGAACTCGCTATAGAAGTCGTCGGTCGCGGTTGCCGATGGCAGCGCCTGGATCGCCCGCAACGGATCGTCGAGCACGGCGCCGCGCAGGTTTTCGAGCTCGCGGCCGTGGAGCGAGGTGCTTCCCGGAACCGAATCGGATTCCGCTCTCAGCGATCCCGACACGTTGACGCGTTCGGTGTAGGCTCCGGCGCCCTCCGATAACCGGATCGTCATGTCGAGCGGCGCGTCTCCGACTTCGACATCGGTTCGAAGCAGGGCGTACCCGATGACCGATGCCGCAATGGTCTGTCGCCCGCGCGTCACCATCACGCTGAATCGACCGTCTGCGTCGGTTTCCGTGGTGTTCGACGCTCCCTCGACGTAAATCGCCACGCCTCTGATCGGTGCTTCCGTGCGATCGTCGATCACGATGCCAGACACGATGACACCGGTTTGCGCGAGTGCCGCCGTTGCGAGACACACAAGCAGGATCATCGAGGTTGCAAGGGGACGGCAAACGGCACGATGAGCTCCTCGAGATCTGAGCGTCGGCCCGCCTGAGTAATGGAGAACGTTTCCCCGGCGATCGTCACGCTGCCCTTGCGGTCGTTCTGGCTTTTGTTCTCATCGACGCGGAGGCGGACGATGCCTGGCCCCATGCCGCTCGACGCGCCGGTGACATCAATCCAGTTGTTGTGCGAGGTCGCGTGCCATGCGCAACCGCCCACCGTGTCGACGGAGACGGAGAGCGTCTGGTCCTGGCGAGAGATTTGCGCCTCGGTCGGGCTGATTCGGAACTTGCAGGGTGGTGGGCTTCCGGCCTGTTCCAGGCTCACAGTCACGCCGGCGACGGTTGCCGTGCCCGTCCGCGTGCTGGTCCCGGCGTTTGCAGTGGCGGTGAGTTCTATTGTCCCGTCTCCGGTCCTGCCGCCAGGTTTGACCGCAAACCACGATACGTTGCTGACGGCTGTCCATGCGCAAGTGGCCTGGGTGTCGACGGTCGTTGAGACCGATCCGCCGGCTGCGGGCACTGATAGCTGCCGTGGCGAGACCGAGTAGCTGCAGCTTGGCGGCGGTGGCGGCGGTTGCGGTGGAGGTGGCGCTGGCGGTTGCGGTGGCGC
>Ga0207669_10000770_pt1 | contig 13747 bp, 18 predicted proteins | sample KBSM33metaG_FD_184329 | JGI IMG/M metagenome (GOLD analysis project Ga0207669, IMG submission 184329) | Miscanthus rhizosphere microbial communities from Kellogg Biological Station, Michigan, USA - KBS M3-3 metaG (SPAdes) (version 2) | ecosystem: Host-associated > Plants > Roots > Rhizosphere >...
CCGCCTGCAAACTGCTGTGGAAGCCTTCGAGCAAAACATCAAATGTGGACAACAGTCCTGCGGCCCTGAAAATCGGGCTACTTCAAGGGACGACAAAATTCGGTCTGAGGAGGTACGGGATCATGGATAACCGCTGGCCAGTGTCGCCGTCGAAGTACTCGTCGAACGGAACCAGATTGCGCCACTGCGGATCGCTTTGGAAATTCTCGTTTTCGCCGAACACCGCGCGGCGCCCGTTTTGGTCGCGCACAACCCATGCGGGCACCCGTGTGCGTCCACCACAGCAAGCGCAATCTGATCGAGTTCGGCGACTACGTCTTCTGCTACTTCATGAATGACCGCGCTGCACCACGGCCGTATGTCGACCACCACCACAGCGACCCCAACCAGCGCCAGGCCCAACAGGTCAGCCCGGCGATGGTCAGCCGGTGTGCCCCGACACCAACTGGTTGAGGCGGCGTGGGCGGAACAGCAACCGGTGCATGGCCACCGGCGAGACCAGCGCGATCGTCGCCGCGATCGAGCAGGTCACCGTCGCCACATAGACCGCGCGCATGAGTGCGTCGAGTCGGTCGAAGCGCTGCTGAAACGGCAGGGTCAGCAGGAATCCGGTGAGCAATTGCACACCGGTCTGGGTGACGCGCAACTCCTGCAGCAAAGAAGACCAGTTGCGGTCCAATCTCTCTGTGGCGGTTTCCGAGCGCGCCCGGTCGTCCCACTGCTGGTCGCGCTCGGGGTGGTCGACATCCATAACGTTTGGCATACCCCGCTAGCAGCGCTGTACTCGCGACGCCACCCGCCATCAGAAGCCGGTCGGTCCGCCGCCGAGAAAGGTGAGACAGCGCGGTCCAATCCCGAGCCGCCGAGGACGTTGTGAGACGTGCATGACGGGCGACCGCGGCAACAACGACGCGACTGAAACCGAGCCCGACTACCAGCAGTTCGGTCATCCGGTCGAACCGCCAGCCACTGGCGCCATGAATCGTCCCAAGGCGCCGGCCTCCTCGTCGTTGTAGCCAGCACCCAGGCCCAGCCAGGCACGGCCGCCTGAGAGTACATCTACCGTCGTCACCGCTTTGATCAGCAGTGCTGGCGCTCGGAAGGTCGCGGCGGTGACCGCGGTGCCCAGCCGGATGGGTGAAGTTCTGGCGGCCAAAAAGCCTAGCGTTGTGTATGCCTCCAGCATCGGTTGGTCGGGGCTGCTCGTGGGGTCGGCCTGCCACAGATGATCGGGCACCCACAGCGTGTCGACTGTGGTGGTGTCGAGATACTCCGCGACAGAAGCCAATTTGCCGCGCAGCGTGCTGGTTTGGCACGGCCATGAAAAAATTGGTGACACTAATACTGAGTTTCATCATTCCCTCTTTGGCGGCTGCCCGCCGGTCGGCGGCGGTTTCAGCCTTCCGGTGTGGCAGCGGACACGTGGCCGCACTCGTCCAGGCCACCGGGCTGTCTGCTCCAGTCAGATCAGTTGTGGTCGTTTGCTATTCGCGCGCAATGTGGTGCCCATGGTGTCTTGCCGTGCCGCTGCGGCGATCCCTTTCTAGACGTAGTAGTTGTCGTGCCTGATGAGGAATTCTCGGCGCTGCTCGTCGGTCATGTCGGCCATGGCGGGAGTGCTCTCGAGGTACTGTTCGCGTGGCCCGCCGGGCGCGAACAGCATCAAGATCGACGCGGGCTCGTCGGCCTGGTTGCGGAACCCGTGCAGGCCTCCCGGTGGGACATACAGGAAGTCGCCGACGGTGGCGTCTGCTTGTGGTGTGATAGGCCGGGGCGGTGTCCGGACGGGTGACCTTTCACCGGTGGCGGGGGCGCTGGCCATCGGGTCGGCGATCACCGGTCTGCTGACACCGCTGTACTTGGTCCGCGCACCGCGCCCAGGACATGGCCCGCACCCTCATCGACCAACACCGACGACCAGCCGACAGCTGAACCGGAACCGTGATGTTTGCACGGCCGAAGGGTCCCAGGTGCGTATCTTGCCGACGGCCTGGTTGCTCCGCATGTGCCATCAGCGTTCCGCGCCGAACTCCTGTCCGTAGGGTGGTTCGGTGACACTCTTGCTCGGTCCTGTCCTGCGGCACGTTTCAGACACCACGGCGCTGGTGTGGGTGCAAACCGAGAGCCCGGCAACGGTGGTGGTCCTTGGCTGCTCAGCGCGGACGTTCGCGGTGCAGGGTCATCACTACGCGCTCGTCACGGTGACCGGGCTGACCCCAAACACCGTCACCGAATATGACGTCAAGGTCGACGGGGAACTGGTGTGGCCACGCGCGGACTCGCCGTTCCCGCCGAGCGTTATCCGCACCCGCGGGCCTGCGTCGACTCACCGGCTACAGGCGATCTTCGGATCGTGCCGATACCCCAAGACCGACGACCAGAAGGTCGACTCCAAACTCGGGCTCGATGCGCTGGACGTGTACGCCACCCGGATGGCCACGCAACCGATCGACGACTGGCCGGAGGCGCTGATCCTGCTCGGCGACCAGTTGTACGCCGATGAACTCACACCGGAGGCGAGACGACGTCTGGCCGGGCGTCGCACCCGTATGAACCGGCACGGCCAGCGGCCGCCGGACGAGGTGGTGAGCTTCGCCGAATACCAACGGCTGTACCGCCACTCGTGGGGCGACCCCGAGATCAGATGGCTCATGTCCACGGTTCCCAGCGCGATGATCTTCGACGATCACGACATCAGGGACGACTGGAACACGTCGGCGTCCTGGCGCGCCGACGTGAACGAGAAGCCGTGGTGGCGTGATCGGATCCGGGCCGGGCTGGCCTCCTACTGGGTGTATCAGCACCTGGGCAATCTGAGCCCGGCCGAATTGGCCGACGACGAGGACTATCAGCGCCTGGTGGCGACAAACGGCGACACCTGGCCGCATCTCGTCGATTTGGCCGACCGGGCCGATGAAGAGGTGGACTGCAACAAGGGCATCAGATTCAGCTATCGATGGGATCTCGGCCGCAGTCGGCTCATCATGATCGACTCGCGTAACGGCCGAATCCTCGAGTCCGGTGAACGCATGATGATCGGGGAACGCGAGTTCAGATGGCTGGAAACCCAGATCACCGACGGCCTCGACGAGTTGGACCATCTGATGCTGGCCTCGTCGGTGCCGTGGCTGATGCCACCCGCCATCGGAGACCTGGAGGCGGTCAACGAGCGAACCGCCGACCGGCCCGGACGACGAGGCAGACTTGCCGAAAAGACCCGCAGGGCAGTCGATTTCGACCACTGGCCGGGTTTCTACCAGTCATTCGTACGGCTCGCCGAGACCATCGCTCGCGTCGCCGGCCATCCCAACGGACCCACAACCGTGAGCGTGCTGTCCGGTGACGTGCACCACAGCTATGCCGCGCGCGCCGAGTGGGCGGGTGATTCCGCCCAGCCGGCGGGCGCGACGGTGCATCAACTGGTGTGCTCGCCGGTGCACAACTATGTGCCGTTCGTCAAACCGGCGTTCACGCTGGGTTGGACGCGTCCCGCTGCCGGGCTCGCCCGATGGTGGGCACGCCGACGCGGCGTCCCGCCGCTTCCGCTGTCCTGGACAAATACCTGCGGTCCACTGTTCGGAAACACCATCGCCACCCTGCAAGTGGACGGCCGCAGCGCCGAGGTGCTTTTCGAACAGCCCCGTGGCTCGGATGCGCTGGACGAAGTCGGCCGCGTGCCGCTCAGTCGACCTTCCTGACGCTATGTGCGCGAACTCGTGGGTCAAGTGCATGCCCCGGGGACTTGATGAGTGCGCGGCATCGGTTGTCGAAAATGCTGCTGCGGCACGGCATCGTCTGCTACGGCCCTGCGTTCGCGATGCCGGCCACCGCCGACCGCCGTGATCGCCTCGATCGCGCGAACTCCGCCATGGCCGCCGACAGCCGTATACCCCTGTGGTGACCCGGCTGGGGGCCGTTCGCCGTCATTCAGACCGTCAGCGATCAGGTGCTCCGTTTCGGTGCTGGCCCGACGGCCGTCACCGACCGGCTCGCCGCCGAAAGCGTGTTCAGCGTCAACGCGGCGGGCCGACGCGCTGGAAACCGCGGCAGGCACACCTGTCGCGTTCACTGTGTCAGCATTACGCACGGCCGACCGGATATTGCGAAGATGTGGGCGAAGACTGGCGCGAAACCGACTGCACTGGTTCTCAATTCAGCTGATTACCCGCGTCTGTCCGACAAGGCGGCAGTCGGTCCCGGTGACACGGTCGGCGGCGAAGTCGCTAGGTTCAACGGGATTCCGCTTGTCGTCAAAGCCATCGGCGGTGACGATCCGGCCGACACCTACCACCTGCCGCCGCCGGTCGTGCCCTACGCGACGACCATGCTGGAGGCACCCGACGGCCTGCGCATCGGCTACGTCGAGCATCCACGCCACTACCCCACGCCCTGCCCCCGGCGGCAACCCCGGGGGTTCTCCTTCCCATTGACGGAAGCGGTCAATAGGCTGGCGTTGCCCGCTCCAGCAGTGTGGGCGGTCGGTATAGCTGGTTCGCACGACCAGAAGGCCGGGCTCTAGAGGCGCCCATCGAATGGCACCGTCGGCTCGTTAATGTCCCGACATCGGGGTCATTGATGTCCCGACGGTGTTGCCGATTTACCCGGGTGGTTACCGCAAGCGATGCTTGGACCGCATGGACACCAACGCGTCGTCCAGGGACAGATACAGATCGAAGACCTCGTTTAGATCCGTCAGCTCGATCGGCCTGATTGTGGCAGGCGCTCCGGCTACCACCGCGAACCCACCGCACTCGCCGAACCGCTTGTTAGCTGTCGCAAGAACGAACCGCTCGTTGGCTGTCGCAAGAAGTCGTAGACCCACTGACGCCAGAAGCGTCACCTCGGTCAGATCGATGACCAAAGTCGGCGGATCGTCAGCGAGCACATCGTCGATGGCTTTCTCGAACTGTGGCGCAGTAAACATATCGATCTCACCGCCGACGGCGAGCACCGCAACGCCATCGCGGTGCTTCACCGAGGTCGTGATTGGCTTAGTACCTGTCACGGCAAATCCTTAATCAGCACCAGCGTTTGCGGCGAACAGCCTAACCCGCCGCTGAGAGCCGAGATGATGTTTCTGCATGCCCTAGAGGCCCGTAGGGGTGGCTATGGCGGGGCCAGCTTGCTGCATTGGCTAAAGCCACCATCCTGCCGGGGCCGGGTGCAACCCCCCTCGCGACGGCTGAGCGTGAGGTGAGAAGGCCAGGCCGCCGGGACGAGGCGCCGGCCCCGGCGGTCTTAGTTCTAAGAGCCGTTGACCGCAGCCGTCGCAGTCGGACGCTGTCTGGTCTAGGGGTACTTTTTGCCGGTGCTGACACTTGAAGCGCACGACGGTCGAGGTACGTGGCGCTGCGGCCCTTTGGTTCCCCTTGCGGAGTCGGCGCGGCCACCGGCCTAGGCTTCGGCGGTGGCGGCGCAGTCGCTCGCGGCGTGCCGGACGGCAAGAGCAGAGGTATGACCGTCTTGCATTGCCAACACTCGAATTGAATCTGGCCGAGAGGGACGTTCTGTACAGCGTTGCAGCGCGTGCACTTCACCGGGCGCATGCCAGCTGGCGCAGGAGGTAGGCCTGGCTTCTGACAGATGATGATGATTACGCCGAGAATGCCGAGAAGCCCACCCAGCGCGAAGCCGCTGCCCGCCGGTCGGCGTCCAGCTCGTAGCCGCGCTCGGACGCGAGGACCTGCTGCCGCGCGTGGCCGCACAGCTCGAGATCGCCGCGCCGTGGAGCGATCGCCACACCGTTGACCTGACACGGTTGCGCGTGTGCCGTGCAGTGCGGATCACCGATGACAGGCTCGTTATCATGGCTACGCCGACCCGCCCGCGCAGCCACGTCACATTCCCGACAGGACACCCAAGGACTCCAACGGATTACCACCCTTTGGGTCGTGATAGGACCGGTTGTTGTTGGTTCCGTTGTGCGCCAATCGAATTAGCGATCTCAAACCCGCGCCGAGCACCGGTTAATTCCGGTATGTTCCGTGTCAGTGACGATGACTAAACGAGACCGACACGGGAATTCCTCGCCCGTCGCGACCGCTTTGCGAGATGGCCAAACCGTCTCAACGACAGCCTGTCAATGGGCTGTTGCCGTCCTTGCGCCTGATTTGTCTGTACAAGAACATTGGTGTGCGGCCCCGATGTGCCGCGCCGCGTGCACGTTACGTCGGATCTCGGCGCAGTGGGGTTTCCCATGTGCCAGAGCAGCCGCCCTACATGTCGATGTACGGGTGCTGCCGTGCCAGCCCGCCCATGACTCACCGAGCATCGCCGGGTCGCCGGCCGCGAACCGGGGTGCAAAGCGATCTTGTCATCATCGCGGCGTTGGGTCGCAGGCACCGCACTTTCCCGAACCACTTGCCCGGCTGGATCGCCGGCATGAACTCACACGGGTACGAGCAGTTGATGCCGTAGAACGAGGCACGACTCCACCGCACGCGCTGCACGCGACATTTCACGGGCGTTGTCGGCGGAACTCCTCGCCGCCCGGCGACGGCGGCCCCACAACCGCATCGGAGGTGAACCGGTGGTTTGCCTCTCTCTGTGACTACGCCGCAATGGTGAGGGGATGGTGGGGCCGGGGTAGCCGATCCGGTTGCAGGTCAGTGCGGCCATATGGTCGAGCCGCGAGCCGCGTCGACCGCCCTACACGCAAGCCGATCGTGAAATCGGCTTAGCCATCATGCAATGAGGGCATACCTGGTCTTGTGAAGGTCGCGGTAGTGGCCCATGTCAAGAAAAAGCTTGGTGGCGGCCTGCCCGAACTGCGCACCGAATTAGGGCGGCGCGGTCAGACCGAGGTCGGGTGGCACGAAGTGATGAAGAGCAAAAGGGTGCCGGATGCGGTCCATGCCGCCCTCGCCACCGATCCTGACCTGCTTTTGCTCTGGGGTGGCGACGGCACGGTGCAGCGCGCACTGGACACCGTCGCCCGCAGGAAGACGCCTGACGTGCCGATAGCGGTGCTCCCCGCGGGCACGTCGAACCTGTTCGCGAGCAACTTCGACATCCCGCACGAGCTCAGTGGCGCGCTCGACGTGGCGTTTGGCGGCGTGCGCAAGCGCATCGATGTGGGCAGCTTCAACGGCGAACGGTTCGGCGTGATGGCCGGGGTCGGCTTCGACGCGTTGATGATCGGGGATGCCTCCCGGCGGATGAAGGACCGCCTGGGCCGGGCCGCCTACGTCTACACGGGTCTGAAGAACCTGCGGCGAGCCGCGGTGAACGCGCAGGTGTGCGTCGATGACCGGCTCTGGTTCACCGGATCGACGCCGTGTGTAATCGTCGGCAACGTCGGCGACCTCTTCGGCGGCATCACCCTGCTCCATGAGGCCGATCCGTGCGACGGTCGTCTCGACATCGGCGTCTTGCACGCCGACCGGCTTAGCGAGTGGGCGCGGCTTGCCGGCCGCGCCGTCCAGGGCAGGGCGGACGCTTCCCCGTACCTGTCGACCACCTCGGGCCGGCGCATCGACGTCCGGTTGTCGCGTCTCATCCCCTACGAACTCGACGGCGGCGCCCGGGGCACGACGAAACGACTGAAGATCCGCACCAAGGAGCAGGCGGTCACCGTCTGTGTGCCGGAAACGAGTGGACGACCCGATGAGCACCGCGGCCCCAGCTCGTGAAGTCACGAACAGCCAAGGATTCCAGCGCCTGGCGCGGCTCGGCCTGGCCACCCGGGCGGCGATCTACCTGCTGATCGGGTGGCTGGCGATCCTTATTGCCCGAGGCGAGCCGGGCAAGGCGGCCGACCAGCGCGGCGCCCTGCAGGAGGTGGTGCAACAGACCGGCGGCACCATGCTGATGTGGGTGATCGTGGCCGGGCTCATCGGCTACTCGCTGTGGCGGTTCAGCGAGGCGCCTTCGGTGTCACGGGTGAGGGCCGGAAGAAGGGGCCCCGCCTGCAGTCGTTCGCCCGCGGCTGTATCTATACGTTCTTCGTAAGCGCGGTGAACCTCCTGGTTGACTCAGCTCACCCAAGCATGGCTAGTCAGGAGCAGATGATGACGGCCAGGATGATGGTGCACCCGTGGGGTCGGTGGGCCGTCGGCATCGCCGGTGCGGTGGTGATCGGCGTCGGCGCCGCTCTCGTGTATGAGGGCCTGGCCCGCAAGTTCGAGAAGCGGCTGAAGAGCTTCACGATGACGCCGACGCAGCGCAAGGTGGTGGTCGGCCTCGGGATTGTCGGCACGTCCGCCCGCGGCGTCGTCTTCGGCTTGGTCGGCCTACTGCTGATCCGCGCCGCGGTCGACTTCGACCCACAGAAGGCGCGCGGTCTGGACGGCGCGCTGCGTTCGCTCGCGCAGACTGATGCCGGGCCGTGGCTGCTGTACGCCGCAGCGGCGGGGCTTCTCGTCTTCGGCATCTACGGGATGGCCGAAGCCGGCTGGGCGAGAACCTGACATGAACATCCGCTACGTCGCTTTGCGCCTCGTCTTGGCAGCCCTGCTGCTGTGGGGCATCTTTTGCGGCATCGGGCACCTGCTGGGCAAGGACGCGACACCGCTGGACCAGTCGGTGTCCAACTCGATCACGTCGAACCGCACGGCCACCTGGGACGGCATCACGCATTGGGTCTCGCTCTGCTCGGAGACCCTCACCGTTGTGGTGATCACCGCGGTCGCGTTCGTGGTGCTCCGGCTCACTCTCCGGCGGTGGCGCGAAGCAGTCCTGCTCGTCGTAGCGGTGGCCGGTCAGACCGCGATCTTCGTGTGCATCACCGCCGTCGTCGATCGCGGACGCCCCAATGTCATCCGGCTGGACGAGGCGGCGCCGACATCCAGCTTCCCGTCTGGGCACGCCGGGGCCGCTGTCGCGCTCTACGGCGGGCTCGCGGTGGTCGCCGGGCTCGCCGCAGCGCCGGCGGTGGTTCGCCTTTTGAGCACGATGATCGCCGTGCTGCTACCCCTTGCGGTCGGCCTGTCCAGGATGTATCGCGGCATGCACCATCTGACCGACGTGTTAGGCGGCCTCGCTCTCGGCGGTATCTGGTTGTGCGTGGTGACGCTCGTGATCGTGGCCGCGACACGTCAGCGCGGCGCGTCTGACAACCCTGAGCCGGTTCTCGCCCGATGACCGCCTCCGGCCGGCGAGTACAGGGCGCGCCCCGGTTCGGCGAGCGCGCGGCGCTGGTGTTCGCCGCCATCTTTGTTGCCGCCGTCCCGTTCGCACTGCTGACCGCACTAGTCGAGACCGCGTTCAGCCCACTCGAGCACCTCGACCGAGACGTCGCCGAAGACCTGCACGAGTACGTATTGGCGCACCCGACCTTCACCGCGGCAATGCGCCTCGTCAGCGACAGCGGCAGACCCCTCGTGTGGTGGCTGGTCCTGACCCCGGTGTGCATCTGGCTGCTGAGTCGCCGGCTCAACCGGCTCGCGACGTTCGTCGCCGTCACAGCGATCGGCAGCTCGCTGCTCAACCTCGCGATCAAGATCGCGATCCACCGCACCCGGCCGGAGCTGCCGGACTCGCTCGTGGTTGAACCCGGCAAGTCGTTTCCCAGCGGCCACACACAAGCCGCGATCGTCGGCTACGGCGTCCTGCTGCTGGTGTCCCTTCCGGTGATCGGGCGCCGCTACCGGCCCTGGTTGTTCGCCTTCGCGATGGCGATGGTCGTGCTCATCGGGTTCAGTCGGATCGCGCTCGGCGCTCACTACCTCTCCGATGTCATCGGCGCCGCGCTGATCGGCTCTGCCTGGTTGCTGGCGATGACGGCAGCCTTCTCCGCATGGCGTCGCGAGCGCGGCCTGCCTCCGGTCACCGCGGAACAGGGTTTGGAACCCGAGGCGGCGCGCCGGCTCAAACCGGGCGCCTGACCCCGGCGACACCGGCCAGTTCGTCGCGTTCACACCGATCGTCGTGCGCGAGCCACCCGCCCTGCGGGATCCAACTGTCCACCGCTTGTTGACGAAGCCGGCGTCGACCGGCAGCGTCACCCCGGTGACGTAGCGCGCCGCGGCTGCACTTCGGGGCGGCCAGCTCGGTCACGTCCGCCACCATCAACGGCCTGCATCACCTGCCGGCCAGCGCCGACGGCCAACGCGAGCAGGCCCTCCTACACGTTCTCGGCGATCTCGCTCATCGCCGCACTCACCCGCTCCGGTAACGCGGTCGCGCCCACGGACTTGATCTGGCTACTCTTCTTCACGTCTTCACGGCGGTCCGCTTGCTGTAGCGTCCGTGAAATTTCGGCGGACAGGCCATCGCGACCCGCAGGCGATCACCGGTGCCGGTTAGGCCCACCTACTACGGATAGCCGAAAAAGCATCCGAGCCGGGGAATCCTGATGACTAACGGAATGGCGGCGCTGGTCGCAAGCGTGACCGGGTACACCGCTGGATGCGGCAGTTTCGGCACAGCTGCGGCCGTGATCGCGCTGGCAAGCGTCGGAATCGGCTTGGGTACCCTCATCGACCTCGGCCGCTGCTCCAGCAGTCGTTGATCCCCCGGGTCTCTTGAAGAGCAGCTGGAGATGTGCTGGACGAGTCAGGTGTACCACCCGTACTCCAGATTGGGTGCCCACTTCGGCGGCGGCGGTGATATCGGCCTCGGACCGGGTGGCGCCACCGACGAACGGTCTCGCAGAACGTTACGTCGTTACTGTGTCAGAGCTGCCGCGCATCGAACCATGAGCGACTGTGTTTGACTTATTGACGCGGGGGAAAAAAGGTAGCCATGCGTTGGGGCAACCGGAAGCCAAAAGAAGACGGGTCGACGGACATCGAGATCGCAGTCGGAGCCTCGGTGCGCGTCTACCCGGGCACGGACCGCGAGCGTTCGGGAGTCGTCGTCGAGGACTTCGGCGACAGCGCGGGCCACAGCGTGGACGTCGGTGAACATCACATCGTCGACGCGGCGCGGCGGTGGGCGGTCCAGCTCGGCGACGGCACGCTGGTGTTCGTCGACACCGGCGACCTCGCGACGAGCTGACAGCCCCCACCAGACATGCAGCATTCTGCTATCCGTGTAGCACATTGCTACACGAGGACCCATGGCGGATACGTGCCATGATGGCCGATCTTTGGGCCGCTGGATGGGAACCGCAAACAGTCGATGCCCCGGAGTCCAACCGTCGTACCCTTTAACTCTGCCAAAATTCGGTGCCACGTGGCGGTCGGATTTCCCCTGCCGTCGACGCGTGTCTCTGGGCTTGAAACTGACTGACCCAGATGGCTCGGTCTGAGGGCGTGAGCCCGGTCGTGAGACTTAACGCCTCGCCAACCCAATGAGACAACGTGAACCCGCTGGTTAGCGCTTCAGGACTGGAAGCCAGCAGCGCAGTATGCGGATCTCGATTCACTTGCCATGATGGGCAGATGGCCGAGCGTGATCGCGACGAATCCGGCCGACCCCGAAGCACCCGCCCGCGCGACGCTCTCGGCCGACCCCTTCGGCAAGGCAGCGAGGGCGTTGCACGCATCCCGGATGACCTCGCGCTGCCGCCAGCCGAAACCCTCGCCTATGCCCAGGATCTGCTGGACCGTGGCTTGGCATTCAACGCGCACGAGGTGCTCGAGGCGGCATGGAAAAACGGCCCAGACGATGAGCGGATGCTGTGGCAAGGCCTGGCCCAACTCGCTGTCGGCATCACCCACGTCCAGCGCGGCAACATCACGGGGGCAATCACCCTGCTCCGCCGCGCGTCGGCCCGACTGGCCCACGACGACCGAGTGGCACCCTACGGCATCGATGCCGCCAAATTGGTCGACTACGCCGATGCGCTGATTGACGACCTCGCGGCGGGCGCCGAGATCACACCGAAGCGTCTGCGACCCCGTCTGGTTGCCGTCCTGCCCCAATAGCATGGGGGTTGTTGCGGACACGGGGAGCTGCGCAGCCGGTCGAGGATTGTGCCGCACGCCTCGACGTGGTGCGGGCGGCGGTGTCCGCGTCGGTGGCCGCCGCGCCGTCCACCGTCGTGCCGTCCACCCCGGAAGCGGCACCGGCGGCTCAACAGTGTGAGACGGCAAGTTCGAGTTCCAGGTGCTCGACATCACCCGCGCCGAGACCGTCAGCGATCCCACGGGCAACCCATACCTCACGACGACGACCCAACGGGAGTTCATTGTCCTCACCCTGGCGGTGCGCAACCTCGGCGATGACCCGCGGTCGTATTTCGGGTCGAATCAGGAATTCATCGACGCCTCCGGCCGGGAATTCGCCCCGTCGAGGTTCGGCGGACATGTGGATGAACACAACCGATCCGATGGGAGATATAAACCCGGGCAACTCGATTCAGGTGAAGGTGGCCTTCGACGGCCCGCCCGGCACGCCAACCGAGGGCGAAGTGCTGGAGCTGCACGACTCGATGCTCTCCGGCGGCGTTCAGGTTACTAGGCGCGCCATCCGCCGGCGGTGGCTGAGGGGGTAGTTAGAGCGGCTACCTCGGGGGATAAATTCCCGGTTCCGTTGAACAGGGCTTGGTTTGGGTCTCCGAAGGGTGGGATCACGAGGTGATCATCGGCGCTGTGGGTGAGTATTGAGCATTATGGAACTCGTATTCGCTTATCTCGCAGACGATTTGGTGATGGTGTTCAGTAGTTGCGGAGCGCCGAAACCAATTCGGACTTGCGCTTTCCGGAGTATCCGCTGATGCCGAGCCGCTTGGCTCGTTTCTTTAGTTCGGGCACTGCCCAACCGTCGTATGAGCCCGATTTACCGCCCTTGCGTCCGACGCTGGAAGAACCCCGGGCAGCAGACGCGTTGGCGATGCGGGCGGCCTTCTCTTTGGAATCACCCTGCTTCCGCAGTTGCGTGTAGACCTTCTCGTTCTTGATCGACGAAGCCATACCGGCTCACTCCTTATGACTGCTACTTGGTGCCTGGATTTGTGGTTCCCGGCGCCTGCACCGTGCAAACTCAGCGCGTTGACCACTGTGTTTCCGTCGCGCTTCGGGAGGCAAATCTTGTCCGCGTCGTCTGAAAACTAATGGTGCTGCAAAGCCGTCAATACCTATCTGAAAACAGACGCTTCGACGTCTCGGGTCATACCGGTGCGGTGGTCTTGTTTCACCGGCGGATATAGGTGGTCGTACGGCGTGTCTTCGACGCTGCCGGTGTGGGCCGATCAGACGATTTGTGGGTCGAGCCAGCCGCAAGAGCCGATCTCTTTGATAACGCGCGGCCGTTGGGACCGCTGAGGTGAAGGCCGAGATCCTTAGGGTTTGCTGGGGTCATGAACGGCTGATCGGGTGTCGGACCACAGATTCCTTCCATTAGTGCGGCGCGTGCCCCAACTTGGTTCGGCTGCCAACCAACGAGAGAGGTAGGGCTGTGAAGGTGTTCTGTGGGATTGATTGGGCCGAAAAGCACGTGCGCCACGAGGCGTCTGAAGTCGAATGGAGGTGAGAGACCTTCGTCGCCTGGTCGTCGCAGCGGCTGGGTGAAGCTGGGGGCAGCCTGATCCGGGAGATGCTGGTGAGGGTGGGAGCAGCCCTGACAACGCCGGGACGTGTCGGCACTGCCAGACGATGCGGGTCCGGTCAGCGAGACGAGAAGGTGTACGCGAGAAATCAGTGTTTGACGCCGCTTAACGGCCCACCAGCTCAAATCTGGCGGATATGGGCTGGTCGCGGTGCGTACCCGCCGCCCTGCGGTGCCGGGCTGGGGAACTTCTGGTCGCGATGTGACAACCGGCCAGGAGGCCACGGTGAAGATCTGCGGTGTAACCGTGGCGATGCCGCAGGGGTAGAGCTGGACGCCTCGCTCGTGTCGGCGTCGTCTGAAAAATGACCCCGTG
>Ga0207669_10000774_pt1 | contig 13711 bp, 15 predicted proteins | sample KBSM33metaG_FD_184329 | JGI IMG/M metagenome (GOLD analysis project Ga0207669, IMG submission 184329) | Miscanthus rhizosphere microbial communities from Kellogg Biological Station, Michigan, USA - KBS M3-3 metaG (SPAdes) (version 2) | ecosystem: Host-associated > Plants > Roots > Rhizosphere >...
GACCGGCGCCGCCAGTTCTCCCAGCCGGCGCCCAGATCAGCGTCCTCGAAGGTGACCCGCATGCAAAGGGTCCGGTCACGCTGCGACTGAAGTTCCCGGCGAACTACAACATCCCGCCGCACTGGCACAGCATGACGGAACGCGTCACGGTTCTGTCCGGCGCGCTGCACGTGGGCATGGGCGACACGCTCGACCGTCACACCAGCCAGACGCTCGAGGCCGGTGGCTTCGTGTCATTACCGGCGAAGATGCACCACTTCGCCTGGACCGCCAGCCCGACCGTCGTTCAGATCAGTCTCGAAGGGCCGTTCGACATCTTCTACATCAACCCGTCTGACGACCCACAAACGAAGTTGAGCACGAGGTAACGCATTCGTCGGAATACGTGAGCCGCGAAGCAGGTATTGCATTCAGGACCAGTCAGGACATCAAGGAGCAGTCGTATGGGAGCCATGGACATCGAACAATTGCGGGCGCGGATTCGCGGAACCATCATCCAGCCTGGTGACGACGGGTACGACTCGGCACGCAAGGTCTATAACGCCATGATCGACAAGCGGCCCGCGTTGATCGTGCGTTGCGTCGATACGGCGGACGTCATCGCGTCGGTCAACTACGCTCGCGCCAACGACATGTTGACGGCGATCAGAGGCGGAGGCCACAACGGTGCCGGGCTCGGCACGTGTGATGACGGGCTCGTGATCGACCTGTCGCGCATGAAGGGCATCCGCGTCGATCCGGTTGCGCGCACGGTGCGAGTCGAGGCCGGATGCACCGGCGGCGAGATGGATCACGCCACGCATCCGTTCGGGCTGGCCACGCCGAGCGGCACAGTGTCGACAACCGGCATGGCCGGCCTGACCCTCGGCGGCGGCATCGGCCACCTGACCCGGCCATTCGGGCTGGCCATCGACAATCTGCTCGAGGCCGACGTCGTGCTCGCCGATGGCCGCTTCGTGACGGTCAACGAAAAGCAACACCCCGATCTGTTCTGGGCGCTGCGCGGCGGCGGCGGAAACTTCGGCATCGTCACATCGTTCCTTTTCGAGCTGCATCCAGTGACGATGGTCAGCGCTGGCCCGACGTTCTGGCCGATCGAACAGGCGCCGGAGGTCATGAAGGCGTACCAGGAGTTCATCCTCCAGGCTCCTGTGGACGTGAGTGGGTTCCTCGCGTTCCTGACCGTCCCGCCGGTGCCGCTCTTTCCGCCAGAGATCCATGGCAGAAAGGTGTGCGCGATCATCTGGTGCTCGACGGCGGATCCAGAGAGGGCGGACAAGGCGACACGAGCGATGCGGAACGTCGGCACTCCGCTGCTCGATCATGTCGGGCCGATGCCGTTCCCCGTCCTGCAGGGTCTGTTCGATCCGCTCCTGCCCGCAGGGATGCAGTGGTACTGGCGCGCGGACTTCGTCAAGACGTTCAGCGCGGATGCGGTCACTGCGCACTACCAGGAAGCATTGAAGATGCCGGCTGGTCTGTCGCAGGTGCACATCTACCCGATCAACGGAGCCGCACACCGCGTCGGTACCGGTGACACGGCGTTCAGCTATCGCGACGCCAACTTCGCGGTGGTCATCGTCGGCATCGATCCCGATCCGCTGAAAAAGGATGTGATCACGTCGTGGTGTAAGGCGTACTTCGATGCGACGCATAAGTACTCGGCCGGCGGCGCCTACATCAACTTCATGATGGAGGAAGGCCAGGAGCGCGTGCAGGCATCGTTCAGGGACAACTATGCCCGCCTCGCTCAGGTCAAAGGGCAGTACGACCCGGCGAATCTCTTCCGTGTGAATCAGAACATCCGTCCGGTGGAAGTCACCGCCTGACTTACGCGCAACACTGTGAAGGGGTCAGACCCCTTCACAGTGTTGCAAGATAGGGACGTGATCAACCAACGCCCTCTCGATCGTGCTCGCGCCTTCTGCTCTACCTATGGCCTCGAGGTGCCGATTCTGCTCGCGCCGATGGCCGGTGCGTGTCCGGTGAGCCTGTCGATCGCCGTGGCCAACGCCGGCGGCATGGGCGCGAATGGCGCGCTCCTGGATCCTCCGGCGAAGATTCGCGAGTGGGTCGACCAGTTTCGCGCTGCGAGCAAGGGGCCGCTGCAACTCAACACGTGGATACCAGACCCTCCCGCGCTGCGTGACACGGAGAACGAGAAACGCATTCGAAATTTTCTCGCCGCGTGGGGTCCGGACGTCCCCGAGGCTGCCGGCGACGTGACGCCGCCGGATTTCGGCGCTCAGTGCGACGCGTTCGTCGATCTGGCTCCGCGTGTCGTTTCTTCGATCATGGGCCTCTACCCCGCTCCGCTTGTCGAGCGACTCAAGGCGAAGGGCATCGCGTGGTTTGCCAACGCCACCACGCTCGCGGAAGCGCGGCAGGCACAGACCGCCGGCGCGGACGCGATCGTCGCGCAGGGGTTCGAGGCGGGTGGCCATCGCGGCGCATTCGATCACGCCGCCGCGGAGCGGCAGACGATCGGGCTGTTCGCGCTCGTGCCGCGACTGGTCGATCACATCGACCTTCCGATCGTCGCCGCCGGCGGCATCGCGGACGGTCGCGGGATCGCCGCGGCGCTCGCGCTCGGTGCGAGCGCTGTTTCAATCGGAACGGCGTTCCTGCGCTGCCCCGAAGCACATACGCATCAGGCCTGGGCAAATGCGCTCGACCAGCTCGAGCCTGAAGACACGACCCCGACCCGGGCGCTGACCGGACGTCTCGGGCGTGGAGTCGCGACGAACTACGTGAAAGCCGCGGCAGCGCCAGGCGCACCGCGTCCGGCGCCGTATCCGGTGCAACGAGGTTTGACTGCGGCGATGAAGGCCGCCGGCGCTGCGGCGAACGATATGCACCGGATGCAGATGTGGGCTGGACAGTCGGCGGCGATGGCGAAACCCATCGCCGCCGGCGATCTCGTGCGAGAGATGTGGGAGACAGCGAAGAAGCTTTTGTAGCTACTGCGCCTCGGAGCCTTCCTTGACGACTTTCACGACGAGCGGCACCGTCACCTCGCGATGCAGCTTGAGCGGGACCTTGTGGTCGCCGATCGTCTTGATCGGCTCGGGCAGAATCAGCTTCCGGCGATCGATCTCGAAGCCCTTGCTCTTCAGGAAATCGGCGATGTCGACGGCCGTGACCGAGCCATACAACTGGTCGGTCTCGCCAACGCGACGCGCGATCGAGATCTCGACGAGCGCCAGCCGTGAAGCCATGGCCTCCGACTGCCCCTTCTCCTCCGCCTCGCGCATCTCCATGATCTTCCGCTCGCGCTCGACGTGCTTCTTGTTGCCCGCGGTCGCCAGCAGCGCCAGCTTCCGCGGCAGCAGGTAGTTGCGCGCGTAGCCCGCGGCGACCTTGACGATTTCACCGCGGCGGCCGAGGTTGTCGACGTGTTCTCTGAGAATGACTTCCATGGCCCGTTACTCCGTCGTGTACGGAATCAGCGCCAGCTGTCGCGCGCGCATGATGGCCGTCCGCAGTTTTCGTTGATGCAGGGCGCAGGTGCCTGAGATACGACGCGGCAACACCTTCGCGCGCTCGGGGACGAACGGCATCAGCATGCGCACGTCCTTGTAGTTGATGTCGTCGATCTTGTCCGAGCAGAACTTGCAGACCTTGCGGCGCCGGAACATCGGGCGGCGCTGCCCGTCCTTGCCCTGCTGACCTGTCGCCGACTTACCGCGGCCACCGCCTCCGAAACTCTTCCTGCCGTTCATCGGAGTTCCTCCCCCATGTCAAAGCGATCGTCGCGGTCATCGTCGACGTCACCACGCTGGCCTTCGCCTGGCTGGCGCTCCGGCGGCAGTCCGCGCGCGACGCGCCGGCGCCGGCTCGTATCGCCACGGCGGGCCTTGGTCCGCTCGACGACGCCCTGCTCTTCGTCCACGCGCACGACGAGATGACGAATGACCAGATCGATCACCTTCAGGCGGCGGTCGATTTCCTTCATCAGATCGCCGGTGCCGTTGATCACTTCGAGGACGTAGGTGCCCTCCTTGTGACGACCGATTTCGTAGGCCAGCTTGCGCCGGCCCCAGTTCTCGGTCTTTTCGATCTGGCCGTTCATTTTCTGAACGGTCGACTCGATCTGCGTGTGTAGATCGGTCACCTGTTCGTCGGACGCCTCGGGCGACACGACGTACACGAGTTCGTACTTCCTGTTCATACGTCTCCTTCTGGACGTTGACTCGACCCCGTCTCGCAACGGGATCTCACGGCTGCCGGCCAATGCGCAGCAGCAAGGAGTCAGTCAGTTTCCGAAGGTGCGGCCTCCGGGTTGTACGTGTTCATCACCTTGCCGATGTCCTCCGCGACGAACATCTCGGCGGCGTCCGCCGCCCGGGTGATGAACGATTCGAGCTCGGCGCGCTGGCCTCGCTCGAATATCGAGAGCACGTGGTCGCTCAGCTTTCGCTGGTCGTCCCCGCGCCCGACTCCCAGCCGAAGCCGGGAAAATTCCGTCGTCCCAAGCCGTTCGATGATCGACTTGAGGCCGTTGTGCCCGCCTGCCGATCCCCGGGCCCGCGCCCGCAACTTGCCAAATGGCAGGTCGGCTTCGTCCACGACGATCAGCACGTCTTCGGCCGGCACGTCGAAGTAGCGCATCAATGCCGCCACCGCGTCGCCACTGAGGTTCATATACGTCAGCGGCTTGGCCAGCAGCACCGGTTCGGTTCCGAACCGCTTGGCGATGAACGCGTCGGGGACCTGCGACGGCGCCTGCGCCCACTGGAGCGCGTACCGTCTCGCGATCTCCTCGACCACCATGAAACCGACGTTGTGGCGGGTGTCGCGGTACTCGCGCCCCGGGTTGCCCAGACCCACAATGAGTTTCATGGGGTTCAGGCGAGCCTAAAGGCTCGCCTCTACTTCTTGCCCTTCTCCTCTTCCTTCTCGTCGGCCTTGCCCTTCTTGATGACCTCGGGCTCGGCCGCCGCTGCCGCCGGCGCTGCCGCATCGGTCGCCGCAGCCGTCGCCGATTCCTCGGCCTTCGGCATCACGACGTGCACGAGCATGGTGTCGCCCTCGGTCACCGACTTCCACTTGGGATCCACAGCCAGGTCGCGCACCCGGATCGACTCATGGAGCATCAGCTCACTGACATCCACCTCGATGTGCTCGGGAATGTCCGTCGGCAGGCACTGCACCTGGATGTCGCGCGTGACGAAGTCGAGCAAGCCGCCCTGCAGCTTGACGCCCTTCGGCTCGCCCTTGACTTCGATCGGCACCGTCACGGTGATCGCCTTGTCCATCGCGAGCTGATAGAAGTCCGCGTGCAGGAGATGGTGCGTGATCGGATCGAGCTGATATTCCTTCACCATGACACGCGACTGGCCGCCATCGAGCTTCAGCGTGATCAGCGTGTTGGCGCCCGAGTCCGAGTGCAGGATACGGAGCAGCGCCTTCGGATCCACGGAAACCGCGACGCCCTCAGGCGCCTTGCCCTTCGAGCCGGTGCCATAGACCACACCAGGAATCTTTCCCGATGCGCGCAGCCGATTCGCTTCGTTCTTGCCGCGGCCTTCTCTCTTGACTACTTCGAGTGTCGCTTCCATATCTCTCTCTTCGGTCCCCGGTCTCCGGTGCTCAATCCCCGGCCTCCGGACGTTCTACGTCTACACAAACAACGAAGAGACCGACGTCTCTTCGTGAATATTTCTAATCGCCTGGCCGAGCAGGCGCGCCACCGACAACACGACGATCTTCTTGCAATTCTGCGCCTCGCTCGTCAGCGGCACCGAGTTGGTCACAATCAGGTGATCGAGCGGCGACTTCTCGATCCGATCGATCGCCGGTTTCGAGAGCACGCCGTGAACAGCGCACGCCAGCACGCTCTCGGCGCCCGCGTCCTTCAGCGCGACGGCCGCCTTCGTTATCGTGCCTGCCGTATCGATGATGTCGTCCTGCAGGATGCACGTCCGCCCCTGCACGTCACCGATCACGTTCATTACCTCAGCGGTGCCGTCTTCAGTCCGCCGCTTGTCGACGACGGCGAGCTCGGCATCGAGGCGCTTCGCATAGGCACGCGCGCGCTCGGCACCGCCCGCATCGGGCGACACGATCGTCAAGTTCTCCATCTTCAGCCGCGCGCAGTACTCGATGATCACCGGCGCCGCAAACAGATGGTCGACCGGAATATCAAAGAACCCCTGAATCTGCGCCTTGTGCAGATCCATCGTCAGCACACGATTCGTTCCCGCCGCGCTGAGCAGATTCGCCACCAGCTTCGCCGAGATCGGCACCCGCGGCTTGTCCTTGCGATCCTGCCGCGCATATCCGTAGTACGGAACCACCGCCGTGATTCGCGATGCCGACGACCGGCGGAACGCGTCGATCATGACCAGCAGTTCCATCAGGTGCTGGTCGACCGGGTTCGACGTCGGCTGGACGATGAACACATCGGCGCCGCGAATGTTCTCGTCGATCTGAAACGAAACCTCGCTGTCGGGAAACCGGCGCAATCGCGCTTGCCCAAGCGGGATCCCGAGGCAATCGGCGATCTCCTTGGTCAACTGCTGATGGGCGCTGCCTGAAAATACTTTCAGATCGCCAAACCCTGTCGACAGAAGGCCTTCTCCACTGAGAGGTCGTCTCATGCTTCATATGCACCCCACCGCGCAGGCGCGGCGGGGACCCCGCGTTAGGGCGCACCAGCGCGCCGAGCTGGTTGGGGCGGGAGGATTCGAACCTCCGAATACGGGATCCAAAGTCCCGCGCCTTACCGCTTGGCCACGCCCCACCACGTCACCTCGTCGCCCGGGCAGTCGAGGATTCAGCTGTACGCTACGTGAGAAATCTACTGGAGTCGCTCAGCGGCGGTGGTGCAAACCCTTAGTGTAGTCGAGACTTGTGGCTCCCGGCAAGGCTTGGACGCTTCGCTCACCGGTCTTGCCGACTGTATCTCTTGCCCGATCTCTTGCCCGTACTCTGTGCGGGCGGGCCGGATTGACGGTCAAACACGCCTCAGACGCGTCGAGTGGTCAAGCCGGCTAACGTTGTCGGGCGGCTCCGTCGGGAGTAGTCGCCACGGCCGAGCGACTCGGTCAGGATCACTCGCCAACCCGACCCGGACAGCCGATCGACTGCCAGAACAGCATCCTTGCGCTTCTGAAACAGGCCGAAGACCGTCGAGCCGCTGCCAGACATGGCAGCGGCCAGGGCTCCCGCCCGTCGCAGCGCGGTCTTCATCTGCTCGATTTCGGGGTGATGACGCGCGATCGGCGCCTCGAGGTCGTTGATCATCTGCGCCGCGCGCGAAGGCCACGGTCCTGGGACGTATTGCGCTTCGCGGACCATGGGGCTACGCCCCGGATCCCGTTCGGCGTCGTACCAGCTGTAGGCATCGACCGATGCCACGCCAAACCCCGGTACCAGCAGGACGACCCAGTGACGCGGCAGATCGGCGAGTGGATAGATCTCGTCCCCTTTGCCGAGCCCGAGCGCCGTCCCACCAGAGAGAAAGAAAGGAACGTCCGCGCCGAGCGTCGATGCCACGTCGACGAACTGGTTGGGCCGCAACGGCAAACGCCAGGCGTGCGCCAGCGCCAGCAGCGTGGCGGCCGCGTCCGTACTTCCGCCACCCAGCCCCCCCTGGAGCGGAATCCGCTTGTGCACGCGCACGAGGACGTCCCTGGCTGAGCCCTCGCGACGCAACGATCGCCACAACGCCTCGGCCGCGCGCCACACGAGGTTCGATCGATCGAGCGGCACACCCGCCGTCTCACACTCGATCGCAAACGGACCCACACGCGGAATGCACTCGATCCTGTCGTGCAGGTCGAGTGCCTGGAACACGGTGCGAAGCTCATGGAATCCATCGGGACGCGTGCCGAGTACCCGCAGGTCCAGATTGATCTTCGCGTGCGCGCGAACGGTCACTGCACGCGCAACCGGTGTCCGGGTCATCGCCTTCACGGCACTCACTGTTTTTCTCCGAGAGGTCCGGCCTCACGCAACTCGTCGAGGCTGAGCGGCGCCGTGCCCGCAGGGATGTCAACGGTGAACGTCGCGGGATTGAGGTCCGTGTTGACCTCGATCTGTGCGAGCGTCGCGGTCATGTCCACGTTGGCCGGCTCGGACGCCGAGCGAAGACGAATCACCTGTGGGAACGCGCCCTGCCACATCGGGTAGTCGACTTCCCACCCGTTGCGACGTCCCGCGCTGATCTGCCACGCGCCCATGCGGCGCAGATACATCGTCGCGCCGCCCTCGAGATCAATTGACGCCCACCCGTTTGCGTGCAGGCGGCCCGCCACAGGCTTGGATCCGGGAAGTAGGCAGCCGGTGAGAATGGCCTGGAGATCGGCCGGCCCGAGAGTGACGCCAGTCAGTGCGCCGAGAATCGCTTCGGCGGACTCCCCGCGGACGACGCGCTCGTCCCGCGGCAGCAGGAGCTGGGCCTGTTCACCACGCGCGACCAGAATGAATCCGGCTGGACCAAACGGCGCAACTGCCTCGAGTCGCATGGACGCCGGCCGCTCGAAGCCGGCGATCAGACGTCCGCTGAGCCGACGAGACGCGGCGCGACCGCGCAGCCCCAGTTCGGCTGTGAGCGTGCGTGCGCCACGACAGGATTTCGTGACATCCGCGTGAATCTCGGAGAAATTCGGAAGGGGGGACCCTTGATCAGTGGGAAGCGGGATTCTCTTCGCGCCGCACGCGGCGCTCAGCGAAAGATATGCAATGCAAAATGCAAAATGCAGAATGGAAACGGCAGGCGTTTTCATTTTGCATTGTCATTTTGCATTTTGCACTTTGCCTTTTGCACTACTGATCTTCTTCTCGAGCCCACCCTTGTCAACGTCCTGCCCATCGCCGTTGAGCGCGCGCGTCCATGCGGCGACCGCGTCTGCGTACCGTCCCTTGCGCGCAAACAGATCGCCGAGATGTTCCTGAACCTCCGAGTTCTCCGGCAACTGCTTGCCTGCAGCCACGAGGTACTTCTCGGCTTCGTCGAGGTTGCCACGGCGGAAGTACGCCCACCCGAGGCTGTCGAGATACGCCCCGTTATCCGGTTCCTCTTTCAGCGCGCGCTGCACGAGTTGAATCGCCTCGTCGAGCGAGTCGCCGCGCACGGCCAGCAGGTAACCGAGATAGTTGAGCGCGCCGGCATTCATTGGCTCGGCGGTCACGATCTGACGAAGGATGCGTTCGGCATCCATGGCCCGGCCGGCATCAGCGTAGACATCCGCGAGCGTGAAGAGCGTGTCGGTGTCCTTGGGTGAATCCTTCGTGACCTGCTCGAGCAGCAGGATCGCGCCGGACCGATCGCCGCCGTCGAAGAGCGCACGCGCCTGCAGACGCACGAATCGCGCATCGTCGGGGTGCTGCTTGCGAGCTTCGCCGGCGAACCCGGCGGCACGCCGGTAGTCCTTCGCGTCGAGTAACACCGCGATGCGTCTGATCTTCAATTCGCGACTGCGCGGCTGTACGGCGAGCGCAACGGTGTAACTGTCAACCGCGTCGTTCAGCAGGCCGGCTTCTTCCTGATACTGGGCGAGCTGCGATGCCACGCGCGGCTCGTCTTCGAGGACTTCCTGCAACGTGGCGATTGCGCTCTTGAGATCCTTATTCGCCTCGTAGGCCTGCGCGATCACCAGGCGAGCCTGGAAGAAGTCAGGGTTCTGAACCAGAACCTTCGTCAGCGAGTCGATCGCCTTCGCAGGCTCGTTGTTGCGGATATAGAGGCGGCCCAGCGTGTACTGCAGCGTGACGTCGGCCGTCGGCCCGGACACTTTGATCGCGCGCTCGAGATACATAATCGCGTCGCGCAGGTACGTCTGAACCTGTGCGGTGGCGTCTCGTCCGCTGGCACCTTCGACCGCCGCCGCGTTGAGCAAGCCCAGCGCACGGTTGGCACCGACGTTGTCGGGATTGATCGCCAGCGCAGCCTTCGCGGCCGCTTCAGCCTCGGGGCGCTCATTGTGGCGCAGATGGAAGCCCGCCATCTCCGCCTGAATCTCCGCCGACTTTGGGTCGGCTGTGGCCGCCCGCTTGAGCGCCGCGAGTGCGCCCGAGTTGTCGCCTTCTGCCTCGAGGCGGCGCGCCAGCAGGAACGACAGATACGCCGAGGACGATCCCTGTCCAGAGGACACACCGGGCACGAGCCCAACGAGCAGAGCCCCAAGAAGCAGCGATGACGCGGCGCGGGTGTAAGGCATAGCTAAACGATTTTAGCCCAAGATGTTATAGTTCCAGACGTCAATCGGAGGGGTATGCCTGTCGACAAGGAACTGCTCGAAATCCTTGCCTGCCCGAACTGCAAAACACCGGTCCATCTGGTCAACAACAACCAGGGCCTCAAGTGTGACAAGTGCCGCCGCGTCTATCCCATCAAGGACGACATCCCGGTGATGCTGATCGACGAGGCGACCGTGGACAAGGAGTAGTGCGCATCCTGCTCGTCCGGCTGCGCCCGATCGGCGACGTGGTCTTCACGACGCCGCTTCTCAGCGCTCTCCGGCGGCACTACCCCGAGGCTCACATCTCATATGTGGTGGAGCCCGACGCTGCACCGATTGTCGAAGCCAACCCTCACATCAACGATCTGATCATCATCCCGCGCCGCCGTGGCCTCGGGCGAATCGCAGATGACATCCAGATGGCGCGCCGGCTCGCGCGCGGCCGCTACGATCTCGCGATCGACCTGCATGGCGGACCACGCAGCGCGTGGCTCACCTGGGCCAGCCGCGCACGCAGGCGGATCGGCTACACCATTCCTGGCCGGGCGTGGATGTACACCGATGCCATCGCACGAGCGCGACAACTGACGCCGCGCCACTCGGTGCTGAATCAGGGAGACCTGCTTGCGCCATTGGGCATTCCGCCACTGGATCCGGCGCACGATCCGCTGGAGATGCCAGACAGTTTTCAGGCGAGTACAAGCGTCGATTCGTATCTCACGCAGTCGCGCGTCAATCGCGGCGACACCCTCATCGTCGTTCATGTCAGCGCCAGCACGCGCTTCAAGCGGTGGCCCGAGGAATCGTTCGTCTCGCTCGTCACCGGGCTCGTTCGGCAGGGCTCGAATAGAAAAGTGTTCTTCACGTCCGGGCCATCGGACGCCGAAGCGGCACGGCGAATCGCACACACAGCCCGCCACGAGCTCGGCCAACTCGGGACCGCCATCCTCGAAAGCCGGCCTCTGACGCTCCCTGAGCTGCGCGCACTCATCGCGCGCGCGGCCCTGTTCGTCGGTGGTGACAGCGGTCCGGTGCACATTGCCGCGACGACCTCGGTCCCGATCGTGGAATTGCTCGGGCCGACGCTGGCGGAGCGGTCGTTCCCCTGGCGCGATCCTCGTTGCTACTCGGAAATCATCGACCCCGGAGAACTGCCCTGCCGGCCGTGTCACCAGCGAACGTGCGTGCCCGGCGACTTCCGGTGTCTCACGAGCATCGGGCCGGACCGCGTCCTCGCCGCCGCCGAACGTGCGCTCCGCTCGACCACTCGAGCCGGGACGGACGCTGCGCCGGCGCCGAACGAACGTAGAATTCCAGTAGTGCATTGATGAGAGCCACGACGATCGGCATGCCCGCGGCGCCTACTGCGCCGGGCCTCGAGCGGCTGACGACGATACTTCTGCTCGCGTTCGTCGGAGCGGTGCAGTTGTCGATCGCGGCCGCGCAGATCCTGCTCGGCGCGCTGCTGCTTTGCTGGATCGTCGGCATGGTCCGGGACAGGAGCCGGCCGAGTGCGCCAACGTTCTTCGTCGTGCTCCTTGCCTACGCCGGGATCACACTCGTCTCTTCGATCTTCTCGATGGCACCGCTCGAAAGCTTCATCGACGATCGCCAGCTGGCCCTGTTCGTGATCGTGCCGGCTGTGTACGACCTGGCTCGCGGCCACCGCGCTACAACAGCGACAGACGTCATCGTCACGGTCGGGGCAGCGGCTGCGGTGTACGGCATCGTGCAGTACGGGATGCTGCACTTCGACAGCCTTGGCCAGCGGCCCCGCGGCACTCTCGGCCACTACATGACCTACTCGGGCACGCTGATGCTGGTGGTCGGCGTCGCCGGTGCGCGGCTCGTCTTCGGCACCCGCGACCGCGTCTGGCCGGCGCTCGTCATGCCCGCTCTCGTCGTCGCACTGTCGCTGACGCTCACGCGCAGCGCATGGGTCGGCGCGTGCGTCGCCGTTGGCGTGCTCTTCATCCTCAGAGACCTGCGGTTGCTCGGCTTGCTCCCGGTCGTGGCTGCGCTGTTCTTTGCCTTTGCGCCCGACAGCGTGACGAATCGCATGGTCTCGATGTTCGACCTTCGCGATCCAAGCAATCGCGATCGCCTGGCGATGGCCCGCACGGGCTCGGCGATGGTGCGCGACTACCCGCTCACCGGCGTTGGGCCAGCGATGATCCCGAAGCTCTATACGCAGTATCGCGACCCCGACGCAGTACAAGCGATCAATCCGCATCTGCACAACGTTCCACTGCAGATCGCCGCCGAGCGCGGACTACCAGCTCTCGCGATCTGGCTTGCCTTCATCGCAGTTCTCTCATATCACCTGTTTCGTATTTTTCGAACGGAACGCGATCAGACACTGGCCGCCGCTGGCCTTGCTGCCATTGCCGGCATGCTTTCGGCCGGCCTCTTCGAATACAACTTTGGTGACTCCGAGTTCCTGATGCTTTTCCTTGTGCTCGTCACCCTTCCATTCGCCGCATCTCGCCGCGACGATGCTGCTGCCGCCACTCGCGCCTGAGCGCGCGCGCGCGATCGTCTCGCGCGTGGGCGGCGTGAACGTCCTCGTCGTCGGCGACGCCATGGTCGACAAGTTCATCGTCGGCCGGGTGACGCGCATTTCACCGGAAGCGCCCGTTCCCGTCGTCGCGTTCGACCACGACATGTACCGCATGGGCGGAGCGGCCAACGTCGCCAGCAACGTCGTCGCACTCGGTAGTCACGTCACGCTCGTGGCAATCACGGGACGAGACGACGCTGCCGCAACGCTGACGGAAGCGTGTCGCGAGGCAGGCATCGCACCGTCGTTCGTCGGCGACCCCGGCCGCCGCACCACGACGAAGACGCGGGTCGTCACGGATCGCAACCAGCAGGTCGCGCGAATCGACTACGAGAGCGACGCCGAAGTCAGTGGCGAGATCGAGGATCGCGTCATCGCCGAGATCCGGAAGCACGCGTCGCGCTGTTCAGCGATCGTCGTGTCTGACTACATGAAGGGATGCGTCACCAGGCAGGTGATGCAGACCGCTGTCAGCGTCGGCGCTGAGCGCGGGGTGCCGGTGCTCGTCGATCCGAAGATTCCTCACCTGGACTACTACAACGGCGCAACGATCGTAACGCCGAATCATCACGAGGCCGAGTCCGCTACGCATCGGCGGGTCCGCAGCGAGGACGAAGCGCGCATCGCGGCCCGCATCTTCCGCGAGCGCGCGAACTGCCAGGACGTGCTGATGACGCGCGGCGATCAGGGGATATGGCTGCTGAGCGGTGGAATCGAAGGGTCTCTGCCTGCCGCGTCGCGCGAAGTCGCCGACGTCACGGGCGCGGGCGACACGGTGATCGCGACACTAGCCGTGATGCTCGCTGCCGGGGCGACGATGAGCGAAGCCGCGCGCCTGGCGAACGAGGCGGCGGGCATCGTCGTCGGCAAGTTCGGCCCGGCAACGGCGTCAACGCCAGAGTTGCTCGCGGCAATCGGCGCGCACGCGGGCGTCTAGATCGTAGGCCGGGTCCTGTTCTTTGAA
>Ga0207669_10000778_pt1 | contig 13668 bp, 13 predicted proteins | sample KBSM33metaG_FD_184329 | JGI IMG/M metagenome (GOLD analysis project Ga0207669, IMG submission 184329) | Miscanthus rhizosphere microbial communities from Kellogg Biological Station, Michigan, USA - KBS M3-3 metaG (SPAdes) (version 2) | ecosystem: Host-associated > Plants > Roots > Rhizosphere >...
CCTTGGTGAGCGAGGCGAGGTCGAAGATCGCGTCGACCGGCATCGGCGGGGCGTCGCCCGAGGAATCGATCCGCCCGAACGCCTTGAGCGCAAGCAGCCGGCCATGCTGCCCGACCGCGAGCACCGCGCCGGGAAACGCCTTTTTCGCGACCCAGGCATTCACCTCGGCGAAGGCCGGCGCAAAGCGCGCGTCCTGCTCGGAGGTCGCGACGATCAGCTGGCGTGCTGGGATGGCGGCCGGACCGGGCTGGCCCACCAGAAGCAATGCTCCGGCTGCTGCGGCAAGCCAAGCGCGGCTAGGGCGTAGCGACATTCAGTTTCCTAGCTCCCCTCCCTGAAAGGGAGGGGTTGGGGGTGGGTGCGCGCGTCCAGAGACTCATGGACGATCGCCAAAACAGCGTCGGACGAGGCATCGAGCCTCGCCCAACGCTCAACCCACCCCTTGATCCCCCCCCTGCGAGCAGGGAGGGGAAATTTGAATGCCGATTGCCGCTCAGTCATGCACCGCCGTTCCTCTCGCCAGAAGAAGCGCGCCCGACACCGGATCGCCGAGCGGCTCGACCAGGCGCTCTGACGTGCGGACGCGGAGCCAGGGGCGAAGCCGCGCCGACAAGCCGCCGACCAGCGCCAGGCGCGGGGCGCCGCGCGCGAAGATCGTCGCGATGAACCGCTCGACATGGAGCACTGCGTCCTCGACGATCGACAGCGCGATCTCGTCGCCCGCTTCGGCATAATTCATCACGAGTGGAGCGAAACCGGCATAATCGGCCGGCGTCGCCTGATCCATCCAGGCAATCGCGCGCAATGTGTCGTGCCGGAATTTCCCGGCAATTTCCTTGGACAGCGACGTGCGCTTGGTCCGCCCATCCATCGCCCGCAGCGCATGGCGCACGGCGCTCAATCCGAGCGCGGCGCCGCTGCCCTCGTCCGAGATCGGGAAGCCATAGCCACCCACCGTGAACCGCTCGCCATTGACCTGGGCGAACCCGATCGAGCCGGTGCCGAGCACCAGGATCGCGCCATCGGCGCCATTATGCGCGCCGAGATTGGCGATCGCGGCGTCGCTGTCGAGCGAGATGCTCGCGAACGGAAAGTCGAGCGCCGCCAGCGCTTTCGACATGCCGGGGCGGCGGATGCCGGCGATCCCCATGCCGGCGGCGACTTCGTTCCAGCGCCGCTCGGGGATGCCGGCCGCCTCGAGCGCCTCGCCGGTGACGCTCAGCAACCGGTCGTAGAGCGGGTAAAGCCCCATCCGCGTATTGGCGGGGCCGCCTTCGGCGCTGCCGAGCACCTGGCCGGCGGCATCGGTCACGCGCACGCGGCAATGACTACCGCCGGCATCGACGCCGAGGAAGATCTCAGCCACGCGCCTGCGTCCCGGAAAGGGCGGGAAGGTCGTAACTTGCCACTCGAACTGCACTCGTGCCTGGCATGTGCATGGCATTGCGGAAGGCCGCGGCGGTGTCGAGCCTCAATCTGGCGGAAGTGTTCGCCTCGGTTATGGCTGGTGTCATGTTGGTTATAGCGCCCGCGCTTTGCGCGCCCGGCCAGTCCCGGTAGTCAGGGTCGCGACAACCCAATGCACTTTGCCTTCGAGGGGCCCGATGCCGACCGAAACCGTTGATCCCCGCTACACCGATATCGACCGCTGGCCGACTCTGTCCGTGGTGGAAACGATGCTCGAAGGTCAGCTCGCCGCGATCGCCGCGCTCAAGGACCAGACGGCGGCGATCGCGGCGGCTGCTGAGGCCGCCGCCGCCCGGATGCGCCAGGGAGGACGGCTGGTCTATGCCGGAGCCGGCACGTCGGGACGGTTGGCGGTGCAGGACGGGGTGGAACTCACCCCGACCTATAATTGGCCGTCGGACCGGCTGGTCTTCCTCGTCGCCGGCGGCATGGGGGCGTTGATGCGCAGCGTCGAAGGCGCCGAGGACAATATCGAGACGGCGCGGGAAGAGGTTGCGGTGGCGGAGGTCGGGCCGAACGACGTGCTGATCGCGGTCGCCGCTAGCGGCCGCACGCCTTATGCCGTCGCGGCGCTCGAAGCGGCCGGGGCGCGTGGCGCGCTGACCATCGCCATCGCCAACAATCCCGGCACGCCGCTATTGGCCGCCGCCGATCATCCGATCGTCGCCGATACCGGCGCCGAGATCGTCGCGGGCTCGACCCGGATGAAGGCGGGCACCGCGCAAAAGGCCGCGCTCAACATGCTGTCGACCGCGATCATGCTGCGCTGCGGGCTCGTCCATCGCGGGCTGATGGTCAATATGCGCATTGCCAACGAAAAGCTCTTCCAGCGCGCGCGGCGGATGGTGGCGACGCTGGCGGGCATCGATGAAGCCCGGGCGGCGGATGCGCTCGATCTCGCCGACAAGGACCTCAGGCGGGCGGTGCTGATCGCTCGCGGCCTCAGCCCGCAGGATGCCGCCGACCGGCTCGCAGGTGCCGGCGGCGATCTCGGCGATGCGCTCGCGAACTTGGGGCAATCTGAAGCCCGGTGAATATTGGCTTGAGTTGGGGCTTCATATTCCCGTCGTCATCCCCGCGAAAGCGAAGTGCGGATCGTCAACCAACCGTCACCCCAGCGAAAGCTGGGGTCTCGAGCAGCGACGCGAAATGGCTTGAGATCCCCGCTTTCGCTGGGATGACGATAAGACAGCGGCGATAGGGCGATGCGGCTTGAGATCCCTTGAATTCGCGGGGATGACGAGCTTGGAGACGGGACCGCTTCAAGAACAACCTAGTTGCTCAGTCTCTCTTCGCCTCCAGCCCAAGCAGCAACGTCGGGATGAGCTCCGACACGGTCGGGTGCACCGGCACAGCCCAGCGCAACGTGTCGAACGGCTCGTCCGCCGACATGGCGTCGAGGATGCCATGGATCGCCTCGTCGCCACCCGTCCCCAGGATCGCGGCGCCGAGAATGCGGCGCGTCGCGCGGTCGGCGACGACCTTCATCATGCCCTTGGTCTCGCCCTTTTCGACCGCGCGGCCGACCCGCGTCATCGGGCGCGTCGAGACCAGCACGTCATGGCCTTTGGCGCGGGCTTCGGTCTCGGTCATGCCGGCGCGGCCGAGCGGCGGGTCAATATACAAGGCGTAGCCGGGAACGCGCTGGCTGAGCTTGCGGTCGCCGCCGTCGAGCAGATTCGCGGCGACGATCTCGAAATCGTTATAGGCGGTATGGGTGAACGCGCCGCGCCCGTTGCAATCGCCCAGCGCCCAGATGCCGGGGACGTTGGTCGCGAGCCGGTCGTCGACAAGGATATAACCGCGCTGGTCGACCGCGACGCCCGCCGCGTCGAGCCCGAGATCGTCGGTGTTGGGCCGCCGTCCGACCGCGAGGAGGACATGGCTGCCGATCACCTCGGGCGCGCCGCTGGTGCAGTCGACCGACACCGCGACACCGTCCGGATGCGGACGAAAGCCGATGCAATTGGCGCCGATGCGGACGGCGATGCCCTCATCCTCCAGGATGGCCTGGATCGCGGCGGAGATTTCCGGGTCCTCGCGCGGTACCAGGCGGTCGGCACGCTCGACGACCGTGACCGTCGCGCCGAACCGCGCATGCATCTGCGCGAATTCGAGGCCGATATAGCTGCCCCCGATCACGACGAGATGGCGCGGCACGCGGTCGAGCGCGACCATGTCGGTATTGTCGAGATACGGCACCTCGCCCACGCCGGGCATGTCGGGCACCGACGCGCGCCCGCCGACATTGAGGAAGATGCGTGGGGCGCTGATCTGGACGCCGTCGACCGCGATGCTGGTCGGGCCGGTCATCCGGGCATGGCCGCGCAACAGCGTCAGGCCGTTCATGCCGGCGAGCCAGTTTTCGTTGTTGGTTCGGGCGTTGATCGTCACTTGATGCGCACGCGCCGCGACTGCCGCCATGTCGATTCCCACGTCCCCCGTTATGATCCCGAGATCCCGGCGGCGTGCGAGATGAGCGGCATAAGCGCTCGCCACCAACGTCTTGGTCGGCATGCAGCCGGTGTTGACGCAGGTGCCGCCGACCAGCTTGCGCTCGATCAGCGCGACCCGCATGCCCGTGTCGGTCAATCGCCCGGCAAGCGGCGGTCCCGCCTGGCCGGCACCGACGATGATGGCATCGTATCGGGTCATCGGGTCGAATCCATCGCGCGAACGGTAGCCTCCGCGGCCGGAGCGCGCCATGATGGAATCACCCCAGGACGAATCGCCCCAGGAGGAATCGATGGCCACGACTTGCGATCATCTCGACACCATCGCCACCGTGATGCCGCAAACGCTGGGCTGCGCCGAATGCCTGCAGAACGGCAGCTGGTGGGTGCATCTGCGGCTATGCCGGACGTGCGGGCATGTCGGCTGCTGCGACGATTCGCCCTTCCGGCATGCGACCGCGCATTTCCACGCCAGCGGGCACCCGATCATCGAGGGCTATGACCCGCCCGAGGGCTGGGGCTGGTGCTTTGTCGACGAGGTCGAGGTCGATTTCGAGGGCGCTACTACCGAGCAGCGCGGCCCGATCCCGCGTTTCATCGACGACTACGGGCGGCTGATACCGTCGGCGATCCGCGGGTTGAAACCGCAAGTCTAGCAACCGATAGGGGCAGGACGACGACGAACGGGGACGAGTGATGGAGACGATCGGCCGCGACTTGCGCGAGATGCAGCGGACGCCGCTCGCGCCATCGCATGTGTCGGCACTGCGCGCGGCGGGGCAAGTGGTGGACTATCCCGCAGGCACGATATTGTGCCGCCCGGGCGAGCCGATCGATCGCTTCGTCTATGTCGAGGCGGGTGAGATCGAGGTGGTCAACGCCTTCACCGGCGAGCGCCTCGTCCCCTCCACGCTCGGTCCCACCCAGTTCATGAGCGAGATCGCTTTGCTCAGCGGCGGCAATTGGTCGATGCCGTTCCGCGCGGTCGTCGACACCAGGGTGATCGAAGTGCCGCGCGCCGACATGCTGCGCCTGATGTCGCAGATTCCCGAAATGTCGGACATCATCATCACCGTGCTGTCGGCCCGCCGTCGCCGCCAGCTCGAGGCGCGCGACGCAGCCTTGGTGCTGATCGGCGAGGATGCCAGCCGCGACGTCCGGCGCGTGGCCGAATTCGTCAGCCGTAATCGCCTGCCCTTCACCTCGCTGCCGTTGGGATCGCCCGAGGCCGAGGATGTCGCGCGGAGCAGCGGGATTTCGGCGACCCAGCCCGCGGTGATCTTCGGCCGCGATACCGTGGTGACCGACCCCACGCCCGGCAAGGTCGCGCGGCTGCTCGGCGTCAATCATGATTTCGCCGAGGACCAGGAATTCGACGTCCTGATCGTCGGTGGCGGTCCCGCCGGGGTTGCCGCCGGCGTCTATGCCGGCGCCGAGGGGCTCAATGCGCTGGTGATCGAGGATACCGCGATCGGCGGCCAGGCCGGGACGTCGAGCCGGATCGAGAATTATATGGGCTTCCCCACCGGCATTTCGGGCGCGGACTTGGTGTGGCGCGGCGAGATCCAGGCGATGAAATTCGGCACCCAATTCGCGATGCCGCGCCGCGTCGCGAAGCTCGAAACGCTCGAGGGCGGCCGCTTCTGCGCCACGTTCGACAATGGCCGCCGCGTCAGCGCGGGGGCGGTCGTCGTCGCCACCGGCGTGCAATATCGCCGCCTGCCGATCGACCGCCTCGCCGAGTTCGAAGGCGCCGGCGTCTATTATGCCGCGACCGAGATGGAAGCGCGCTATTGCCGCGAAGCCGAGACCTTCGTCATCGGCGGCGGCAATTCAGCGGGGCAGGCGGCGATGTTCCTGTGCCGCACCGCAGCTCATGTCCGGCTGCTGGTGCGCGGCTCGTCACTGGCCGCCTCGATGTCCAGCTATCTCTCCAGCCGGCTCGAGGCGGATCCGGCGGTCACCATCGAATATGGCGTCGAAGTCGCCGGCCTGCACGGCGATGAAAAGCTCGAGACGGTGACGATCCGCAACACCCAGGACGGCACGCATCGCCAGGCGCCGGCCTGCGCCGTGTTCGTGATGGTCGGCGCCGCACCGAATACTGGCTGGCTGTCCGGCCTGGTCGATCTTGACGACAAGGGCTTCGTGCTGACCGGCGACGCGGTCGGCGGGGCGTCACCTTACGCCACCTCGCGCCCCGGCATCTTCGCGGTCGGCGACGTCCGCGCCGGTTCGGTCAAGCGCGTCGCGTCGTCGGTGGGGGAAGGGTCGGTGGTGATTTCGAAGGTGTGGGAATTCCTGAACCGCTAAGGTGGGGAGGCATTCAACAACCCAGGTCGTCATGCCGGGCTTGTCCCGGCATCCACCGGGCAACTGAGCCCAGCCCTTAAGCCTCTTGTCTCGCGCGTGCTGACGGGCGGACCCCGGCACAAAGGCCCGGGTGACGAAGGATTAGACAAACCCCTGGGTATCTTCGACCGCCCAACAATACCGCCCAACAATAATGTCGGATCCGCCGTGCAAGGTCACGCGACCGGCTCGACGAGATGCGCACGTGAAGCGCCTGGCTCGAATCCTCCGGCGAAATATTGCGTTTCGTGCGCCACCAGCCCTTCGCGGAACTCCATGATACTCACGACATAGGATGGCGTGTCGTCATAGGTGAGGACGAACTCGGTGATCCAAAGGTCGCCGCTGCCGATGATCCGCCGCACCGCGAAACGCTTCTTGCTGGGCTGGACGTACCGGCTCTCCCGGATGTTGCGCCGGCCGCGGATCCGCTCGCCCGATTGCGGATAATCGAGCATTGCGTCCTCGTGGTAGATTTCGTGTTCGGCCGCGAAATCGCCGGCGTTCGAGGCATTCCAGTGGCGTTCCAGCGCCGCACGCGCGGTTCGATCGTCCATCTCGATCTCCTGTGCTCCTGCAGTGATACTGGCGTAACGATCAAGTTGCGCGGTTTGGCGGGTGCGGAGTTGGCAGAACAAGGTGAAGCCCAAAAAATATAAGCGGTTGTTGCACGTGTCGCCGACGATATTGTTCTTGGGGTATCTTGCTTAACCATGTTCGGAAACGTCTAAAATACGTGCCTGCCGTACACTAAGTCCATGATCCGCTTGACCATGTTCATCGTACTCGGGCTCGCCGCCGCTCCGGCAATTGCAAGGGACGACACGCCGTTGTCGCCGGTCGGGCTACCCTTCAGCCCGGCCACGCCGCGTGTTGTTCCTACGGATCATCCTCTGCATGGTTCGATCACATTGGTCGGCATCGATGCGCTGCCGGACAAATTGGGTCCAGTTAAACGCGACGCCTTCGCAGCGGCGGTGACGGACACACTGAAGCGGCTCGACATGCTGGCCGCCGATACCAGCAAGGCGCGCTTTCGGCTCACACCGATCTGGATCGGGCTGGATTCTCCATTCCGCATTTCCGCAACCAGCCGCGCGGCTAGTCATTTGGTGTGGCGTCTGACACGGATCGATGACGGACGCACCATTTTCGAGCGGGAGATCACGACCTCCGTCCAATCGAGCGGGGGATCGGCGCCGGAGCGAAAGAGGGGCGTCGAGCGTCTTTCCTTGATGAGCAACATCGCATCCGTTGCTCTATGCCTCGACAAATCAGCTTATGGCCGCGCACCGGCCGATTGTGCTCTGACGCCCGGCTTCAGCTACCGGGCGCCGTCCGTCCCGATGATCACTTTCCTGCGGCGCTGAACTGGGGGCAATCGTCGCCTTCAATCGGATGCGCGGCGTCGAGGCCCAATTCGTGAGCGAAACCCAGGCGACCGCCAAAAGTGGACCCGGGAAGGCCGGCTACAAAAGCACTGAGCGGGAGTACGATCATCATCATGCCCGGTTGACCAGCATGTTCGTTAGGCCGCCGCGCCATGTTCATCGCGAGCGGCATTCCAAACTTCTCGTGCTGCGTCGGCATTGATCGCCGCGATGGCGAGTCCGACGATCAGATCGGGCCACGCCGAACGCCACGCGAAGGCCGTGACTAGCCCCGCTGCGATCATCGCGACATTGGCGAGCGCGTCGTTGCGAGCGGACAGGAACGCGGCTCGCGTAAGGCTGCCGCTATGGTGGCGGTGTTTTGCCAACAGGAATGCGCAAAACAGGTTGATCGCCAGCGCGCCGATTGCGGTGGCCGACAGCGCGAAGGGCGACGGCGCAACCGGCACGTTGAACTTCTCCCAGGCGGTCCACAACGTCGCGAGACCCGGTACCAACAGGATCGCAGCAAGCGCCATCCCGACGCGCGCCCGGTTCCTCGCGGTCCAACCGAGCGCGACGAGGATCAGGACATTCACCAGCGCGTCTTCGAGAAAATCGACGCTATCGGCGAACAGCGACACCGAACCGATAGTGAGCGCAACCGCGAATTCGACGCCGAAATAAGCGAGATTGAGGGTTGCGACCCATGAAACGGCGCGGCGCAAAGGGTGGTTCGGATGGCCGCTTTTCATCGCCGGGCGGTAGCAACGCCGTCAATCGATAGAAAGTAATATGGGTCGGCGTCGTCGCTATCCGGAGATACTCGAGGGCGGTGGGAACGGGCCCGGCCGGAGCTGACCGACCGGGATTAGGGCGCTTTACTGCTATCGCAGGGCGCAGTCTGACGGATAGCTGCCGCCGACTTAAGCTCGGCCGTCTGGCAAGCAGCTGACCGCGCTAAAGGCAGTCGCTTATCGCCTTAGATACTCAGCGATCGCCATGACCGTTTGCGTAGACGCATTATGCCCTTCTGTGGTGATTGGCCCAAGCCCCATATGATCGGAAGCTATTTGGTCAAGATAAGCAATCGCCTGTTCTTCGGGTACGCCGTTCCTCAATTGTTGGCTAACGTGTACCATGTAGCTGTCATACTCGTCGGCGGCGGGCCCTCGCCAATCGTCATCATTGAAACCCCGAATACCGATTGGGTCCCAATAGTCCCAGCCGATCTGCCGAAGAGCAACAAGTTCCATTTTAGCCACGTAGCTCATGGCAAATGGTGTCACGCCCGAAGCCCATTATCCACCCTTTCTAATTAGAAGCGGCCAGTCGCAAACCCGCCAATGGCTGTCGCCAGGGCCGACCCAGACGAACGGCCGGTTTTGGGTTCGCCGCCGGCAAGGCTGAACGGCGGCAAGTGGCCGCAAGCCTGCCTTGGCCGTTATAGTCGGGTCTCTCTTGAACTCAGCGCGCCACGGACACGCGGTAAATCATGCGGTGGTGATAGGGCTGCCCCGGCGCGACGCGCGCCGAACCGAATGAAGGTTGATTGGGCGTGTCAGGGAACAGCTGCGGTTCCATCGCAATGCCGTCACCCATCCGATAGAGATGCCCGCCTTTGCCCACGAGCGTTCCGTCGAGGAAGTTGCCGGTGTAGATTTGCACGCCGGGTTGATCCGACAACAGCTCGAGCACGCGGCCAGAGGCCGGGTCTTCCAGCCGCGCCGCCAGCTTGGGCTCCGCGGTCTTGCCGGCGTCGAGCACAAAATTATGGTCGTAGCCGCGCCCCATCACGATCTGCGGGTCGCGCCCGTCCCGAATCCCGTCCTCGATGACGCGCCCCTTCTGGAAATCGAACACGGTGCCCGCGACCGCCTTCAATTCGCCGGTCGGGATCAAAAGGGCACTAACCGGCGTGTAGCGACTGGCCGGGATCGTCAGCCGGTGGCGATAGATACCCCCGGGAGCGCCTTCGCCGGCCATGTTGAAGATCGCGTGGTTGGTGAGATTGACGATCGTCGGCGCGTCGCTCTTCGCATCGAAATCGATGGTGAGACTACCCTTGTCGTCGAGGGTGTAGGTCGTCGTCACCTGCAATGTGCCGGGATAGCCCTGGTCGCCCGCAGGGCTGGTGAGCGCCAGGGTGACGCTGGCGACCGGACCGTTCTTGACCGAGACGATTCGCCACACGCGCTTGTCGAAGCCGACCGTGCCGCCGTGAAGCGAATTGACCTTGTCGTTCTGGGTTAGTTGGTAGCTTTTGCCGTCGAGCGTGAACTTCCCGCCCGCAATCCGGTTCGCATAGCGCCCGATCGTCTGACCCCAATAATTAGGATGCTCGACATAGCTCTTCGCATCGTCATAGCCGAGCGTCACGTCCGCGATCTTTCCCGCGCGGTCGGGCGCGTCGAGCGCCTGAAGCGTTGCGCCGAGCGTGATGATTCGGGCTTTCACCCCATTTGCGCCGGTCAGTGTCACGGCCTCGATCGCCTGGCCATCGGGAAGCGTGCCGAACGCCGACCGCTCGGCCGTCGCTGCGAAAGCGCTAGTGGGCGCGAGCAGCCCGGACAGTGCCGATAGAATGCCGGCAAGCCGAGTTACCGCGGATGGCGCAATTGCCATGTTCCCCTCCTGATTGACCTGAAGGCTCTATAGTTTAAACTCAGACAAATTGTAAAGCGGCGGGCGCGCGATTTACCCTTCGGCAACGCCGCCGCTCGAGGAGGGGTTTTTCGGATGCTTTCGGTTCCGGGTTCCATCGCAGCGCCTTCGGGTGGGGCATCGGCGATCGCGGATTTCCTGGGGCCGGCATGTTGTTCAGAATCTGCCCGACCGGTCGCTGCCGACCGCCCTCCGCAGCGACAATCCCTCTGACGCCGCGTGCCGCATTGATGGCGCGCTGGTGCTGACCTGAACCTCGGGCTGACTTGGAGACGACCTGATGACCCTGTCCTTGATTCAGTATCGCGGCGCCGATGGCCTGCGTGGCGTGGCGGCGCTGCGCGACGGCGGTGCGCCGCATATCGTACCGGGCGTCGAGACGACACTGGCATTGGCACGGCGGGCGATTGCCGAAGGCGCCACGCTGGCCGCGCTCGTCGAAGCCGCCGGGGAGGGCGAAGCGCTCGACCTCGGCACAGTGGAGCTGCTTGCGCCGATCGATCATGCCGATCCTGCGCATCTGTTGATGACCGGGACCGGCCTCACCCATCTCGGCTCGGCCGAGGGTCGCGACAAAATGCACCGCGCGATCAGCGACACCGCACAGCAAACCGATTCGATGAAGATGTTCTTGATGGGCGTCGAAGGCGGCAAGCCGGAGAGCGGAGCCGGCGTGCAGCCTGAATGGTTCTACAAGGGCGACGGCTCGCAGATCGTCGCGCCGGGCAGCCCGCTGCGGTCTCCCGCCTTTGCGCTCGACGCGGGCGAGGAGCCGGAGGTCGCGGGAGTCTATCTGATCGCCGATGACGGTATGCCTGTCCGGCTCGGCTATGCGCTCGCCAACGAATTTTCCGATCACGTCACCGAGCGCGGCAATTATCTGTGGCTCGCGCATTCCAAGTTGCGCCCCGCGGCGCTCGGTCCCGAACTGCTGCTGGGCGATCTACCCGCGCATGACGAGGGCACCAGCCGCATCGTCCGCGATGGTGAGACAATTTGGGAGAAGCCGTTCGTCTCGGGCGAGGCCAACATGTCGCACAGCCTGGCGAATCTGGAGCACCATCACTTCAAATACGATCTGTTCTGCCGCCCGGGCGACGTCCATGTCCATTTCTTCGGCACGGCGACCTTGTCGTTCAGTGACGAGATCAAGACCCAGGCCGGGGACGTGTTCGAGATTTCCGCAGCACCCTTTGTGCTCCCGGTCCGCAACCCGATTGCCGCCGCCGAGCCGCGCACCGTGGCCGTCCGCGCACTATAACGGCCATTCGCTGGCCGATCAGCCGGGTCGAGATCGTCTGGCGATCGCGCGCTGCTCTAGTTGGTCGCCAATACGCTCAGGCGCTGCCGGCAGATTTCGGTCGAACCGTTCGTCGAATGATCGCCGGCTCAGGCCTGCATCGCGCTCCGCGTGTCCTCGAGCGCGAGGTCGACGAGCACGCGCATCGCGTCGCGGGCGGCGTCGGCGTCCTGCGCGGCGATGGCGTCGTAAACGCGGGCATGGTCGGGTATCGGGTTGCGCGGCAGCGCGCGCTGGCGCTGCTTGAACTGGGTCGTCCACTTGACCGCCGCTCCGACGGTGGCGGAGAGCGCGACGAGGGCGTCATTGTGGGTCGCGCGCAGGATGGCGTTGTGAAAGTCGCGGTCGGCCGCGCGCCCCTCCTCGGTCGCGAGCGTATGCCGGCGCATCGCAACCACCGCGTCCTTCATCGTCTTGAGCTCGGCGCGGTCGCGGCGTTCGGCCGCGAGTGCGGCAGCGGCGGGCTCGACGATCGCGCGTAGCTCGAACAGCGAGCGGACATAGTGGGTGTCGGGCTCGCCCGCGAACGCCCAGGCGAGGACATCGGGATCGAGCAGGTTCCAGCGGTCACGCGGGAGGATGCGGGTTCCCGCCTTGGGCCGGCTCTCCACCAGCCCCTTGGAGACCAGCACCTGCACGGCCTCCCGATAAGCGCTGCGCGAGACATCGAGCGCTTCGGAGAAGGCGACCTCGCCAGACAAAATGTCCCCCGGCACATATTCGCCGGAGACGATCGCGGTGCCGAGCTTACGGGCGATGGCGCCGTGCAGCCGGCGGCCCGTGCCGCGAGGTTCCCGCGCTCCATCGGGGCGACGCCGCGCTGCTTCTAGCGCGGACATTTCATCCGTCATTCTTATCTCCCCTCGCTCCCTTATCAGGTCGACGCTTGCGATCAAACGACGATTGCATTGGCCGTACTAGGCTAATATGTCGGAGTAGTTGCCGCAATGGTGACGGCGGAAAGCCGGCGCAGCGGTGATGGGAGGAAAAATTGAGGGTACCGGTCACGACGATGCTGGGTGCACTCTCGATCGTGCTCGCGACCGCATCCACCGCGACGGCACGAGACAGCGCCACCGCGACGGCCCGCGCGGATACGCCCTGGCCGATCTACGGCGGGCGCACCTTCGCCCGATTCTTCGGGCATCTCGACAAGCGAATTTATGAAGGACCGTGGGTCGGCTCGGATTCGTCTGTGCGCGCAGCGGCGGCCGCTCCTGCGTCCGCGCCGCAGGGTACGCCGCTCAATGCCCAACTCACGGGCGACCTTGTGCCGACGCACGATCCGGTCATCATCCGGGAGGGCGATACCTATTACGTCTTCAGCACGGGCAGCGACAATGGGCGCTTCGTTCGCGCAAAGACGTCCAAGGATCTCGTTCACTGGACAGCGGCGGGCGCGCTGATCGATCGCCTTCCCGACTGGGCGACGCGAGCGGTGCCTGGTACGCGGGACATGTGGGCGCCCGACATTTCCTATGTGAACGGACGCTATCGGCTTTATTACGCGGTCTCCACGTTCGGGTCGAACCGCTCGGCGATCGGCCTGTTCACCAGCCCGACACTCGACCCCAAGGCGCAAGGCTATGGCTGGCGCGACGAGGGGCTGGTCGTGATGTCGACCGAGCGGAGCGATTTCAACGCGATCGACCCCAATTTCGTGATCGATCGGAACGGGCGCCACTGGCTCGCGCTCGGCAGCTTCTGGACCGGGCTGAAGCTCTTTGCGCTCGACCCGAAGACGGGCAAGTTGGCCAAGGAGGGTGAGGCGCCCTATGCGATCGCGCGCCGCCCGGTGCCGGCCGGCGCGCCCGATCCGGTCGAAGCGCCCTTCATCATCGATCACGGCGGCTTCTACTGGCTGATCGCCAGTTACGACTATTGCTGCAAGGGCGTCGCGAGCACTTATTATACCGTCGTCGGCCGTGCCCGCGCAATCACCGGGCCATATCTTGGCAAGGACGGCAGCGCGATGCTGCAGGGCGGGGGCACCATATTGCTGCGCGCCGACCTGCCCGAAAAGGAACGCTTTCGTGGGCCGGGGCATGTCGGGGTGCTGCGC
>Ga0207669_10000784_pt1 | contig 13595 bp, 14 predicted proteins | sample KBSM33metaG_FD_184329 | JGI IMG/M metagenome (GOLD analysis project Ga0207669, IMG submission 184329) | Miscanthus rhizosphere microbial communities from Kellogg Biological Station, Michigan, USA - KBS M3-3 metaG (SPAdes) (version 2) | ecosystem: Host-associated > Plants > Roots > Rhizosphere >...
TGCGTAAGCTCTGCCAACCCTGCCTCACCAAGCACTTGCGGGTCAATGTCGAGACTCCGCAGCAAGTCTTCCAACATCTCGCGATGCAATACGTCGAGGATGACGAAGCCGCGCTCGCCCTCGCGCACCCGCGCCATCGCCGGCTGATACCGCGCGCGCCAGCCATCGGCGAAAGCGTACGGGTCGATGTCTTCGCGCCCCAACCGCGCAAGCACCGGCGCCGCGTCCCGGGCGATACTGCTGCGCCAGTCGACGACGGTCCCAAACACATCGAAGGCGAGCGCTTTGGGGAGTCGCATCGCGGCTCTAGCGGTCTTCAGGCAGCGGCCGGTCGCGCAATCGTCCCAAGCGCTTCGCTTCGTCTAGCAACGCGTCGAGACCCGCTCCATAGGTTGCGATACTGTAGAATGGGTCGAGCACGAACGCATCGGTTGTCTTGGCGTCCGGCGCCGGCAATGCCGGGTATAATATGTAGAGCGTGGCCTTGGGCTGGGCCTCCGAAAATTCGACCGAGCACGTATCGTAAATGCGGCGAACTCGCGCATTGTAGAATTCGTCGCCGCGAAAGAGCGTGACGGTATGCGGCAGGTCTGGCCCGACAAAGACCTTATCTATCTCGAGTAATTCGGGCGTCCGCTTTCGGGCGTTGTAACCGCGGACTACCCTGGCTTTGACGAGGAATCCACGCGCGGCTGCCGTCTTCGGCAGCACTTCGTATGTCTGCGGCGTTGGGCTGCAAGCCCATGCCGGAGCAGGTGCCAGCGCAAGCGCGGCGCCGACTAATGCAAGATGACGACTCAATACCATCGGCGCCAAGGCTATCCGGCAGCAGCACCTTTCACCAGCGTTGCCTCGCGCGACGTACGCTCCTAGTGCGCCCCTTCATGACCACGACCATTCGCGCAGCCGATCTGATCGAGAGCGTCGCCGACGCGCTCCAGTTCATCTCTTACTATCACCCGATGGATTATATCCGCGCGCTCGGGACCGCGTACGAGGCGGAGCAGTCGCCCGCCGCGAAGGACGCGATCGCGCAGATCCTGACCAACAGCCGGATGTGTGCGGAAGGGCATCGGCCGATCTGCCAGGATACCGGCATCGTCAACGTGTTCGTCAAATGGGGCATGGATTGCCGCCTCGACGACACCTCGCGCTCGATGCAGGACGTCGTCGATGAGGGCGTCCGCCGCGCCTATCTGAACCCGGAGAATAAGCTGCGCGCCTCGGTGCTTGCCGATCCGGCGTTCACCCGGCGCAACACCAAGGACAACACGCCGTGCGTGCTCCATGTCGAGCTGGTGCCGGGCGACAAGGTCCATATCGACGTCGCGGCCAAAGGCGGCGGATCGGAGAACAAGTCCAAGTTCAAGATGATGAATCCATCGGACTCGATCGTCGACTGGGTGCTCGAGATGCTGCCGCAAATGGGCGCCGGCTGGTGCCCGCCTGGCATGCTCGGGATCGGCATTGGCGGCACGGCGGAGCATTGCGTGCTGCTCGCCAAGAAGGCGCTGATGGAACAGATCGACATGGCGACGCTCAAGGAGCGCGGGCCGAAGACCGATATCGAGGCGCTGCGCATCGAGATTTTCGACAAGGTCAACGCGCTCGGCATCGGCGCGCAGGGGCTGGGTGGGCTGTCAACGATCCTCGACGTCAAGATCATGGACGCGCCGTGCCATGCCGCGGGCAAGCCGGTGGCGATGATCCCGAATTGCGCCGCGACGCGCCACGCGCATTTCACGCTCGACGGGTCGGGACCAGCCTATCTCGAAGCGCCCAAGCTCGACGAATGGCCCGACGTCAATTGGACGCCGGACAAGGCGGCGATCCGTGTCGATCTCGACACGCTGACGCCCGAAGTGGTGCAGAGCTGGAAGCAGGGCGACCGCCTGCTGCTCAACGGCAAGATGCTTACTGGCCGCGACGCCGCGCACAAGCGGATCGCCGACATGCTGGCCAAGGGCGAGGAATTGCCGGTCAGCTTCAAGGGCCGGGTGATCTATTATGTCGGGCCGGTCGATCCGGTCGGCGAGGAAATCGTCGGCCCGGCGGGCCCGACCACCGCGACGCGGATGGACAAGTTCATGCGCATGATGCTCGACCAGGGCCTGCTCGCTTGTGTCGGCAAGGCCGAGCGCGGCCCCGCGGCAACCGAGGCGATCAAGGACACGAAATCGGCCTATCTGATGGCGGTCGGCGGCGCGGCCTATCTGGTGGCGCGCGCGATCAAGGGGTCGAAGGTCGTCGGGTTCGAGGACCTGGGGATGGAAGCGATCTACGAGTTCGAGGTGGCGGATTTCCCGGTGACGGTCGCGGTCGACAGCGAGGGGAATAACGTCCACCAGCTGGCGCCGTTGGTGTGGCGCGAGAAGATCGCCAAAGAGAAATTGCTCGAAGGGGCATGAAAATCCGATGCGCTATCTGGACTATCTGATCGGGCAACCTGTCAGCTTCACGATAGCTGAGCGCGTTAGCCCGCAGCAGGCAGCCGAGCGCCTGAGGTCGGAAGTTCGCTCAAGGTTCTGGCCGTTCCATTTTGAAAAGGTGGTCTGTCGGGTTGGGGCAGAAACGCTATCGATAGAATGGCGTGGCGGCGCTTTCGGGTCGGCGATGGCGGCACCCCTGAGCGGTCGGCTGACTTCCACTGCGGGCGGTACGCAATTCAAGGGTCGGTTCGGCGCGCCGTTGGCTATGCGTCTCTTCCTGGTCGTTTGGACCTGTTTTGACCTCATGGTTGTGGTTCTAATGCTTGGCGGTGCGTTACGTGGCCAAGCTGTGCCGTGGTTCGCTTTTCCGTTTCTACTCGTCCACTGGCTGGCGCCGTTCGGAATGGTCGCGCTGGGTCTGATTGGCGCTGATATAATCAAGCAGCGCCTAATCGATTTCGTCATCGACGTCGGGGCCGGTCGGAATTTCGAACAGAGAGAGCGGTCAAGCAGGGTTCGCGCCTGAATGGGCCGCCGCATCGTCCTCCACTCGCCGCTCGATCCACTCACGCTCGCGACAAAGCTGCGCGACGTGCTGGGTGGCGAGAAGGCCAAGCCCAAAAAGGGCGTCACCGGACATGGCAGCGAGCAGGATATGATGCTGTTCGTTTACCGGCCCAATATCCAGACCAACATGAATGTCCGGCTGACCGCGACAATGCGACCCGAGGGCAGCGGGACGCGGATCGAGGGAAAGATCGGACCGGCGAGCAGCGTCACCTTCTTCATGATCTTCTGGTTCGGGTTCCTGTCGATCTTCCTGATCGTCGCCGGTTTCGCGGCTTATAGCGGCGCACCGTTCGAATTCTGGGGGCTGTTCGGCGGCATTCCGCTGGCGATGATGGTGTTCGGCGCCTTGTTGTTCCGCGTCGGCCGGGGGCCCAAAGGCAAGGACGAGAAGGCGATTCTGGATTTCCTCGCGCGTACCGTCCAGGCACGCGAGGCGTGAGCTTACCGATCTGGCTGCCCGCGACCTTGCTCGCGGGCGCGCTCCAGGCGTGGCGGACAGCGGTGCAGCGACGGATGTCGCGAACCCTGTCGGTCAATGCGGCGGGGCTGGTCCGCTATCTTTATGGTCTGCCCGTCGCGGTGGCGATGATGCTGGCCTATCAGTTTGTGATCGCGCCTGCCGCGCTCCCGGCCTTCGGGCACTGGTTCGTGCTGTTCTGCGCGGCCGGCGGGCTGGCGCAGATCGTCGCGACCAATCTGCTGCTGATGGCATTCGGCGAACGCAATTTCGTCGTCGGCACGGCTTATTCGAAGACCGAGGCGGTGCAGAGCGCCATCCTGTCGGTCGTGCTGCTCGGCGATCATCTGAGCCTTCTCACCTGGCTCGGGATCGGCTTCGGTGTGGTCGGCGTGATGGTGCTGTCGACCGGCGGCAAAAGGATGGGGCCGGGAGAGCTGCTGCGGTCGCTGGGGCAGCCGGCGGCGCGTTACGGCATCGCTTCCGGCTTCGTCTTCGCGCTGACGACGATCGCCATCCGCCGCGCGACGATGGAAGTCGCGACGCCCGATCATATCCGCGCTGCACTGATCGTGCTCGCGATGACCGTCACGCTGCAGACGCTGATGCAGGGCGGATATCTCGCTTGGCGCGAACGCGATCAGGTCGCGAGGGTGTTCGCCGAATGGCGTACGGCAGCACAAGTGGGCCTGATGTCGTCGGTCGCCTCGGCCTGCTGGTTCACCGGCTTCGCCTCGGCGCCGGTCGCATTGGTGCGGATCGTCGGGCAAGTCGAGGTCGCCTTCACCATGGCCTTCGCGCATTTCTATCTGGGCGAGAAGACCGCCAAGAGCGAAGTCGCGGGGTTGCTGCTGGTCGCGATCGGCGTAGTGCTCGCGCTTGCCGGCGCGTGGTAAGGAGACAGGCATGGCGTTCGATATCGAAGCGATCGCTTATGTACGCGGCGGCCGCGCGGAAGCGGTGGATGACGATTGGGACCGCGAGACCGCGGTGATCGAGCTCGATCCGCGGTTCGGGCCTGAGGCACTGGCCGGGCTGGGCGACTTCAGCCACGCCGAGATCGCTTTCGTGTTCGATCGCGTGTCGCCGGACAGGATCGAGACCGGAGCGCGGCATCCCCGCAATCGCACCGACTGGCCGCTGGTCGGCATCTTCGCGCAGCGCGGCAAGAACCGGCCCAATCGGATCGGCATCACGATCTGTCGGATCGAGAAGGTGGAGGGGATCCGCCTACATGTCCGCGGACTCGACGCGATCGACGGTACGCCGGTGATCGATATCAAGCCGGTACTGTGCGAATTCCTGCCGCGCGGCGATGTGCGCCAGCCCGATTGGGCGAGCGAGTTGATGGCGGGATATTGGCGGGCATGACCGACGCAGTGTCCAGCCGCGCCGGCGCCGGTGCCTTGTGGGCGACGGTGCTGGGATCGAGCGTCGCGATGATCGACGGATCGGTGGTCAATGTCGCCTTGCCCGCGATGGCGAAGGCGCTCGATGCGGACGCGGCGGGAATCCAGTGGATCGTCAACGGCTATATGCTGCCGCTGTCGGCGCTGGTCCTGATCGGCGGCGCGCTGGCGGATTCGCTGGGGCGCAAGGCGGTGTTCCTGGCCGGGCTGTTGCTGTTCGCGCTCGCCTCGATCGGCTGCATGGCGGCACCGACGCTCGGCTGGCTGATCGCTGCGCGCGTCGCCCAGGGCGTCGGCGCCGCGTTGCTGACGCCGGCGAGCCTGGCGATCCTGGGCGCCGATTTCGAGGGCGAGGCGCGCGCCAAGGCGATCGGGACCTGGGCCGCCGCGGGCGCGATCGGCGCGGCGATTGGGCCGATCGTCGGCGGCTGGCTGGTCGACGCCGCCGGCTGGCGCTGGGTGTTCGGGCTGATCGTGCCGATCGCGGTCGCTGCCGCCATTCTGGCGATGGTCGCGGTCGAGGGCGGGCATGATCCGGAAGCGGCGAAACCCGATTGGCCGGGGGGTGCCTTCGCGACGATCGGGCTTGGCCTGCTGGTCTGGGGGCTGACGATCGCGACGTCCGGCGGGCAGGGTGCGGCATATTATATTGCGGGTGGCGTGGCCGCATCGGCGGCATTCCTGTGGTGGGAAGGCCGATGCGGTGAGCGGGCGATGGTGCCGCTCGGCCTGTTCGGCACCCGAAGCTTCAGCGCGATCACGGTGCTGACCTTCCTGCTCTACGCGGCGCTGAGCGGCGTGCTGTTGTTGCTCCCCTATCTGCTGATCTCGACCGGTTGGCGAGCGACCGCGGCGGGCGCGGCGATCCTGCCCTTGCCGCTGATCATGGGCGCGGGATCGCGCGCGGCGGGCGCGATGGCCGAGCGGATCGGCTCGCGCTGGATGCTGGCGGCGGGGCCGGTGCTGGTCGCGGCCGGTTTTGCCGCGATGCGGATCATTCCCGGCACGGCGATCGAGTTCGTCCCGCATATCCTGCCGTCGATGCTGTTGATCGGCATCGGCATGACCGCGGCGGTCGCGCCGCTGACCAATGCCGTGATGGCATCGGTCGATCGCCACCATGCCGGTGCGGCGTCGGGAGTGAACAACGCCACCGCCAGGATCGGCGGCATGGTCGCGGTCGCGCTGATCGGGCTGGTGCTGACGGGCGGCGGCCGCGGCGTGTCGATCGACGCTTTTCATGCCGCTTTGTGGTTGGCCGCGGCGGTGGCGGTGATCGCCGGCGTGGCTGGATGGTTCTCGATCCCGGCGAAACGGGCCTAAAGCTTCGTTAACCCTGGCCGTTTAGTTGCTGAAAGCAGCGGGATTCGGGGGGCAACGCGGTTGGACATCGCAGCAACGGTACGGAAGGCAGCCAAGATGTCGGGCGAGCTCGGCATCCGGACGCTCGACCTGCAAGCAGACATTACCGAACTGGCCGAGCGCGTGACCGCGCAGGCGACGACGATCGACACGATTGGCGGCGAAGCGGTACGGCTGGCCGATGACGGCACCGACGTCGCGCGCGCGGCGGAGGAGGCGCGACGCAGCACCGCGGCGGCACGGCTGGTGATCGAGGATTCGACGCGCCAGCTATCCGACGCTTCGATCAACGTCGTCGACCTGATCGACCAGGTCAGCCGCATCCATGCCAGCCTGGGCGCGTTCAACGAAGCGCTCGCCTCGGTCAGCCATGTCACCCAAGTGATTAGCGGAATCGCCAGCCAGACCAATCTGCTCGCGCTCAACGCGACGATCGAAGCGGCGCGTGCCGGCGATGCCGGGCGCGGCTTCGCGGTGGTCGCCGGCGAGGTCAAGAAACTGGCGCAGGAAACCGCCGCGGCGACGCAGACGATCGAACGCTCGATCGGCGCGCTGGCGGGCGAGGCAGCGGGCATGCTCGACCGCGTCGCGCATGGTGTCGAGACCGCCAAGACCGCGCATCAGGGCAGCAAGGATATCGAGGAACTGGTCGACCGCCTTGGCGCGCTGATGCGCGATCTGTCGGGATCGAGCGAGCGCGTCAGCGACCGCATCGGATCGATGGTCGACTCGGTCGGCAATATCCGCACCGGCCTGGGCGCGCTGTCGACCACCTCGGGCGCCAATGCCGATGGGCTGCAGCGTCTGTCGGAGCGCGTGACGACGGTCAGTGACGACACCAACACCCTGCTCCAGCATTTCGCCGAGAGCGGTGTGGAGATGATTGATTCGCCGTATATCGCGTTCGGCTTGGATGCCGCGAAACAGGTGTCGGACGCGCTGACCCGCGCGGTGGCCGATGGCAGGATCTCGATCGCCGATCTCTTCCGCGACACCTATGAGCAAATCCCGGGCACCAATCCGCCGCTCTACACCCACCCGGTCCAGCCGTTCATCATCCCCGCCGCACGGCCGCATCAGGAACAGGCGCGGAGCTATAAGGGCTTTTTCGGGATGAGCTTCACCGACCGTAACGGCTTCGGCGCGGTGGCGATGCCCGAGCGCTCACATGCCCAGCGCCCCGGCGACGATGCCTGGAACCTGGAACATGCGCGCTGCGGGATGATGTTCGAGTTCACCGAGACGCAGCAGCAGTGCAAGATCACCGATCCGTTCTGCCTCAAGGCCTATCGACGCCAGGTCGCCGATGGCAGCGTCGTGCTGCTCAAACAGGTGATCGCCTCGATCGCGGTCGAGGGCCGCCATTGGGGCATCCTGCAATTTGCCTATGAGGACCAGGGCTGACTAGCCTTTAGTCCTCTTGTTCCTCGGCTGGCGGCCGTCGCCAGCTTGCATGAAGCGTCGGGATCGCATTCCACAGGATCAACAGATACATCGCGGCGAATCCGCCCAGCGCGACCATCTCGGCCGGCGGACGCTGCTGAACCCATGCCAGGATCGGCAGGCCGACCAATCCACACACGGCGAAAAACAGGATGACCGGCAGCACGGTCAAATACGCCTTGGCACGGATCTCCGCGTCCAGTTCGTCGACGCGCTCGGTGAACGACATCCACGGCTTGATCGGGCCCATGAGCGGCAGCCAGCCAGACAACACGAAGCCCGCCAATAATATTCCATCGCCAATCAACAGGATGCGGCCGCCGAACAGGGCGGTCGCCATCCCCGCCGTTCCGAGCGCGAGGGAGATGAGCGCCAATCCTCGCAACGGCCGCCGCCGCGGCGGCCCTTTTGCCAGAGCCGGAATGCCCGTGCGGTTGGCGATGTCGTCGAGGCGCTGGGTAAGGGGTTTGCTCGTCATGCGGTGTCTCCCGCCCGGCGCAGGACTGCCGCCACGGGCTCGAAGGGGGTGAAGGAAAACAGGTGTTCGATCGCGACGTCGAACTGGGCGGCGATCTTCATCGCGAGCTCGAGGCTGGGTTTATAGTCGCCACGTTCGAGATAGCCGATCGTCTGCGGGTTTACGCCGACGGCTTCGGCTAGCGCCTTGCGCGAGATACCGTGTTCGGCCCGGAATAAGGCGATGCGGTTATAGAGCATAATTAGTGTGTTCTCGCGATTATATGTTGTGTTTACACAACGAAATGTCGGAAGAGTCAATAGGGCTTGTTCGGCGCGCCGCATAGGATAGAGGGCGCGGATGCGGTGGGTGAAACGTGTCGGTGCCGGGCTGCTTTGGCTGGTCGTGCTCTTGTGCCTGGCGATCGCGATCGTCCCTGAGTTTCTCGATGCGCGTTATTATCGCGGGCCGGTAAGCGATCATTTCAATGGCGAGCGTTTCATCAATCCCGATGGTGCCGACGATGCGTTGTCGCCGCCGGGCGGCACCGGCACGCTGCTGCGCCACGTGACCGCTCGCGACAATCGCCCGATCTGGCCGGATCGCGTCGCGGTGACGCCGGCCAAACCCCCGGCACGTGTCGACGGCGAGCGGATGCTCGCGACCTGGATCGGGCATGCGACGGTGCTGGTGCAGACACAGGGGCTCAACATCCTGACCGATCCGGTGTGGAGCAAGAGCGCGGGGCCGTTCGGGATCGGGCCGACCCGCGTCGCTGAGCCGGGCATTCGGTTCGCGGACCTGCCCAAGATCGACCTGATCCTTGTCAGTCACGATCATTATGATCACATGGACCTGGCGACGCTCAAAAAGCTGTGGAACCGCGACCATCCGCTGATCGTCACCAGCCTGGGCAATGACAGTGTGATCGGCCAGGCCGGCGTGCCCGCGCGCGCGCTCGATTGGGGTGGCCAGATCGCGGTCCGGCCGGGCGTGAGCGTGGTCGTCAATCGCGGCCATCATTGGGACAGCCGCTGGTTCGCCGATCGCAATCGTGCGCTCTGGTCGGGGTTCGTTGTGCGACTGCCAGGCGGCAATCTGTTCTTCGCCGGCGATACCGGCGCAGGCGATTTCAAATGGGCCGACCGGGCGGCGTCCTACGGCCCGATCCGGCTCGCGCTGATCCCGATCGGTGCGTTCCGCTTCACCGCCGGACAGATGGCCGCGGGCAGCCATGTCGGCCCGGTCGATGCGGTCGAGGTCTATCGCCGGCTCGGCGCGGCACATGCGATCGCGATTCACTGGGGAACGTTTCGTTTGTCCTATGAAGGCTGGGACACGCCGCCGCGGCTGCTGGCGGCAGCGGAGGCGTGTACCGGACAACGCGGATTCTCGGCGGTGCGGATCGGCCGGACGATGGACGTGCCCGCCTTTGCGCGGCAGCCTGCGCGTCCGCCGGTGACGCGCGATAACCTGTTGCGCTGCCTCGACACGCCTGCGATTTCAGCGTTGCGCTGATGTATCGCAATGGGTCGCGTGACCGCTTGGGGTCGGTCGCGCCCGATGCTATGAGGCGCCGGGGAGGGGGTGTCGCAATGTCCCGAACAATGGCGCAACGACGCCGCTACGAAACGTCGCTCGATCGCATCGGCCTGGCGATCGGCGCTGGTGGGCTCATGGGCGGCGCGATCGCGGTGCTGCTGATGCTGTTCGGCGGCACCTTCGCGATCGGCACGCTGGCCATCGCCTTGATCATCGGATCGGTGCTGACCGCGCTCGCCGTCACCGCGCTTGCCGCCTTTCCCTGGATGCTGCTCCACGCCGCGGGCCGCCGCGGACCGGTCAGCGCGGCGCTGCTCGGGGCGGCGATCGGCTTCGTCGTATTCCTGGGCGGGCAAACCTGGATCTATGGCTTGGTCGAAATGCCGGCGATGGACGCGCGGACCTTGCTGTTCCGCTGGGCGAGCGGCGTTGCCACCGCTTTGGTCATGGGCATGATGTCGGCCGGTATCGCGGTGGTGATGTGGCGCGTGGCGTATCGGCGCACGGATTAGCGTTTCTCCATCGGATCGCGGCCCGAGGCAACGCGGAAGACCGCGTCGCCACGGGTGGTGCAATCAGATCAGCTGCACTCGCCGACGCGATGCGCCTCGCTATGCACCTTCTGGGTCATGGAGGTCTTGCCGGTCATGCTGACCTCGGCATCCGATGCCATCGACGTCGCCGTATAGGTGCCGGTGGTCTTCATCGCCATCGTGCCGGTCGGTAGTTTGCAGTTCATATCCATCGCGATCTTGCCGCCGGCATAGGTGCTGCTGTTGACCGTGCAGTCGGCATTGGCCCGTTTGAGCAGCTCGCCCGGACCCTTCGAGGCCTGGTCAGGGGTCATGCAGGTGGTGGTAGTCATCGGTGCGGGCTTGGGGACGGTCATCCCCGCCGGCATCCCGCTCATCTTGAGCTCCGTGACTTCGATCTTGGTTTCCCATTTGCCCGGCTGGAGCCCCAGCGCGGCGGCGGACGGCGGCGCGTCGCCGGTTGTGGTGACGGTGCCGGTCTCCGAATTGGTGGTGATCGTCGTCGAGCTGGTTTTCTCTCCGCAAGCGGCCAGCGCGAGCGCGGCGGTGGCGACGATCAGGGGGGTGGTGCGCATCTTTTCTCTCTCCATGATGGATTTCGGTGCGACCGTTCCCGCTTTGTTGCGGGTGGGCGCTAAAGTCACCATATTCGACAACTATGGCAATCCAGATTCGCACTAGTCTGGCTGAACCCGAAACCGGTCAGTCCTTCGTCCCCCACCGTCCGGAGCGGCCGGAAAAGGTCGAGGGCGGCAAGGCGTTCAAGCTGGTCAGCGACTATGAACCGTCAGGCGACCAGCCGGGCGCAATCAAGGAATTGACCGAAGCCGCGCTGGCTGGCGAGCGCGACCAGGTGCTGCTGGGCGTGACGGGGTCGGGCAAGACCTTCACCATGGCCAAGGTGATCGAAACGCTGCAGCGGCCAGCGCTGATCCTCGCACCCAACAAGATCCTCGCCGCGCAGCTCTATGGCGAGTTCAAGAGCTTCTTCCCCGATAATGCGGTCGAATATTTCGTCAGCTATTACGATTATTACCAGCCCGAGGCCTATGTGCCGCGGTCCGACACGTACATCGAGAAGGAAAGCTCGGTGAACGAATCGATCGATCGCATGCGCCACTCGGCGACGCGGTCGCTGCTCGAGCGCGACGACGTGATCATCGTCGCCTCGGTCAGCTGCCTCTACGGTATCGGCTCGGTCGAAACCTATTCGGCGATGATCTTCGACCTCAAGAAAGGCCAGACGGTCGATCAGCGCGAGATCGTGCGAAAACTGGTCGCGCTCCAGTACAAGCGCAACGACGCGGCGTTCCAGCGCGGCAATTTCCGGGTGAAGGGCGACACGCTGGAAATCTTCCCGTCGCATTATGAGGACACCGCCTGGCGCGTGTCGTTCTTCGGCGACGATATCGAGGACATCACCGAGTTCGATCCGCTGACCGGTAAGAAGGTCGCCAGCCTCAACTATGTCCGCGTGTTCGCGAACTCGCACTATGTGACGCCGGGGCCGACGCTGAAGCAGGCGATGGAAGCGATCAAGCACGAGCTCGCCGAGCGGCTCAAGGAATTGCAGATCGAAGGCAAGTTGCTCGAGGCGCAGCGGCTCGAACAGCGTACCAATTTCGACCTGGAAATGATTGCAGCGACGGGATCTTGTGCCGGCATCGAGAATTATTCGCGCTTCCTGACCGGCCGCCTGCCGGGCGAGCCGCCACCCACCTTGTTCGAATATCTGCCCGAGAATGCGTTGCTCTTCGTGGACGAGAGCCATCAGACGATCGGCCAGATCAACGGCATGGCGCGGGGCGACCATCGGCGGAAGATCACGCTGGCCGAATATGGCTTTCGCTTGCCGTCGTGCATCGACAACCGGCCGCTCCGGTTCAACGAATGGGACGCGATGCGCCCGCAGACCACTTATGTCTCGGCGACGCCGGGCGGCTGGGAGATGGAGCAGACCGGCGGCGTGTTCGCCGAACAGGTCATTCGTCCGACCGGCCTGATCGACCCGCCGGTCGAGATCCGCCCGGTCGAGGAGCAGGTCCAGGACGTCATCCAGGAGTGCAACAAGACCACGGCGATGGGCTATCGCACGCTGATCACGACGCTGACCAAGCGGATGGCCGAGGATCTGACCGAATATATGCACGAAGCGGGGGTCAAGGTCCGCTACATGCATTCGGACGTCGAGACGCTGGAGAGAATCGAGCTGATCCGTGATCTTAGGCTCGGCGTTTACGATGTGCTGATAGGCATCAACCTGTTGCGCGAAGGGCTCGACATCCCCGAATGCGGATTGGTCGCGATCCTCGACGCCGACAAGGAAGGCTTTCTGCGCTCGGAGACCTCGCTGATCCAGACGATCGGCCGCGCCGCGCGCAACGTCGAGGGGCGGGTGATCCTCTATGCCGACCGCATGACCGGCAGCATGGAGCGCGCGCTCAACGAGACGAACCGCCGCCGCGAGAAGCAGGAAGCGTATAATCTCGAACACGGCATCACGCCGACGACGATCAAGCGCAATATCGGCGACATCATCGCACACGTCGCGTCGAAGGATCAGGTCACCGTCCCGATCGACGACGACCGTCCGCACATGGTCGGGCACAATCTGCGCGCCTATATCGAGGAACTCGAGAAGAAGATGCGCAAGGCCGCGTCCGACCTCGAGTTCGAGGAAGCCGGGCGCCTGCGCGACGAGATTCGCGCGCTGGAGGCGGAGGAGCTCGGCCTGCCCGCGGACGATCGCGTATTGCCGCCGGTGATGGGCCGTTCGAACGAGGGCAAGCCGGGCACGCGCAAGACGCGCTATGGGAAAGTGCAGAAGAAGTTCGGGAGTGGGAGCCGGCGGTGAGTCCGGCCGCTATTTCCTCAATTCGTCATCCCCGCGAAAGCGGGGACCTATCTCCCACTATCGCCGCGAACTTGCCCGGTGAAATTGGGGAGAGCGCCCGAGATGGGTCCCCGCTTTCGCGGGGATGACGAGTTTGGGGAGAACTCTGCGATTCTGCGTTCCATACTCTTTTTAGGTCGAAGAGCGCCCGACGTCGTTTCTATCCTATCGTTCTCCCGCTCCAACGGCTGACTTTCCCAGCAAATAAAGGGAGATCGGCATGGCGACGGTCGCAGGGCGCGTTAACGAGCGGTTGAGCAGGGAGCGACGCTTCTTTCTCGGCATGGCGGGAGCGATGATCGCCCTGACCTTCGCGGGCTTTGCGCCATCTTATTATCTCTCCGGCGTATTTGGCGGTCCGCGGCTGTCGCTGCTTGTCCATGTTCATGGCGCGGTCTTCACCCTCTGGATGCTGCTCTATCTGGTTCAGACCGGTCTGATCTCCGCCGGACGCGCCGACGTGCATCGCATCGTCGGGCCGGTGGCGGTACTGGTCGCCG
>Ga0207669_10000796_pt1 | contig 13487 bp, 8 predicted proteins | sample KBSM33metaG_FD_184329 | JGI IMG/M metagenome (GOLD analysis project Ga0207669, IMG submission 184329) | Miscanthus rhizosphere microbial communities from Kellogg Biological Station, Michigan, USA - KBS M3-3 metaG (SPAdes) (version 2) | ecosystem: Host-associated > Plants > Roots > Rhizosphere >...
GACCCTGTATTTGGGCACGTTCGGCGACGATGGCAATGGTCAGCGGGCGCGCGACACGCTCACGGATGCAGGAGTCGATCTCTCACATGCTGCGGTGCGACATGCACCCAATCGACACGCGGTCATCCTGGTTGACGAGACGAATGGGGACCGGACCGTCGTCTGGCATCGCGAACCTGAACTGGTGATGCGAGTCGACGACATTCCTGCTTCAGTCGTGAGCCATGCGCGCCTGGTACACGTGGACGACCTCGATGAAGACGCATCGATCGCAGCGGCGCGAATCGCCGTCGGCGCGGGTGTCCCGGTGACGAGTGACATCGATCGCGTCACCGGACAGACGCCTGCCCTCATCGCGCTCTCGACGGTGCCGATCTTCTCGGCGCACGTCGCCTCGACGCTGACCGGTGAGCGCGATGCAGAGCGCGCGCTTCGCGCTCTTCGTAAGAGTCACTCCGGCTGGCTGTGCGCCACGCACGGTACGGATGGCGCGATGCTGCTCGATGGCGATCGCCTGCATCACGTGCCGGCGTTCGGCGTGAAGGCCGTCGACACGACAGGCGCCGGCGATGCCTTTCGCGCGGCATTCATCTACGCGCTCCTCCAGAATCAAAGCCCGATCGAGATACTGCGATTCGCCAGCGCCGCGGCCGCGATCAGCTGCACGCGCGAAGGAGCCATCACGAGTGTTCCCGCTCTCGACGAGATTCAGCAGCTGATGAACTCCTGAACCTCAGGCGCGTTGAGGCCCGTTCGTTGCATCACCAACGACACGAGGACGAAGTCGACCAAGGAGGAACGTATGAAGCGATCAGCTATCGCGCCGATCGTCATGGCCCTGGCCATCGCGACGGCAAGCGTGGTGGCGTATGCACAGGCCGCCGACTCAAAGACCTTCGTAAACGATCTGACAATCGCCGGACTCGCTGAGGTGCAGCTGGGGAAGCTTGCGGCCGAGCGTGGGTCGAATCCCGATGTCAAGGCGTTCGGCCAGATGATGGTGAAGGATCACACGCAGGCGGCGAACGAGCTGAAGCCCATCGCGGCGGAGCTCAAGGTGCAGCAGCCGGCGCAGCTTGACCAGAAGCACAAGGACCTCGCGGATAAGTTGTCGAAGTTGCAGGGCACTGAGTTCGACCGCGAGTACCTCAATGCGATGGTCTCAGGCCACGAAGAGGTTGCCGCCAAGGTTCGCGCACGCGTCGAGCACAAGACTGCGTCCCCCGCTGCGACGGCGGGCGCAGGTGAGCAGAAGCTGACGCAGTGGGCGGCGATGGTGCTTCCAACCGTTCAGAAGCACCTCGAGCACGCACGCGAGATCCAGAAGAAGGTCTCGACGGAGTAATGCGGGCTATCGGAGACCATGCGCTTTCTTGAATGACGCCCATCCCGCCTTGAACTGGAGAAATTCGGCCTCGTTCCGGCACATGAGGAACGGGTTTGTCGATTTCTCCAGTGCCATCGTCGACGAGGGGCGCGCGCCGTAGTCGTGTCCGGGCCAGACGGTCGCATCGTCTGGCACCTCGGACACGAGACGCTGCAGGCTTTGCCATTCGGTGCGGGCGTCTTCGTCGGACGACGTGCCACCGACTTTCCCGACGAAGAGCAGGTCGCCAGTGATCAACAGGCGATGGGTCTCTTCGTAGATCGCGATGTGGTCTGGGCTGTGGCCTGGCACGAACGAGCATCGCAGCGCCAATGCTCCGATCGTCAGCGCCTGACCATCCTCGAGCGGAAGGTCCGGGCGAAGCAGCGGGTGTGCGACCACGATGGCTTGCGTCATCTCCACCGCGCGCGCGTTGCCATTGACGTGATCGGGATGGCCGTGCGTGTTGATGACGTGCGACACAGTCAGCCCTTGATCGGCGGCGCGAGCCACGAAGGCTTCTGGCGAGTACGACGGATCGATCAGGACGGCGCGCCTGGCTGAGCGATCGCCGAGGAGATAGCCGAAGTTGCGATCGCCGCCGGCGCGGATCTGTTCGAAGACGAGTTGCATGTGGGGATTGTAAGGCGGGCCACGTCGCGGCGGGCCTTCAGGCCCGCCGTCCAGTTAGCGTCGCAGGATCGAATTTGCCGGAGTCAGCGCCGTGCTGCGGGACGAGCGCCAGACGAACAGGCCTCCAGCGAGCACAGCGCCAACAACGACCGACGCCAGCACGAACCAGCGGAGATCGGGCAAGCCGAGCAGGACAGTGATAATCGCGCCGACCACGAAGAGCAGACCGCCAATGTCACCCGCGACGGGAATCGACGAAAGATTGATCTCCGCATCCGGCTTTCGCGAACTCGGTGCGAGCTCGCTTGGATGACGCGTATTCCAACGTCGCAACGCGATCGCCATGATCACGCCGCCCGCGACGGCCGCCAGCACGAACCAGCCGAACATCGACCAGATCGCCGCGAACAGCGCAACCGCCAGGAGCGTCAACAACGGGTCTGCTGCTCCGCCACGCGCGTTCGGGTGGCGGTTGTTCCAGAGCCGCAGCGCTATGGCAAGCGCGATGCCGAGCCCAATCACCGCAACAGCGAACCAGCCGAAGAGCGGCCGAATCGCCGCGAACAGCACGAGTGCGAGCACGAGCAGCACGTTGCCGCCGTACTTGCCGGTCACGAACGTCGTCACCGGACTGCCCATCGGGGCGGACGGGACGATGAACGGAGCCGCGACAACAAGTCGCGCGAAGGCAGCGTAGCCGCGCAGGTGGGCCGCCAGTCGCTTGACTGAGCTCTCGCCTGCTTCGCTCAACTCTTGTTGATAGTCAGCGAGAGCAGGAATCACGAACGTCGAGCGCGTGGGCTCGTCGAACATCAGCGTTGCCAGCTTCACGAGCCGTTCACCAGGTTGTGGAACATCCAGGGCAGTCATGGCTGCACCTCCGGCAAAAGTGCCTGCGCCATCTGACTCCACGCATTGAGCACACGCTCGCCGAGTGGCGTCGGATAGTAGAGGCGACGAGGCAACCCAATCGCACCAGGCGGCATGGCTTCTTGTTCTGACCTGACGAAGCCTTTGGCTTCCATGCGACCCAGCGTGACGTATACCGTTCCCCGCTTCAGCGCGCCGTCGGACAGCGCCACGAGCTGAAGACCGAACAGTGCCCCCTGCGAGAGCAGCAGTTCGAGGATCAGCCGTTCCTTCGGCGGCAGGCTGGGAATCGGGTAGTTCGTCACTGGAGGTATCTTACCAAATGTAAGACCTATAAACAATGTCTATTTTCGACACTTATACCAGAGTTTGGGGAGCCGCGATCGAGAGCCAGGGAGAGAACCACAGTGCTACTATTCGCGCCGTACTCATCTAGATCGAGGCGCTATGAACAGACACTTCTCGAGAAGCGTGTGGCAATCCGTGGCGGTCGTCCTGCTCGCCCTCCCCGTCTGCGCGCAACAGGCCGCGCCGGCGCGCGACACCAGTCCGCAGATCCTCGACGTGCAGGGCGGCAAGATTCGCGTCGTCACCGTCGCGACCGGACTCTTTCACCCGTGGGGCCTGGCGTTCCCGGACGCCAACACGATCCTAGTGACAGAGAAGAACGGCACGCTGCGCATCATTCGCAATGGCGTGCTGGCGCCGCAGCCGGTGTGGACGTCGCCGACTCCTGCCGGACAGGGAAGCGACGCGCTGCACTTCGTCACGTTGCATCCGAATTTCAAGGACAACCAGTACGTGTACGTCTCGTATCCGAAGCTGGGTCCCAAGGGATCGACGCTCGCCGTGGCGCGCGGACACCTGAAAGGATCGTCGCTCGGTGACGTCGAGGAGATCTTCGTCGCCGACGCATGGGAAACGGGTGGCAACATCGCGGGCCGCGTCTACTTCGGCAAGGACGGCATGCTCTACGTGACGATTGGCGATCGCGACCGCATCTGCTGCAACGCGGAGCAAAAGCGCGCGGACGGATCGGATGACAACCGCCTGCGTATGAAGTCGCAGGGGCTCGACAATCACGTCGGCAAGACGCTGCGCCTCAAGGACGATGGCACGGTGCCATCGGACAATCCGTTTGTCGGCAAGCCAGGCGTCAAGCCAGAGATTTACACCTACGGTCATCGCAACGGCTACGGCCTGGCGATCAATCCCGAGACCGGCGAACTGTGGCAGGCGGAGATTGGTCCCATGGGTGGTGACGAGGTCAACATCCTCGCGCCGGGACACAACTACGGCTGGCCGCTCGTCTCGATGGGGCGCAACTACACGGGCACCCTCGCGTCCGATCAACCGTTCGCGCGTCCGGGCATGGACAACGCGCGGATGTTCTGGGTGCCGTCGATCAGTCCGTCGAGCATCATGTTCTACACGGGAGACAAGTTCCCGCGCTGGAAGAACAACCTGTTCGTTGGCGCGCTCACGACGAAGCAACTTCTTCGCGTCGCGTTCGGCCAGCCGTCGCAGGCGGAGCGACGCGAGGGACTCCTCATCCCTCTCGGCGTGCGCGTTCGCGACGTGCAGCAGAGTCCCGACGGTTACATCTACGTCGCCACGGAAGGCGCGAGTGGTGGAACCGCGAGCGACGGAATGGTGCTGAAGATCGAACCGGCAGACGCCAAGTAGAGGCGGGCCTTCAGGCCCGCCTTCCCACAGCTCACAACGGCGGGCCTAAAGACCCGCCGCTACGTGCGATCATCTTTGGATGCAATACATCCGTCTTGGTGATACCGGGCTCGTCGTCTCGCGACTCGCCTTCGGCAGCATGACATTCGGGGACCCGGTCGGTCCCTTCGCATCAGTCTACAAAGTCAATCAATCCGGTGCGGACGCGCTCGTGGGGCGCGCCATCGACTCCGGCATCAACTTCTTCAACTCGGCGGATGTCTACGCGGGTGGCGAGTCCGAACGCATGCTTGGCAAGGCGATCGGCGCGAAGCGCAAGGAAGTGGTCATCGCGACCAAGGTCGGCAACCGCATGGGACCGTCGCTCGTCGAGAGCGGCCTCTCCCGTCGTCACATCCTCGATGCGGTGAACGGCAGCCTCGCACGCCTCGGCACGGATTACATCGACGTGTACCTCGTTCACAAAGTGGATGCGATCACTCCGATCGAGGAAACGATCGAGGCGCTCGAGGACGTCGTGCGCCAGGGCAAAGTGCGCTACGTCGGCTTCTCCAACTGGCCCGCGTGGATGGCAGCGAAGGCAGTCGGTATCCAGCGCGTGCGTGGCTGGAGTCAGTTTCGCGGAGCAGAGATGTACTACTCGCTGCTCGGCCGTGATCTCGAACACGAGCTCGTCCCTCTCTGCACAGACGCGGGCATCGGGGTCATGGCGTGGAGCCCGCTCGCAGGAGGATTCCTGAGCGGCAAGTACTCGCGCACGAAACCGAAGGGCGAGAGCAGCGATCGTCTCTCCGGGTTCGACTTCCTTCCTTACGACCGCGAACGCGCCTACGGCTTGATCGACCTATTGCGATCGATTGGCGCCAAACGCGGCGCCTCGCCTGCGCAGATCTCGCTCGCCTGGCTGCTCACGCGGCCGGCCGTGTCGTCGATCCTCGTCGGGGCATCGAGCGTCGCGCAGCTCGACGAGAATCTCAAGGCGACTGATGTGAAGCTAGAGGCAGACGAGTTGATCGCGCTGGAGGAGGCGACAAAGCCCGTACCTCCTTACCCGCAGTGGTTCACTGCTCGCGTCGTGGACAGCAAGGTCTACGAAGCGCTGGGCATACCGATGGCCGTACGGCCGGTGCGGTAACGACGATCCTTGTCGGTGCGATCGCGATCCTTGTCGGTGCGATCGCGATCCTTGTTGGTGCGATCGTGCCTCGTGTCGGTGCGATTCAGACTCGTGTCGGTGCGACCTTGATCGCTTCGGTGCGAAGGCAAGATGAAGTCTACTGAGTCCGCAACGCGACCAATGGATCGATGCGCGTCGCGCGCCAGGCAGGCGCCGCGCACGCAAGAACCGACACGACGATCAGCACAAGCGGGACGACGAGGAAGCTGAGGGCGTCGCGCGTCGAGATCCCATAGACCAGCAATGACAGTGACTGCGAAAGGAAGAACGATGCGGCCAGTCCAGCCGCCAGACCGACGCAGGTGATGACGAGCGCCTGCTCGCCTACGAGCGCGAGCACATCGCGGCGCGTCGCACCCAGCGCGGAACGCAGACCGATCTCACGCGTGCGCTGCGATGTCGTGTACGACAGCGCGCCGAACAACCCAACGCCGGCGATCGATAACGCACACAACGCGAACCCGACGAGAAACACCGCGTAGCTCCGGGGACCCGCCAGGCTCGCCGCCACGCGGTCCTCCATCGTGAGGATCGAATCAACCGGGAGTGTCGGGCCTTCTTCGCGGACGATGGTGCGAGCAATCGAGGCGAGTGCTGCCGGATCGCCGGTGGTGCGAATCACGACGATCACATCGTCGATCGGAAACGGCCACTGGCGATGCGAGATGAAGATCTCGGGCATCGGCGGGTCGAGTACGCCGCCAAAAGTCGACGCCTGATTTCCGCTGGGGCCGAGGCGCATATCATCCACGACCCCGACGACCTCACTCTCGCGTACGTTTGCCAGCCCGAGATCCAGCCGTTGCCCGAGCGGCCGATCTCCGAGATACCGGGACGCGAATGTACGATTCACGACAATCGACGTCGTCGCCTCTGCGTCCAACGACTGGAATGTGCGCCCCTCGGCGACGCGAAGCCGCAGCGCGCGAAAGTACTCGGGAGTCACGACGTGGATCGCCGATTGAACCTGCGCCTTGGTGGCCGGGTCGCGCGGCAGGTAGATATCCATCCCGCGATAACCGCCGGGCGAGACGAACGGCAGCGCGTTGCCGAACGCAACGTCGGTCACCACTGGCAACGCTCCCAGGCGCTCGCGAAGGCGTTCGAGCAGCGTCATTCGTTGCTCGAACGTCGTCTTCGGCGGCTGCGGCAAGCGCATCGTCAGCAGCCCGGTTGGATCGAATCCGCGATCGACCTCGACGAGCGCGTTGAAGCTTCGCGCGAGCAACGACGCCCCGACGAGCAGGATGCATGCGACCGCGATCTGTCCGGCCATGAATGCCGTCCGGACTCGGGCCGCCCGCGTGCGTGTCACCGCTGGCGTCGATGCGGCGCCCTCGCCAAGCGCATCGGTGAGATGGTCCCGCCTCGCGCGAAAGGCTGGCACCATTCCGCACGCGAGGCTGACGAGCATCGCGACGACGCACGCGAACATCGCCACTCGCCAGTCGAGGCGCACATCGTCGACACGAGGGAAACCCGCCGGCAACACGGCTGGCAGTCCACGATGCAGCAGCACCGCCATCAACAGCCCCGACGCGGCGCCGATGACGCCAAGCAATGTGCTCTCGACGATCCACTGCCGGACCAGTCGCACGTGGCCGGCGCCGATCGCGGTGCGAACGGCGATCTCACGGCCTCGCCTCGCGACGCGCGACAGCTGAAGGACGACGAGACTCGCCGTAGATGTGAGGAAGAGCAGTCCAACGGCAGCGAGCAGAATCAGCAGTGCGGGGCGCACCTCTCCTGTCATCACGTCGCGCGCCGGCAATGCGGTGACTCCCGCAGGGCCGTTGTTGCCAAATAGTGCGATGGCCGTCTGCTTCAGATCCGGCGCGCTGCGTGCGCGTGCTGTTCCCTCGGAACTGGCCTGCTCCGCCGTCGCATCTGGACGCAGGCGTGCGATCGCCGAGAAGACCATCAGGCTGATCGAGCCGTCCGGACGGTTCACGGGTACCACGATCTGTCGCGTCCACGCCTGCACTTCGCGATCCGGGAACGCGAAGTCCTGCGGCATGACACCAATGACGGTGTACGGCTGGCCGTCGAGGCGAACGATCTGACCGACGATATCGTGGTGCGATCCGAAGCGTCGCTGCCACAGGTCGAACCCAAGGACGATCGGATTTGGCGCCCCCGCTGCGTCATCACTCTCGAGCATCGTGCGACCGAGCAAAGGACGAGCTCCCAACACGCGCATCAGGCTCGTCGTGACACCGCTAACGAGAAAGCGCTCTGGCTCGCCGTCCGAGTTGAGCGTCATCGGCCGCCCCCGGAACCATCCGCCCACGTCCTCGATCGTTTGAGGCTGCTCGCGCCACGCCAGATACGCGGCGTTGGAGATCGTCCACGGCACGCGCGATATCTGACCGCCACGCGTCTCCTGAAGACGAACCAGGCGATCGGGCTCCGGCCATGGCAGCGGTCGCATCAGCACGCCATACGCGAGGCTGAACAGCGTCGTCGTGGCGCCGATGCTGAGGGCCATCGTAAAGATGACAACAGTCGCGTACCCGGGGCTCCGGGCAAGCATTCGCGCCGCGAACCGCAGATCCTGCCGCGCATCGTCGAGCCACGCCAACGAGCGCGCGTCGAGATGCAGGTCCTTCGTCAGCGCCACACTGCCCATCGCTCGGCGCGACGCAAGACGCGCGGCCTCGCGTGTCATGCCGCGACGAACGTGCTCGTCTTCGAGCATCGCGAGATGTGCATCCATCTCGCGCGCGAGATCCCGCTCGGCACGCTCGTGCCGGAAGACATTCAGCAGACGTAGGAATAAACGGCGCATAGAACCTTGAACCCTGAACCCCGAACAAAGAACCGAACCTGAACACGAACCGAGAAGCGAGAACCCAGAAATTTGAACAAACCGATCACGCCTCACTCGGCTCTCAACGCCACCAATGGATCGACGCGTATCGCGCGCCTGGCGGGAACGTACGAGGCCAGCAGCGCCACCGCCGCAAACAGCACGGCGACGACCGCGAACGTCACCGGGTCGAGCGGCGTCAGCGCGAACAGCATCCCTTCGAGATACCGCGTCAACGCGCTCGCGCCAGCCAGGCCAAGCGTGATACCGATGGCGATGGTTGCGACGCTGTCCTTCAGCACGAGCTCCATCACCTCGTGCCGTTGCGCGCCAAGCGCCACGCGAATGCCAATCTCCGGCGTCCGTTGCGCGACGGCATAGGACATCAACCCGTAGAGACCAACTACGGCGAGCAACACGGCCATGATGGCAAAGACCGCGAGCCACACGGCATAGAACCGCGGCCGTGAGCTCGCGTTCGACAGCAGTTGCTCCATCGTCGCAACGTTGTCGAGCGTCGCGAGAGGATCCAGACTGCGCGCGACGCTGCGCGCGTGCGAGACGAGCGCGGTCGGATCTCGATCCGAGCGGACGGCAATGAACAGGCCGTTGCGACTCGACGTTGGCGCCTGTCGAAAGTCGATGAAGACCTGCCTCCCTGGATCGCGATCCGGACCGAACTGTTGGATGTCTTCGACGATGCCGACGATCTCCCAGGGTTCTTCACCAAGGGTGTAGAAACGCTTGCCGATCGGATCGCCGTCGAACTCACCACTCCGTGCGAGCGTTTCGTTGATGAGCATCACGCGGGCCTGCCCATCTCGGTCTCCGCCGTCAAAGCCTCTTCCAGCGACGACCTTCACACCCAGAAGAGCGAGGAAGTCCCGGCTGACGACGCGGACGTCCGTGCGTTCTTCGGGCGGGCGCGCCGGCGGCCCGGGAATCGTCCTCAGTGACGTCTCACGCAGCAGGTTGCCGGTCGGGATCTGTGGCGCATACGCGACCCTCGAAACGCCTGGGAGGGCGTGGAGTCGCTCAACCATTCCCTCTGCGAACGCTGTGACCTGTGATGCGGATCGCTCTCGGGGCAGGAATGCCTGAACCCAGACGACGTTCCTCGGGTCGTAGCCTGGATCGACACTCGAGAGCTTGATGAAGCTGCGAACAAGCAGGCCGCCGCCAACGAGGAGCATCATCGCCATCGCCAATTCCGCCGCAACCAGCACACGACGCACACGAGGACGGCTCGTACCCTCGCGAAATGTTTGAGCGGAATCGAGTCGAGCCTGACGCAGTGCCGGCGCCAGCCCGAACAGCACGCCCGTCAGGAGAGACGCAAAGATTGCAAAGGCCAAAGCCGTCGCGTCGATTCCAACCTCGTCGAGCCTGGGGATGCCGATGCCGGTTCCCGTGTAGAGATCGCGCCGCGGCAGGCTCGTCCCAAGTGTGCGCAACAGACGAACGAGACCAACCGCCAACCCAGTGCCGGTAACACCTCCCACGAGAGCCAGAGTGACGCTCTCGGTCAGCGCTTGGCGAACCAGCCGGGCACGGCTCGCCCCGATGGCAACACGGACGGCGAGCTCTCGTTGACGCGTGGCTCCTCTCGCCAGCAGAAGGCTGGCAACGTTGGCACATGCGATGAGCAGGACGATACCGACCGCAACTGCGAGAACCACGAGTGCCGTTCGGACTGGCGCAACCATCTCGTCACGCAGACCGAGGAGGCCGAACCGAGGCCCAGTGGATGAAGCGGCACCTTCGCGGGATGGACGAACCCGGGCAAGGATCCCGCTGACCTCGGCCACCGCTTCCTCACGAGAGCGGCCGTCCGCGATTCGCGCGATGGACATTCCGACGTCCTGACCAGCGGTACCAGACGAACGGACGAATGGAATCCAGAAGGTGCTCTGCGAGTCAGGAAACTCGAAACCCTGAGGCATGATCCCGATGACGGTGTACCCCTTCCCGTCGAGCGACAGCACGCGACCAATGGTCTCGTTGTGGCCGCCGAAGTATCGCAGCCAGGCCGCGTAGCTCAGGATCACTACCGCCTCGGACCCCGGCATCGCCTCGTGCGCCTCAAAGGTTCGGCCCGCAATCGGACGCGCACCCAACATTGGAAACACTGCCGGCGACGCCTGTTCGCCAGCCAGACGCAGCGCCCCGTCAGGCGTCGCCAGAGTCATTGAGAACGGTCGGCCGCCGTAGATCCCGACGTTCGACAGCGTGCGCGCAGACTCGAGCGCTTCGAGCTCCGCTCCATTGATCAGCGTGCGTGGCGATAGTGGTGCACCTGTCGCGGAGGGAGAAAAGTATTCAGCAATGCGAACCAGGCGTTCAGAGCTCTCATACGGCAGAGGCCGCACGAGGACGCTGTTGACGAGGCTGAAAATCGCAGTATTCGCGCCAATGCCGAGCGCGAGCGTCAGCACGGCGACCGTCGTGAATGCCGGGTCTCGCCGGAGGAGTCGAAGAGTGAAACGCACGTCCTGACGCAAATCCTCCAGCCAGGCACAACCTCGTGCGTCGCGATGGAGATCCCTGGCTAGCGCCACGCTGCCAATCGCGCGCCGTGCCGCGAGACGCGCGGCCTCGCGTGTCATGCCGCGACGAACGTGGTCGACTTCGAGCATCGCGAGATGTGCATCCATCTCGCGCGCGAGATCCTGCTCGGCACGCTCGTGTCGGAGGACATTCAGCAGACGCAAGAATAAACGGCGCATCGAACCTTGAACCCTAAACCCCGAACATCGAACCGAACCTGAACACGAACCGAGAAGCGAGAACTCAGAAATTCGAACATCTCGATCACAATTCACTCCGTTCTCAACGCCACTAGCGGATCGACGCCTGTCGCTCGACGCACCGGCCCCGCGGCTGCGACGAGCGCAACCACCGCGAAGAGCACCGTCGCCGCGGTAAACGTGATCGGGTCGAGCGGTGTGACGCCAAAGAGCAGGCCTTCGAGATAGCGCGACAGCATTGCCGCACCCGACAACCCGGCTACAATTCCCGCCGCCGCCAGTAGAGCACTCTGTCCAAGAACGAGTGCAACCACCTGCCTCCGCTGTGCACCAAGTGCCACTCGAATTCCGATCTCGCGCGTGCGCTGCGCGACGGAATAGCTCATGACCCCATAGATACCAATGACGGCGAGACCAAGCCCGACGACGGCGAAGGCACCGACCAGCGTGGCGTAAAGCCGAGGCCGTGAGACCGTGCTCGCAACCACCTGCTCCATCGGCGCGACGTAGAAGAGCGATGCCTGCGCGTCCATCCGCTGGACGATGGTGCGGACGCTCGCAACAATCGACTCGGAGTCTCGAGTCGTGCGGACGGCGTAGTACGCACCGACCGGGAACACCAGTGCGTCGATATCCGTCCACTGCCGCATGTCCACGAAGAACTGTGGCGTCGGCTCGACGGACAAGCCGAACTGACGGACGTCGGCGACGACGCCGACGATGTGCCACGGCTCCGGAAAATAGTTGACGAAGACTGTCTCGCCTATCGGGTTGCGGTTCGCGAAGTCGCGTCTGGCGAGCGCCTCGTTGATCAGCATCGCGCGCGGCGCGCCGGCGCCGTCGCTCTCGACGAACCCTCGACCTGAGAGCACGCGGATCCCCATCGCCCTGACATAGTCACGGCTCACGAGACGGATGTCCGCCATGCCTGCCGGTGGCCGCTCTGGCGGGCGGCCGGGCTCCGGGCGTGGCCGCGGTCGCGGGCCGAGCGGAAATGAGTTCACGAGATTGACCATCGGCAGTTGATTGGCGTAGCCAGCGCTCTCGACGCCGGCGACCGACTGCAGTCTCGTGACGAGCTCCTCCGCGAAGGCCTTCGTCTTCGCAGGTGGATAGAGGTCGGATGGGACCGCAACCTGGAAGGTCACAACGTTCGACGGGTCGTAGCCTGAGTCGATGCGCGACAACTCGACGAAACTGCGAATCAGGAGACCGCCACCCGCCAGAAGCACCATCGCGAGGCCGATTTCCGCGACGACGAGGGCGCTCCGCACGGTGACGTAACTGCCCAATCGGTATCCCCCGCTCGTCGTTCTCTCGCCGTCGCGCAGCGCAATGGCATCGTCGGGGCCGGCATAGCGAAGCGCCGGCGCCAGGCCGAACAGGACGCCAGTCGCGATCGAGATGGCGAATGAGAACGCGAGGACCGTCCAGTCGACGCCGGCCTCATCGATGCGCGGAATGCTCAACTGGTCACCAAGGTCAATGCGTGTCAACGTCGTCGTGAGCGACCGCAACAGCCGGACACCGCCAAAGGCAAGCACGACACCAACCAGCCCTCCGCACAACGCGAGCGTCATGCTCTCCGTCAGGAAATAGCGAACCAGCCGGCCCCGTCCCGCGCCGAGGGCGCTGCGGATCGCGATCTCGCGCTGCCGCGCGGCTGCCCGCGCCAGCAGCAGATTCGCAACGTTCATGCAGGCCAGCAACAGTACGAGCCCAACGGCGACGGTGAGGACGATGAGCGCCGGCTTGACCGGCCTGACCAGCTCCTCCTGAACGGCGACGAGGTCGTAATTGGCATCAGCGTTGTCCCGATACCCTGCGCGAATCTGCCGGATCAGTGGAAGGATTTCCGCCTCCGCCGCCTCGAGCGACACACCGTCGGCGAGCCGCGCAAGCGTGGCGACGCGAGGCGCACCGAACGTCGGATCAGCTCGTGGTGGCGTCCACGCTTTGGTCTCTCGGCTCGGAAACTGAAAGCCAGCGGGCATCACGCCAACCACCGTGTAGTCGGTTGCCACACGAGGGCCGAGCACCGGATCGATCGTCACCGTCTTGCCGACGATCTGCGGGTCCTCTCCAAAGTGCCGGCGCCATGTGTCGTAGCTGAGAAGGATCACCGGCGGCGCACTGGCAGCTTCATCTTCAGCCGTCAACACTCGGCCCACCAGCGGTCGCGCGCGTAACGATTCAAAG
>Ga0207669_10000799_pt1 | contig 13480 bp, 11 predicted proteins | sample KBSM33metaG_FD_184329 | JGI IMG/M metagenome (GOLD analysis project Ga0207669, IMG submission 184329) | Miscanthus rhizosphere microbial communities from Kellogg Biological Station, Michigan, USA - KBS M3-3 metaG (SPAdes) (version 2) | ecosystem: Host-associated > Plants > Roots > Rhizosphere >...
CTGCGGCCTACAATCGGCAGGGACTCCAGGTCGACTGGCTGATCGACTTCACTCCCGAACTCCGCGCCGAGGCTGTGAAGGCGATCGAGAAATACAAGATCGGACCGGTCTTCACGCCACCCGTCGTGAGCAAGGCGGAAGGTCCGATCGCGACACTGCAGATGGCGAGTCAGGGTGCGGCGACCAACTGGCCGGGCGGCTCGTACGATCCGGAGACGCACATCCTTTACGTGCACTCGCAGAGCGCGGTTGCGACGCTCGGCCTCGTGCCGCCGCCGGCTGGCGCGGCGCCAGACGTGCGCTATCACCAGGGCACCGTTCTCTCGGGTGCGCGCCGATCCGGTGGATCGGGATCGGCCGCTGCCGCAGAAGGCGGAGCGGTGACGACGCTGACAGTACAGGGGCTGCCGCTCGTGAAGCCGCCCTACGGCCAGATCAACGCGATCAATCTCGATACCGGCGACATCATCTGGCAGGTGCCGCACGGCGAGACGCCGGACGCCATCAAGAACAATCCCGCGCTCAAAGGGCTGACCATTCCGCGCACCGGACGTCCGGGCAACGTCGGTACGCTCGTTACGAAGACGCTCGTCGTCTCCGGCGAGCCGGGCTTCGGGATCACATCGACCGGTCAGCGGGGATCGATGCTGCGCGCGTACGACAAGAAGACGGGCGCAGAAGTCGGCGCCGTCTACATGCCCGCGCCGCAGACCGGTTCGCCGATGACATACATGCTCAACGGACGGCAGTACGTCGTCGTGGCGATCAGTGGAGGGACATACAGCGGCGAGTTGCTCGCGTTGAAGCTGCCGCAATAGTCCGGGAGATGCGCATTCAGGGACGGCGAGTCTAGAGACTCGCCGCTACGACGCCGCTCGGAGAGGCTACAACGCCGCTCGTAGAGGCGGGCCTTCAGGCCCGCCTGCACGACCTTGCGCATCCCCGCGAACTTACAGTTCTCACGTCGAACGACGATTTTCGCCTGCGCCAGACTGCTGCGCTCTGGCGTCAACAGGCGGAATTGAAACGCGCTCACGAACTTATCCAGTCTCTCGTAGACGGCAGCCGCTTTGCTCTCCCACACGTGGGAGATATGTCAATGCGACACGCTGCCTTCTCGTTGATCGTGCTCGGCGCTCTTTCGATTCCCGCGCGAACCGACGCTCAGACGCCGTTGAGCGTCGATGCGCGCATCGGAGACTTCCACGTCGCCGTCGCGAATTACTACCACGTGCCTCAGCGCGAGGTCGTCGTGATCCGCGAGCGTCGCGTTCGCGACGAGGACCTGCCCGTCGTGCTCTTCATCGCGCAGCACGCCCGAGTGACGCCTGCGACGATCGTGGACCTGCGACTGCGCGGGCTCTCGTGGTGGGACATCTCCGTCCGCTACGGCATCGGTCCCGAGGTCTACTACGTTCCCGTCACGGTCGTGCCCGGCCCCCCGTATGGCAAGGCCTGGGGTCACTACAAGAAGAAGCACCGCAAGCAGTGGAACACGATCGTCCTCGCCGACGACGATGTGGTGAACCTGGTCCACGTGCGATTCATCTCGGACTACTACCGCATTCCGCCGGAGCGAGTCTTCGAGGTCCGCGGCCATCACCCCGACATCGTCGCCGTCAACTACGAGGTGTCCAGAAGCCGATCCCGTCACGACGATGACGACGACCAGGGCCACGACGAAGGCAACCACAAAGGCAAGGGCAAGCACGGCAACAAGTAGTCCCGTTCGCAGGTACCGCCCTCTCAACGGTCGAGCGCCGGTGGCGCTCGGCCTTCCTCCATGTCAAAATCTGCCCGCGTTGTGTGCAACTCTGTGACGGGGTCTGACCCCTTCACAGAACTGCGAGGTGGACCATGAATCGCCGGCTCGTGTCGTCTGCCGTACTGTCCCTCCTTGTCGCGAGCTTCTGCTCGCTCACCGTCGTCGATCTCTCGGGGCAATCTCGCCGAAGCACGAGCTCGTACTCAACGCCACGCACCGCGTGGGGTGATCCGGACATCCAGGGGTTCTGGTCGTACAACGACGATGTGGATACGCCGTTGGAGCGGCCGGGCGGGCTTGGCGGCAAGGCGACTTTCGGCGACGAGGAGCTTGCCGCCGTTCTCGAAGAGCGCGCGAAGCGCAATGTCGAGCGCGCGCCGACGATTGGCGGGGAGACCGGCGCCGGTCCAACGCACTGGTACGAGTTCTGGGGCGCGAAGTCGACGCGGACCTCGAAGATCGTCGATCCACCTGACGGCCGCGTGCCCGCGCTGACGGCGGACGCGCGTCAGCGCGAGGCGGCTCGCGCAGAGGCGCTGAAGGGCCGAGGGCCTGCAGACTCGTGGACCGATCGCAGCCTCGGCGATCGCTGCATCGTCTCGCGCGGCGGCTGGCCGCACGTCATCGTCAACGCTGGGAGCTACGGCAACATCGTGCGGATCATCCAGAGCCCAGGCTACGTCGTCATCACGCACGAGATGATTCACGAGACGCGGATTGTTCCCGTCGACGGCCGTCCGCACGTCAGCCAGGGCATTCGTCAGTATCTGGGGGATTCGCGCGGTCACTGGGAAGGCGACACGCTGGTTGTCGAGGTCACGAATTTCTCGAACAAGACCGACTTCAGGGGGTCGCGCGAGACGCTGCGTCTGGTTGAGCGCTTCTCGCGGGTCGCTGCCGACGCGATCAACTACACCGTCACCATCGACGATCCGGCGACGTTCACCAAGCCGTGGACGATTGGCGTCCCGCTGAAGAGCGACGAGGAGCAGACGGAGATCTTCGAGTATGCCTGTCACGAAGGAAATTACGCGATGCGGAACATCCTGAGCGGCGCGCGCGCCGACGAACAGGCTGCGGTGACACGAGGGAAGTGAAGGACAGCATGGATCCCATTGGCGTTGCGCAGAGTTACTTCGACGGCTGGAATCGTCGCGATCCGGAGGCGGTGCTCGCCACCATGGCTTCGAACGGGACATACACCGACCCGACGACGGGTGGCCCTCTCAGCGGTGAGGCGTTTGTCGGCTACATGAAGGGGCTGTTCTCGGCGTTTCCCGATGTGTCGTTCGAGATCGGCAGCGCCGGTCTGGCGGCTCCGGACCTGGTGGCGGCTCAGTGGATCATGCGCGGAACGAACACGGGATCGATGTACGGCTTGCCACCGACCGGCAAATCGATCGAACTCAAGGGTGCCGACTTCATTCGCGTGGCGGGCGGCAAAATTCGATCGGTGGATGGCTATTTCGATTCGAGCGAGGTTCCGAAGCAGCTCGGGTTGCGGGTGATCGTTCAGCCGACGTCGGTCGGTCCCTTCGAGTTCGGGATCTCGACTCGCGTGTCTACCAACAGGAACACGAAGCCGGGGGCCTTCAGCATTACGGCCATCGCTCCGCGTGACGCCGACGATGAAAACGGCATTCGCGAGTTCAGCCGTGAGATCGCCGCCGAGATGTTATCGATGAAGGGCTTCATCGGCTGGGTCGGTGTGACCGTCGCCAATCGCATGCTGACGATCTCGGCCTGGGAGAACGCCAGCGATCCGGAGCAGTTGATGGAGCGCGGAAAACACCCTGAGGCGATGAAGCAGTTCTTCGCAAGTCTTGGTGGAAGCGCTTACACGTCGGTCTTCACGGCGGATCACATCAACACTCTCTGGGTCCGCTGTCCATCGTGTCATGTCATGGCCGACCACGCGACACGAAAAGGTACTTGTGCATGCGGAGCCACTCTTCCCGCGCCGATGGTCTACTGGTAAGCCGTTCGTCACGAAGATGAAACCCACAATGGATCGCCGCCACGTGATCGGTCTGCTCGGTGCGAGCACCGCGTTCGGTGTCGTGTCACGCTGGGCGGCCGCGGCCACGCCGTTGCAGACCGCGGCCTCGAAGGGCGCACTGAGCCTTCCCGCCGGTGCGACGATCCGAACCGTCCTCAAAGATGTGCCGCCCGACTCGATGACGAAGGCGACGTTGTTTCACGAGCACCTGTCGTTCGAGTGGGCACGTGTTGCTCCGCAGTCGAACAGGTCTGGCCCTGCGAAGGACGCCCTCCCCGTGCTCGAGCAAGTCGAAGCTGCCGCCGCGGATGGCGTAGGCTGCATCGTCGACGCCGGCACGACCGATGTCGGTCGTGACATCGATCTGCTGAAGCAGATCGCGTCACGCACGAGCGTGCATATCGTTGCCTGCGGTGGTTTGTACATGGAGCGGACGTATCCGGTTGATGTCGGATCGAAATCAGAGGAGCAGATTGCCGACGACCTCGTCCGCGAGGCGAGCGCCAACAGGTACGGCGCCTTCGGCGAGATCGGTGAGTCGCCGAACGCGGCGATGAGCGAGGTGGAGCGGAAGGTGTTTCGCTCGGTCGGGAGGGCTCACCTGCGCACGCGCATGCCGATCTTCACGCACAATGCCTACGGCACCGGCCCCAACGTGCCGAAAGACGCTGGCCTCAAGCAACTCGACGCGTTTGAATCGGTGGGGGTCAGCCCCGATCGAGTGGCCATCGGTCACAGTTGTTGTCTCGACGACCCGGCCGCAGATGTCATCAGGCAGATCGCAAAGCGCGGCGCCTGGGTTGGCTTCGATCGCGTGACCGGCGGGCTCGTCCCCGACGACAAGAAGGTCGCGATGATTCTCGCCTTCCTCGATGCCGGCCATGCCGATCGCCTGCTGTTGTCAGCCGACTACAACTTCACGGCGCGAAGCGCCGCTCGTCCGGGTTACGCCGTGACGTTGACGATGTTTGCGCCGAAGTTACGACAGGCTGGGGTGAGCGAAGAGATACTGCGGCGGATTACTATCGATAACCCGCGCCGATTTCTGGCGTTCGTGCCGGTGGCCTGAGGGAGACCAGGACGTCAGCGACGGCTCTCGTCGCCGGCGTCATCATTACGGCTGTTGCGGTCCATCCGGAACATCACGACAAATACAGCGATGCACCCCAGAGTACTCAGGACGGCGAAGGTCTCGAACACGGCTATTTCTCCACTGTTCTCCACGGAACAGATATTTTGAACAGAAACTAATTCTTCGTACTATCGCAACCTGCCGCCACCTTTGTCAATTCTTCGGGATTCGGGATTCGGGATTCGGGATTCGGGACTCGGGGTTCGAACTGAGGACCGGGACTGAGGACTGCATGGAATGGCAAGGCGTGGCGCAGTCGTGCTGGTGATGTGAGTCCGGCCACGGAACGCACCGAGACACGAGGCACAGAGGGGACAGGGGATGGCCTCCGGCTTTCGTGCCTCGGCCTTCGACCAGGCTCAGGCCGCCCTGAGCGAAGTCGAAGGGGGCGGTGTGTCGTCAAGACAGGGTGATGCGGACCCTGTGTGTGAGGCGAAGAACTGCGATTCACTTGTGTTGGATGATGCTTTGTCCCTCCGTTGGTGATTCCCAGATGTTCTGCAGCCGGTACTGATTCTCGCGATGTTCGAATTGCAGTGCAGGCTTGCTCGGCCCGCGCCCACCAGCCTCGCGAGTCACGATGATCGCCGCCTGCGACGTGTTCATGCCTCGAATAGTCCAGACAGTCGGGCCGGCAAGCGCGTCCTCTTCGATTTGATAGCGCCCGGCGGGAAACGATTCGTGGTTGACGATGAACGGGAAGGGCACGTTCACTTCCAGGCTTTCAGCTCGCGCGGTGCCCGCGGCGAGCAGGAAGGCCGCTCCCAGCATCGCCGTCTTGAACATCACTGACCGCATGATGACCTCCATGAACCGGGATTCGGGATCCAGGGGCCCGGGATCCGGGACTCGGGATCCGGGGTTCGGGACTCGATTCGGTCTTCTATAGATGAAGACGCGAAGCGGGATAAGGAGGATGTGAAAGGCGGATTAATTGCGCGTCAGGATCGATGTGCGCTTGTAAAGGCCGCCAGTGTGACGCGAAACGTCGAGCCCTGGTCCGGTGTGCTTTCGACGGTGACGGTGCCATGGTGTCGATCGACGATCCATTTCACCAGGCTCAGCCCAAGGCCTGCGCCGCCGGACGCAGACGATCGCGACGGGTCGGCCTGATAGAAGCGTTCGAACACATGAGCCGCCACCTCCGGTGTCATCCCGATGCCAGTGTCTGCGACCTCCATCAATGCGCGTTCGCCATTTCGTGACACACGTACGACAACGCATCCCCCCTCGCGTGTGAATTTCATGGCGTTGTCGAGCAGATTGAGGACGAGCCGCTCCAGCCAGCCGGCATCGCCCGTCGCCACAACGGCAGGCGCTGTCTCGCATCGCAGGGTTATCGCGCGGGCGTTGGCGACGGGCTCGAGTTGCTCGACGATCGAGCTCGCCATCTCCCCGAGGTCGACCGGGCTGAACGTCAACGGAATCTGACCCGACTCGGCGCGCGCGAGCGTGAGCACGTGCTCGATCAGCCGCGTCAGTCGATCGATGTCTTCAATCTGGCTCGCGAGCGACAGCTGCAGATCCTCGTCGCGCGTGGCGCGCAGCGCCAGCTCGATCTCGCCGCGCAGCGCCGCGAGCGGCGTGCGCAACTCGTGCGCGAGCGCCGTGCTGAACTGCCGCATCTCGCCGATCGACTGTTGCAGCCGGCCGAGCGTCTCGTTGAACGCGACCGTGACCGCTTCGAGTTCGTCGGTGACGCCGCGGGTGGGAAGGCGACGCTCGAGCGTCATGATGTCGATGTCGCGTGCCGCGACGGCGAGACGCGTCAGTGGAGCCAGAGCGAAGCCAGACAGCCACCACGCTCCCGCCGCTGCCAGCACGAGTGAGAGCGGCGTGAGCACAAGCAGCAGGTCGCGATAGCGGCTGAGCGACACGTCGAGGGTGCGAAGCGACACGCCAACCTGCAGCAGGTACGTCCGTCCGCCCGGTCCCGCGATCGGGCTGTTGACGATGCGCAGGCGGCCGTACGGCGTGGTGATATCGGATGGCTGAGAAGTGGCGAGGAGCAGAACGATCTCACCGCGTGTCAGCGAAAGACCCAGCGGGGCGATGTCGGGAGACTGCACGAGCAGCCGGCCGGTCGCGCTGTCGTAGACCTGATAGTAGCGGGTGGCCTCGTGCACGAACGACGCCTGGTCGCTGTCGTTCGCGTTGTATTCGACCGTGGGGATGTCGCCGTCGAATCGCAGGTATCCGTGCAGACCGTCCGTCAGTTCCGTCAGCCGTGTCGTCGTGTCCTCGTCAAGCCAGCGCGCCAGCACGTTGTAGGAGACGACGCTCAGGCCCCCGAGCAGCAGGCCGGACACGATCGTCGCGATGACGGCGAGACGTGCGCGAAGAGTGAGCGTCACGGCGCGGAGTCGGTCAGCATATACCCGACCCCGCGAACCGTGTGAATGAGTTGGACGGGGAATCCTCTGTCGACCTTGTTGCGCAGAGAGTTGATGTGCACCTCGACGACGTTGCTGATGCTGTCGAAGTGGATGTCCCAGACGTGCTCGATGATCAACGACCGTGTGAGCGGGCGATCGCTGTTACGCATGAGGAACTCGAGCAGCGAGTACTCTTTCGGCTTGAGATCGATCGACGAGCCCGCGCGTCGCACTGTTCGCCGGATCGTGTCCATCTCCAGATCGGCGACGCGCAGCACGCTCTCGCGCGGCGTCCCGCGACGCAGCAGCGCGCGCAGTCGCGCCGAGAGCTCCGCGAGCGCGAACGGCTTGGCCATGTAGTCGTCAGCGCCGGCGTCGAGGCCGGCCACCCGCTCGTCGAGCGAGTTCTTCGCGGTGAGCATGATCACGGGCAGCGACGGCTTCCGTGACCTGATGTCGCGCAGTACCTGGAACCCCGATCGTCCCGGCAGCATCAGATCGAGCACGACCGCGTCGTAGTCCACCGCGCGCGCCTGTTCTCCGGCGGTGTTGCCATGATTCAGGACATCGACGGCATAGCCTTCCTGCTCGAGGCCGGTCTGGATGAAACTGGCGACCTTTCCATCGTCTTCAATCACCAGGATGCGCACGTGACCTCCCAGTCCATATCTCCACCATACAAGGAGCGTGGGGGCACAACAAGGCCTGGAATGCCTCATTAACAAGACTTAATCGGCGTTTCATGATGGCCTCAGGTGGGTGCAGTGGAATGTCCCCTGAGCGGCGAAGCGTGGCCGCGAAATGAAGGGAGACTCTGATGCGCTACACACTCACCGCGTTGATGCTGGTCGGGATACTGGCCACCTCTGGCCTTGCTATCGCCCAGACCACGAAATCCTCGTCGAAGTCCACCGCCACGAAATCGGCGAGCACGGCAACCCATTCGGTTCAGGGTGTCGTGAAGTCTGTCGATGCGTCCTCGCTCGTCATTACCAAGTCCGGGAAGAAGGGCAGCGATATGACGTTCAAGCTCGACACGACAACCCAGAAGGACGGCTCGATTGCGACCGGATCGCCGGTCTCGGTCCGCTATCGGATGGAAGGTAGCTCGATGGTGGCGACCGCCGTGAACGCCGAAGCACCGAAGCCGGCCAAGACCGCAAAGAAGTAGGGCCGACTTCGAACTCCCAGCTCCCAACTGCCCAGCCTCCGGGCGTTCCCCCTGGGAGTTGGGAGTCGGGGAGTTGATCCGAGGTGATGTCATGCGGAACCTGTGCACCGCATGGGCGATTGTCCTGGGCTGCTGGCCGGTCTCTCGCGCCGAGCTTGCCTCCGCACAGAGAACGGACCTTGTGCCTGTTCGCGGCCACGTGCAATCAGTCCACCTCTACGGCGTGACCAACGCCCGTCCTGTCATCGTGTCGAGCGGCGACGGCGGCTGGATTCACCTCGGACCGCACGTCGCGCAACTACTTGCGGCGCATGGGTGTTTCGTCGTCGGCTTCGACGTCAAGGCGTACCTGACGAGTTTCACCAGCGGCGCGACGACACTCCGTTCCGATGACGAGCCATCGGACCTGAAAACCATCTCCGACTACGCGAACCAGTACTCGCCGTCGAAGCCCATTCTGATCGGAATCTCTGAGGGCGCCGGTCTCTCGGTGCTGGCGGCGTCCGATCCCATTACGCAGCGTTCAATTGCCGGAGTGATCGCCATCGGGATGCCCGATCGTAACGAGCTCGGGTGGCGATGGCGGGACTCGCTTGTTTACCTGACGCACGGCATCCCGAACGAGCCCACGTTCAGCGCGGCGTCGTTGATCCGCAAGGTGTCGCCCTTGCCGCTCGCGATGCTGCACTCGACACATGACGAGTTCGTCCCCCTGGGAGACGCGCAGCGCATGATCGGGCTCGGTGGTGAGCCGAAGCGGCTCTGGGTGGTCGACGCCGCCGATCACCGTTTCAGCGACAACCTCTCGGCATTCGATCGAAGCCTGCTCGCGGCAATCGACTGGGTCACGCAACACGTCCCACGGTAGCGTGATGAGCGGTCCTGCGCAGCGCGCGCTCTCGTCGATCCTCGGGTTGGCGCTGTTTCTCGTCGCCCTGGTCGTGCTGTGGCATCAGCTCTCGGAGGTCACCTGGCGTGCCCTTCTGGCCGACGTCGTCGCGACGCCGCCGAAGGCGCTGGCGCTCGCGCTCCTTCTGACGACGCTCAGCTACATCACCCTCAGCGGATACGACTTCGTGGCGATGGCCTACATCCGCAAGAGCCTGCCACGCGCGCACGTCGGATGGGTGTCGTTCCTGGCCTATGCGGTGGCGAACAACGTGGGGTTTGCGGCGCTCTCAGGAGCATCGGTCCGCTATCGGTTCTACACGCGATGGGGTCTGACCGCCGAGGACCTGTCGCTCATCGTGCTGTCGAATTCGGTCGCCTGCTGGTTGGGGCTGTTAATGCTGGGTGGCATCAGCCTCGTAACCGCCCCGAACGCGGTGGCCACGCTCCCGTGGCCCCGGTGGACAGTGCCAGTTGGCTGGCTGTTCATCGGGGTCGCGGTTGCGTATGTGATGCTCGTGGCGACCTGGCGCGCACCTGTTCGCGTGCGCGGATTCTCGGTCCCGTCGCCGCGCGTGCGCCTGGCGATCGCGCAACTCACGGTGTCGGCGATCGACTGGACCCTGGCCGCTGCTGTTCTCTACGTCCTTCTTCCCGCGAGCCCGGCGACATTCGTCAACGTCCTGGCCGCGTTTCTCCTCGCGCAGCTTCTGGGCCTCGCCAGTCACATTCCCGGCGGCATCGGCGTCTTCGAGGGGCTGATCGTCTTTGCGCTGTCGCCGTTTCTGACCGCGTCGCAGCTCCTGCCCGCGCTCGTCGTCTACCGCGCGATCTACTACGTCCTGCCGCTGTCGGTCGCACTGATCGGGCTGGTCGTCGATGAGGCGCTGCTGCGCCGCGCCCATGCCGTGCGATTCGCCGCGTCGATCGGGCGAATCACGGAGCGGATGACGCCGCAGATGCTGGCGACGTTCACGTTCGTTGCCGGCGTCGTCCTGCTGTTCTCGGGCGCCACGCCCGGCGAGGCGGACCGCCTCCGCTGGCTCGAACGTCTGCTTCCGCTTGGCGTGATCGAGGCCTCGCACGTGACGGGCAGCATCGCCGGGGCGGTGCTCCTGCTGCTGTCGCAAGGCCTCGCGCGCCGGCTCGATGCGGCCTACTACCTGACGGTGACCACGGTCATCGCGGGTGTGGTGGCGTCGCTGTTGAAGGGTTTCGACTACGAAGAGGCGCTGGTCCTGGTCGCGCTGATTGCCGTGCTGCGCGTATCGCGGCCGGCATTCAATCGCAAGGCGGCGTTCTTTGCGACGAGATTTTCGACCCCGTGGATCGCCGCTGTCGTCGCCGCGCTCGTCGCGTCGGTGTGGCTCGGGCTGTTCGCATTCAAGCACGTCGAGTACTCGCACGATCTCTGGTGGCAGTTCGAGCTCGAAGACAACGCCTCTCGCTTTCTGCGCGGATCGGTCGGCGCTGCCACCGTCGTCCTGCTCTTTGCCGTCGCGCGACTTCTCCGGCACGCGCCGCATGAAGTCGAGCCGCCGTCCGAGGAGGATCTCGAGGACGCTGGTCGCATCATCGCCGCACAGGACTCGACGTTTCCGTACCTGGTGTACCTCGAAGACAAAGCGCTGCTCTTCGACGAGCGGCGCGAGGCGTTCGTCATGTACGGCGTGCAGGGGCGGACCTGGGTGGCGCTCGGCGATCCCGTTGGGCCTCCCGCGTTCGTGCCCGATCTCATACGGCTGTTCATCGCCCGCTGTGATGACTACGGTGGCACGCCAGTGTTTTATGAAGTCGGAACGAAGTACCTGCATCACTACGCCGACTTCGGATTGACGTTCGTGAAGGTTGGCGAAGAGGCGCGGGTCGATCTCGAGCGCTTCACGCTGGACGGTCCACGCGGCGCGCGGTTTCGACAACTCGTGCGGCGTCTTGAAAAGGACGGTGGCATCTTTCGCGTCCTTCCGACCGATGAAGTCCGCCGGCGGATGGACGAACTCCGCGCGGTCTCCGACGACTGGCTGCGATCGCGTGCGGTCGCCGAGAAGGGCTTCTCGCTTGGCTGCTTCGAGCCCGACTACATCGCCCGCTTTCCAGCGGCCATCGTCGAGTGCGGCCAGCAGATAGAGGCGTTCGCGACGCTCTGGCCAGGGTTGCTGGGGCAGGAGGTATCGACCGATCTCATGCGCCATCACCGTGATGCGCCGAAGAGCGTCATGGAGGCCCTCTTCACACACCTGATGATCTGGAGCAGGGCAGAAGGCTATCGCTGGTTCGTCATGGGGATGGCGCCGATGTCGGGATTCGAGTCGTCGCCGATTGCGCCGCTGTGGGCGCGTGCCGGGCGTCTGCTCTACGAGCACGGCACGCCGCTCTACAACTTTCAGGGGCTGCGGGCGTTCAAGGACAAGTTCGATCCGGTCTGGGAGTCGAGGTACCTCGTGTATCCCGGCGGGCTCGCGTTGCTGCGCATTGCCGCCGACGTCTCCGCTCTGGTCTCGGGCGGCTATCGGCGAATCTTCGCGAAGTAGGTCTCACAAGCCGTCGAGGAGCGCGCGCAACTCGGTAATGAGTCGCGAGAGGCTCGCGTCGACTTCCGCCCGCACGACCTCGGCCTGAGAGAGGTCGCCGCTCTTGCCCGCCTGTTCGAGACGGCGGGCGCCTTCAAACGCCTGCCCCTGCGAGAAGAGCCCGACCGACCCCTTCAACGAATGTGCGGCCGAGGCGACCTCGGCGCCGTTGCCGGCCTCGATCGCGCTTTTCACACGTGCGAGCGTGGCGGGCCCATCCTCGAGGAACACTTCGACGACGTGCTTGAGGAGATCGGCACGTCCGCCGAAACCCTCGATCAGCGCATCACGATCCACCTTGTCGGGCAGGGCCTGGGTTGTTGCAGCGGACGAGTCCGGCTGCTGCGCCACGACCGAGTCCATGGCCGAGAACAGATCCTCGGCGCGCAGTGGCTTCGGTACGTAGGCATCCATCCCCGCCGCGAGGCACTGTTCGCGATCGCCGGCCATCGCGCGCGCGGTCAGCGCAATGATCGGCGTGTGCCTTCCGGTCGTGCGTTCGTGATCGCGGATGAGGCCGGTCGCTTCCAGCCCGCCCATCTCGGGCATCTGCACATCCATCAGGATCACGTCGAACGTTTCGAGCACCGCGCGATCTGCGGCGAGTCGTCCGTTGCCGACGATCGTGATTCGATGCCCCTTCTGCTTGAGGAGTGCCGCGACGAGCGCCTGGTTCGTGGGATTGTCCTCGGCGACAAGTACCCGCAGCTGCTTGCTGGCCTGAGCGCCTGATCGTGGTGGCTCCTTGCTGCGTTGCCGGCGTGCCGAGACCGGTGTGGCGAAGGCGGTCACGATCGCGTCGAGCAGATCCGACTGCTTGACGGGCTTTGCGAGCTTCGCGGCGAACACGTTCGCCGCCCGGCCCTTGACTGCCGGTGCACCCGCTGACGTCAGCAGAATCATCTTCAGACGGCCGAACCGGTCGTCGCGCGCGACTTGTTGCGCGAGGCTGAATCCGTCCGTCTGTGGCATCAGCGCGTCGGTCAAGAGGAGATGAAACGGGTGGCCTTGTTCCGCCGCCTTGCGCAGTGATGCAAGCGCAGCGTCGGCGCTGTCGACAGAGGTGGCGCGCATCTGCCAGCTCGCCAGGATCTCGGACAGGATGAATCGATTGGTCTCGTTGTCGTCGACGACGAGAACGTTCAGGTCTCTCAGGTTCGGGGGGGGCGGCGCGATCGTGTCGCCGTCGTGCGCGAGCCCGAATCGCGCAACGAAGTGGAAGTTGGTGCCCTTGCCCACCTCGCTGTCGATCCACATGCGGCCATCCATCATCTCGACCAGTTGCGTGGAGATGGTCAGGCCAAGCCCGGTGCCGCCGTACTTGCGCGTGGTCGACGCATCCGCCTGGACGAATGCGCCGAAGATCTCCCACTGCTTTTCTTCAGGGATGCCGATGCCAGTGTCCCTGACCGTAAAACGGAGCCGCACGTCATCGGCGCCGCGTTCGTCGACGGACACGTTGACGGCGACCTCGCCGTCGTCCGTGAACTTGATCGCATTGCCGACGAGGTTGAGGAGGACCTGCCGCAAGCGTCCCGGATCGCCGATGAGGGCGTCGGGGATATCCGGCGCGATGCGAC
>Ga0207669_10000801_pt1 | contig 13464 bp, 12 predicted proteins | sample KBSM33metaG_FD_184329 | JGI IMG/M metagenome (GOLD analysis project Ga0207669, IMG submission 184329) | Miscanthus rhizosphere microbial communities from Kellogg Biological Station, Michigan, USA - KBS M3-3 metaG (SPAdes) (version 2) | ecosystem: Host-associated > Plants > Roots > Rhizosphere >...
CTGACTGATCCGTGGCCAGGACTTACGGCATCGACGACGTGCAGCCTGGCGTGGCAGCACTCGGGCGGCTCAGTCAGTTCATCAGCGAGCACCGCTCGATCGGGCCAACCATCTTTGTCAGATCGGAATATCGTCCTGGCCAATTCACGGATGGGCAGTTGGATCATGGGATGGCCTATGTCTGTGTCCCGGGCGCGAACATCGATTGCGAGTGGGCGGCCGGACTTGATGTCTCACCGCACGACATCGTGGTCACGAAGCACCATGCCGACGCCGCGATGTCGGATGCCTTTCGGGCTGCGATCGAGCAGACAATCCGCGACGGTGCCGATCGGATCGCGGTGGTCGGATTTCAGCTGACCACCTGCGTCGTCGCGTCGGCCGTATCGACCCTCGAGTTGGTTCGAGAGCGCGGTGTTCGCGTCGCGGTTATCGAAGCGCTGACCGGTACCCGCGTGAGTAGTCATGTCCCCGGAGCATCGGGCATATCCCGCATCGAATCGACACGGCGCCAGCTCGAGAGCGCCGGCGTCGAGCTGGTATGAAGGTTCACGAGAGCAGATCGCTATGCATCGTCGCTTGGTCCTGATACTCGGCTGCGTGCTGCTCGCGGCGGCGTTGACCTCAGGGCAGCAAGGCGACGCGGGCAACATGGTGGCTCGTATCAAGGCCGAGGGTCAGCAACGCTCCAGTGCGCTCGGCTTATATCGAACGCTGACCGACGACATCGGCGCGCGACTTACGGGATCACCTGCGCATATGCAGGCGGCACGCTGGGCCCTCGATCGGTTCAAGGAATGGGGCCTTGCCAACCCGCGCCTCGAGCCCTACGAGTTCGGACGCGGCTGGCAACTCGAGCGCGTGTCGGTCGAGATGACCGAGCCGCGCTACGTTCCGCTCAACGCACACGCGGAGGCATGGTCGCCATCAACGGCCGGCGTCGTGAGCGGACGGGTGATCTACGTCGGCGACAAGACAGGCGCGCAGATTCAGGCCATGGCCACGCAGTTGCGCGGCGCCATCGTGCTGACACACCTCCCGGTTTCCGACTTCGTCGCTCGCGACCGGCCACAGCCCGGTCTCGACGAACGCCCGGTGCTGACGGGAAATCCGACCCTGCCGCAGCCGCGGAGCACGACGCCCGTCAACGAACTGATGCCCCTGCTCGGGCGAGCGGGCGCCGCCGTGGCTCTACGACCGAGCGCCTACCGCGACGGCACCGTTGGCGTCACCGGGAATCGCACCACACCCTCTGATGCTGTGCCTTCGATCGTGATCGCCGGCGAGCAGTACAACGTGCTCGCGCGCCTGGCCGCCCAGGGGCGCCCGGTGTCGGTTCGCGTCGAGTTGAGCACGCGCTACTTCGAAGAGGACCGAAACAGCTACAACGTCCTCGCCGAGATTCCGGGACAGGATCCGGCACTCCGCGAGCAGGTCGTGCTCTTGGGCGCGCACCTCGACTCGTGGCACACCGCAAGTGGCGCCACCGACAATGCGGATGGCGCCGTCGCCGTGATGGAGGCGATGCGCATCATCCGCGCGCTCGGCGTGTCGCCCCGGCGCACCATCCGGGTCGCACTGTGGAGCGGCGAGGAGCAGGGACTCCTCGGTGCCCGTGCCTATGTCGAGCAGCACTTCGACACCCCGGCGGCACGAGATCAGTTGGCTGTTTATCTGAACGACGATCCCGGAAGCGGCAAGACACTCGGCTTCTACATGGAAGGAAACGCAGCGGCGAAGACCGTCTTCGATCGCTGGCTCGGGCCGCTGAAGGACCTCGGTGTCACGCGAAACATCATCGAGGGCATCGGCTCGACCGACCACGTGCCGTTCAACGAGGCGGGTTTGCCGGGCTTCAATGTCATCAAGGACTTCGCGGCGTACGACGAGCGCACGAGACATACCAACGCCGACTACCCGGAGCGCATGAGCGAGGACGAACTGAAGCAGTCTGCTATCTTCATGGCGGCGTTCGCGTGGCAAGCCGCCATGCACGACGAGAAGATTCAGCGGCCGACGATCAAGTAGCGCGTACGCGTCGCTCAGCGCGGCACGCTGCCGAGCAGTTCCGCGGCACCGTTCCAGAAGATCTGGATGCCGATGCAGAACAGCAGGAACGCCGACAGGCGCGTGATCACCGACGTGCCCGTCGACCCGAACCACCGCGACATCGTATCGGCATAGCGATACAGCAGGTAGATCATCACGCACAGCAACAACGTCGCGAGCGTCATCTGCACCATGTACGACAGCATCTTTCTCCGGCGTTGGCCGCGCTACCGCTCCTCGGCGCGCGCGCCACCAAGGATGCCGCGCACCACGTGGTGATTCCCTTCATGGCAGGCGAACTCGATCATCGGTTCGTCGCTCGCCTTCAGCTTGATCAGCGCAGTCCACGGTTTCGTCCACGTCGTCGGATCGTCGACCGTCAGCTGATAATCCAGCGTGCGCGGGCCGGTCCGCGTGAAGCGCTCGACGAGATGCAGCCGATCGGCGGAGCCCATGAAGAAGCTCTTCGGAGAGAAGTTCGTGGTCTCGACGACGAGCGTGTTTCCTTCCCAACGTCCACGTGAGTCGCCATTCCACTGACGAACGCTCTCGGCGAGATGCGGCTGCCCGTCGATCGGGATCACACGCGCCTCGTGATTCACCTCGCTGAGCAGCACGACGTAGCCGGGACCCTGAAAGATCTGCTGGTGGCTGGTGTAGTTGATGTTGCCCGCGATCTTGGGGACGCCCCAGCTGATGCAGCGCAGCGCGTTGCTCAAATCCGCAGGTCCGTTCGGCCCGCGACGTTGCGGCTGCGCGGCGGACGGCGTCGCGCCGAACTGCCACGGAGTCGTCAGGTTTGACGCCAGCCCGTCGCTCTGACGTCGCCGGCCCTCGGGCGTGACAGCCGGAAGGCGTCCGTCCGGCGGGTCGATGATGAGCGATGTGCGGTTGTCGAACTCGCGCGGCACCATGTTGAGCACGCTGCCCGTCGCATTCGGATTGTGGACGGCGTCGGCGTCCGCCCAGAGCGCTGCGAACAGGTTGTCGCCGGGGATGAAATCACTCTCACGATTGTTGAAGAGCCGCTCGGCACGTTCCTTCAACTGCGCGACTTCGGCATCGGTGAGGGTCGTCCGATCCGCGAGCACCTTCGGCCGTTCGAGCGGTGTGATGCTGGAGTCAGACCAGACGCCCTGCAGATCTGGCTGACCATCAGGGGTCCGCGGCGGCGTCCATCGCTGCGCAGCAACGGAGACAGGAATAAGCACCGCGATCAGCGTCGCGACCAGCCTCGAGAGCGATGACGCCGAATGAGGCGCGATCATCATCGGCGATAGTGTGCCATTTTCTCGAGGACGGCGCAGACGGCTGCCGTATCCTCCTGCCCTCTCGTCTTCACCGCTTCCGAATAGATTGGAGCGGTTGCCGAGAACAGCGGCGTCTTGGCGCCGGCGCGCTTCGCGAACTCCGCGATGATCGCCATGTCTTTCTGCCACGTCGCCAGCGTCATCGTCGCCTTCCGATAGTTGCCTTTCACCATCATCGGGCCGCGAAGCTGCAGCACGCGTGAACTGCCGGCGCCTTCAGCGACGAGCTTCAGGACCTTTTTCGCGTCGAGGCCGGCCTTCATCGCCAGCACCATCGCCTCAGCCGACGCGACGTTGTGAATCGCAACCAGCAGGTTGGCGACGAACTTGACCTTCGATCCATTCCCGAAGGTGCCTACGTAGTAGTGCGCTCGCGTAAAGGCGTCCAGCACTTTCGAAACGCGGCTGTACGCTGCGCGCGAACCGCTGGCGTAGACAACGATGTCTTTGTTGCGAGCCTGCGCGCCGGTACCGCTGATCGGGCAATCGAGCAGCTCGACGCCCTTCTTCTTCAGCGTTGCGCGCGCACGCTGCTTCACGTCGATTGGTAGCGTGCTGGTCTCCACGACGATCGAGGGAGCTGGGCTCGCCTTCACCAGCGCATCAACTGTTTGCGCGAGCGATTCCGACGAAGGAAGCGATGTGATCAGGATTGCGGACTGACGGGCTACTTCGCCGGAGCTTGTTGCGGCGACTCCTCCAGCGGCTTTCAGTTCGCGAAGACGAGCCGATCGCACGTCGTAGCCGACGACGTGATAGCCCCCGCGAGCGATATGCCTGCCGATCGAGGACCCCATGATGCCCAATCCGATCACACCAATTGTTGATTTCATGATCTGTGATTGATGATTCGTTGTTGATTGATGATTTGCGATTTTTGACTTGTGGCTGACTAGCAACAAATCCACATTCGACAATCAACAATCACAAACGATTCAACAATCAAAGATCCAGAAATCAAACAGTCGCCTATCGATTGGGCACGGGCCCACAGTTGCGAGCGCAGGCCGGTTGCGCGACGTACGTGTCTTTGATCGTTTTACGGTATTCCGGGTACAACGTCTCCCGATGTCCGAGCACGACATCACGAGGGAGCCCGAACTTCTTCGTCAGCTCATCGACGAACGGATTCTTCTCAGGCACGAAGTGCGGCACGCTTTCGCCCGGCGGACGCCCCTCGAATGTGGACACGCACGGCGGGCCGATCGGCGAGATCGGCGCGGCCGAGAGCTGGAAGCTCTTCGTGATGATGTGCGGCTCGGCCAGGTAGATCGGATCCTCGATGACGACGAGCACGGTCATGATGTCTCCGTGCCGGTAGAAGCGCGACGTCATCACCGCCTGATCGCTGCTCGGCACACCGTTCTTCCGCAGGAAGCCGGCCTACATGTGCGTGGTTCGGGCGACCAGCGTGTTGCCCTCCCACTTGCCGAGCGTGAAACCGCCACGTGTGTGCTCGGCGTACTGTGACGGCTCTGGCCTGCCATCCATCCAGATCGTCATCGGCGCGCGATCTTCCCATGCACCGATCGTGTAGGAGATCGCCTGCCCCTTGATCGGGTCGTCTTCACTCCAGATCCGCAGGCCGAACGGACCCTGCACGAAGTAGAACGAGGGCCATCCCTCGCACTGACGCTCGATCATGGCGAGCTGCGATTCGTTGTACGCGAGCGCGCGCGTGCGCCCCTCGTCGTTCAGCGGCAAGCCGATGTAGTCCACCGGGTATGAGTCGCGGGAGATGTCTTCGGTGTTTCGCGCCGCCCACGAGCCGACGAAATCGAATTGCGCGAAAGCGCTCGACGCGCACCCCAGCACGGCGAGCACGACGAGTACCGCGCGGCGGAGCGTCACCATCTGGCTGAACATGGCGTGGGATCCCATTTGGAACCGTCCGCTTCCTTCCTGAAGTGCGAGCTGAGGATCAGCGGCTGCAGCAGGTAGCGAGGATCGTTGACGATGCTGGTTACGACAACGATCGGATTGCCAGGCGCCGGTGAGAGGTCGAAATACTCGGTGAGAGTGGCGTCGGCGCTGTAGGGGACGCCGTTCTTGCGCAGGTATCCCGGGCGCATGTTCTTCGTGGTGACCGTCAACGAACCCCCGGCCGGAGGACCGCCACGTCCACCACCGCGCTCCCATTGCGCTGTCGAGTCGCCCTGCCACGACGGTGCACCGGCGGGCACAGGCGAGAAGCGTAAGAGTCTCGTTTGCGTGCCGGCATCGACGTCAACACGAAGCGTGTTGTCGTCCTCCCAGGTGATGTGGAGCCGAGCCGGAAGCCGCATCACCGCCGCCGCGCCATACGACTTGCACTGCTCGCCTGCCTTCTCGTCTGCGGCCGGGTCCCAGTTGTTGACGATCTGCAGGGCTTCCTTCGTGATCTGCATGCCGCCGTATTCGCCCTTCGCCGGCGTGACCATCCGGTAGCGCCAGTCCTCGTTGACCACGGCGACCCAGTAGCCCGTCAGATCAATCGGCGCTGACGCACGCGCGGACGGAGGTGCTCCGCCGCCGCGACCCTGGGCGGATGCCGGTGTCTGGGCAAGGCCCGCGAGGATGAGCGCAACGATGGACGTGCGCGCGGCGCTCATCGCTTCCCTTTCGGAAGGCTCCTGTAGATGGCCTCGACGAAGTTCCTGGTCGTCCATGAACCAGAGTCCGATCCGTACCGCCGCGTGTACCCCCGCGCGGGCGATGCTGCCTGGATCTGGTCGAGCGTCATGCCCGCATCCCTGAGATCGCGAACCCGGTCGCGAACAATGCTGACCATGTCCCGGTACTCGACGACGTCGAATTGATCGCACAGGTGTCCGTGGCCGGGGATCACGATCGTGCCGGCTTCGCGGGAGACGATAGGCACCGACGGAATCGCCAGATCGACGACACGACTGAGCGCGGTGATCGTTCCCTCGATCGTTCCCCCTCTGGCGACGTCAATCACCGGGAACCGCGTCATGTCGAGAATGTCGCCGGCAACGACCACATCAGAGCGGCGGAAGAACACGACCACGTCGCCGTCGGTGTGCGCCGCGGGCTGATGCAGCACCTCGATCCCTTCGCCGTTGAGGAACATGTACTTGCGTAGCTGGTCGAAGGTCTCAGTGGGCAGGGCCCCGGCCGGAAACGGCGACGTCTGCCCCGTCGGCGCGCTCATCCTGGTCAGCACTCCCTCGGCCGACAGAATCGAGGCCACGCCGCCAAGAAAGTTACCGGGCAGCGCGATCGATCCGGCCGCCGTGAACAGCGTCTGCCCAGCCTTCGAGATCGTCTCGTTGCCGCCGACGTGATCGGGATCGGCGCTGGTGTCGATGATGTAGCGGATCGGACGCGGCGTGGTTTTCTGGATCGCCGCCAGTATGTCGGCAGCCTTGGCCGACGAGCCGGCATCGACCACGACCACACCGTCGTCACCGACCTGCACCCCGACGTTACTGCCGCCGCCGGCGATCATGAAGAAGTTCGGGCGAAGCTGAAGCACCTCGAGGCCGCCGGTCGCGGCGATGCTCGTCTGTCCGCCTTGCGGCAAGGCGCGCGCCGCTGTGATCTCGACTGCCGGACTGGCGAACAGCCAGGCCGCCGCTGCTATGAATCCAGCGCTCGCGGCACGTCTCAGGACGGGGAACACGGGCGATAGGATATCCCACCCGGGCGAGGCCACGTTCGCTACACTAGGCACGTGTTCAGGCGGCAATTCATCACGAGCTCGGCACTCTCCTGGGCGGCCGCGATCGTCGGCGGCTCTCACTCGCTGACGCTTGCCGCCAGTCAGGCATCATCGCCGGCGACGAAGCGTCCGATCCGCATCATCATGGGCGGCTACGGCCCCGCGACCACGGGATTCAGCCTGGCGCTGAAGAAGATCGGCGATCGACTCGAAGCGAAGTTCGGCGATCAGGTCGACGTCAGGTACGTCTACAACATCCTCGATCTCGGCTATCGCGCCGAGGACATCCTCTGGCTGGTCGAGAGCGGAGTCATCACGCTCGGCTATCAGTCGAGCAGCTACCTCACCGACCGCATCCCCGCGCTCGGCGTCGTGGACCTTCCGTTCCTGTTTCCCGATCAAGCGAAGGCGAGAGCGGCGATGGACGGCGCGCTCGGTCACGCGCTGACGACCCGTATCGAAGCCGAGACGGCCTTCCGGATCGTCGGCTACTTCGAGAATGGCTTCCGGCACGTGTCGAACCGCGTGCGACCGATCCACACACCTGCGGACATGAAGGGGATGAGCATCCGGGTGCTGCCGAGCAAGATCCAGGAGCGCACGTTTCAGCTGCTCGGCGCCGAGCCGCGCATCATGGATCTCACCGAGGCGCTCGTGGCCATCAAGGCCGGCACGCTCGACGCGCAGGAGAATCCGTTTTCGAACACGGTGACGTACGGCGTCCATCAGTTCCACCGCTTCCACACCGCAACGAATCACTTCTACGTATCGAGGCCGATCTTCGTCCACCGGCCGGCATTCGACGGATGGCCGCAGGAGCTGCAGCACGAACTGCGAGACGCAGTCCGCGAGGCGATCGCGTTCCAGCGCGACCTGCACGTGAAGGAAGAAGAGGACGCTGTCGCGGCGATCAGGAAGGTGGGCGGGGAGATCGTCGAGCTGACCGCCGAGCAACACAGAATGTTCGTGTCGGCCGTCAACCCGATCTACCAGGAAACCCGGAACACCTTCGGGCCGGAGTTACTCAAACTAGCGAATCTTTGATTTTGTTGATTGCTGATCTTTGATTGGTTGTTGATTAAGGACTGTTGATTGATGATTCATCGTTGGAATCAGCTCCCAATCGAAAATCGACAATCCACAATCACCAACTAGTCAACAATCAAAGATCACCCAATCAACAATGATCGGTCCGGCTAAAGCCGGACACTACGTCACTAGGCCGGCAACGATTTCCCCCGCGTCTCCTCGCTCATCGGCACCAGGATCAGTCCGAACACGAACGCGATTGCCGTAATCGCGACCGGAATCCCCAGGCTTCCGTACGACTGAATACCGGAGCCCACGAGGAACACCATCGCCACGCCGACGAATCGACCGACCGAGCTGATGAAGGCAACGGCGCTCGCCCGGCAGTCGGTCGTGTACAACTCGGGCAGCCACAGCGTATACAGCGCGAAGTTCGCGCCACCCAATCCGAGCAGGAAGATGCAGGGATAGAACAACGCCAGCGCGCCTTCACCCTGGTAGAACACGTACCCGAAGGCGAGGACGATGCTCACGGCCATGAAGACAAAGTAGATAGCCATCGCTTTCCTGCGACCAAGGCTCTCAGCGAGGAACGGCGCGGCAATGCATCCGATGATCGTGCCGATGGCGAGCACCATCCCGCCATACGACGCCTGGCGCGCGGCCTCGGCAGCCGTCGCACCAGCTCTGACCGCGAGTTGTGAGGTTGCGGTGGGCACGTAGATCGATCCTGCCCACAGCCCGATGATCGACGTCAGGAACAGCCCCGACATCACCATCGTCCTGCGCAGGTACATCGGTGAGAACAGCTTGGCAAACGAGTCCTTCATCTTCGGGCGGGCGTGAGCCTTCCCGTCGCCGTACTTCTCCTTCCACTTCGTCGACTCCTTCACGCCGAACTGGATGAAGCCGATCAGCAGCGCCGGGAGACCGCCGAACACGAACATCCATCGCCATCCAAAGTTGGCGCCGATGAAATAGTTCGCGACGGAGGCAAAGAAGAACCCGAAGTAGTAGCCGGTGTGCATCAGGCCGGCGCCGATCTTCCGCTGCCCCTCGGACAGTTCCTCGGCGAGATACGCGGTGCCGACCGGCTGCTCGCCACCGATGCCGAGCCCCACGAGGATGCGCAGGATCGCGAGTTGCCAGATGTTGTTGACCAACCCGCACATGAACGTGAAGACCGAGTAGCACAGGATCGTCAGCATCAGCGCGCGTACACGGCCGATGCGATCGCTGATGGGTCCCCAGACCATCGAGAGCCCCCAGCCGAGGAGGAACATCGCCTGCAGGATGCTGCCGTAGTACCCGACCGTGCCCTGCGACACGGCGATACCAGATTGCGGCAGCAGTTCGGTCAATGCCGGCGCGAGGACGAGCGCATAGATGGATGCGTCCATGCCGTCGAGCGCCCATCCGCCCCACGCGGCCATGAATCCCCGCTTCTGATTCCGCGTGAGCGTCGTCGATGCCGGCGCTACAGTTGCGATGCTCGGTGAAGACATGAGTGACAACCTATTTCCAGCCTGGATTAACCTGCCTGCCGAGCAGGAATGCGGGATTCGCGCCCTTGCGCGGCGTGAACTTCTGCGCGCCGCCGCTGTCGACGGCCGCCGTGTAGACGTTACCTTCCTGATCGACGCTCATCCCGTGCACACCCCAGAACGCACCGGGGAAATCACCCCACACGCCCCATGAGTAGAGGAACTTTCCGTCGAGACTGTACTTCAGGAGCTTCGACGTGCCGCGATCGGCCGCCCACAGGAAGCGATCGCTCGTGATGATAAACATGTGGATGTCCGAAATACCGCGCGGACCGAAGCTCCACTCGTCGAGAAACTTCCCGTTCTCATCGAACACCTGCACACGGCCGTTGCCGCGATCGTTGACGAACACGCGACGCGTCATCGGATCGACGCCGATCCCGTGCACGTTGTTGAAGTAGCTCGGACGCTTCTCGGGCGGCGTTCCGCGCTGCCCCCACGTCATGAGGTACTTGCCGGTCTTGTCGAATTTCACCACCCGCGTGTTCTGGTAGCCGTCCGCCACGAAGAACGTACCGTCGGGCAGCCACGCCATGAACGTCGGTCGATAGAAATGCTTGTCGTCGGTGCCCGGCACGTTTGGCTCGCCGATCGTCTGCAGCAGCTTCTTGCCGTCGTGCGAGAACTTGAAGATCGCGTGGCGATAGTCGTCCACGATCCAAATGTTCTTCTCCGCGTCGTACGGGCTGATGTAGACCGCGTGCGGACGGCGGAACATTTTGTCCCACTGCGTCCAGTCCTCGATCAGATTGCCCTGCGCGTCCCACACCGTAACGATGTGTTCCCAGCGATAGTCCGTACCAGGTTTGCCGGCATCGAGGTCGTCACCCGGTGTCTTGCCGTCAGGTCCGAACAGCGCTCCCGGAGGGCTGGCCGTCGTCGCATCGCGCAACGGCAGGCGGAACATCGGGAACTCGATGCTCGGTCCGATCTGCGGGAGTCGAATGGGCTGACCCTGCGGTCGCTTGACGACGGGCAGCTCGCCGCGCTGCAGCACGAACACACGGTTCGGAGTCTCAGCGAAGACGTACTGGCCGGCGCCCCACGTCCAGGTCTCATGCCCTGGCAGCGTCGAGAGCGGCTTCGGCCATTGCGCAACATCGTAGCCGCCGAAGACGTCCTGGCCGCCTTTCTCACCCGACACTGCCGCCGTGTTCGTCCCCGACTGCCCCTCGACCGGCGCGTTCACGAGATCCAGGAACACAAATGCCGCGACGACAAAGGCGATGGCGACAGCGACCGGATGCTTGCGCATGTAGTTCCTCCGGATGGTGGATAGTGGATGGTGGATGGTGGATAGTGGATGGTGGATAGTAGATGCCTGTGGAGGGATTCTCAAACAGGATCAAACACGATCCACCAACCACCCTCCACCATCCAGATTCAGTTCACATTCTTCTGCAGCCAGCCCGTGATGTACTTGATGATCTCGTCGCTGTTCTTCTCCAGCATCATCACGTGGCTGTTGCCTTTGATCCCGACGTCCTCGAAGCGCACGAAGTCGGTCTTGACACTGGCCTGGTTGAGGAACTTCGGGATGCACGGGTCGTACACACGGTGGTACGTTCCGCTCGCGCTCGCCGCGAACACCTTGATGTCCTTCCATCGCGCCAGCTTGCGTGCGGGCTCCACCTGCATCCAGCACGGTGCCTCGTCGGGACGCTCTGACTTCTGCTCGAGCACCACGTTCAGATCCGATGGCGCGCTGGCGGGCGGATCATACTCGTAACGAGTGTTCGTCAACCCCCACGACGCCGGATTGCGTGGGCCCGCCGTGACCTTTGCGGTGTCGACGTTGCCGAACTGCGGGCCGCCGGGTTCGAGGCTGACCATCCCTTTCACAAACTGCGGACGCGCCTCCGTCGCCTCGAACGCGATGCCACCACCCTGCGAGTGTGCGAAGAGGATCACCGGGCTGCCGATTCTGTCGAGCAAGGCGATCGTCGCGTCACGTGCGAGCGCCGGGCTCGCACCCGCGAACTGCACCTGCGACCGCATGAAGTTGTCGAAGATCGGGTCGCCGATCTTCCCCGCGCCCGGCCACTGCGTATGATTCATCTTCAGCGGGAAGTCGCCGCGCTCGCGCGTGTTGGTCCAGATGCGCTCGAGCTCGAGCGCCGTTCGGATGTTGAGGGCGCCGTCGATCGGTGTTTTGCCGTCAGGGCCCGGCAGCGGCACGTACGCTGATCGTCCGCGCGCGGGGTAGTCGACCATGTAAACGACATACCCCTGTTCGACCATGCGGTACGCCCAGCCAGCGCGATCGTCTGGTGTCTGCTGCCACTGCACGCCGGTCTGCCCGTTGGCGTGAAAGAAGATGACCGGGTACGGCGAGCGCACCTGACGCGGCACCCACACTTCCGAGTACATCGCGCCGCGCATCACCTGCTGATTCTGCGCACCCCAGTAGCTGCCGCCGGCAAAGACAAATCCCTTGCGCGCGATGTTCTCCGTCGAGAACGTCGGGATGGACTTGCCGGGCATCGCCTTCGACACCTGCTCTCCCGACGCCGCGCGCGCATTCTTCGAGAGCCACCCGCCGATGTACTTCGCGATGTCGGCGCTGTTCTTCTCGAGCATCATCATGTGGCCGTTGCCCGACATGCCGGCCTTTGCGATCTCGACGTGCTCGGTCTTCACGCCCGCCTGCGTCAGCCACTGCACGGTGCAGTGGTCGTAGACGTCGTGATAACTGGCGTCCGCAGTCAGCACGAGCACCGGAATGTTCTGGAGGTTCTTCAGCTTCCGTGCAGGCGCTTTCTGTTCATAACAGCCAACGCGTCCCGGCGATGACTTGTTGTCGAATTCGATCTGAAAATCAGACGGCGCGGCGACCGCAGGCTCGTAAGCAAGCGGAGTGTTCGTGATCCCCCAGACTCGCCCGCCGTTGCCCGCGGGCGGCTCGAGGTAGGACAGCTTTACGTTGTCGGTGTCCTTCAGCGGCGGCCCGCCCGGTTCGACGGCGACGATCGCCTTGACCTGATTGGGACGCGCGTTCGCGATCGCCCATCCGAACGGCCCGCTCTGCGAGTGCGTGACGAGAATGACCGGTGTGCCGATGGCGTCGAGCAGCGCAACGTTGGCGTCGCGAGTCAGCTCTTCCTGGCGGGTGCCGGAAAGGAACTGCACCTGCGTCCGCGTGAAGTCATCGAAGACCTTGTCGCCGATCCGTCCGCTGCCGGGCCACTGCGTGTGCTTCTTCGCACCGGGATGACCACCCCGCGTGGCACCAGCCGTGAATCGCTCCTCGAGCGTCTGCGCCGTGAAGATCGTCAGGTTTTGATTCCCTGCCGTGCCGTCCACGCCGGGGACGTACTGCGACCGTCCGCGAGCCGGCCCATCCTGCAGATAGACCACGTAGCCCATCTCGAGGAAGTTGTAAGCCCAGCCCGGCCGTCCGTCTGGCGTCTGCAACCAGTCGACGCCGGTCTGCGCCGCACCATGGATCAGCACAACGGGGTACGGCGATCGAATCTGCTTCGGCACCATCACTTCCACGTACATGGCGCCGCCCATCGTCGCCTCTTTGTTCGCACCGAGTTCGCCGACGTACTTACCGCCAACGAAGAAGATCCCCTGACGCGCGACGTTGTCGAGCGCAACGGTCGGGATCGTCGATGGCACCGCACGCGCCGCATGGCTCTGCGCATCGGCGTATGACGCGCCAGCGAGGACGATCAAGGCGACGAAAATTGTGACGCGTCTCATGCGTGTGCCTCACGAACAAGGAACCAGGAACCCGGAACAGGAACCACCAACCACCAACCACTAACCAGACAAGAGAGGCCCCGTTTCTAGAGCCCCGGCGTGCGAATGTCAAGGACCATCCAAGGAGCTCCGCCCGTGAATCCGCGGAGCCCCTTGTCTG
>Ga0207669_10000803_pt1 | contig 13453 bp, 9 predicted proteins | sample KBSM33metaG_FD_184329 | JGI IMG/M metagenome (GOLD analysis project Ga0207669, IMG submission 184329) | Miscanthus rhizosphere microbial communities from Kellogg Biological Station, Michigan, USA - KBS M3-3 metaG (SPAdes) (version 2) | ecosystem: Host-associated > Plants > Roots > Rhizosphere >...
AAAGAACTGAGACCAGCGGGCTCCAGGCTCCGGGCTGCAGGCGCCGGCCGGATCACGACGCGCGAAATCGAAAGGGCGTGCGGATTTCTCCGACGCCCCTTTTCCCTTACCCCTACGGTACCGTCCAGCGGCCCTGACAGCGCGAGGGTCCGGCCCTCGAGCCCTACAACCGTTAGTACCTTCCCTCAGGCCCTTCGAACGTTAGTACCTATAGTGTTCCGGCTTGTACGGACCCTCGACCGGCACACCGATATAGTCCGCCTGATCCCTCGAGAGCTCCGTGAGCTGCACGCCGAGGTGCGAGAGGTGCAGCCGCGCCACCTGCTCGTCGAGCCGCTTCGGCAGCATGTACACCTTCTTCTCGTAGCGCCCGTTGTTCTGGTGCAGCTCGAGCTGCGCGATCACCTGGTTCGTGAACGACGCTGACATCACGAAGCTCGGGTGGCCAGTGGCGCATCCGAGGTTGAGCAGCCGTCCCTCCGCCAGGATCATCACGCTGTGGCCATCGGGGAACTGCCACTCGTCGTACTGCGGCTTGATGTTGATGCGCTTGATTCCCGCGTACTTCTTCAGACCGGCCATGTCGATCTCGTTGTCGAAATGGCCGATGTTGCCGACGATGGCCTTGTCTTTCATGGCGGCCATGTGCTTGATCGTGATGATGTCCTTGTTGCCGGTGGCCGTGATGAAGATGTCGGCCTTCGACACCACGTTGTCGAGCGTATTGACCTCGAACCCTTCCATCGCCGCCTGCAGCGCGCAGATCGGATCGATCTCGGTCACGATCACGCGGCAGCCCTGACCGCGCAGCGCCTGCGCGCAGCCCTTGCCCACTTCGCCGAAGCCCATCACGACCGCCACCTTGCCGCCGAGCATGACGTCCGTGGCGCGCGCGAGACCGTCTGGCAGCGAGTGCCGGCACCCGTAGATGTTGTCGAACTTGCTCTTCGTCACCGAGTCGTTGACGTTGATAGCGGGGAAGAGCAGCGTCCCGGCTTCCATCATCTGGTAGAGCCGGTGGACGCCAGTCGTCGTCTCTTCCGAGACGCCCCGAATGCCGGTGGCAAGCTTCGACCAGAGACCCTTGTTCGCCTTCAGCTCCGTGCGCAGGGTCTCGAGGATGATCCCCCACTCCTCGGGCTCGGTCGCCGCATTGAACGCGGGAATCACGCCCGACTGTTCGTACTCATACGCCTTGTGCACGAACAGCGTCGCGTCGCCGCCATCGTCCACGATGAGGGTGGGGCCGCTGCCGTCGGGCCACACGAGGGCTTCCTTCGTGCACCACCAGTACTCGTCGAGCGTCTCGCCCTTCCAGGCGAAGACAGGAGTGCCCTGAGGGTTGGCCACCGTTCCGCCGGTTTCCGGACGGCCGACGACGACCGCGGCTGCCGCGTGATCCTGCGTCGAGAAGATGTTGCACGACACCCAGCGCACATCCGCGCCCAGTGCGGTCAGCGTTTCGATCAGCACCGCGGTCTGAACCGTCATGTGCAGGCTGCCCATGATGCGCGAGCCTGCGAGCGGACGGCTGGCCGCGTACTGCTTGCGAAGCGCCATCAAGCCGGGCATTTCCTGCTCGGCAAGTCTGATCTCTTTACGGCCGAACTCGGCGTCGGCCAGGTCGCGCACCTTGTAGGGCACACGGCCCGACGCGGTGGCGGCTGCGAATGGATGCTTCTCGGTGGCTACGGACATGCTCGATTCTCCAAGGCTACAGGCTACGCAGGCTACGGGCTGCAGGCGACAGGCTGCAGGCCAGGACAACAACACTCGCAAACGCTCGAACTCGAACTACGAACTACCAACTACGAACTACGGACTACAGAGTACGACTACAAAGCCGGCCGTCTGGCGACCGCAACGAACAACGCGGGGCCTTTCGCGCGCGGATCCGGCGGCAGAGCGTGAACGCGTACAGCCTGGAATCCGGCGGCATCGAACAGGTCGCGGATCTGGGCTTCCGAGAATCCCAACCACAGGTGCCCCATCTGATGACGGTACGCTTCCCGATCGTGGGGAAGCATGTCGGTAACAACCAACCGGCCGCCTGGCTTCAACACTCGCGCGGCCTCGCGCAACGCCAGCCCGGGCTGAGGCAGATAGGGTAGTACCAGTGTCAACGTTGCCGCATCGAGCGACGCATCGTCGATCGGCAGAGCCTCGAGCTCACCCCGGCGAAAATCGACGGACGAGACGCCCTGCAGCCTCCGGCGCGCCGCCGCCAGCATGGCCGCTGAGTTGTCGACGGCGATGACCTGCCGTACGAACGGCGCGAGCGCCGCTGATACCGCACCGGTGCCCGTGCCGAGGTCGCCGACGACCCAGCTGTCGTCCAGCAGCGCCAGTAACGCGTGCAGGTGCACGTGGGCGCCGAAGAGCTCTTCCCGGAGGCGATCCCAGTGGCCGGCGGAAGACGAGAAGAACTCCTGCGACTTGGTGCGGCGTTCCGCGAGCACACCCTGAAGCCGCCGATGATCCTGGATCGCGGCCTGGGTACCGCTCACCTGCTCGCGCACGAGCAGCCACAAACGCCGGGCGGCTGCCGACTGTTGTTCACGCGCCAGGCTGTAGAGCCGACTGGTCCCGTCGGCCCGGGAAAGCACCCATCCCGCATCGGCCAGGACTTTCAGATGGCGGCTCACCGTGGACTGCGGCAGCTGCAGCACGGCGCACAGCTCCGACACGGTCAACTCGTTCGCTTCGACCAGCAGCAGCAGCCGGTCCCGCGTCGAATCGGCCAGCGCAGAGAGGTCGTCGAGGATGTCGGCCGTCCGTGTGGGTGACACTACAGTCAATCCGTCAATCCGGATGAAAGGATAGCACGGTGCGCCGGCCGAAGGCAACCGCTTATTCCCTTACCCCTTATCCCTTATCCCTTTCCCCTTCGATCCGCCTTTCCCTTCCCCTACAGCGAAGTCAGCCGGGCTAGACTGTCGCCCGGCACGAGACGCAAGGAGCCGGAGATGCAAGCACTGATGATGGATGCGCCGCTGACGCTGGATGTGCTCGCTCGACGATTCGAAGAGGTATTCCCGACGCGGCCGATCATCAGCCGCCGGAACGATCGCGTCGTCGAGCGGTCGACGTGGGGGGAGGTTGGAGCGCGTGCGCGCCGTCTCTCGGCGGCCCTGGCCGCCTTGGGTGTGCAGCCAGGCGATCGCGTGGCCACGCTCGCCTGGAACAATCGCCGTCACCTCGAAGCGTATTTCGGCATCCCCGGTTGTGGTGGCGTTCTGCACACACTCAACCTGCGGCTTCATCCGCGTGAGCTGGAATACATCATCGGCCATGCCGGCGACGCCGTGATCCTGGTCGACGAGTGTCTGCTGCCGCTCCTGGATCGTGTGTCACCCAGCATCCGCGACACACGGTTCGTCGTCATGCGCGAGACCGAGGCACCGCTGCCTCCAGGAGCCCTCGATTACGAGGAGCTGATTGCCAGCGCGGACGGCGCTCAGTGGACGCCGCCGGTTCTGGACGAGCGGCATCCTGCCGCGATGTGCTACACGACGGGGACGACGGGCGCGCCGAAAGGCGTCGTGTACTCGCACCGGTCGACGGTGCTTCACGCGATGGGCATGGCCCTGCCTGACTGCGCCGGGTTTTCGGAACGCGATGTGTGCCTGCCGGTCGTCCCGATGTTCCATGTCAATGCGTGGGGCTTCCCGTTTGCCGCGGCACTGGTCGGCTCGGGATTCGTCCTTCCGGGACCGCATCTGGATCCGGTCAGCCTGCTCGACCTCTTTCAATCCGAAGGCGTGACCATGGCGGCCGGCGTGCCGACGATCCTGATGGGCATTCTTGGTGCGTTGGATGCCGAGCCCACGCGCTGGGATCTGAAGCGTCTCGATCGGCTGATTGTCGGGGGCGCGGCGGTGCCACCGGCCGTCGTGGACGGATTCCAGCAGCGGCACGGCATCACGGTGCTGCACGCCTGGGGCATGACCGAGACGAGTCCGCTCGGAACGATCGCTCGCCTGCCGCCGGACCTTCTCAATCTGCCCCCTGAACAGCAACTGGCGCTTCGAACGGCACAGGGACGTCCGGCCCCGCTGGTGGAGCTGCGGATTCGCGGTGAGCACGGCGTGCTCGAACCGGACGGGCGCTCCATGGGTGAGCTCGAGATCCGGGGACCGTGGATCGCGTCGTCGTACTACAACAGCGTCGACGGCCGGGACGCGTTCACCGAGGATGGTTGGCTGCGGACGGGGGATATCGCGACGATCGATGCGCGCAGGTACGTCCGCATCCAGGACCGCGCGAAGGATCTGGTCAAGTCGGGAGGAGAGTGGATTAGCTCTATCGCGTTGGAGAATGCGTTGATGGGCCACGCCGCGATTGCGGAGGCGGCTGTCATCGCGATCCCGCACGAGAAGTGGGGCGAGCGGCCCGCAGCCATCGTGACGCTGCGGTCCGGGGCGACGACGTCGGCCGCAGACCTCCGCACGTACTTGACGCCACTCGTCGCCCGCTGGTGGCTGCCCGAGCACTTCGTCGCGGTGTCCTCGATTCCGCGAACGTCAACCGGCAAGTTCAAGAAGCTCGAGCTCAGAGCCCAGTGGGCGGACGGCTCGCTCGCCGGCACGCCGCTCTGATCCAGGCGCGTTGCGACCCCGTCACAATGACGAATCGCGATTGACGATCGGCGAATCCGTGTGGTCATTGCACGTTTTCTCCTGTCGTCCTGAAGAAGAGGACTCAGGTATGCTCGGAAGGTGACGGACTCGCCGCCCCCTCAATCCGCATCCGCGTCCGGATCGCTGCCCCTACGATCGTGGGTTCGCCTGGTCGCGCCGCGCGACAGCGCGCACGCCCGTCTGCCAGACGGCCGCGTGTACGAAGCGCCGCCGGGAACGCCGCTCGGCGACATCCTCGCCGTCGCTCGCCGCGATGGGACGTCGCCGATGGCGACGGCACCTGCAGTTGCTGCGATTGTGGACGGCCGGCTGCGCGAACTGCACACGCCCCTGGTGCGCGATGCCGATGTCACGCCGGTCACGCTTGCCGATTCCGATGGTGCACGCATCTACCGGCGGTCGCTGGCGTTCCTGCTGGTGACTGCGGCAAGCGAGGTCTTTCCCGAAGCGGACGTGATCGTCGAGCATTCGGCGCCAACCGTTGGCGGGTATTTCTGCGCCGTCAGCGAACGCGATCAGTTCTCGGCGGAAGAGCTCCGCGCGCTCGAAGCTCGCATGCGTGAGATCGTCGAGCGCGACGAGCCCATCGTGAAGGCCGCCGTCCCTGTGACACAGGCGGTCCAGCTATTTCAGGATCGCGGTGAGAGCGACAAAGCGCGGCTGATGGCCCATCGGCGCAAAGATACGCTGGTGCTGTACGAGCTGCGCGGCCGCCGCGACTATTTCCAGGGTTACATGGTGCCCTCGACAGGGCTCCTGCGCGAGTTCGCGCTGGAGTGGTTCCCGCAAGGATTCCTGCTGCGGTTTCCGCATCAGGCGAAGCCGCTCGAGCTCGTGCCGGTCGAACCGTATCCTCGTTTGCTCGAAGTCTTCGACGAAGCCGGTGAATGGCTGCGCACGCTCGGCATCGCCAGTACCGGCGCCTTGAACGATGCCATCGTCGAGGGGCGCCTGCCGCAGGTGGCGCTGGTGGCCGAGGCCCTGCACGAGGCGCGAATCGCCAGAATCGCGCAGGACATCGTCGCCGCCGGCGACCGGATCCGCGTCGTCCTGATCGCCGGTCCGTCCTCCTCCGGCAAGACGACGTTCTCGAAGCGGCTGTCGGTGCAGCTCCTGGCCAGCGGCCGCCGGCCCTTTCCGCTGGCGCTCGATGACTATTTCCTGGACCGGGACGCCACGCCGCGCGACGCGCGCGGCGAGCTCGACTTCGAGGTCCTGCACGCGCTCGACGTTCCGCTTTTCAATGCGGATCTGCTCTCGCTGATGTCGGGACGTCCGACGGCGCTGCCGAAGTACAACTTCGTGCTCGGCCGCCGGGAGCCGGGTTCCACGATGACGCTTGCAGCCGATCACGTCATCGTGATCGAAGGCATTCACGGATTGAATCCGGCGCTCGTCCCGCACCTTCCGACCGAGTCCGTCTACCGTGTTTACGTGTCGTTGCTCACGCAGTTGAACCTCGACCGTCACAACCGCGTCTCGACAGCGGACTGCCGCTTGATCCGGCGGCTCGTTCGTGATGCCGCGAGCCGCGGCTATTCTGCGGCCGACACGCTGCGGCGGTGGCCCTCCGTGCAGCACGGTGAGAAGCTTCACATCTTCCCGTATCAGGAGCACGGCGACGCGATCTTTAATTCGTCGCTGGTGTACGAGCTCTCCGTCCTTCGCGCGTTTGCCGAGCCGCTGCTGCTGCAGGTCCGTCCGGAGATGCCTGAGTATCTGGAAGCCAACCGTCTGCTCTCGTTCATGCAGTGGTTCCGTCCGGCCGCGGCCGACTCTGTGCCCGACAATTCCATCCTGCGCGAGTTCGTCGGCGGCTCGATCCTCGAGCACTTCAAGGTGTGGGGGTAGGACGGTCACACGTGTCGCGTTCGATTTCGTTTTCGTGTTCGTATGCGGACGAGCGGCTGACGCGGCCGGCGGAGGGATGGCATGACCGCTGACGAGCGCCGCGAGTTCCTGAAAATCGTGCTCGCGCACGAACGAACGGTTGCTGTCTGTGAAGCCTGCGCGGAGACGACGCGCGATCTCGCTGCCGAAGTGAAGCGTGGCGGTATGCCGCCGCGCCAACAGCTCGCCGACACCATCACGGAAGCTGAGAATGTGCTGCAGGACCTGCGAGGAGTCCGCGCAGAATTGAGTCGACTCAAAAAATTGATCGGCGACTAATCAGAGATTAGAGGTTGGAAGTTAGGGTGCGGGCACACGGGTCGTGACCGCCGATCCTACCCAAAGCCTGACGCCGACAGCCCAAAGCCCGTTTGTGATGTCCATCGAATCAGACAACGTCAAGAAGATCGGCCTGACGACCGCAACGCGCCACATCTTTCTCTGCGCCGAACAGACGACGCCGAAATGCTGCGACCGGGAGCGGTCCGTCGTCGCGTGGGACTTCCTCAAGAAACGTTTGTCGGAGCTCGGCCTGTCAGACGGCGGCGGGGTCCTGCGGACCAAGGCGAACTGTCTGCGGATTTGTGAGAACGGTCCGATCGCCGTCGTCTATCCCGAAGGCGCCTGGTATCGCAGCTGCGATCCGCCGGTCCTCGAGCGGATCATCCAGGAACATCTGATCGGCGGCGTCATCGTTCAGGACTACCTGATCGCCGAACACAGGCTCGACGTGGAAGAGTAGACGCCCTCAGGCCCTACTTCTTGTCGGCCGTGAGGAGTCCTCGCCCTCCGAGCCAATCGAACAGCCGCTCGGGCCACGTGCGGAGCACCGGATCGTTCGGCGCGAGGCCCACGCCGTGCGGACCCTGCTCATAGATGTGCAGCTCCGCCGGCACCCCTGCTTTCCGCAGCGCCCGATAGAACTGAATGCTGTTCTCGGCCAGGACGCCATCGTCGGCGCTCGTATGGAAGAGGAACGTGGGCGGTGTGTTCGAGGTGACCTGCTTCTCGGTTGAAAGCTTGCGAATGAGATCGGCAGGCGGATTCGCGCCGAGCAGATTCTCCTGCGAGCCTTTGTGCGTGAACCCTTCACCCATCGCGATGACGGGATAGACGAGAATCGCGAAGTCGGGCCGACTGCTCGTCTTGCCGAGCGGCGTCGCCGCCGACGCGTCGCCGGTATCGAAGAGCGTGGCGGCGGTGGACGCGAGATGGCCGCCGGCCGAGAAGCCCATGATGCCGATGCGATCGGGCTTCACGTTCAGCTCCGCGGCGTGAAAGCGCGTCCAGCGGATGGCCTGCAGCACATCCTGCTGCATCGCGGGATGGTGGTAGCGGGGTCCCAGGCGGTATTTGAGGATGACGCCCGTCAATCCTCGCGATGTGATGAGACGCGCGACCTGGTGCCCTTCGTGATCCATCGCGAGGCCGTGATAACCGCCGCCGGGGCAGATGACGATGGCGGTGCCGGTATTCTGAGGGCCGGCGGGCTTGTAGATCGTCAGCGTGGGGACGTCTTCGTCTTCCTTACCGACCGCTCCGGGCGCTCCTTCGGGCCACAAAACAACGGTCGTCGGATTCGTCACCGGTGCCATCCAATCCTGAGCCGAGCCGAGGTCGGGCACGACCAGCAGCGTCCCTACCATCAACAACGCGAGTTCGAGGCGCATCCAACCTCCAACAGGAAACGTGTCCAGTCTACCCAGTGTTTCTCATTCCCGCCGCGATGCCATTCACCGTGATCAGAAACGCGTGACGCAGCCGATCGTCGTCGCTCTTCTGCCTCAGGCGCCGTAGGAGTTCGACTTGGACCAGGTTGATTGGGTCGACGTACGGATTCCGCACGTCGATCGATCGCTTGAGGACGGGATTGTCGGCCAGTACTTGTTCGCGGCTGGTGACACGCAGCACCGCGGACGTCGTCCTGCTGAGCCGATCGCGAAGCGCGGTGCCCAATTGCTGGAGATCGGGTGAGGCCAGTACCTGATCGTAGTGCGCCGCGATGCGGCTATCGGCTTTCGCCAGCACCATCTCGATCAGATCCAGCGTGGATCTGAAAAACGGCCAGTCGCGGTACATCCGGCGCAGGTCTTCGATCTCGCCGCGATCGATTGCCTCGGACAATGCTTCACCGACGCCCAGCCACGACGGAAGCAGAAGCCGTGTCTGTGTCCACGCGAACACCCACGGGATCGCGCGCAGTGTCTCGACGCCGCCATCCGCGCGCCGCCGGGCCGGACGCGACCCAATCGTGAGATCTTCGAGTTCGACTTCCGGTGTGGCCGCGCGGAAATACGGCACGAATCTGGGATCCTGGTAGACGCAGTCGCGATACACGCGGCGGGACGCGTCGGCGAGCTCCTTCATCCGCGTTCGCCACTCCGGCGGTGCCGCGGCCGGAGGCGTCAACGACGCGTCGAGCGTCGCTGACGTATAGATCTCCAGCGTCCGGAGCGCGAGGCCGGGCAATCCGAACTTGGCCTGGATCATCTCGCCTTGCTCGGTGACTCGCAGGCGGCCCGTCACCGATCCTGGCGGCTGCGACTGGATGGCGAGATAGGTTGGACCGCCGCCGCGGCCGACGCTGCCGCCGCGTCCGTGGAAGAGCGTCAATTCGACGCCGCGCTCGCGGCAGGCCGCCACGAGTTCCTCCTGGGCGGTGTAGAGCTCCCAGTTGGCCGCAAGCCGGCCGCCATCCTTGGCGGAGTCCGAGTAGCCGATCATGACCTCCTGTCGTCCGTAACAGTGCTCGCGGTACCACGGCACGGCCAGCAGATCTCGGAGCACGCCGCCGGCATTGCGCAAATCCTCGATGGTCTCGAAGAGGGGTACGACGCGCAGCGGGCGAGTCGCGCCAGCTTCCTTCTGCAAAAGCTCCACGGCCAGCACGTCCGACGGGCGCGTCGCCATCGAAATGACGTATGCGCCCAGCGCGTGCGACGGCAGGGTCGTCATGGTCCGAAACGTCGCGAGCACCTCGTGGACTTCAGCAGACGCGTGCAGGCCGGGCGGGACGAGCGGACGACGGCTTGTGAGCTCGCGGATGAGGAATGCCTGTCGTTCGGCTTCGGACCAGGATTCATAGGCGCCAAGGCCGAGTTCGCGCGTGATGGTCGTCAGCGTATCGGTGTGGCGGGTGGCGTGCTGTCGGATGTCGAGCCTGACGAGCGTCGTCCCGAATGCGGCAACGCGGCGGAGCAGGTCGCGCAACCGTCCATCCGCCATCAGTCCATCACCCATCGCAGTGAGCGAGCGGTGGCACAGGCGAAGCGGTTCGACGAGGTCCGCCTCGGTGTCGATGATCGGGGCACCGTCGGTCGGTTTGCCATCGAGCTGCGCTTCGACCTGGCGCAGCGTCGCTCCCAGCCGATCGCGCACGTCGCGGAGCAGCGCGCGATAGGGCTCGTGCGCATCACCCACGCGATCCCGCACTTCTTCGCTCGCGTCGGTCATCGACAGCTCGAAGCGCAACGCATCGAACTCACGGAGGTACAGGCTGGCTGCCTGCCAGCGCATGAGCAGGCAGACGCGCTCGGTGACTTCCGCCGTCACTGCTGGATTGCCATCGCGATCGCCGCCGATCCACGAACCGAAGCGGATAGGTGCGGCTTCGAGCGGCAGGGCGCGGCCGGTGTGGTTGACGAGTGCGCTGTCGAGGACGCGCAGATAGCGGGGGAGGACGTCCCACAAGGTCTGTTCGAAGACCACCAGGCCCGAGCGCGCCTCGTCGACGGGTGACGGCCGCTCGCGCCGGATTTCACTGGTCTCCCACGCTGCGGCGACTTCGATGCGCAGATCGTCCAGCAGCTCACGCCGCTCGAGCGCGGTGAGATCGGGACGGTCGCGAAGGGCCAGCAATTCGGCCACACGCCGGTGCTTCTGCATCAGCGTGCGCCGCGTCACTTCGGTCGGGTGCGCGGTAAAGACGAGCTCGATCCGGAGGCTGGCCACGGCATCGTGCAGTGCCTCCGGAGCGACGCCGGCTCTGAGCAGACGGCCGAACGTCTCCTCGCACGATCCGACCTGGGGCAGCGCCTGCGGGTCTCGTTCGTACACACGCCGGCGCCGGATGCGATGATGCTGTTCGGCGATGTTCGCGAGCGTCAGGAAGTGTGAAAAGGCCCGCGCGACCGGCAGTGCTTCGTCGATCGACATCTGTTCGAGGATGCCGGTCAACGCGTCGAAGTCGTCCTGGTTGCCGGCGCGCGCGCTCTTCGACAGCGCACGCACGCGTTCGACGGTGTCGTACAGCTCGTGGCTCTCCTGCCTCCGCAGCGTCTCGCCGAGCACTTCTCCCAGCAGCCTGACATCATCTCTCAGCGCCTTGGGCAGTTCGTCAGCCATCGCGACAGTCTAGCAACGATAGTCGATTCCGAGCGCGACCGTTGGCGCGTGTCGCGTGTGATGTTGGGAAAGTGGTCTCACCAGATCCTGTAACATAGCGCCGTTCCGAGCCGCGGAACACGGGCGGTTCGGTGTCGCTCTCGGCCATAGGAGTCACGACCATGAACCTCCGGATTGCAACGGGTGCGGTGCTGCTGTTGCTCGTGTGTGCGCAGCCCGTGGCCGCCAGACAGTCCTCTTCGGGCCAGGCCGCTCCGCCGCAAGACACGACGAAGGCGAGCGATCAGCAGCCGGCGACACAGAACCCTCCCGATCAGCCGGCCAGCCAGGACCAGAACGCCGTTTACAGCGAGCAAGTCGTCGTCAGTGCCTCGAAGAACGAGGAGGCGCTGGTCAATGCTCCGGCGTCGGTCAGCATCATCACCAGCCAGACCATCGTCAACAACGCATCGTCCAGCTATGCCGATCTGTTCCGCGGGGTTCCGGGCGTCAATGTGACGCAGACATCCGCGCGTGACATCAACATCACGGCGCGCGGTGCGTCCTCTACGCTCTCGACGTCACAGCTCGCGCTCGTCGATGGCCGCAGCATCTACCTGGACTTTTTCGGGTTCATCGCGTGGGATTTTCTGCCGGTGAATCCGGCCGAGATCAAACAAATCGAAGTGATTCGCGGGCCGGCATCGGCTGTGTGGGGCGCCAACGCGCTGAACGGTGTCGTGAACGTCATCACGAAATCTCCGCGCGAGCTGCAGGGCGACAGCTTCACCGTCGGCTTCGGCGGTTTCAACCGCGACAGCGATACACAAAGCCACTCGCTGGGCTCGCTGTTCTACATCAACGGGTCACACGCCCAAGCCCTCAACGACCGGTGGGCGTACAAGGTCTCAGCCGGGTTCTTCACTCAGGATGCGCTGCTCAGGCCAAGCGGTCAGATCCCGAACGGGACGGGCACGACGTATCCGGACTTCGACAACTCGGGGAGCACGCAGCCGAAGTTCGATGTCCGCGTCGATCGCGACTACGAGAATGGCCGGAAGCTCGTCCTGCAGGGCGGCGTGGCGGGAACCAACGGCATTCTGCACAGCGGCATCGGTCCGTTCCAGATCGACAACGGCACCGTGCTCGGGTACGCGAAGGTGAACTACACGCAGAATGCGCTGAAGGTCAATTTCTTCACGAACATCCTGAACGGCAGCGCGACCAACCTGCTGGCGATCGATCCCACCGGCCACCAGCTGCAGTTCGATTTCAAGAGCAAGACGTTCGACATCGAAGTGGGCAACGCCCAGGCGCTGGGTAAATCGAACGTGCTCACGTACGGTGGGAATCTGCGCCAGAACGTGTTCGATCTGACGATTGCACCGCAGGGCGACAACCGCACCGAAGGCGGCGTCTACGCACAGGACGAGCTCTTTCTCGGCAAGTACTTTCGTGTGACGCTCGGCGGACGCCTCGACAAATTCGACAACATCTCGGATGTGCAGTTCTCGCCGCGGGCGAGCCTCATGTTCAAACCGACCAAAGACCAGACGGTCCGGGTGTCGTTCAACCGTGCGTTCCGCGCGCCATCGGTGATCAACAACTATCTCGACACGGTGATCCTGAATCAGCTGCCGCTGACACCGTTTGCGGTCTTCAACCCGGCGTTGAACGGACAGGTCTTCACGTTCCCGTTGAGGGCCGTCGGGGATCGCGTGGATGTCCCCGGCGTCACGCAGCCGGAACTGACGGAGACGTCGATCACCGCGTACGAGATCGGCTACACGGGAATCATCAAGCAGCGGGCCACCGTCACGGCAGCCTGGTTCGACAACGAGACGAAAGACGACGTGTTCTTCACGCAGGTCGGGTCGTACCGAGCGACGAATCCGCCGCCGGGGTGGCCGCTGCCACCGTTCGCACTCGAGCTGTTGTATTGCCCGCCGGATCCCGCGGCCGGACGCACGTGCCCATTCGGTCCCGGCAACGGCCTGCCGTCCGCATTCAGCTACCGGAACTTCGGCAAAGTAAGGCAAAAGGGCATCGAGCTCGGCGTCGACGGCGCGATCAGCAAGACGCTGAATGGATTCGTCAACTATTCCTATCAGCCAACACCGACCGCGATTGGATTCCCGGCGTCGGAGATGAACCTGCCGCCGAAGAACCGGTTCAACGTCGGGTTGAACTATGACCATCCCCGCTGGCTCGGCAATCTAGCCGTCAGCTATCAGGGCAGGGCGTTCTGGCAGGACGTGCTCGACGCGCGCTATTCCGGGTATACCGACGCGTTCACGCAAGTGAACCTGACCGCGGGCGTGAAGATCGGCGACAAGGATCGCTACGTGCTGTCGTTGAAGATCGTGAATCTATTCAACGAAGAAATCCAGCAGCACATCTTCGGCGATATCTTCAAACGGCAGGTGTCAGGGGAACTGCGGGTGCATTTCTAGGCCTGTAGCCTGTAGCCAATCGCCTGTAGCCTGTAGAATATCTCCGTGACCTCGCTCGATACGTCCGCCAAGATCTGGAAACAGCTGCCGGAGGCGACGCGGCTTCGCGCCGCCGAGGCGTTCTGGCAGGAAGAAGACGGGATCGAT
>Ga0207669_10000820_pt1 | contig 13355 bp, 13 predicted proteins | sample KBSM33metaG_FD_184329 | JGI IMG/M metagenome (GOLD analysis project Ga0207669, IMG submission 184329) | Miscanthus rhizosphere microbial communities from Kellogg Biological Station, Michigan, USA - KBS M3-3 metaG (SPAdes) (version 2) | ecosystem: Host-associated > Plants > Roots > Rhizosphere >...
CCTCGCGAGCGGCCCCAATCATCGCCCCGAGACTCGACGCTGCACCGTCGGATGGCCATCCGGGACTTCCGATCCACTGCCCGGCCGCGTCGGTGACGACACAGAACTGCGCCCCGAGCTGCTGGCGGTATCGATCGGCCATCGCGTCGACACTCGCCGCGTCGGTTCGGAGGCGCGTGTCTGTCATGTGCGCGCGGAAGACGGGAAGCTCCGTGACGAGCCGCGTCAGCGTCGTCGCCGAGCGGGCACGTTCGTCCAGCAGGCGCGAGAATGTGGTGTGGGCAGCGTCCAGTTCGTCGGCGGCACGCGCCATCGAGCGATCCACCGCGACGCGCATGGTCGCCATCAGCATCGCGCTCACTGACACCGCGACGAGCAGCGCAATGCCGGCCGCCACTCGCGCCTCCATGCGGCGATGCCACGGCACGGCGCCGGGCACGGACCGAACCGGCATCAGTGTGTGACCTGGTGGCGGAAGGTGTAGGTGATGGCGGCGTCGAGGGCGGTCGGCCGTTGATCCGGCAGTGGCGTGGTCTGATGGACCACTTCGATTTGTGCGGTGAACCGTTCGAACAGTCGAATCTTGGTCCCGGCGGTATAGCGGTTGGTATACAGCGCGAACGGCGCCGGCGCGTCGTATGCGAGGCGCTCAGCGCGGACGACCGCGGTGACCGCGCCCATGCGGGGACGATGGACGATCAGATCGACATAGCCGCCGCGCGTCCGCACATCGTCGAACGGCTGTCCCCAGAGCCATTCCCCTCGGACCTGCACGCCGCTCCGCATCCATCGCGCGTCCACGCCGGTGAAGGTGGCGCGGCCGAACGCAAACGTCGCTGGCATGTACGGCTTCGTGTCGATGTAGCTGACGCCGACGATGGCGGATCCGAAAGCCGTCTGACCGCGTACGACGGTGTCTACGCCAGACCGGCGCTGCGCCTCGCCGACATCGGCTGGTGCGCCGACGCTGAGCTCCACGAACGCCCGCGGCGTTCCTACGACGACATCGGCGCCCTGCTCGAGGAAGTTGTTGGACAGTGCGTAGTAGTTGTCGTAACGGATGAGTGGTGCGCGCAGAAAGCCGACGTACGCGTGATCGCTTGCGCTGTAGATGCCGAACGGCGTGCGATAGCGTCCGAGACGGATGCCGACGAGCCCTCGGCCTGGCTGGAACATCCGTTCGCCGTACGCCTCCATCAATTGCGGGGGGCCATCGTACGGGTAAGCGGTGCCGAACACGTCGCTGGCGGTGTTGGAGCGCTCGCCCCACGACCCTTCGACCATGAAGCGCACGTCCGAGCCCACGACGCCGAACAAACGCGCCTGCGTTGCTGCAGCGCCCACTTCCTCGGTGGAGTATCCAAACGTCTGCGCTGCCTCGATCGTCAACGACTGTGCGTTGGCGGAGGCAGCGTGCACGACCACACACGCGCAGATGAAGAGCGCGCGTCGAGTCATGGCCAGTGAACGTCGAGCGTGGCGCCGGCACCCACGACGACGGTCCCGGTGAGCTCGGGCCGGCCGGGGCGCCACGAATGGTAGGTGTACGAGCCCGGTGGCACCGATGCGATCTCGAACCGCCCATCGCCATCGGACAGGGTGAAATACGGCGTCGGCACAGCCATCACGTACGCGGCCATGTTCGGGTGGATGTTGCAGAAAATTCGACTGAGGCCTGGATGATCAAATCGAACCTTGCGGAGCGTGCCCACCGGATACAAGCCGAGATCGAACTTCTTGCCGTCGTGGAATGAGAAAACGTTGTGGAAGACGCGGTCGTGATTGGGAAAATCGACAGTCGTGCCCACCTGCACGACGAGGATGTTGGGTGAGAAGTCGAGATTCCGCTGATCGAGCACGACGCCGCTGGCGCCTGCCAGGGTGACGGGCTCGACCGACTCGAGCCACACGACCGCATGCGGTTCGGCACGTGTGCCCAACCGTGTCGTGCCGTGCAGTGCCGTGACGGCGGTGCTGGATGCGTCTGCGGCCGCGAGGCTGATCGCGACCGCAAACCACCAAAGAGACATCTTGTTCACACTATCGGCCTAAGGCAGCGCCGGCTGAATAGACAGCGCCTGTCACGCCGTGTCACTGAAGGCCGTCCTGTGCCACCACATTTGCCCCCAATTGTGATTTTTCGACGGACCTCCGGCGGCTCGCCGGGCGTGAGGTGCCGCGACCCGCACGCCACTTGTCATCCTTCTGCGAAGCGTGAACAATCGGCACGTGCCGACACAAATTCTCATCATCACCGGCGACGCGGGAGAGAGCTACGAGTGCCTGTATGCGCGGCATCGTCTGCTCGAAGCCGGACTCGTCCCGCTCGTCGCCGCACCGAGCCGCCGCCGTCTCAACCTCGTGATTCACGATTTCGAGCCCGGCTGGGATACGTACGTCGAGCGGCAGCAGGGATACGGTGCCGAGTCAGATCTGACGTTCGCCGATGTCCGCGTCGACGACTACGAGGCGGTCCTCGTGCTGGGCGGCCGGGCGCCGGAATACCTGCGGCACGATCCGCGTGTGATCGAGATCGTTCGAGCGTTCGATCGCGCCGGCAAGTGGCTGTTTGCGATCTGCCACGGCGTCCAGGTGCTCGCGGCCGCGGGCCTCGTTCGCAGCCGCCGGGTGACGGCGTACGAGAACTGCCGGTGGGACGTTGAAGCGGCGGGCGCCACGTACGTCGCAACCGACCAGGCAGTGCGCGACGATCGAATCGTGACCGGACAGACCTGGCAATCGCATCCCGAGTTCTACCGGCTCGTGTTCGATTGCCTGGGCCGATGAAGCACCCGCCCGCCTTCAGCCGCTCCTGGGGGTCGGGCCCGACACTGCTCTGCCTTCACGGCCTGGGCGGCGGCGCGCACTTCTTCAGCGGCCTCGGACCGATGCTGGCGGATCGCTGGCGCGTGGTTGCCGTCGATCTGCCGGGCAGCGGGTTCAACCCATCGCCCCGCCCCTTTTCATTCGACGGCGCGGCCCAGAGCATCGTCGACTGGATTCGACGCGACGGATGCGGACGAGCGTGTCTCGTGGGCCACTCGCTGGGCACGATCGTCGCGCTCGAGGTGATCCGGCACGCGCCGGAGCTCGTCTCGGGTTTCATCGCGGTGGGCGGCCTGCCCGAGGCGCGGCCCGATGCACGGATTCGGATTGCGGGGCGGCGCGATCACGTTCGTCAGCATGGACTCGGCGGACTGGGCGACGGCGTCGCGGCAGCGAACATGTCCCGCCGGACCTGTGAAGAGCGTCCGGAGCTCGTGGGTCTGTTCAGCCGTCTGTTCGAACAGCAGAATGCGTCGGCGTATGCGTCGATGGCCGACGCACTGGTCGAGTGGACTGCGCGCCCGCTGCCGCCGCTCGACACGGTGCCGTGCCTGGTGCTGACCGGCGACGAGGACGCGTATGCGCCGCCAGACGACGTACGGGCGTTCGCGGCCACGCTGCCCCGAGGCACCCGCGTCGAAATCCTGCGCGACTGCGGGCACCTGCCCTTCCTCGAACGGCCCGACAGCTGCGCGGCGGTGGTCGCTCGCACGCTCGAGTCGTGGAATCCCGTACTCACCAGGCCGTGAAGAACCCGTCCCGCTCCTGAACGTCCAGAGAGACACCGAAGGCGTCGCTCAGCAGGTCCGCACGCAAGATCTCTCGTTTGGATCCGTCGTGCCGCACGCGGCCGTCCGCGAGCACGACGATGCGATCGATCTCGGGCACGATGTCGGGAAGGTGATGCGTCACCATGATGAGCGCCGTGCCCTGACGGGCAAGACGGCTCAGGCACGCGGTGAAGTCGCGACAGGCCCGAAGATCGAGGCTGTTGGTAGGCTCGTCGAGCACGAGCGCTCGAGGCTGGTGCGCGAGCGCGCGCGCAACGAGCAGCCGCCGCGCCTCGCCAGACGACAGCTGGGTCATCAACCGGCCGCCGAGATGTTCGACCTCCATGATCGCCATCGCGACGGCGGCCTTGTCGCGCATGGTGTCGGTCACGACGTGGTGTGGCCAGAGCTCCACGCTGCCAAAGAACGCCGAGAGCACGAGGTCGCGGCCGGTGATGGGCCGTGTGCAGGTGGCCATCAGATCGTTCGAGACGATGCCGATGTGTTCGCGAAGCTGGAACAGCATCCAGCGGTCGCGGCCCAGCACGCGCAAGGACGCGTCGGGCGCCACGACCGGGTACACCTCGCGCGTGACCAGTTTGACGAGCGTGCTTTTCCCTGATCCGTTCGGGCCAAGAATGGCAACGTGCTGACCGGCAGGGATCGTCAGCGAGAACCGATCGAGAACGCGGGTGTCTTCCCGGTAGACCGTCAGGTTCGAGAACTCGAGCAGCGGCGCTGGCTCTGACGCCTCACTCACTGCCGGTCCACGGGATAGGCCTTGTCCACCCAATCGGTGGCGAAGTTGGTGGGCAGATCGAGAATCCGGACCTTCGTGAAGCCCATGGCTCGAAGCGCCGTGAACGCCGGAGTGACGTTCGGACAGTGCTCGAACGGACAGCAGCCGCAATAGATCACGAGCAACGCCTCGCGCGAGAGCGGCGCCGCAAAGCGTTTGAGATCGTCGAGGCCCTCGGGCTGCGACGCGGGTCCATGGAACGTGGCGCCGGGAATGTGGCCTGGATGATAGAGCGCTTTGAAACCTACGTAGACGATCGTCGGACGGTCCGGGCCGCTCAGAGACTTCGCGAGATCGGCCGGCGCGATCAGGTCGCTGCGCGTCCACGGCGTCGAGCGTTCCGCGGATTGACGGCCACCCTCCGCCGCCACGCCCAGTGAACACACGACGAGGGCGGCGAAGACGGCCGCGCCGCGTGCGCACGTGGACGCGGAGAGACCTGCCACGCGCCGATTATAGCGGGCAATGAATGTAACCGGACAACGCGCGATCGCGAGAGATCGGGCGCTGTCCGGCTTGGTTGTCCGCGCGTTCAGCCGCGGCTGACTTCGGTCGCGAGCGCGTGACTCGCGATCTGGTCGGCCGACGACGGGTGCACGAGCGTCGCGCCCTCGCCGGTCGCATACGCTTCGTCGTTGTGCTGACTGATGTCCATGCCGAGACCCTCGTCGTTCTCGCTCGCCCGCAGCGGCGTCACGAGACCCACGAGCTTCAGCAGCACGAAGCTCAGCACCCCGCTGTAAACGATCGCAGCGCCCACCGCGATCGCCTGCGTACCGAGCTGACCGGGATTCCCGAAGAGCAGACCGTCTGCCGTCCCGTTCCATGCCTTCTCGGCGAAGACACCGGTCAGCAGCGCGCCGACCGTGCCGCCGACTCCGTGCGCGGCGACGACGTCGAGCGAGTCATCGAGCTTGGTGCCCGCGCGCAGGATGAGCCCGTAATAGCTCGGGACTGCCGCCAGACCGCCCAGGATGATCGCGCTCATGGGACTGATGAAGCCCGCAGCCGGCGTGATCGCGACGAGACCGACGACAATCGCGGTCGCCGCGCCAATCGCCGTCGCTTTCTTGTGGCGCAGGATATCCAGGAACGTCCACACGACCAGCGTCCCCATTGGTGCCAGGAACGTCGTCGTGAACGCGAGCGAGGCAGAGGTACCGGCGCTGAGCGCGCTGCCCGCGTTGAAGCCGAACCACCCGAACCAGAGCAAGCCGGCGCCAAGCAGCACGAACGGCACGTTGTGCGGCAGGAACGCCTGACGCTGGAATCCCTTGCGCGGGCCGATCACGATCGCGGCCACCAACGCCGCCACGCCGGCGTTCACATGCACGACGGTGCCGCCGGCGAAGTCGAGGGCGCCCATCTGCTGCAGCCAGCCGCCGCCCCAGACCCAGTGCGCGATCGGGCCGTAGACGACGATCGCCCAGAGCGAGATGAAGAGCAGGTAGGCAGGGAACCGCATCCGCTCGACGATCGCGCCAGAGATGAGCGCGGCCGTGATGATGGCGAAGGTGCCCTGGTACGACATGAAGAGGACCTGTGGAATCGTGCCCTGCGGCGCCAGTCCCACGTTATGGAGGAAGACATTCGCAAGCCCGCCCACAAAGCCATTGCCAGGCGCGAACGCGAGCGAGTAGCTGATGAGCGCCCAGACCACACCAACGAACCCGAGCGCCGAAAAGCTCATCATCATCGTGTTGAGCGCGTTCTTCGTGCGCACGAGACCGCCATAGAAGAACGCGAGGGCGGGTGTCATCAGCAGCACGAGCGCAGACGAGATGAGCATCCAGGCCGTGTCGGCCTGATTGATCGTGGGTGGCGGGGCGGCGGCCTCCTGGGCGTGCAGTACGGCCGATCCCATGACGGCAAGGACGCCCGCGGCAGCGGGTACGGCGAGCCGCAGACCAGTGCGGCGGCCCGGCAGGTACCGGGCGAGTCGAACGGACAACGAGATCAGTCGTGACATGGTGCTCCCTATCTCCAGCAAGAATGTTCAGGGCACGCGCCGACGAGACCCGCGGACCATGAGCCGACGGATCGCGGCGCGAGACTGGCGCCACAGCGCCTTCAGACCTGATGCGTGTGGGAGCGGGAGCTAGATCGAGAGGTGCGTCGCACCCCAATGGGACGGGATGGAGCCGATGTCGCGGACGGTGGCGTCGCGCGCCAGAAGCGAGGACGCGTCGGGATCCGACGTAAGGGCCGGATGCCGGCAATCCCGACGGGCGGCAGATGCCGCCTGCCGGCTTCCGTCGCGTGCGCTCGACAGGACGGCCTCGAGACTGTGGCCGAAGTTGAGCGCGACGTGCGGCCTGGTCAACGGGTGCGGCGCCGGCGCGTGCCGTGCGGCACTGACCCGCGGCGGATCGCGACGGACGGCCGGGACGATGGCCGCCGCCGGGCTGCTCCACGCGAGACACGCGAGGAGCACGGCGCCCGCCAGTACTGACGGCGCGAGCCGTCGCGGCAAGCGGCGGGACACATGCGCCAACGCGACACCCGCGTTGACGTCCACACGTCGAGCAGAACCACCCATCGGTGCCTCACTGATTGGCAACGGCGGTGCCAGGCTGCGCAAGGGTGACGAAGCGCGATCGAACGCTTTTCTGGCCTGAATCTCTCGACTACACGATGCTGACGGCCCTGATATGCGACGGGGATGTCAGTCGGACCTGGCGAGGCGACAAAGTTGTCGGAGTGGTTCAGGTGCGGACGGAAGGTGCGGTCACCAGGTGCGGACGAAGGGTGCGGTCACAAGGTGCGGCAATCAGGTGCGGTTGTGAGGTGCGCGCGCGGAAGCAGACATTTTTGTCGTGCGCAGAACTGGGCCGACAGTTTTGTCCGGACCTTGCACCGTGCGGCCGCACTGGTTGACCGCGCCACTTGGCCGCCGCTAATGAATCGTGACCCCGAGCCGCTGGACAAACTGCTCGACGTCCTGACGCAGCGACGCGAACGACGGAATGACGAAGAGCACATCCTGCATCCGCGACGGATCGTAGTCGGTCGCGATCACCTCGTCGATCGAGAACGGCCGCCGGTCGACATGCGACGACAGCGAGAACGGGATCTCGCCGACCGACGATAGAATCCCCGCGCCAAAGATGCGCGTCTCTCCTGCTTCCTCGATGAGCCCGAACTCGACGGAGAACCAGCTCAGTCGCTTCAGGGCCAGCACGTGATCGCCGCTCGCGACGCTGACCGCCGCACGGCCGATCAGCGTCAGCAGCTCCGCATAATCGTGGTTCATCAACGGCGGCACGTGCCCGAGACAATCGTGAATCATGTCCGGCTCGGGCGTGAACTCCGGCTTCGATCCATGCCGGATGAACTGCGTGACCGGGAACCCGCGCTCGGCGATGTAGGAGTAGAACGTCCGGTACGGAATGGGACCTTCGGCAGGCACGAGCGACATCCCCGACGCTCGCTGAAGATCGAGACTCAGATCGCGGAGCTGCGGAATGCGATCCTCACTGATACGGAGCGCCGCTTTCGCCTGCAGGTAGATCGCGCTGGCGTGCTGCGCATGGAGCGCACCGAGACGAGGCGTCACTTCCCGCCAGATGCGCTCTTCTTCATCGGTGTACAGGATGACCGGCGGTCCGAGATGCTTCAGGCGATGCTCGCGGCAGACGCGGAAGAGGGCCTCGCGCCGTTCGACGTACGCGGCGTCGTTCAGGCCCGGGTGACCCGGCTCGAGCTCGAGATGGTCCACGTCCGGCGGGTTCGCATAGATGTCATTTGGCGAGCCCGGCGTAGTGGCCTGCGGCTGGTCCATGGGCATGCTCTCCAGCGCGCGTCTGCATTACGGATGATGATGTTTTCAGAAGCGCGCACTATGAAAGTATACCGCAACACACCGCAGAAGAGATGATGGTCATCCGCTGAACGCATGACTCGCGGCAGCGCCATCCAGAAACGCTGCGAACCACGTCACCGCTTCACGATCCCCCGCGCGCAGGGCCGGCCCCAGCGGTGATCCGAGAATCGTGAGCGCTCCGCGGCCGACGCGGCGCCGCACCGCGACCGGGCGGCCTTCGATCTCCGCAATCACCCGCCACCCCGGTGCGTCCAGGACAACCGCGCGGCTGTAATCGCGCACCCAGGCCGCGACCGGCCAGTCATAGCGCACGTAGGGCATACGGCTCCGGCCCTCGTGCCAGAGATGCACCACCTCGCGGACACCGACATCAAACGCGTCGGCCAGCAGCGAGCGTTGGACACCGGCCTCGGTATCGTCCACGAACGCGAGGCCCACTTCGACGAGAACCGACTGACCGCTCCACGCGGCGTCGCGAAGCCGCCGCGAGGACGAGCGATCGATGATCGCCGCGGGGACGACCACGGTCGCGGCACGGCCCGGCGTCATCGGTGTACGCGACGAGGCATGGCCGGACGACTGCAGATAGCCGGCTGCTGACTCCGACAGGCCGCGTGCGCCGCTGACCAGCACCAGGCAGCCCTCTCGCCCGAGGCAGACGCCTCGTGTCAGCGCGAACGGCGACGCGCCAGTCACGGCGAGAAACGACCGGCGCGTCAGTTTCACGTCAGAAGCTCCCGCTGATCACACGATCCATCGCCGCGGCGGTGTCGAAGAACTGCTGGTCCGGCGCGTGGCGGTACCTGGATTCCATCTCGGCGATGAGCCAGCCGTCATAGCCCACTTTCTTGAACGCGTCGTGAATGGCCGGCCAGTTGTTGTCGCCGAGAAAGAGATTCGTGTACACGCTTTCGTTCCCGCATCGCCCCCGGTGGCGAAGGACATCCTTCACGTGGACGCGCGTGATCCTGGCGCCGTGCATTTCAATCCACTGTTCGGGAAACCCGGTGTCGTGAATGTTGCCGACATCGAGGTGCAACCCCACATGCGGGCTCCCGACGTCGTCCAGAAACAGGCCGAATTCGCGGGGAGACATGAGAAAGCGCTGCTCCGAACAACAGTTCTCACAGCCGATGCGGACCTTTGCGCGCCCGGCCTGCTCGGCGAGCCGCTGCACACCCTCGACCGTGCGCGGGTACACCTCGCTGTAGGGCACTTCGGCGGTGACGAGTCCGGCCACCATGAGGATGGCATCGGTCTCGAGCATCGGAGCAATCGCGATCTGCCGTTCGAGGTTCTGGAATGCCTGATCGCGAATCTTCGGGTCCCTCGACGAGATCGGGAAATCCCAATCGAAGGTGTTCGAGACATTCGACACGACGAGGCCGGCGTTTTTGACACGTCTCAACAGGTCCGCGACCTGCTGGTCAGTCGTCGTTGGCTGCAGCCACGGCTTCGCGCCCAGCCACAACTCGATACCGTCGAACCCCGCCTTCTTCACGAGCGCCAGCCCGCGATCGAGGCCCCACCCTTGCGGGATCATGTTGTCGCCGATCGACTTCTTCACGTGCGACACCTCCACCAGACGACGATCGGCGCCCTCGAACCCCGCGCGCGGCCATTATCGAGCGCGCCCGGCACGGCTCCTACTAGAATGTGCATGGCTGGCTCGACCGGAGTCGAGCCGCCTACGAAAGGAGCGGGTCATGCCCGCGCTCTCGACAATCCTCTGGGCCATTGGTGCCCTCTTCCTCCTCACTGTCCTCGGCCTCACGTTCCGCTACATCCCGAACGATCGTGTCGGCATCGTTGAAAAGCTGTGGAGTCCCTCGGGCTCTTTGAAGAGCGGGCTCATCGCCCTGAACGGTGAAGCCGGTTTCCAGCCGGAGCTGCTACGTGGTGGATGGCACGTGCTGATGCCGTTCCAGTACCGCATCCATAAAGTGACGCTCGTGACGATCCCGCAGGGCAAGATCGGGTACGTCTTCGCGCGCGATGGACACCCGTTGCCGCCAACGCAGGCGCTCGCCAGCAACATTGCCGCGAGCGATTTTCAGGACGTCACGAGTTTTCTGAAGAGCGGCGGCCAGCGCGGCCCTCAGCGGAAGATCCTGCGTGAAGGCACGTACGCGCTGAACACGGCACAATTCGTCATCATCACGAGTGCACGTGTGTATTTCCTCGCACTCGAAGCCGCCGAGAACGACACCTTCAAACGCATGGCCGAGGTGATTGGCGAGCGTTCCGGGTTCGAGCCAGTGGTGATCAAGGGCAGCGACGACGTGATTGGCGTCGTGACGGTGCACGACGGCCCATCGCTCCCGGAAGGCCAGATCATCGCGCCGACGGTCGGCGATGACGCCGCGTCAGCGAGCACGTATCACAACAACTTCCAGGATCCTGAGAAGTTCCTCCAGGCAGGCGGACTCCGCGGCCGCCAGCTGCAGACGCTGGTCGAGGGCACGTACTACATCAACCGGTTGTTCGCGACCGTCGAAATGATCCCGAAGACCGTCGTCGAGGTCGGCAACGTCGGCGTCGTGGTCTCCTACACCGGCGAGACCGGGATTGACCTGACGGGTGAGCAGTACAAACACGGCGAGCTCGTGAAGCGGAACACGCGCGGCGTCTGGAACGAGCCCCTGCTGCCCGGCAAGTACGCCTTCAACACATACGCCGGCAAGGTCCTCATTGTCCCGACCACCAACTTCATCCTGAAGTGGAACAAGTCCGAATCGGGATCGCACAAGTTCGACGAGAACCTGACCGAGGTCTCTCTGATCACGAAGGACGCGTTCGAGCCCTCGCTGCCACTCTCGGTCGTGGTCCACATCGACTACCGGAAGGCGCCGCTCGTCGTCCAGCGGTTTGGTGACATCAAGCGGCTCGTCGAGCAGACGCTCGATCCGATGGTCTCGGCATACTTCAAGAACATCGGACAGACGCGCACGCTCATTCAGTTGATTCAGGAACGCAGTGCCATCCAGCAGATTTCCGGCGAACAGATGAAAGAGAAGTTCGCGCAGTACAACCTGGAGCTGCAGGAGGTGCTGATTGGCACGCCGACCTCCGGCGTGGCCGGCAGCCAGATCGAAACGATTCTGACGCAGCTGCGCTCCCGGCAGATTGCCGAGGAACAGGTCGAAACCTACACACGCCAGGAGAGGGCCGCGACGAAAGAGAAAGAGCTGCGGGAGGCCGAGTCTCGCGCCAAACAGCAGACGCTCATTACCGAATCGGAGCTGTCAATCAACATTCAGTCGAACCAGGGCAAGGCCGAGTACGAACGCTCCAGACAGGAGGCGTCACGTATCCAGACACTCGCCACCGCCGAAGCTGAACGGATCCGAATCCTTGGCGAGGGCGAGGCAAAGAAGATTCAGGCGATCGCCGGCGCGGAGGCGGAGCGGACGGCACGGGTCGGCATCGCGCAGGCCATGGCCATCGAGGAGCAGGTGCGCGCGTACGGCGGACCACGCCTGCAGCTCACGCAGCACGTGCTGACCCGATTCGCGGAAGCCATCCAGGCCTCACAGGTGGACGTCGTGCCGAAGATTCTCATTGCGAGCCAGAACGGGAGCGGCGATGGCTCCCCGATGACGGGCAACGTGATGGAAGCGCTGCTGACGCTGATGCTGTCGGACCGTCTCGGCGCAGATGTCAACGCCCAATCGACGCCCAGAAATCCAGCAGCGGATGCCCTGCGCAAGCGAATTCAGGACGATCTTGCACGGCCCGGACCGGGCGGACAAACACCATGACGAGTGCGGATTGACGATTGACGAATAGTTTGCGCGACGCGGTCGGGGCTATTCGTCATTCGTCAATCGTCAATCGTCAATGCCCGATCGGCTTGCATTTACCCAAACTCCGGCCCTGTCGCCGCGAACACCTGCGCCTGAAGACCGGCGTCGTCGATCGTCCCCCGCGTCATGCGTGTGAACGGACGCTCGAGGGCGAAGCCCCGCTCGCGTATCCATGCGGCAAAGGCATGCTGATCGTCTGGCACGTCGATGCTCGACGGACGACTGGTGATCCTGCTGAGGCTGGCTGCCGCGAGTGCAATGGCCGCGTCTGTATCGGCGGCGACGATGGGACCGATGTGATCGGTGTCGTGGCCGTGACGGCCCAACGCGAAGCCCACGATCCCGCTTGGCGCCCGCACGATCCATGCGAGCTCTGGCGCGCTGCGCCAGCAGAATTCGAGCGTCGCGCGGCGATCCGCTCCAAACACGCGCCGATCGACTTGCAGGATCGCATCCCACCACTCTGGACGAAGCAGTTCCACCGGCCGACTGACGTCGACCGACGTTGGCGTCAGACGCCGGTAGCGCGCCAGTCCGAAATCGTCACGAAAACCCATCGTGCTGTACAGCAGACGGCCGGCCGGGGTCGCATCGAGCCTGAGTGCCTGACCTTCGCCGGCAAGACAACCATCCAGGATTTTGAAGCCGCAACGGGCAAGGTCCATCCCAACGTCGGCATCGGCGTCACGTTTCTCACCGGCGGCATCATCGCCTTCGAGGCGATCGCGACTCTCACGCCTGGGTTCTTCCAGGCCGGCGATTTGGACCTCGTCGAGAGCAGCCGATCGACGGCGGTGATGGGGAACGTGATGCTGACGGTTCCGAGCCGATGGGCCGAATACAGCCTCAGGCCGTTCGTGTCGGGCGGCCTGGGTCTGCTGCGCACCGCGCAGAACGATCCGACGGGGCGGCTCGGCGTCACCACGAACCTGCTCGGCTACAACGTCGGCGGCGGAGCGATGGGCTATTTCTCGAAGGGCACGGGCGTACGCTTCGACCTGCGCTATTACTCCACGATCAAGGGCACTGACATCCGCAGCGAAGACGCGGCGGTCTCGTTCGGTAACGTGCACCTGCGCTACATGACCGCGACCGTCGGCGTCGTGATCCGCCGCTAATCCCACACGCTGAGCCGATCGGCTGGCGGATTTCGCCTTTCGTTCCGAGAGGCCGAAATGAGAATCCTCGTCCTGCTGTCCGCGATTTGCATGCTTGCGTCACCGGCATCCGCCCAGGAGAACTTCAGGAAGGTGTGGGTGACCCACGCGAACTCGGGGAACGTCGTCGCCGGCCGGATCGTGGAACTGAGCAAGGATTCGCTGGCCCTGCTG
>Ga0207669_10000823_pt1 | contig 13294 bp, 10 predicted proteins | sample KBSM33metaG_FD_184329 | JGI IMG/M metagenome (GOLD analysis project Ga0207669, IMG submission 184329) | Miscanthus rhizosphere microbial communities from Kellogg Biological Station, Michigan, USA - KBS M3-3 metaG (SPAdes) (version 2) | ecosystem: Host-associated > Plants > Roots > Rhizosphere >...
TCGGCGGTCTGCAAGGCGGCCGTGCTGTACGGCTTTCGCACGCTGGTCGACGACGAGATCCCGATGAACGCGGGTTGCCTGAAGCCGCTCGACATCGTCATCCCGGAAGGATCGATGCTAGCGCCGCGGTATCCGGCCGCGGTCGTCGCCGGAAACGTCGAGACATCGCAGGCGATCACCGACACGCTCTACGGCGCGCTTGGCGTCCTCGCCGCGGCGCAGGGCACGATGAACAATTTCACGTTCGGCAACGACACCTACCAGTATTACGAGACGATCTCCGGCGGTTCTGGCGCCGGGCCGGACTTCGACGGCGAGAGCGTCGTGCAGACGCACATGACCAACTCGCGTCTGACCGATCCTGAGGTGCTCGAATGGCGCTTTCCGGTGCGGCTCGACGAGTTTCGCATTCGTCCCGGCAGCGGTGGCGCCGGGGCGCACCGCGGCGGCGACGGCGGTGAGCGCCGCGTCCGATTCCTCGAACCGATGACCGCGGTCATGCTCGCCAACCGCAGGCGGGTGCCGCCGTTCGGGCTGGCCGGCGGCAGCGCGGGCGAGGCGGGACGGAACTGGGTCGAGCGCAACGGCGGCGACAAAGAGGAGTTCGGCGCAACCTTCCAGGTCGAAATGCGCACCGGCGATGTCTTCGTGGTCCAGACGCCGGGCGGCGGCGGCTTCGGCGCGCCGCGGGATCGGCCCGACCAGGCGGGCGCTCGCAAGCCGGATGCCGGCAGCGCATAATCGTGCTATCCATTTTTTTAAGAGACTCCGATGACAGGCGTCTACGATTTTTCGATGACCGATATCCACGGCAAGCCGCAGTCGCTTGGCCAATACAAGAACAAGGTTTTGCTGATCGTCAACACCGCGAGCCAATGCGGATTCACGCCGCAGTACAAGGGCCTCGAGACGCTGTACAAGAAAATGCACGCGCGCGGGCTGGAAGTGCTGGGCTTTCCCTGCAACCAGTTCGGCGCGCAGGAGCCCGGCGGCGAGGAAGAGATCGAGTCGTTCTGCGAAGTCAACTATGGCGTGACCTTTCCGATGTTCGCCAAGATCGACGTCAATGGCAAGAACGCCGCGCCCTTGTACGAGTACCTGAAGGAAGCCAAGCCCGGCTTGCTGGGCTCGGAGGCGATCAAGTGGAACTTCACCAAGTTCCTGGTCGACCGCAAGGGTAAGGTCGTCGAGCGCTATGCCCCGAAGGTCGAGCCCGAGGCGATTGCCGACGACATCGAAAAGCTGCTCTAGCGTGTCCATGTCTGCGCCGCACCGGCGCGCCGCCGCGTGGGCGCTCGCGGTGTTGCTTTCCTCGGCGATCGCAGCAGCGGTCCCGCCGGCCCGCGCCGCCGATTCCGCCAAGGTCCTGCGCGTCGCGATCGCGGTCGCCGAGACCGGCTTCGACCCGCAGGCCGCGGGCGACGCCTATTCGAACTACGTCAACCGCACGATCTTCGATCCGCTGTACAAGTACGACTATCTGGCGCGGCCGTTCAAGCTGGTTCCCAACACCGCAGCGGCGTTGCCCGAAATCTCGGCCGACCGGTTGACCTGGACGATGCGGGTGCGCCCGGGCATCTACTTCGCCGACGATCCGGTCTTCAAGGGGCGCCGTCGCGAGCTCACCGCCGCCGACTACGTCTACGCGCTCAAGCGCACGCTCGATCCGGCGATGCGCTCGAATTCGTTGAACGTTTTCGAGGGGCGCTTCGTCGGCGCCGACGCCGTGCTCGCCAAGGCGAGGCAGACCGGTAAATTCGACTACGACGCTCCGATCGAAGGCTTGAGGGTCCTCGATCGCTATACGTTGCGCCTGCAGCTCAACTTCCCCGACGCCGAGCTCTTGTCCAACCTGACCATCACCGGCAGCGCCGCGGTAGCGCGCGAAGTCATCGAAGCCTACGGTGAGACCAACGGGTGGACGATGGCGAACCCGGTCGGCACCGGTCCATACCGGCTGGCCGAGTGGCGTCGTGGCCAGCGGATCGTGCTCGAAGCCAATCCCGGCTTTCGCGAAGAGCGCTACCCGGCAAGCAGCGACGGCGCCGACGGTGCGCCGGCGAAAGGGCTCGCAGGCAAGCGGATGCCGATGATCGGGCGAATCGAGATCAGCGTCATCGAAGAAGCCAATCCGCGTCTGCTTTCGTTCGAGCAGGATCTTCAGGACTACCTGCTCGTTCCGCCCGAGCTTGCGAGCAATGTCCTCGACCCCGGCAACAAGCTCAAGCAGAGGTTCGCTCAAAAAGGCGTCCGCCTCGAGCGCGATGCGCAGCCGGTGATCACCGGGCTCGCCTTCAATATGGAAGACCCGGTCGTCGGCGGCTATGACAAGAGCAGGATCGCATTGCGCCGCGCGATCGCGATGGCTTATGACGCGGAGGAGGACGCACGGGTGATCAGGCATGGCCAGGCCCGCCGTGCGACGCAGTTCATTCCGCCCAACGTCAGCGGCTACGACGCGAAAATCGACAAGCCGGCGCGACGCGACGCCGCGGGTGCTCGCGCGCTGCTCGACAAGTTCGGCTACACCGATCGCGACGGCGATGGGCTGCGCGAGGCTCCCGACGGGCAGCCTCTGACTCTTCGTTTCTCGTCACCGCCGGACACACTGGCGCGCCAGCAGGACGAGCTGCTGCAGCGCAATCTCACCGAGATAGGCTTGCGCGTCGAATTCGTCAAGCAGAAATGGCCCGATCAGCTCAAGGCGGCGCGGCTCGGACAGCTGCAGATCTGGCAGGCGGCGAACATCAGCGTGACCGCGGAGGGTTTCGCATTCCTTGGCCTGCTGTATGGCGAGAACGCGGGATTCTCCAACTTGATGCGTTTCAAACTTCCCGAGTACGACGCTCTCTACGTGCGCGCTCGCGCTCTGGCGGAGGGACCCGAGCGCGAGAAGCTGATTCGCCGCATGACCGATCTGATCGATATTTACGAGCCGTGGGCGGTGACGGTTTACCGGTACGAGAACGCGCTGGTGCAGCCCTGGCTGCTCGGGTACAAGTACAACCCGATCCAGCAGCATCCCTGGCAATACCTCGACATCGATGTGGCGCGCCGCGCGTCCGCGGTCAAATGATCGCCTGATGATCGCAAGTTCGCCCCGTCGCTTCGCAGCTCTCGCGCGCGGTTTTGCCGTCGCGCTGGCGCTTTCCGCGAGTCTGGATGCGCATGCCGCCGATCCGGACAAGGTGCTGCACGTGGCACTGCCGATCGCCGAAACGGGTTTCGATCCCGCGGCCGTTAACGATCTTTATTCGCAGTACGTCAACCGCGCGATCTTCGACACGCTCTACGTGTACGATCTGCTGGCGCGTCCCTACAAGCTGGTGCCGAGCGTCGCGGTGGCACTGCCGGACGTCTCGCCCGACGGCAAGACCTGGACGATCAAGGTCCGACCGGGCATCTACTTCGCCGACGATCCGGCGTTCAAGGGAAAAAAGCGCGAGCTGACGGCCGGCGATTTCGTCTACGCGTGGAAGCGCATTCTGGACCCGAAGATGCGCTCGCCGGCGCTGGCGGTGTTCGAGGGCAAGTTGAGCGGCATCGCGGCGCCGATCGCGGCCGCCAAAAAGCCCGGGGGCCGATTCGACTACGATGCGCCGATCGAAGGCCTGCAGGCGGTCGACCGGTACACGATCCGGCTCAAGTTCGATCAACCCGAGTATTCGCTGTTGTCCGACCTGACGACGATTAATACCGCCGCGGTCGCGCGCGAAGTCATCGAAGCCTACGGTGACGGCAATGGCTGGGCGATGGCCAACCCGGTCGGCTCGGGGCCGTACCGGCTGAAAGAGTGGCGTCGCGGGCAGCGCATCACTTTGGAAGCGAATCCGGGCTTTCGCGACCAGCGCTATCCCGACAGCACTGATCCGGCGGACAAGACTCTGCTCGCGACCATGCGCGGCAAAAAAATTCCGATGATCGGCCGGATCGAAATCAGCATCATGGAGGAATCGAATCCGCGCTTGCTCGCTTTCCAGGGCGGGGATCTCGACTACCTGCAGATACCCAACGAGCTGATCTGGAACGTGCTGACTCCGGATCAGAACCTCAAGCCCGAGCTCGCCAAGCGCGGCATCCGCGTCGGCACCGGCATCCAGCCCGCGGTCGTATACACCTACTTCAACATGGAGGACCCGGTGGTCGGCGGGCTGACCACCGACAGGATCGCGCTGCGCCGCGCGATCAGCATGGCTTACAACGTCGACGAGGACATACGCATCGCGCGCCAGGGCCAGGCCGAGCCGTCGACGCAACCGTTGCCGCCGAATGTCGAAGGCCACGATCCGAATTTTCAGGGCTACGTTCGCTACGACGTCCGTGGCGCAAAGGCGCTGCTCGACAAGTTCGGCTACATCGATCGCGACGGCGACGGCTGGCGCGATCTGCCGGACGGCAAGCCGCTGGTCCTGTCGCTGGCCTCGCCGCCGTCGAGCAGCGACCGCCTCTACGACGAGCTGTGGCAAAAGAGCCTCGCCGCGGTGGGCTTGCGGGTCGAATTCGTCAAGCAGAAATGGCCGGATCTGTTCAAGATGGGGCGCGCCGGCAAGCTGCAGATGTGGACGCTGGCGAATACGAGCTCGACGCCGGACGGCGTCGGATTCTTCGATCTGCTCTACGGCCCGAACGCCGGCGATCAGAATCTGGCGCGCTTCCGCCTGCCCGAGTTCGACGCGCTGTTCGCCCGCGCCCGCTTGATGCCGGAGAGCCCGGAGCGCGTGAAAATGTTTCACCGCTTGTCCGAGCTCGTCACCGCCTACGCGCCGTGGCAGCTCAGCGTCTATCGGCGCGAAACCATCCTCGTGCAGCCGTGGCTGCAGGGCTACAAATACAACACGTTCTACGTCCACCCCTGGCAGTACTACGACATCGACATGAAGCGCAAGGCGGCAGGCGGCTGACCGATCGTCGTCCCGCGCAAGCGGGAACCCAGCGGTGCCAGGCCGAATGACGCCGGATCCCCGCGTTCGCGGGAATGACGTTTCGATGGTGCAGCCGCGCAGCGATTCGTCGCACAAATACGACACTGTCCGCGGCAGGCGCGCGCACGGTGCGCGATCGCGATTGCGCCGCCGATGCGATTTCGCGTACACTGGCGCCGACTTCAACCACTCTTCAGGGATGATCCTGCTATGACCAGAACGCCGACGACCTTCGTCACCGCGATTGCGATCGCGGCGCGCGCGTTCGCAGGAGAGTTTCCTTCCGGCGCGCATTACCCCGGCTTCTGCTCGGGGACGCCGCAGCCGCGACCTTAGCCCGGGCGTTCCCGCCGGGCTCGGCGGGAATCGGGATCCGGGGTTTTCCCGCGTTTCGTTTCTCGCCGGTGGCGATTGACCGGCGGCCGCGCTTTTGACAAGCCGCGGCCGGAGGAAACGACTATGAACGATACCGATAAATTACAGCACTGGTTTCGCCGCAACTTCGACGGGCTTTGGCTTTCCGCGAGCTTCCGGAGGCTCTGGCTGTCGCTGACCGTCACCTCGTTCGGCGCGCAGATCACCAATCTGGCGCTGCCGTTGACTGCGGCACTGCTGCTCAACGCGACGCCGATGCAAATGGGCATCCTGGTTGCGCTCGAGACGCTGCCTTTCGCGCTGTTCAGCCTGCACGCGGGCGTCCTGCTCGACCGGGTGCGCAAGCTGCCGGTGATCATCGCCGCGGACGTCGGACGGGGCATCGCGCTGCTCGCGATTCCGGTCGCCGCATGGTTCGGCGTTCTCTCGATGGAAATCCTGTTTGCCGTCGGGTTCCTGTGCGGCATGCAGAACGTCGTGGGCGGCGCCGCCTACCAGGTGCTGCTGGCGCAAATGGCCGGCCGCAAGCGCCTGGTCGAGGCCAATGCCAAGGTGACCCTGGGCGAAACCTCGGCTGCGCTGATCGGTCCCGGTATCGCCGGCGGGCTGATCCATGTGCTGACCGCGCCGTTCGCGATCGCGCTCGATGCGATGACGTTTTTCGCCTCCGCCCTGATGCTGCGCCGGATCAAGGCCCCCAACGATGTCGCGCGCGATGGCGTCAACGGCGGCGTCTGGCGCGAGATCGGCGAGGGGTTGAAGCTCGTCTGGGGTAACCGGACGCTGTGGGGTCTCGCCTGGCTGGCAGGAATATGGCAGTTCCTGCATCACATGCAGGTCGCCGTGCTGATCCTGTTCGCCACGCGCGAACTCGGCCTGTCGGCCGGAGCGATCGGCCTGGCCTTCGTCTTCGGCGGCGCCGGGTGTGTGCTGGCGTCGGCTTCGGCCGAGCGCTTGTCGGCGCGGTTCGGTATCGGCCCGGTGATCGTCCACGGGCTGATCCTGTCGGCTTTCGGCTGGCAGGCGTACGGCCTGATCGGCGGACCGCCGTGGCTCGCGGGCTTGCTGCTCGGGATGGCGATGCTGGTGTTCGACTTCGGCGCGATCCTGTACGCGATCAACTATCTGTCGCTGCGGCAGGCGATCACACCCGATCGCCTGCTCGGACGCATGACCGCGACGATGCGCTTTGTCACCGTCGCGTCCGCGCCGATCGGGTCGCTGGTCGGGGGCGCGCTGGCGAGCCAGATCGGCCTTCGGTCGACGTTGCTCGTCGTCGGCGTGCTCGGACTGCTGCTGTCGGCCGCCGCGGTGCTCTGGTCGCCAGTGCGTCGGCACCGCGCTCTGCCCGACCCGCTGATGGACTAGCAGGCGAGGCGGCACCCGTGCCGCCTCGTGCTCACACCCTGCGGTAAAATGCGATGGTGAGCCGCACCCGGACATCCGTGCGGTGGAATCTGAAAAAAATCCATGCAGCCTTCTATCCTGTTCGTCACGCTAGACTCCTGCCGCTACGATGCCTTTGTCGAAGCGAAGACGCCGAACCTGAGCAAGATCGGGCCGCTGGTGCGCGCGCAGGCGCCATCGCATTTCACCTACGCCTCGCACGCTGCCTATTTCATGGGATTCACTCCCGGCGATCCATTGCGCCGAGAGCCGTACGCCAATCCCAAGTACGGGAAGATCTTTCGCATGGGCGGCGGTGGCGATCCTGGCGTCGTCGCGCCCTACATGACGCTGAAGGGGCGCAACATCGTCGACGGCCTGAAGAATCAAGGCTACCGCGCAATCGGCACCGGAGCGGTGAACTGGTTCAATCCCGAGCAACCGACCGGACGTGTGCTCACCGACGACTTCGACGTTTTTGGCTACGCACCCGGTGCCAACGTGAAAAAGCAGATCCAGTGGATCGACGACATGCTCGCGGAGGTCAAACCGGACGCGCCGCCGTTCGTCTTTCTCAACCTGGCCGAGACGCACGTGCCGTACTGGCATGAAGGCGCACCGTGGAATCGCGGCTACAACCCGAGCGTGCCGTTCGGCAACAACAATGACGCAGCCGAGGCGAGGCGGCGGCAAATCGCATGCATCGAATACTGCGATGCGGCGCTGGTGCCGCTGCTCGAGCGTTTCGCCGACGGTACGGTGATCGTCTGCGCCGATCATGGCGACTGCTGGGGTGAGGACGGGCTGTGGGCGCATGGCGTCTCGCATGCGAAGACGCTCGAGGTTCCGCTGTTGTTCCGTATCGCTGCGAACGTGCAGTGACGGCGCGCCCGGCGCGCGCGATCGGGATTCAGCCGCTGCGCTGGAACGGGTAGACGCTGCCCAGCCGAAGCAGCGCGGACAGCTCGTCGAGCGCCCGCCGCCCTTCGATGAGCAGGGCCGGATCGGCGAGATCCGATGGCGCGAGCCGGTCGCGATAATTTCTCTCGACCCAGCCGACCAGCGCCGCATGAAGCGCATCGTCCAGCCAGATGTTCGCCGCGATCGCTGCGCGTTCGGCAGCGGTGAGCGCAACGCGCAGGCGCAGGCACGCCGGCCCGCCGCCGTTTCTCATGCTCTGCCGCAGATCGAAGGTCAGGATTTCCCGTATCGGTCCGCCCGCGGCGACGAGCCGCTCCAGATACGCGCCGACCGATGGGTCCTCGGCGCATTCGGCCGGCGCGACCAGCAGCATGCCTCCATCGGCACGGGTCAACAGCTGGCTGTTGAACAGATATGTGGCTACCGCGCGCTCGACGCTTACTTCCGCCGCGCGAACGACGATCGGCGTGAATCCTGCGCCGACAGCTGCCGAGAGCTCGGTGAGCAAGGCTTCCTGCTCGACGAACGCGCTTTCGTGACAGAACAGGACTGCCTCGTTGCCGACGGCAATCACGTCGTTGTGGAACACGCCGGCGTCGATCGCTGCCGGGCTCTGCTGGGCGAACAAGGTGCGCGCAGGGTCGAGGTCGTGGCCCCGCGCGATCGCTTGCGAGGCTTCGCGTGTCTGTCGTGCCGGAAAGCGCACCGGCGAATTCGCCGCCGTGTCGTAGGCGACCCGGCCGTAGACAAAGAGCTCGATGCCGGGCGCGGCCGGGTCCGAGGCGAATCGGGTGTGGTTGGCCGCGCCTTCGTCGCCGAATTCCGCCGCGGCAGGCAGCGGATCGTGGACCGCGAAGCGAGCCTCGTCGGCAAAGACCGCGCGCAGCACCCGGGTCGTCGTCGGCGCTTCGATCGCGCGGTGGAAATGCGATGTAAGGTTGGCCGGGGTGAAATGCACGCGGTGGTCGGCAGCGTCGGCCGACGGACTCACGGTTGCGGCGTTGGCGGCCCACATCGCAGCAGCGGATGAGCACGCGGCGAGCAGCGGCGAGTCGTTGCGCGCAGCGCGCGCGATGATCGTGGCGTCGTCGCCGGTGAAGCCGAGCGAGCGGAGCGCAGCGACATCGGGACGCTCATGCGGAGGCAGGACGGCCTGCGCATATCCGCGGTCGGCCAGCGCCTTCATTTTGGCGAGTCCCTGCAGCGCGGCGAGCCGGGGGTTGGCGATCGCGCTGCGGTTGCGCTCCGACGCCAGGTTGCCGGTCGCGAGCCCGCTATAGTTATGCGTCGGGCCAGGCAAGCCGTCGAAGTTGGCTTCGACTGCGGCCCGATCGCTTGGCGGAATCCGCGAGATTGCGTTTCTCCCGTCAGCAGATTGTCGAATTCATGCGGCGCCCGGGGACGCGCGCAGACCGTAGCGCAGTTCCTTCAGTCGTGATGCAAGAGACTCGCTTAACTGAAGTTGCACGGCCCTGGCCGCAGGATCGGCCACGAGGTTCTGCTGCTCCTCCGGATCGTGCTCCAGATCATAGAGCATGAATGCGGCGCCACGCGCATCGATCGCGAGCTTCCAGCGCCGGGATCGAAGCATGATGCGGGGTTCGCCGTATACGATTTCGCCCACCTGCCAATCTCTTAGCTCGCCCCGTTCTTTGTGGATCAGCGGCCACAGGGAGCGGCCCAGACATCGCGCCGAGGGTTTGCCTTCGCCAGCCTCGACGACAGTCGGAAAGATATCGACGATTTCGACCAAGGCTTCACTGATCTCGTTCGCCGGAATTCTGCCCGGCCAGCGCAGGATGAGCGGGATTCGCACGCTTGCTTCATGAAACGTCGATTTTCTGATTCGTCCATGATCGCCGAGCATTTCGCCGTGGTCTGACAAAAAGACGACGAACAAGTCATCCAGCCAGCCCCTTTTCTCAAACGCCGCCAGCAGGTAGCCGATGTTGTCGTCAATCAGCGAGATTTTTCCATAGTAATTTGCCCTGATGCTCGCCACATTGCCCAGGATCGCGTCGGGCAGGACTGCAAAGTCCCGCTTCGCTTTCGGTGCGTCTGGTAGCACAGCGTACTCGTCGGGGATCGGCGTCGGTTTGGCGGTGTCCTCCGGCCTGTACATCCTGGCATACTGTCCAGGCGCATCCCATGGTTCGTGCGGCCCGCCAAAGCCGACAAAAAGACACATCGGCCGGGGGTCGTCGTACCGCTCGACGAATTCGACGGCCTTGCGACCAACATAGCTGTCCAGGAAGTCCTCGACCGGAAGAGGACTTGGCCACACGCCGCCCGTTTCCGACCGGGCGCGCTCGCGGTAGTCCTCGACATAGCTTTCCAACAATCCCTTTGCCCTCCACTCTTCGGCCATGTAGGAAATCATCGCCCCCGCTACCTTCGGTCCGGGGATTTCATGAACGTATTCGAGGCCACGGGCATGCATGTAAGGCTCGCGGCTGCGCATATCGAGTCCCACCTTATGTTGATAAAAGTGGGCCTTGCCGACTTGCGCCGTGCAGTAGCCGGCGCTCTGCAACAGCTGAAAGAACGTCTCGTCCGTTGCCGGGAGTTCGCCCTGGTTTGCCCACATGCCATGGTTATGGGGGTACAGACCGCTGGCAAATGATGCGCGTGCCGGCATGCAGATCGGCGATACCGTCGTTGCCTGGCTATAGCGCACGCCCTCCGCGGCCAGGCGATCCATGTGGGGCGTCTTGAGTTGTGCATGACCCGCGCAACTCATGCAATCGGCGCGCTGCTGGTCGGTCATGACGATCAGGATGTGCGGTTGCTTCATACGCTCGATAATACTGGGTGGCCACCCGGCAGGTCACCGGTCCCGCGGCGACAGCGGGACCGCGCGCACCGAGTCGCCGGCGCGGACACCGAGTGCCTCGGCCGCGTGCGGCAACAGCGGAAATTGCGCGATGCGCGCGGGCGCCGGGCAGAGGATCGCGCGGAATGCAGCGAAATTGCGGTTTGCGACCAGCCACAGAACGTCTTCGCTCAAGCTGTCCGGCACCGGGTCCGCCTCGCCCACGCTGACCGGCAGGACCTGCGATTGCCGCACCGCATGGATGTCGTCGCGAAAGCACTCGAGCGTCGGACCCGCATCGAAGATGTCGACATAACCCTCGTAGCGGAATCCTTCCGATTCGAGCATCGCGCGCGCGGGCATCGTATCGGCGTGGACTTCGCCGATCACGGCACGCGCCTCCGCCGGCAGCAACGTCGTGTATACCGGATGGCGCGGCATCAGCTCGGCGATGAATGCCTTCTGGCCGATGCCCGTCAGATAGTCGGCGCGCGAATATTCGATGGTGAAGAAATGGCGGCCCAGGCCTTCCCAGAAAGGGCTTTTGCCCTCGGCGTCGAGACGCCCGCGCATTTCGGCAATGATCTTCGGCGCAAAGCGGTCGGCGAACTCGGCGATGAACAACAGGCGTGCTTTGGCGAGCAGCGGCCCGTTCTTGCCATGGCGATAGCGCGCGTCCAGAAACAGCGAGCATAGCTCGCTGTTTCCGGTGTGATCGTTGCTCAGGAACAAGGTCGGCGCGCTGGTATAGACATCGAGCTCGCGCGAGGCATGCACCTGCGTGCCGACGTGGTAGTTGTACCAGGGCTCGGCGAGCCCGACCGCTGCCTCGATCGCGCTGATGCCGACGACGCCTTGCGTCGCGCTGTCGATCAGCACGAACACATAACACGCATCGGCGCTGGCGGCATTTCCCGCGAATGACGCGAGAGAGCGCTCGATGCGCGAGCCCAGCCGCTCGGCGTTGGCCGGCAAGCTCGTCAGTCCCGTGCCGCTTTTTTCCGACAGCGCGAACAGCGCAGGCAGGTCCGCCTGCTCGATCGGTCGGAAGGTGAACATCAGCGCGCGGCGGAATCCGGCGTTCGCGTCACCGTGCGCCGCCGACCGCCGCCGCTCAGTTGAGCGCCTTGCCCAGCGCGGTTTCGAGCCGTGCCAGTCCCTCGAGGATTTCGTCGAGACTGATCACCAGCGACGGGGCGATGCGGACGACGTCGGGACCGGCCATCAGCACGATAAGCCCTGCGTCGCTCGCGGCGCGCATCACGTCGGCGGCCTTGCCGTGCCAGCGCGGCGAAAGCTCGCAGCCGATCCAGACGCCTTCGCCTCGGATGTCGGCGAAGACCTCGCGCCGGCCGTTGATCGTGCGCAGCCCCTCGACGAACAGCGCATGCCGCGCCTTGACGCCGTCGAGCACCTCGACCGTGTTGATCACGTCGAACACCGCGCCGGCCACCGCGCAAGCGAGCGGGTTGCCGCCGTAGGTCGTACCGTGCACGCCGACCGAAAACGCGCTTGCGATCTCGGTCGTAGTCAGCATCGCCCCTACGGGAAAGCCGCCACCGAGCCCCTTGGCGCTGGTCAGGATGTCCGGCACGACGCCTTTTTGCATGTAGGAGTACAGCGCGCCGGTGCGGCCCATCCCACTCTGGATCTCGTCCAGGATCAATAGCGCGTCGTGCTCGTCGCACAATCGACGCGCGGCGCCCAGGAATTCAAGCGTGCCGGGAGTCATTCCGCCTTCGCCCTGCATCGGCTCCAGGAGCACCGCGCAGATGTCGGCACCGTGCTCGGCGAACTCGCGCTCGAGCGCCGCCGTATCGTTGTAGGGAAGATGCGTGATGCCGGCGGGATTGGGGCCGAAACCCGCCGAATACTTCGCCTGGCCGCCGGCCGTGACGGTGAAGAGCGTCCGTCCATGGAATGCGTTGATCGCCGTGATCACGCGGATCTTGCGCGCGCCGTGCCGGTCGTGCGCGTAGCGGCGCGCGAGCTTCAGCGCCGCCTCGTTGGCTTCGGCGCCGGAATTGCAGAAGAACACGCGCTCGGCGAACGTCGCGTCGATGAGACGCTTCGCAAGCCGCAGCGACGGCTCGTTCGTGAGCCAGTTCGAGACGTGCCAGAGCTTGCCCGCCTGCTCGGTCAGCGCCTTCACGAGCGCCGGGTGGCAGTGGCCCAGTGCGGTCACCGCCACTCCGCTCGCGAAGTCGATGTACATCCGGCCATCCTGGTCCCAGACGCGCGACCCTTCGCCGCGCACCGGAACGAAGGCTGCCGGCGCGTAGCACGGCACCATCCACTGGTCGAACATCTCGCGCGTCACGGGCATCGTGGCGACGCTGCTGGCAGGGTTCGCGACATCGTGGCGCGACGACGCGGCGACGACGGCCTTGGCGGCGGAGGAGAGCGGCGGCATGGCGAAACTCCGTCAGATCCTGTTCACGCTACATCCGGGCCGGACAGGCGGCGACGACCTGGATTTCGACCCGATATTCGGGCCCGGCGAGCTTCGCTTCGACGGTCGCGCGGGCGGGCGTCTGGCCGGGAACGACCCACTGCTCCCAAACGGCGTTCATCGCGGCGAAGTCTCCGATGTCGGGCAGGAAAATCGTCGCCGACAGGACCTTCGATTTGTCCGTGCCCGCTTCGGAAAGAAGCGAGTCAATGAGCGCGAGCACTTGCCGCGTCTGGCCGGAGACGTCCGCCTTCGGGTCCTCAGCGACTTGGCCCGCGAGATACGCGGTGCCGGAGGCGTGATGGATCACGAGGCCCGAAAGGCGCTTGCCGACGTGCCGGCGTTCGATGGTCATGGGGCGTTCCTGGCGGGGCGCCTTCCCGCAGGCGCGAAGCGGCCATTGTAAACCGTCCCGCGCGGGGTGCG
>Ga0207669_10000825_pt1 | contig 13273 bp, 11 predicted proteins | sample KBSM33metaG_FD_184329 | JGI IMG/M metagenome (GOLD analysis project Ga0207669, IMG submission 184329) | Miscanthus rhizosphere microbial communities from Kellogg Biological Station, Michigan, USA - KBS M3-3 metaG (SPAdes) (version 2) | ecosystem: Host-associated > Plants > Roots > Rhizosphere >...
GCTCGCGCAGCCGAAGCCCAAGAAGAAGCCGGAGACCAACGGCGCCGAAGTGGCTGCCGACATCCTTCTCAAGGCGCTCGACAAGCCGCCAAAGAAGCCGCGGGGTCGCCCGAAGGTAAAGATCTAAAACGCCCGCAAACGAGGATCTAAACGATCAGGGACGAAGGACGGGGGTAGCTCAGGAAGTCTTGAAGTCGTCGAGCTCGAATCAGAGGATTGCGTTCGCCTGATGACGATCGTCGCGACAACCCCTGCCCCGTTCGTCCACTATCGTGATCACACCGCGTGTCCACGTCTCGTAGCTGCCGACGAGACATCCGCACGGTAATACACCGCCAGACACGAGATTTCGCAGGCCAGGTGTCCAGCCGAGGATCGTACGAGCCTTCGAACGAACGCCTTGGGGTGTTAAGGACGTTAAGGATGTTATGGGTGTAAACAACACCCAATGAGGCGCTGCAATCGAGAGGCCAGAGGAATCGACCGCGATCCGCTCGGCGTGGACTGTCAGTCCTTGATGAAGGTGACGAGCGACCAGATACGCGGGAAGCTGACCTTCTGGACTGAGATCGGTTTCAGCTCCGCCTGCGCAAGGAAACCAGGCAGGTCGAGATCGGATTTGAAGCCGATGTGCACCGTGAACGGCGAGATGGCGCGCTCGATTTTCGCAAGCAGTGGATTGGGGCTGCGGAAATGATTGAGGACGATGATCTTGCCACCGGGCCGGCAGACGCGTCGCATCTCGCCGACGACTTGAACGGGATCGGGCACCACGCTGATCACGTACGGGGCATAGACGACGTCGAAGGAGTTGTCGGGGAACGACAGGTTCGCCGCGTCCATCTCCATGAGGCTGACGTTGCGCAGGCCTTTGCGCTCGACGCGCTCGTGCGCTTTCGCGAGCATCTTCGCGGAGAAGTCAATGCCGGTGATGTGGCAGTTGCGCGGATAGAGCGGCGCGTTGATCCCGGTGCCGATGCCGACTTCCAGGACGCGATCGCCGGGCTTGAGCCCCATCCCCTCGAGCGCAACAAGGCGCCCTGGATGAAGCGCCGGACCAAATGTCAGATCGTAGACTTTGGCGAGGTTCTCGTAGACGTTCTCAACGAAGTCGTTCTCGACGGCCGTCACCGAAAGGGCGCGGGAGGCAGCGTCGGGTCGCAGATCATCTTCGCGTTCGAACAGGGCCATCGTGGCTCCTCACATGTGGGCCCGTCTGAGGGGCCTCAATCCTGACTTGACCTGGGCCACTTCCGTCTGGACTGTAGCCCGCAACCTGTTCAACTCGCTCGACTTCCGGCATGACACGCGACAGGACACGTGAGGACTGCCGTTCGGCACTATACAAGGCCTTCCCGATCCCGACAAGCACTGTTTACATTAGGTGAACAGGCAACGAAGGTGCAATCGTACTGCTTGCGATCATGCGATCGCATCGAGTAGGGCCAATCCCAGATCGAATCGGCCCAGCGGTGGCACCACATTCACGCCCTGAACCATGCTCCGAAGCTCGTGCATGAATTCGCGGGCGATCGCAACACCTTCCTGCGCAGCGGCCTCGACGTTCTGTGCACGTCGCATGCGCTCAATCATGTCCAACGGCACGCGCACACCAGGTACTTCGTTCGCCAGATACTCCGCATCGAGCACGTTCTCGAACGGACGGATGCTGAGGACCACCGGCAGGCCTGCGGACTCGAGTCTCCGATGCATCTGTTCAAAGGCTTTGACGTCGAACACGGGCCTGGTGATGACGTACTCGGCACCCGCCTCGACCTTCCATGCGAATCGGCGCATCTCTTCATCCAGATCGTCGGCCGCCGGATTGACCGTGACACCGATGTAAAACGCGGCAGCGCCACCGATCGTCTGGCCGCCAACATCCAACCCCTTGTTCAGACGTGACACGGCGTTGACGAGGCCGATCGAATCGACGTCGAGCACCGATGTCGCGTCCGAGTAATCCCCCACCGGCCGCACATCGCCGGTGACGGGAAGCACGTTGCGGATACCGAGCGCATGCGCGCCGAGCAACTCGGACTGCATGACGATCAACGGCTTGTCGCGCGACGAGAACTGCAGCACGACGTCTATGCCCGCCTGCTGGCGAATCAGGACAGCCAGCGACAACGGGCTGAGGCGCGGGCCACTCGCACCGTCGGGCACGTGAATAGCGTCGACGCGTCGAGCGCGTAGCTGGAGCGCCTGGGCGATCGCGGGCCTCGTATCGTGACCTCGCGGCGGCACCACTTCGATCATGCGAACGAATCGCCGGTTGGAAAAGGCGCGGCTGAGAACCGACTTCTCTGATGGATTGATCGGTGCCTCACCCTGCGCATGCGAAGGCGGGGCTGAAGGCCCGCCGCGACGAGACGTGATCGATGACGTGGCATTGCCCTTGGTCAGCGCAGATCTGATCTGAGCGATGTGATCCGGTGTCGTGCCACAGCATCCGCCCACCAGACGAACGCGCCGCTCGGCGAAACGCCGGGCGTAGGACGCCATGTACTCGGGTGACGTCAGGTAGATCGTGCGTCCCTCGACGTCGCGAGGCCGGCCGGCGTTGGGCTGCGCGGACAGGCCGACTGTCGTCGACGCGGTCATGCGCTCGAGCGTCTCCAGCATGTGCGCCGGACCGATGCTGCAGTTGAGGCCAATCAGATTGGCACCCGACTCCTGCAACGACGGCGCAAACTGCTCCGGCGCTGTCCCATCGAGCGTGTTGCCATCGTCCTCGATCGTCATCTGGGCGACGATCGGCAGCGCGCACACGCTGCGGACGGCGGCTATCGCGGCGCGAATCTCGTTCAGGTCGCGAAAGGTCTCGAGGATGAAGAGGTCCACGCCGCCGTCGATGAGCGCTTGTGCCTGTTCGCGAAAGTACTCCTCGGCCTCGTCGCGCCCCATCCGGCCCCAGGGCTCGATACGCAAACCCAGCGGCCCGATCGCACCGGCAACGTAGGCCGTCCCCCGCGCACCTTCGCGCGCCAGGCGAGCACCGGCGTGATTGATCTCGTGGAGGCGCTCGGCCAGACCGAACGCGCGCAGCTTGAGGCGATTCGCCCCGAACGTATTGGTCTCGATGACGTCAGCGCCCGACTGCGCGTAGGCCTCGTGCACCGCGACCACGCGTGCGGGATCGCTCAGGTTCAGGGAATCGAAGGATCGGTTGATGAACACGCCCTGCGTGTAGAGCATCGTCCCCATCCCGCCGTCGCAGACGAGGACTCGCTCGTTGAGCGCGTCGAGGAAGGGAGGAATCACCTCGTGCGAGCTTCGGCCTCAGGCCGGAGTCGGGAGACCGGATGCGGGGGCCTTAGCATTCGCCGGCGGCGCGACCAGCAGGTCGGCCTTGTCCCAGACAAAGTCGTCCTTGCTGTAGACCGCGAGCTCGTAGTCCTTGCCCATGAAGATGGCGGACACCGGGCACGCTTCCTCGCACATACCGCAGAAGATGCAGCGGGTCTTGTGAATCTGGTAGATGCTGGCGTAACGCGGCCCTGCCATCACCGAGCCGTCGTTCTCGGCAGCCTCGAGGTAGATGGCATCGGCCGGGCAGGCGACGGAACAGAGTCCACATGCCACGCACTTCTCCAGGCCGTTCTCGTCCCTCATCAGGACCTGCTTGCCGCGATACTTCGGGAATACGGGGACCTTCTGGTACGGATAGTTGACCGTCACCGGCTTCTTGAACATGTGCCGGGCGGTGAGGAGAAAGCCCTTAATCAACGGACCGATCATCTCTGAATCATATCAGGCTCTCGGCTATGGTCTTTCGGCTTTAGGCACGTTCAGACCCGGAGCCTGGAGCCCAAAGTCTAGAGCCCAAAGCCCAGAGCCTCGTACAATGCCCTTCGGTGGAACCTCGCATTCTGACGCCCGAGCAGTTCCTGCTGACACTGCTCGTCCGGCTGGCGGCTATCGCGGTGCTCGCGACGATGCTCGCGCGATTCCACCGGTTCCGTCGCATCTTGATCTTCGAGCGACGCGGCTGGGTCGATCGCCTGGTGTTCACACTGTCGCTCGGTGTCCCTCTCATGGCGGGCGTCACGAGCCGCGTCATCCTGAAGTACGACGCGGCCGACCTCACTCTCGAAGGGGCTTTCCTTGCCGGGCTTCTCGCCGGTCCCTACACCGGCGCGCTCGTCGGTCTGCTTGCGGCGACACCGGCCGTCATCGCCAACGAATGGATCGCCCTCCCCTTCGCCGTCGGCTGCGGCTTTGCCGGTGGCGGATTGCGCGAAGTCTGCCCGAAGGAAGCGATCTGGCAATTCACGCCATTCGTCTTCGTCGACCTGCGGAAGCATCTGTGGAAGATGGTTCGAAACTTCGAGTCCAACTGGCAACTCGCCTTACTGTTGGCGACCGTCGCGCTCGAATTGCTGCGCCAGGCACTAGGGACCCGCTTCGGCGCTGAGCGGCTCTTCTACCTCGGCTCGCCGTCACCATGGATGACGCTGGTGGTCGTGCTCGTGACGGTAGTCGCAGTCGCCACACCAATCAAGATCTGGAATTCCGCGCGCGTCGAACATCGACTGCAGGAGCAGGCGCAGCTCCTGCTGGCAGCGAAAATCGAAGCGCTCAAGAGTCAGATCAACCCGCATTTCCTCTTCAACACACTGACCTCGATCTCTTCGCTCATTCGCTCGCAGCCCGATACGGCGCGCACGCTGATCATCAAGCTCTCGGCTCTCCTGCGACGGTTGCTCCGCAGCCACCAGCACTTCGTCACGCTGCGTGAAGAGCTCGAGTCGATCGACGAGTACCTCGATATCGAGGTCATTCGCTTCGGGCCCAGGCTTCGCGTCCGGAAAGAGATCGGTCCCGACACTCTCGACATCATCGTTCCGAGCATGATCCTGCAGCCGCTCGTCGAAAACTCGATCAAACACGGCTTCGCGAGAAAGGTCGGCCCGGGCGCGATCACGATTCGGAGCCGCCGGGAAAACGGCCGGGCGATCATCGAGGTCGAGGATGACGGAATGGGATTCGTGCTCGACCGGTTGGATCAGCCGATGTCGAGCGGCATCGGATTGGCCAATGTGCGGGAACGCCTCGCGGTGATCTACGGCGATCAATACCAACTCCAACTCACAAGCGAACCTGGCCACGGCACCAGCGCGCGCATCGAGGTTCCTGAACTGACGGCCGTGCATCAGATCACGGCATGAGTGGGGTCAGACTCTTTCACATGTGCAAACACGTGAAGGGGTCTGACCCCACCGGAGACGCATGAGAGTTCTTGTCGTTGACGACGAGCAGCTGGCTCGAGAGGAGCTGTGCTATCAGCTCGACCAGCTGGGCGATATCGAGATTGTCGGGCAGGCGGCAGATGGCCTGGAGGCGCTGGCCGCCGTTGAAAGACACGAGCCCGACCTCGTGTTCCTGGACATCCAGATGCCCGGACTGGGGGGATTCGAGGTGGCGCGCCGACTGCTCGAGAGGGGCGACGAGCCGCCGGCCCTGGTCTTCGTCACCGCGTTCGACCAGCACGCAATCGAGGCATTTGAGGTCAATGCCGTGGATTACCTGCTCAAGCCTGTCGAATCAGGACGGCTGGAACAGGCCCTTCAGCGCGCCCGCCGGCGGGTCGAAGCCGAGCGGCAGACGCCGGCCGGCCCCCTCCCAGTGAACGACCAGCTCGAGAAGATCGTCAAAATGATGGCCGGACGCCAGATCCGGCGAGATCAGGTGGCTATTCGGGTCGGCGAGCGCTTCATGCTCGTGCAGTCTGAGGAAATCATCTATGCCTCGCTGGCGGACGACTCGATTAACATAGTTACAGGGCAAGTAGCGGGAACCTCCAACTACCGGACCCTGGACGACCTGCAGGCGCGGCTGGATCCGGATATTTTCTGGCGCGTCCACAGGTCGCATCTGGTGAACATCAACAAAATCAAGGAGATCGTCCCTTGGTTCAGCAGGAACTATATCCTTCGGATGAAAGATACGAAGGGCACGGAGATACCAGTGAGCCGCACGCAGACCAAACGACTCCGGGAGTATCTGAAGCTGTAGTCGTACCGATTGAGCCCGGCATCGATCCACAGACCGCCGTCGCCGCCCTCCACCTCGAGGTCGAAGATCCACCTGCTGATGCGCTTTCCCAGCGCCTCAGCGTGTGGAAGGACGAGCTCGTCGCGTGGTTCAAGACTCTCTTCTCAGCTGCCGTTTACGCGACCCTGATCGTCACGTTCGGATTCCAGGTCGCGCGCGTGGAAGGCCAGAGCATGGCGCCCACGCTCGCCGATCAAGACCGTCTCATCGTCAACAAGTTCGCCTATCGCGTAGGCGCGCCGCGACGAGGCGATATCGTGATGCTCTACTACCCGCTCAATCCGGATAAATCATTCGTCAAACGGGTCATCGCAGAAGAGGGGGATGAAGTCCGCATCGTCGATGGTCGCGTGTATGTGAACGACGTGCCGTTGCCGGACGACTTCGTGCCACCCGAGTATCGCAGCCACGACGACTTCGGCCCCAAGCGGATCGACGACGGGTACTACTTCGTGATGGGCGACCATCGCAACAACAGCTCCGACAGCCGGCACTGGGGCATGGTGCCCAAGAAGTACATCATCGGCCGCGTCCAGCTGCGCTGGTGGCCCATACCAAACGCGCGAGTTTTCTGACGCTCACTCGCGCCGTGTAATGCAAAGAGCAAGATTCAAAATGCAAACGGGCTCCGGCCCTTTGCATTTTGCATTTTGAATTTTGAATTACCCGTGACCGACCGATACGCTGAGATCAACAGGGTCCTCTATCGCGTTCTACTCCTGAATCTGGTCGTCGCGCTGGCGAAGATCCTCCTCGGGTACTACACCGGGTCCGTCTCCATCGTCTCGGACGGCTTCCACTCACTCACTGACTCGGCGTCCAACGTTGTGGCGCTGTTCGGCGTCTCCGTCGCACGACAACCACCGGACGCGCAGCATCCATACGGCCATCGCAAGTACGAGACGATGGCCTCGCTCGGCATCCTCGTCTTCCTCGTCGTGGTCCTGGTCGAGGTGCTGACGGCGGCTGCAGATCGATTCGTCAATGGCGGCACGCCTCGCGTCTTTCCCGGGGGGATCGCCCTCATGGGACTCACCCTTATCGTCAACTTGTGGGTGGTCGCCTATGAGCTTCGCGAAGGACGACGCCTGAAGAGCGAAGTCCTGCGCGCGGACGCCAAGCACACGCGAAGCGATGTGCTGACCACGGGAGCCGTGCTCGGTGCGCTGTTCGGCGTCTGGTGGGGCTATCCCCTGCTCGACCCGATGGCCGCCGTGCTCGTCGCAGGCTTCATCGGTCATGCCTGCTGGGGCATCGCGCAGGAGGCGTCGCGCGTTCTGGCGGACGAGATCGTGATACCGGAGGCGCAGGTGCGCGAAGTGGTGCAGGAGGTGCCCGAAGTGCTGGGCTGCGAGAAGATTCGAACGCGCGGCTCAGCCGACTACGCGTTTCTCGATCTGCATCTGTGGCTGAACGGAAGCATGCCGCTCGACCAAGCGCACGCGACGTCACACGTGGTGAAGGATCGGCTGATGACGAGGTTCCCGCAACTGGTGGACGTGGTCATTCACATCGAGCCGCCGCCGAGGCCGGGACTCGGGACTCGGGATTCGGGACTCGGTACGGCCTCTGGCTCGGGCGGGTCGGAATCCGGGACCTAACGCGAATCCCGGATCCCGAATCCCGAATCCCGGTTACTTCGGTCGATACGTCTCCCGCGCCATCTGACCGTAGGGCACGGTTCCGACGGTGACGCGGATGTCGAGCTGCTTGTGCCGCTCGACGGTCGACTTCTTCGAGCCGCCGTTCTCCTCACCCCACACGAGCGTGAGCTGGTCGCCCACGTTGATGTCGGGATCGACGATGCCGAGTGACAGCATCGACTGCTCGTTGTAGCTGATACCGCTGAACATCGAGAGACCCACGACCTTCCCGCCCTTCATCACTTTGTCGTACGAGGACGAGGCGTAGTTCGAGAGCGGCAGATCGATGTACTTGTAGCGCTCGGCGCCCGGCGTGAACTGCGAGGCAAACACTTTGGTCACATCCTCGCCGTTCCACACGAACGTCACCTTCTTGCGGTGCGGCTCCCTGGACTTCTTCTCGAGCGCCTCACGGCCGACGAAGTCGTGATCGAACTTGACGAACGATCCGTAGCCCATCTCGTACGGCGTGACGTAGTAGTCCTCGATGTTGCTCGAGACGTAGCTGCCGCCGAGGGAGCCGGTGGCCTCGTAGCCGTTGGCTGGGAGCCACTCGCGGTACTTCTTCATCTTCTCGCCGGTGTAGACAGCGGGAAGCGGCGACGGAATCCAGCCGGACTCGAGTGTGTTGGTCGCGTACGCGCGCGCGCCCACCTGCACCATACCAAAGTCCTTGCCGGCCTCGACGATCGCAGCGCGGATCTCCTCCATCTGCTCGTACGGTCCCCAGACCTCGAGACCGGGAGCGCCGGCCATGCCGTGCCTCAACGCGCGGACCTTTCGGCCCTTGACGTTGATCGCGTCGAGGTGGAAGAACTTCACGTCAGGAATCGGTCCCCCATTGAGGCGCTCCAGAATCTTCGCCGCGTTCGGGCCCTGGACCTGGAAGCGATAGTGCCGCCGAATGACTGCCTTGCCGCCCGTGATCGACGGCGAGCGATCGTCGCGCACGATCTCGACCTTCCAGCCACCGGTCTCCGCGTGGAACTGCACCCAGTTCACGGTCGGCGCGCGACCGACGAGATTGAACTCGTTCTCGGCGTGGTGAAACATGATCACGTCGCCGATGACGTAGCCGTCATAGCTGCACGGTGCGAACTGCTTGGCCCGGTCGGGCGGGAAATTCGCAAAGCTGTTGGTTGCGAGCGACGAGAGCATATTCTTCGCGTCCGGGCCGGTGACGAGAAGCTCCGCCATGTGATGCGACTGATCGAAGAGGACTGCCGACTCCCGCCAGGCGCGCTGCTCGTCGCGCCAGTTGGTGTACTCGGACGGAACCACGGGATACACGTACGCCCCGATTTGCGAGTTCCGCACGACATCAACTGGATTCTTGCCCTGTAGTAGCTGCTCCAAGCTTTGCTGACTCATATTTCCTGTTCGCTCCTCTATTCGTTCAAGGGTCCGGCTAAAGCCGAACACTACGGATGTCGTAGGTCGTCCGATGTCGTACGTAGTGTCCGGCTTCAGCCGGACCGCGCATGGCCAAACGTTTAATTATGTCCGGCTCGCGCGCTCAACACCAAGCGGCCTGGAATGTCAGTGGGCTCCTGCCGGCGCGCCGACTGGCCCCCCCGCGGTTCGTGGTACGTGGCGTTTCACGACGGCAAGCGACAGGAACACGACGGCCATCAGGATGGCCATTGAGGTGAAATAGCCGGGCGGCCCACCCTGGTCGAGGGCATAAGCGCCTACGTACCCGGCGAGCACATTGCCGATGCGACCGACAGCGACGGCAAAGCCCACACCCGTGCCGCGAATCTCCGTCGGATACACATGCGCGGCGAGCGCGTACATCGTCGTCTGAACGGCATTGAGCAGCCCACCGGTCAGCAGCAGCATCACCATGAGAAACACGGTGTCGGTCGGCTCGATTCGAGTCCCGCTCAGCACGAGCGCGCAGACAATCGCACCCGCCGACATACCCATCATCGTGACTCGGGATCCCAAACGTTGGATCACGAGCGCCCCCAGGACGGCACCCGCCACGCCTCCGTAGTTCGACATGGCCAGGGCTCGGCTCGCAGCCGGCTGTGTAAACCCAACGCCATCGGCCGTCAACATTGCCGGGAGCAGCAGGATGACCACGTAGTTCACCATCAGGCAGAAGAAGAACGACGCACAGAGCGCCAGTGTGTCGCGCAGGAAGTTCGGGGCGAACAGGCTGCCGATGGAGGCCGGCTTCGTGGGCGCGCCGGTGGGCGCCGCAGCCTCGGTGTACTCCACGTCAGACGGAATGTCGTGCCCAATCCGACGCATGGTTTTGGTCAGCTCGGGCCACCGTTCTCGTCGCTTCGCCAGATACCGCGGTGACTCGGGCAGGACCTTCCAGAGAACCAGTGCCAACACGACGGGGATCACCCCACCGAGGATGAACAACATCCGCCACCCGTAGGCCGGGATGACGCGTGCGGCGAGCTCCCCTGCAATGGCGCCGCCGAGCGGGATACACACAATTGTCAGCGTGACCGCGAACGGGCGCTGACGGCGCGGCACGTACTCAGACGCGAGCGTCGCGGCATTGGGCATGGCGCCGCCCAAACCCACTCCGGCAAGGAAGCGCAACGTTGCGAGCATCTCGATAGAGTTGGCGAAGGCAATCGCGAAGGTGAGCACGGCAAAGGCCAGCACGCTGCCGAGCAGCGCCGTGCGTCGGCCAAGTCGATCGCCGAGCATGCCACCGATCAGGCCGCCGATCATCATGCCGAACGGCCCGATCGTGAGCGCGTTGATGAAGTCGGCGCGCGGCCGTTCCCACTCCCGAATCAACGTCGGGACTGCGTTCGGGAGCAACTGGTTGTCCACGCCGTCGAGGATGATCGTCAGCGCCGTACCGAAGATGAGGAGTTTTTGATAGCCGGTCCAGCGGCCCTCATCGATGACCGCGCCGACATCCACCGTTTTCATCAAGTCCTCTCGTCGGTCCGGCTGAAGCGGGACACTACGCGTCTCGCTCGTCGTACGTAGCGTCCGCCTTCAGGCGGACCTGTATGGGTGCGGAAGTATATCAGCCGCCATCATATGATTCTGTCCTGACGTGATTGGCGGCGCGCAGCTCCTGCTCTCGATATTCGTATCCGATCTCCTGCCGGTGTTCGCGATCGCCGGTGTGGGGTTTCTTCTAGCGCGTTTCGGCGGCGTCCAGGTCCAGACCGTTTCGCGTCTGACGTTTCACGCGCTTGCACCGGCGCTCGTCTTCAACACATTGGCGAACTCGACGGCGGAGAGCAGCCAGATTGGCCGCATGACGCTCTTCTACCTGCTCGTGGCTTCGTCGGCCGCGATCATGGCGCGGCTCGCCGCGATACCGCTGCAGCTCGATCGCCGCGCGCTCAGCGCGTTCATGCTGGTCATCGTCTGCTCAAACTCGGGGAACTACGGGCTGCCCGTGGCGCTCCTCGCCTTCGGGCGCGAGGCGCTCACGTTCGCCAGCGTCTACTTCGTGGCAAGCTCGATCTTCACCTACACCGGAGGAGTCCTGCTGGCAGCGAGCGGACGACGAAGCTTTCGCGACGCGCTGGCCGGCATCGCGCGTGTCCCAGCCTTCTACGGGGCGATGGCGGCCGCGTTGACATTGACCTTCGGTATACGTTGGCCGGCCGCAATCGCGGCGCCGATCACGCTGCTGAGCGACGCCGCTGTCCCGATGATGATCCTGGTGCTCGGAATGCAACTCGAGCGAGCGTCGCGACCTGAGCGTCCCGGCGTCGTCGCAGTGGCAGTGCTCGTGTCACTCGTGCTCACGCCGCTTGTCGCAATGGGCATCGCGCAGGTCGTTGGGCTCGAGGGCCCCGCTTTCAAGGCTGGCGTGCTGCAGACCTCGATGCCGACCGCCGTCATCACCACGATACTCGCCGTTGAGTTCGATGCTGTTCCCGACTTCGTGACGAGCGTCGTCTTCGTCTCGACGCTACTGAGCCCGCTGACGGTGACGTTGCTGATCGCGTATCTGCAGACTGTCTGAAACTGCTCTTTGAGGTAGCGGCAGGTCTTTCCTGGCCTGAGCGGAGTCGAAGGCAGACCCGCCGGAGACCAAGGCGCGTCTGAAGACGCCCCTCTACGCGAAAGCGCCGCGGCCTTACGTCGTGACGAGGCGGTTCGCGAGAAACGCCGACGCGCCACAACCCGCGATCACTGCTGCCATGGGGACGGGCGTGCCATTGGCAAATGCGCCAATCAAGCTGCCTGCGATTGCGCCACCAACGAATTGAAACGTCCCGAGGAGCGCCGACGCACTCCCCGCCACGCGCCCGTGCGATGCCATCGCGAGAGCCGTCGTGTTCGGAAGAACGAAGCCGTGGCACGCGATGTAACAGAAAAGCGGAATGAGGATACCCGCGAAGCCTCCGAAGCCGCTGTATGCGTCGACTACGAGGAACAATCCCGCCGTCATCGCGACGACCAGCACGGTCCTGACGATTCGCTGCGTTTCGACTCGACCCACGAGCCAGCGGTTGGTCTGTGAGGCCGCGATGATCCCGCACGCGTTGATGCCGAAGTACACTCCGAAGCGTTCGGGAGGGACGTGGAACAACTCGATGAAGACAACCGGCGAACCGGAGATGTAAGCAAGCAGGCCGGAGAAGATGAACGCGCCAGACAGCGCGTGCCCCATGAACGTGCGATCTCGAGCGAGACGCCAATAGACCGCGAGCACGTCGCTGATCGGCTGTCGAAGACGACGAGCCGGGGGCAGGCTCTCCGGGAGAAAGATCGCCACGACCGTGAGCCAGGTTGCCGCGTATGCCGTCAAGAGCCAGAAGACCGCCCGCCACCCGAAATAGACGAGCAACTGGCCGCCGATGAGGGGAGCCAGAATCGGCCCCAGCCCCATCACCAGCATCAGCATCGAGAGCATGCGCACAGAGCCCGACTGATCGAAGTGGTCGCGGACGACGGCACGTGGGATCACGATGGGCGCACAGCCACCGAGCGCTTGCAGGAACCTGAATGCGATCAGCGCATCGACGCTTTCGGCTCGCGCGCAACCGATCGACGCGATCATGAACAACGCGAGCCCCAGATACAGGCTCGGCTTGCGGCCGAATCGATCGGAGAGCGGTCCATAGAACGCCTGACCGATCGCGATGCCGATGAAATACGCGGCCAGGCTTCCCTGCACGACGCTCGCAGCCGTTCCGAACTCGCGCGCGATGGTCGGCAGCGCCGGCAAGTACATGTCGATCGCAAGCGGACCGATTGCCGTCAGCGCACCGAGGATCAGCGCAAGCCGGTAATAGTGCTGGTGGGTATGCGGCTCGCTGGCGACCGGCTGGACGTGCATCCGATCAGGCCCGAGCCTTTTTCCGCACGTAGTGACCCGAGCGCCCACCCTTCTTCTCGATCAGACAGATGGCTCCGATGACCATTTCCTTGTCGACGGCCTTGGCCATGTCGTAGATGGTGAGGGCCGCGACCGCAACCGCTGTCAGCGCTTCCATCTCCACGCCGGTCTGGCTCGAGGTCCGCACGCGTGCCTCGATGCGATACCCGCGGCGGATCCCGGTCAGTTCGACGCTCACGTGCGTCAACGGCAGGGGATGACACAACGGGATCAATTCCGCTGTCTTCTT
>Ga0207669_10000828_pt1 | contig 13251 bp, 14 predicted proteins | sample KBSM33metaG_FD_184329 | JGI IMG/M metagenome (GOLD analysis project Ga0207669, IMG submission 184329) | Miscanthus rhizosphere microbial communities from Kellogg Biological Station, Michigan, USA - KBS M3-3 metaG (SPAdes) (version 2) | ecosystem: Host-associated > Plants > Roots > Rhizosphere >...
GTCTACTTCGGCTACTTCGGCGGCATCTGCATGGTCTGGGCCCTGCTGTCGCTGCGGCTCTGGCTGCCGGAGCTGCCGTGGGGCCACGTCGTCACCGAGTACCTGTTCTGCATCGGCCTCGCCAGCTTGGTCGTGATGGCCGTCCAGTTCCTGCTCAGCTACGCCGGCCTGCGCTCGCGCGCGATCGAGACGGTGCTGGTCGGCCAATGGTTCCTCGTACCGCTGACGCTGATCGTCGGCGGCGAGACGCGCCTGTTCGCCGTCGCGACGATCTGGTATGTGCTGTTCTGTGCCGAACTGCTGATCGCGGCCGGGCTCTACCTCGGCTTCACGCGGCGCGACCGCAACCACGACTACTGGCCGATGGCGGGCGTGCTCGGCGCGTCGATCTTGCTCGTCCTGATCGAGCTCGGCTCCCAGCACGACCTCTACCCGTGGCTCCAGCAGGTCCTACCGTGGCCGATGCTGCCACTCCTGCTGCCGCTGCCGTTCCTGGTCGTCGGGGCGCGCCTCTTCCTGCTGTTCGCCCGCGCGCTGCGCACCGCGGAGCACGGCCGCGCCGCACTGGCCCGCCGGGTGCGCGAGCTGACCACCGAGTTCGAAGGCAACTTCTCGCAGCTCGCGGAGCTGCGGGTCGAGCAGGTCACCGAGAAGGAGCGCAAGCGGATCGCGGCCGACCTGCACGACGACCTCGGCGCGAAGCTGCTGACGATCGTCCACACCAGCGAAAGCGAGCGCATCTCGGCTCTTGCCCGCGAAGCCCTCGAGGACATGCGGCTGTCGGTCAAGGGCCTGATCGGCAAGCCCATGCGGCTCGCCGATGCGCTCGCCGACTGGCGTGCCGAGACGGTGGCGCGCCTGAGTCAGTCGAAGGTCGAAGTCGACTGGCTCAGCCCGATCGAGGAGACCGAGCACCTGCTGCCGTCGCGCGGCTTCGTGCAGACCACACGGATCGTGCGCGAGGCGGTCAGCAACATCATCAAGCACAGCCGGGCGACCCGCTGCAGCGTGCGCTGCCGCATCGCCGACGGCTACTTCGCGATGACCATCCAGGACAACGGGCGCGGCATTCCGATGGAGCTCGACGGCAAGCTCGACGGCGGGCTCGGCATGTCGAACATGAAGCGGCGCGCCAAGCAGATGCGCGGCCAATGCCTGGTTCAGTCCGGTCCAGGCTCGGGGACCGTGATCGCGTTGACAGTTCCGCTCTGAATCGACATGCGCCGGGCGCGCAATTGACCGGGCCGCTGTTACGATATTTTTCTAGGGCGCATGGTGCGCCGTCCCCGGGGGCCCCGGCGTGAAAAACGTCCTGTTGCTGGAAGATCTGCCTGAAACCCGTGCCTGGCTGAAGGCACTGGTGTTGCAGGTCTTTCCGGATTCCCACATCTTCGAGGCGGCGCGCGTCCACGGCGCGCTCGAGCTCGTCGCGTCGATGAAGGTCGACCTCGCGCTGATCGACCTCGGCCTGCCCGACGGGTCCGGCGTCGACGTCGTCGCGGCGATCCGCGAGGCGCACCCGCAGGCCCAGTCGGTCGTCGTCACGATCCACGACGACGACGACCACCTCTTCCCGGCGCTCCAGGCCGGCGCCTTCGGCTACCTGCTGAAGGAACAGGCGAGCGAACTGATCGCCGAGCAGCTGAAGCGGATGAGCCAGGGCGAGCCGCCGCTGTCGCCGTCGATCGCGCGGCGCGTGATCTCGCACTTCGCGTCGCAGACCCAGCCGCAGGAGCGTCCGCAGAACATGCCGCACGTCGCGCTGACGGATCGCGAGAACGAGGTGCTGCTGCGCGTCGCGAAGGGCTTCACCCTGCCCGAGATCGGCGTCCAGCTCTGTCTGTCGCGCCACACGATCGCGGACTACGTCAAGCAGATCTACCGCAAGCTCAACGTGAGCTCGCGCGCCGAAGCCGCGCTCGAGGCGCAGCGTCTCGGCCTGTTCCGGCGCTGACCGCCGCGGCCGCGCCGCGCGACGCGGCGACAATCCGGCCATGATCGGACGGCTCACCGGCACGCTCGCCGAAAAGGCACCCCCGCACCTGCTCGTCGACGTCGACGGCGTCGGCTACGAAGTCGACGTGCCGATGAGCAGCTTCTACAACCTGCCGGCGGTCGGCGAGCGCGTGACGCTGCTGACCCACTTCGTCGTCCGCGAGGACGCGCAGGTGCTGTTCGGCTTCCTGACCCACGACGAGCGGACGACCTTTCGCCTGCTCGTGAAGATATCCGGGGTCGGGCCGCGCACGGCGCTGGCGATCCTTTCGGGGCTCAGCGTGACCGAGCTGGCGCAGGCCGTGACCCTCCAGGAAAGCGCGCGACTCGTCAAGGTGCCCGGCATCGGCAAGAAGACCGCCGAACGCCTGCTGCTCGAACTGAAGGGCAAGCTCGGCGATGCGATCGCCGCACCGGCCAGCGTCGCCGGCGGGGCCCAGGCCGACATCCTGCAAGCGCTTCTCGCGCTCGGCTACAACGATCGCGAGGCCGCGGCGGCGCTGAAGGCGCTGCCGCCCGACGTCGCGGTCAGCGAGGGCATCAAGCTGGCGCTGCGGGCGCTCGCCAAGTAGCCGCGTCCGGGCTCAGTGCGCCTTCGGGTGCGGCGCCTCGTGCGCAGCAGGCGCATCCACGCTGATCTCGACGGTCACCTCGCCGGCCTTCTCGAAGCGGAGCTTCAGCGGGAAGCGCTGACCGACCTTCAGCGGCTCCTTCAGGCCGACGAACATCAGGTGAAAGGCGCCCGGCTTCAGTTCGACGAGCGTGTCGGCCGGCACGTCGATCGCCTCGACCTCGCGCATGCGCATCACGTCGCCCTCCATCCGCATGCTGTGGAGCTGCACTTCGCGCGCGATCGGCGCGCTCGCCGCGACCAGGCGGTCGGCGCTGCCCTTGCTCGTCAGCGTCAGGTAGCCGCCGCCGGTCGGCTGCGACGGCGCAGTCGGCCTGGCGTACGGATGGCCGATCGACAAGGTGCCGAACTTGAACTCGTGGGCCGACACGGCGGAGACGGCGGCGGCGAACGACAGCAGCCCGGCGGCGACGTTGCGCATTCTCATCGGTCGATTGTGCCAAAGCGAGGCAGCGCGACCGCGTGCCCATAATCCCGCCATGAGCATCCAGACCGACGAATTCGAGCCGATGCGACGCGTGATCAGCGCCGCGCCGACGTCGCCGGCCGAAGAAGCCGTGGAGCGCGCGCTGCGCCCGAAAGGGCTCGCGGAATACGTCGGCCAGGCGAAGGCGCGCGAGCAGCTCGAGATCTTCATCGGCGCGGCCCGCAAGCGCGGCGAGGCGATGGATCATGTGCTGCTGTTCGGGCCGCCCGGGCTCGGCAAGACGACCCTCAGCCACATCATCGCCAACGAGCTCGGCGTGAAGCTGCGCCAGACGTCCGGACCGGTGCTCGAGAAGCCGAAGGACCTGGCGGCGCTGCTGACGAATCTCGAACGCAACGACGTGCTCTTCATCGACGAGATCCACCGTCTCAGCCCCGTCGTCGAGGAGATCCTCTACCCGGCGCTCGAGGACTACCAGATCGACATCATGATCGGCGAAGGCCCGGCGGCGCGCTCGATCAAGCTCGAGCTGCAGCCGTTCACGCTGATCGGCGCGACGACGCGCGCCGGCATGCTGACGAACCCGCTGCGCGACCGCTTCGGCATCGTCGCCCGGCTCGAGTTCTACACGCCCGAGGAACTCGCGCGCATCGTCCACCGCTCGGCCGGCCTGCTGAAGGTGCCGATCGATACGGCCGGTGGTTTCGAGATCGCGCGCCGGGCCCGCGGCACGCCACGGATCGCGAACCGCCTGCTGCGCCGGGTCCGCGACTTCGCCGAGGTGAAGGGCGGCGGCCAGATCACCAAGCCGCTTGCCGACCTGGCGCTGGCGATGCTCGACGTCGACACGCAGGGCCTCGACGTGATGGACCGCAAGCTCCTCGAGGCGGTGGTGCACCGATTCGACGGCGGCCCGGTTGGCCTCGACAACCTCGCCGCGGCGATCGGCGAGGAGCGCGACACGATCGAGGATGTGATCGAGCCGTACCTGATCCAGCAGGGCTATCTGCAGCGCACGCCGCGCGGTCGGACGGCGACGCTGGCGGCGTTCCGTCACCTCGGCGTGGCGCCGCCGCAGAGTGCCGGCACGGACCTCTTCGGCGCCACCTGACGGCGCCGACTGTACGGAGTCAGATCAGGTCTTCGCTCGCAAGGCGGTGGTAGCGAACGGCGCAACGCGCGTTGAAGCGCTTCGCGACCGCGACAAGGCGCTCGACGCTTTCGTCGCTCGGCGCATACACGACGACCCAGCCGGCGCCCTCTTCCGCGTAGGCGAGATAACGCCGCATCAACGTGATCTCGTAGCCGAACGTCGATGCCTGACTGGCCGTGTGCACCCGTTCGCGCAGGCGAGGCGTCGCCTCGGCGGCCGAATAGGCGAGCACATCGACGTCGCCGAATCCCGCCTCGTGCAGCGCCTTGACTGCGTCGGCCGTGACGGCGTCGTCGGGGAACGCGAGGATGACGTGACCGATCGGATTGAGGACTCCGGCGGTGTTGCGAATCTCTTCCTTGGTCAAGCGCTTGATGGTCATCTCCGTCCTTCGTGTTCGCCATGCCGCCAGTCTACCCATTGCGCGCCGCGCGAGGCGGCCGCCCGGCGGGCGCCAGGGCGGAGCTGAACGAAGTCGACGCAGCCGGAACGAATCAGCGCCGCCGCCTTTGCCAGGCCAGCAGTTCGCCGATGAAGCCGCGCCGGAACGCGACCACGCAGACCACGAAGATCACGCCGATGATCACGTTGATCCACGAGCCGACGCGGTCGGCGAGGAAGTCCTGCAGACCGATGATCGTGAACGCGCCGATCACCGGGCCGGCGAACGTGCCCATGCCGCCGAGGAGCGTCATCAGGACGACTTCCCCGGACAGCGACCAGTGCGCGTCGGACAGGGTCGCGAAGCCGAGGACCAGCGTCTTCAGCGAGCCCGCCAGCCCAGCGAGTGCGGTCGAGATCACGAACGCGAGCAGCTTGTAGCGATCGACGTCGTAGCCGAGCGAGACGGCGCGCGGCTCGTTCTCCCGGATGGCCTTCAGCACCTGGCCGTAGGGCGAGTGGACGACGCGCAGGATGAAGAGAAAGACGGCGACGAAGACCGCCAGCACGACGTAGTAGAGCGTCAGGTCGTCGGCGAGCGACAGCAGGCCGAACAGCTTGCCGCGCGGGACACCCTGCAGGCCGTCCTCGCCGCCGGTGAAGGGCGCCTGCAGCCAGACGAAATAGACCATCTGCGCCATCGCCAGAGTGACCATCGCGAAATAGATGCCCTGGCGGCGGATCGCAATCAGGCCGACGACCAGGCCGAGCGCGCCGGCGCCGAGCATGCCGGCCAGCACGCCCAGCTCCGGCGAGAAGCCGGCCGACCGCACCAGCCAGCCGGTCGCGTAGGCAGCGGCACCGAGGAACGCGGCATGGCCGAAAGACAGCAGGCCGGTAAAGCCGAGCAGCAGGTTGAACGCGCACGCGAAGATCGCGTAGCACAGGGCCTTCATCATGAAGACCGGATAGAGCCCGATCAGCGGGGCGACGACCAGGAACGCGAACGCCGCCCACAGCGCGATCCGGCTGCGCCGCTCGATGGTCGTGGAAGGCACCGCGACCATCACTTCTCCTTTCCGAACAGGCCGGCCGGCCGGATCATCAGGACGATCGCCATGATGACGAAGACGACGATGTTGGACGCTTCCGGGTAGAAGACCTTGGTCAGCCCCTCGATCAGGCCGAGCGCCAGTCCGGTCAGGATCGAGCCGAGGATCGAGCCCATGCCGCCGATCACCACCACCGCGAAGACGATGATGATGAGGTTCGACCCCATCAGCGGCGTGACCTGGATGACCGGTGCGGCGAGCACGCCGGCCAGCGCCGCGAGGCCCGCACCGCCGGCGTAGGTCAGCATCACCATCACCGGCACGTTGATGCCGAACGCCTGCACCAGCGCCGGATTCTCGGTGCCCGCGCGCAGGTAGGCGCCAAGGCGCGTCCGCTCGATCAGGAACCACGTGCCGAGGCAGACCACGAGCGACGCGAAGACGACCCAGGCCCGGTAGTTCGGCAGCACCATGAAGCCGAGGTTGGTGGCACCCTGGAGCAGTTCAGGCACCTCGTACTGCTGGCCCGACACGCCGAACTGCTCGCGGAACAGACCCTCGGCGATCAGTGCCAGGCCGAAGGTCAACAGCAATCCGTAGATCGGATCGATCTTGTAAAGATGCTTGAGCAGGGTGCGCTCGATGACGACCCCGAGCGCGCCGACGACGACCGGCGCCAGCACCAGCGACACCCAGTAGTTGATGCCGAACGTGTTGAGTCCGATCCACGCGACGTAGGCGCCGATCATGTAGAGCGCACCGTGCGCGAAATTGACGATGCCGAGCAGCCCGAAGATGACCGCGAGCCCGAGGCTCAGCATCGCGTAGAACGAGCCGTTGACGAGGCCGAGCAGCAGCTGGCCAAGGAACGCCTGGATCGGAATGCCGAAGATTTCCATCGGGTCGGCTCAGCTTTCGCGCCGGCACGGGCCCGACCACCCCGGTCCGCCCGAACCGGGGTGCTGGCGCAGGATGCCGGCTCGATTCATCGGGACGCGAAGGGCCGTGCCGCGCCTACTTCCAGAGCGCGCACTTGCTCTCGGCCTTCGTCGTCCAGGCCTCCTCGCCCTTGAACGTCTGGACCACGTTGTAGTAGTCCCACGGCTCGGTCGACTTGTCCGGCGCCTTGACCTGCATCAGGTACATGTCGTGGATCATGCGGCCGTCCTCGCGGATGTAGCCGCCCTTCGCGAAGATGTCGTTGATCTTGGTCTTCTTCAGCTGCGCGAGGACCTTGTCCGGATCGTCCGTGTTGACCGCCTTGACGGCCGTCAGGTACTGCAGGGCCGCGGAGTAGTCGCCGGCCTGGATCGACGACGGCATGCGCTTGACCTTCTCGAAGAACTTGCGGCTCCACGCGCGCGTCTCGGCGTCGCGGTTCCAGTACCAGCTGTCGGTCAGGTACATGCCCTGGGTCGCCTTCAGGCCGAGCGAGTGGACGTCGTTGATGAACATCAGCAGTCCGGCCAGCTTCATCGTCTTGGTGATGCCGAACTCGTTCGCCGCCTTGATCGAGTTGATCGTGTCGCCGCCGGCGTTGGCGAGGCCGAGGATCTGCGCCTTGCTCGACTGGGCCTGGAGCAGGAACGACGAGAAGTCGCTCGCCGACAGCGGGTGCCGCACCGAGCCGACGACCGTGCCGCCGGCCGCCTTGACGACCGTCGAAGTGTCGTTCTGCAGCTGCGAGCCGAACGCATAGTCGGCCGTCAGGAAGTACCAGCTCTTGCCGCCCGCCTTGACGACGGCGTTGCCGGTGCCCTTGGCGAGGGCCGTCGTGTCGTATGCGTAGTGGACGGTGTACGGCGAGCACTGCTCGTTGGTCAGCGCCGAGGTCGCCGCGCCGATCGAGATGAAGAGCTTCTTCTTCTCCTGGGCGACCTTCGCCATCGCGAGGCTGGTGCCCGAGTTGGTGCCGCCGACCAGCATGTCGACGCCCTGGGTGTCGAACCATTCGCGCGCCTTCGCGGCAGCGACGTCGGCCTTGTTCTGGTGGTCGGCGACGAGCACCTCGACCTTCTTGCCGGCGACCGTGCCGCCCATGTCGGCGATCGCCATCCGGATCGCGTCGGCACCGGCCGGCCCGTCGATGTCGGCGTAGAGGCCGGACAGGTCGGTGATGAAACCGATCTTGATCACGTCACCGGAAACCTGGGCCTGGGCCGGGACGGCCGCCATGGCTGCGCTGGCCGCGAGCACGCAGGCGGCCGAAATTCGGGTCAATCTCATCGAAATGCTCCTGGGAGAAAGAGAGGAAAGGGTGAAGGACTGCGCTTGGAAGCGTCCGGCTGGAGAAAGGTCCTCGGGGAAAACATCGGTTCAGACCCCCAGGTACTCGTGCAGCCGCTCGAGCCGCGACGGCAGTTCGGCCTGGGTGAACTCCTGGATCACCTGGCCATGCTCCATCACGAGGAAGCGGTCGGCGAGCGGTGCGGCGAAGCGGAAGTTCTGCTCGACCATCACGATCGTGTAGCCCTGCCGGCGCAGCGCGCCGACCATCTCGGCCAGCTTCTCGACGATGACCGGCGCGAGCCCCTCCGACATCTCGTCGAGCAGCAGCAGGCGTGCGCCGGTGCGCAGGATGCGCGCGACGGCCAGCATCTGCTGCTCGCCGCCCGACAGCCGCGTGCCCTGGCTGGTCGCGCGTTCCTTCAGGTTCGGGAACATCGCGTAGATCTGCTCGACCGTCATGCCGCCTTCGCCGAGCCGCGGCGGCAGCATCAGGTTCTCCTCCGCCGACAGGCTCGAGAAGATGCCACGCTCCTCGGGGCAGTAACCGAGACCGAGCCGCGCGATCCGGTGCGGCGCCATGCCGATGGTTTCCTGTCCGAGGACCTTGATGGAGCCCTTGCGGCTGCCGATCAGGCCGAGGATCGCGCGCAAGGTGCTGGTGCGGCCGGCGCCGTTGCGGCCGAGCAAGGTCACGACCTCGCCTTCCTCGACCTTCAAGTTGACGCCATGCAGCACGTGCGACTCGCCGTACCAGCCGTGCAGATCCGTGATTTCGAGGAAGGTTTGCGCCATCTCAGTGCCGCCCGGCCGCCCGAAGGCACTGATGCGCCACCTCGAGGGGCAGCGAACGAAGTGAGCGTGGGGGCTTCATCTCAGTGCGCCCCCTTCAGCTCGGCATCGGTGCTGCCCATGTAGGCCTCGATCACCGCCGGGTTGCGCGAAACCTCGGCATAGGGCCCTTCGGCGAGCGTCGCCCCGCGCTGCAGCACGGTGATCGTGTCGGCGATGCTGGCCACCACGCTCATGTTGTGCTCGACCATCAGCACCGTTCGGCTGGCTGCCACCCGCTTGATCAGCGTACGGATGCGATCGACGTCCTCGAGGCCCATGCCCTGGGTCGGCTCGTCGAGCAGCATCAGCTTCGGATCCATCGCGAGCGTCGTCGCGATCTCGAGTGCGCGCTTGCGCCCGTAGCTCAGCTCGACGGCGGGAATGGCGGCGTAGGCCTCGAGGTCGACCGCGCGCAGGAGCTCGACCGCCTCGGCGTCGAGGACGTTGAGCGAGCGCTCGGTCTTCCAGAAGTGGTACGAGGTGCCGAGCTTGCGCTGCAGCGCGATCCGGACGTTCTCGAGCACCGTCAGATGGGCGAACACCGCCGAGATCTGGAACGAGCGGACGACGCCGCGGCGCGCGATGTGGGCCGGCTTTTCGGCCGTGATGTCGGCGCCGTCGAAGACGATCTGCCCCGACGTTGGCGTCAGGAACTTGGTCAGCAGGTTGAAGCAGGTCGTCTTGCCGGCGCCGTTCGGGCCGATCAGTGCGTGGATCGTTCCGCGCCGCACCTTGAGATCGACCTTGTTGACCGCGACGAAGCCCTTGAACTCCTTCGTCAGGCCGCGCGTCTCGAGGATGTGGTCGCCGCTCACAGCGTGGCCTTCCGCTTGCCCACACGTGCGCCGGGGAGCCGACCCGGCCGCGCCAGGTCCGAACCGAGGCGCTCCGACAACTTGTGCGCGACGTCGAGCGCGAGCCGGCGGTAACGGGCACCCCGATCGGCACCGAGCAGCGCCTTGTTGATGCAGACCGCGATGCCGGCAATCGCCGCACCGGTCGAGTCGAAGATCGGTGCACCGAACGAACAGACGCCCTCGCGCACCGCCTCGTCGTCGACGCTGTAGCCGCGGCGCCGGGTCAGCGCCAGTTCCTTCAGCAACGCGTCGACGTCGCGCACCCCCTTTCGCGTCAGCCGCGTCTGCAGACCGCCCGGGTAGAGGCGGCGCACGTCGTCGGGCGCCATCAGCGACAGCATCGCCTTGCCGCTGCCCGACAGGTACGCCGGCAGTCGCATCCCGACCGTGAACGCGAGCCCGAGCGGACGCGCGCTGTTGCGCACGCCGACGTAGAGCGCGTCGCCGCCGCTCAGGACCGACAGCACGACCGTCTCTTCGGGGGCGAGCCCGCTGTCTGCCAACAGCGCATTGAATTCCTGCGCGACGTCGGTGCCGGACACGAACGCCTCGGCCAGGCCCATCACGCGCGGACCGATCAGGAACGCGCCGTCCGGCTGCCGGCGCAGGTAGCCGAACGAGACCAGCGTATTGCAAAGGCCGTGGACACTGCTCTTCGGCAGCGCCAGGTCGGCGGCCAGGCGTGCCAGGCTCAGCGGTTCGCGCGCCACGGCGAGCCGCTCGAGCAGCGCCAGCGCCCGCGAGACCGCCGGCACAAGCGCCGTCATGCGGGGTCCGTTGCGCTCCGCGAGCGCCGGCCGCGCGAGCCCCGCCGGGGCGTGCGAACGGTTCTCGTGCGGGGCGGACAGCAGGGACATGGGCGGGGTGTTCATTCGGCTGAACGGTCTTCAGTCAGCCGGACGCGGAGTCTAAGGAAGGCGTCGCCGCATGGGTCGCCCAAACGACGCCGACCGCGGGTAAGCCCTCAGAGGGATTCCCCGTCGAGACCACTCAGCGGCTTCGCCATCGCGTACGGGGCCGGCGGAGCGACCCCAGCGCTCGTGGCGCGGGCAGCGTCGGAGCCGTCAGGCGGTCAAAGCAGGCAGCCCCGCGCCTCGATCGCCCAGACCGCCTCGACCACACCGGCATCCAGACCGCCGCGAATGCCAATGTAGTGATCGTGCAGATTGACGGTTGGGTCGCAGTGCCCTGGCACCAGCCACAACGTGTCGCCGAGATCGGGCAGCACGCCGGTCGTGCCGGCGCGCAGACGCACGATGCCGTGCTCGTCGCCGCCGTTGGCGAACTCGAGCTCGCGCTGCCAGATCCGCGGCAGGCCGGAATCGATCGCGTGCGACTTGTGCCCGGCATCGACGACCGCATGCGAGACGCCGCGGCTCATCACCTGCGTCTTCACGAACAGCGCGTGCTCGAAGCGGGGCGCCGATGGCGACACCTGGTTGTCGGCGTAGTCGCGGTCCAGGAACAGGTAGCTGCCAGGCTGGATCTCGCCATACAGGCCCGACGTCGCCTCGTGGACGAAGGTGCCGGTGCCGGCGCCGGTCACGAGCGCGCAGGCCACGCCAGCCGCCGACACGCTCGCCTGCGCTGCCCGCGCAAGGCCGACGGCATGGCGGATCGCCGCCTCGCGCTCGTCTGCCCCACGCAGATGCTGGGCCCGACCGTGGTAGGCCTGCAGGCCGGCGAAGGCCAAGCCGTTCGAGACGACCTGGTGCGCGAGCGCGCCGGCCGCGACCGGGGCGACTCCACAGCGCCCATGCCCGACGTCGATCTCGACGAAGACGTCGGCGCGCGTGCCGGCCGACTGCAGCGCGGCGGCGAGGCGTTCCACGCCGAGCCTCGAATCCACCGCGATCGCGAGCTTCACTTGGCCGGCCAGGCGCGCCACGCGCTCGAGCTTGGCCGGATCGATCACCTCGTTGCTGATGAAGAGGTCCGGTACGCCGGCCGCGGCAAGGGCTTCGGCCTCGCCGACCTTCTGAACGCAGACGCCGACCGCGCCAGCCGCGATCTGGCGCTGTGCCAGCGCCGCGCACTTGTGCGTCTTCGCATGCGGACGCAGGCGCACGTGCCGGGACTGCGCGTAATCGGCCATGCGTGCCAGATTGCGCTCCATCGCGTCGAGGTCGATGACAAGCGCCGGCGTCTCGACGCGACCGACCGGGTCGCCGACGGCGGCCGCGGGCCGACTCATCGGCAGCCTCGTGGGGTCATGCGGCGAACCCGATCCGGTCAACCGCTGGTGGACGACCCTCGCCTTCGTCGGCCTCGTCGAGCGGGACCTCGTCAAGATGGCTCGTGTCGTTCCAGCCGACCAGCGAGAACCCCTGCGGCGTGTAGAGCAGGCGGTTGATGCTGGCATTGCCGAGCAGCCATGAACGCGGTGCCTGCAGTGCGACGCGGGTCGCGGCACGGTACAGGCAGTCCATCACGCCGCCGTGCGCAACGAGTGCGATCGCCTGGCCGGGATGTGCGGCCGCGAGTCGCGCTGCCGCAGCGACGCAACGCGCCGAGAACTGGTGCAACGACTCGGCGCCTTCCGGCGCGAATTCCGGGTCGCGGTGCCGCCAGCGCCGACTGTCCGCCGGCCAGCGCGCCTCGACCTCGGCGAAGGTCAGCCCCTCGAACACGCCGAAGCAGCGCTCGCGCAGGCCGCGATCGGCGACGAGCGGGAGGGCCTGGGCCCGGGCGAGCACCTCGGCAGTCTGCGATGCGCGCAGCAGGTCGCTCGAATAGATCGCATCGAACGCTTCGTCGGCAAGCGCGGCGGCGACCCGCGCCGCCTGCCAGCGGCCCTTCTCGTTGAGCGGAATGTCGAGCTGCCCCTGCATGCGGGTCTCGACATTCCACGCGGTCTCGCCGTGACGGACCGCGATGACCCGTGTCGCCTGCCCGGCGTGCGCATCGACCGACGCCGGTGTCGGCAGCGGGTCAGCCAAGCAGCCGCCGATTCAGCGTGTAGGTGCCGGAGTGGGTGGCCTCGGCGATCACGTGATCGCGGATGGCGCGCCGCGCATCGGCGCCGTTGAAAGTCCCGGACAGCGAGAGCCTGGCGATCTTCAACGCGTACAGCGTGAACACGTAATGGTGGATCAGCGAATCGTTGAACGGCGGGAACGGCCCGTCGTAGCCGAAATAGTTGCCGGCCATCTCGGCATGGCCGGCGAACCAGCCGGTGTAGTCGTTGAGGCCATGCCGTGCCGCCTCGAACCCGGACACCGGTACCCGAGGCCCGCTCTTGCCGCGCGCGGTGAAGCCGCGGCTGAAGTCGCCTTCGGCGATTCGGTGGCAACCTGCCGGCACATCGACGAGAACCCAGTGGAAGAAGTCGGTGCGCGGCAGGTCGGCGGGAACCTCGCGATCGGGCTGGTTGACGTCGTCGCCGCGGCTCGGTACGTCGAAGTCATGGCAGATCAGCGCGAACGACTGCGTGCCGGCAGGCACCTCGCTCCACTCGAAATGCGGATTCAGATTCTCGGAAAAGGTCGCGCCGCCCTTGCCGTCGGGCTTGCCGGCGGCATAGCGCTCGGGAATGCGGTCACCGTTGCCCCAGCTGTCGCTCCACAACTTCATGATGAGGTCCGCTCCGTGCTTCGTTCTTCTAGGGCCTGTTAACGCTATGGGAGGGCACGCGCTGGTCGCCGGCAGGTCGCAGGGCAAGGCGCGCGCGACGCCGTGTGCCTATGGCACACAAA
>Ga0207669_10000830_pt1 | contig 13236 bp, 10 predicted proteins | sample KBSM33metaG_FD_184329 | JGI IMG/M metagenome (GOLD analysis project Ga0207669, IMG submission 184329) | Miscanthus rhizosphere microbial communities from Kellogg Biological Station, Michigan, USA - KBS M3-3 metaG (SPAdes) (version 2) | ecosystem: Host-associated > Plants > Roots > Rhizosphere >...
ACCTTTCTTGTGCCCGGTATCGACGTGTGCGTGGGCATCGGCGATGCGCTCCAGCGGATAGGTGCGATCGATCACTGGTCTGAACGCGCCGGATTCGGCGAGGGCTCCCAGGAAGACCAGGTCTTCTGTGCGCGTGGCGTTCACGCCAGTGAGTACCCGGCGGCTTCCACGCGACGGCCGCAGCGTCGCTCCAATGATCTGACCCAGACTGGCGACGACCATCAGAAGTCGGCCACCCGGTGCGAGCGCGCGTTCGCAGCTGTTGAAGGTGCAGTTACCAACGGCGTCGAGGATGACGTCATACGTGTCGCCGGTGTGGGTGAAGTCCTCCTTGACGTAGTCGATCGTCCGCACGGCTCCCAGCGATCGCACCAGTTCCGCATTGCCTGCGCTGCAGACAGCGGTGACGATCCCGCCGAAGTACTTTGCCAACTGCACCGCCGCCGAACCGACCGCGCCAGACGCTCCGTTGATCAGGACTCGTTCGCCCGCCTGCACCTTCGCTTTGTCTCTCAGATAGAAGAGGCTCGTCATGCCGCCAAACACGAGCGAAGTGGCAATCTCGAATGTCAGACTGCGAGGCATCGGCGCGAGGCTCGCCTCGGGGACCACGACGTACTCGGCGTGCGAGCCCATGCGTGTCCCGAAGACTCTCTGGCCGACCGCAAAGCGGGAACTCGATGGACCGAGTGCGGCGATCTCGCCGGAGAAATCCCACCCGAGGATTGGTTTCCGCGGGCCGGTGAAGCCAAATCCGACGCGCAGCAACAGACCAAACCCATGCGGTACACGTGCGCTCCGCAGACGCGCATCGCCTGCGCTGACCGTGGCCGCGCGCACTCTGACGAGCAACTCCTTCGTCCGCGGAGCAGGCGTTGGGACCTCCTCGACCCGCACGACGTCCGGCGGGCCGTAGCGGCGGTAGACGGCGGCTTTCATCGAGTGCGTTCGACGTTCTCAGGAGACGCTTCGTTCCTGCGGAAAACCTGATGACTGTGTGACGTGCTGCGCCTGCCGGAAATGCCGGTGGTCGTGCGCGACCATGAGTCGAAGCCCGTCCAGGACGCTGTACGTGATGACCCGAATGAAAGGCGACGTCATGATCGTGCGAGCGGCTCGCCCCTCGTCGACCCGATCCACCCATGCGATTGCATTGCGATGCTGCTCGACGATCCGCGAAATGATGTCGGCGGCGATGTCGCTCGTCGCTGGCTGGGCCTGCGGTGCCGCGGTGAATTTGCGCGTGGTGTCAGGCGCCTGGGAACGAACGAGCATCCGGCCGAAGAGGCCAGGCGTGATCGGGAGGCGTTGCCAGATGGTGCGCGGCTGGGTTTCGTCGAGCGCGGCATCCGCGGCTGCGAACATCAGGCGATTCGCGGTCAGCACGTGCTCGAAGCACTGTGCGACGCTCCACCGCGTGGCATCGGGCCGCCAGTTCAGTTGACGTGCATCGAGACTGCCAAACGTTGCCAGCGTGTCTCGCGCCATGGTGTCGAGCCCGCTTCTCACCTGCGCCAGCGACAACTTCGTGTAGTCCATGTTCCTTCCGCGCTAGGTCAACATCGAGTCGTTCCAGTCGCGGATGACGAACGACTTGACCAACCCTTCCAGGATGAATGGATCCTGACGCGAGAATGCCTCGGCGGCCTCGCGCGTCCTGAAGATGGCCATGTTCCCCCTGTCGGCGAACGGGCCGATACCGACGACGTCGCCTTTCGCAATGAACGCGTCCACCACCGCCTTGTGGCGAGGGTAGACCGCCATGACTTGCTCCATCGTCGCTCCCGACGATTCGCCGATGAGCACGGCTTTCACTGTTGCTCCTTTTGGGGCGCCACCACGAAGGGCGCGTCAAGGCTACACGGAACTTAACACTCGTCCAAACACGTCTCTAACGGCGGGTCGATCGAAACGACTCAGCCCGAACATTTCCTTTTCGAGGAGATCGCGTGATGCGTCTGCCCAGCCTGGCACTGCTTGTTCTTGGAGTCTGTGTTGCTCCGGCATTGGGCCAGACACCTCAGGGGAACGCGGGCGAAGGTGACAGGCTCTACACCGAAAGATGTGCCAAGTGCCATGAATCGGGTGTTCCTCGTGCGCCTGTTCGACTGGCATTAAGCAGGTTGACGCCCGACGCGATTCGCAGCGCCCTGACCACGGGAAGCATGCGCTCGCAAGGTGCTGAATTGACGCAGGCGCAGATAGAGCTCCTGGCCCGGACTGTAGGAACCGCGACCGCCACAGCCGCGAACAACAACACCTGCACTACCGCCGAGTCATCTTGGTTCGCCGATCCATTCGATCGGCCGAACTGGAACGGGTGGGGAGGCAACATCGCGCAGCACAGGTTTCAAGCGGCGGCTGCCGCGCAATTGCCCGCGAGCCAGGTCTCACGGTTGAAGCTGAAGTGGGCGTTTGGATTCCCCGGAGCGAACCGCGCGTTTGCGCAGCCGACAGTCGCCGCTGGGCGTGTGTTCGTCGGCAGTGCCAGCAACACGGTGTATTCGCTCAGCGCGAATAGCGGCTGTCAGTTCTGGTCGTTCAGATCGGATGCGCCGGTGCGCACGGCGATCACAATCGGGCGCGGCAGCACACAAGGAAAGTGGATCGCGTACTTCGGTGACCAGGGCGCAACCGTGTACGCCGTCGATGCGCTGACCGGTGAGCTCGTGTGGAAACGAAAGGTCGATACCTTCCTCGGTGCCACGATGACCGGGGCGCCGACGTTGGCTGACGGCACGCTGTACGCGGTGACGTCTTCCGGCGAGGAAGCGATCGGCGCGAACCCGAAGTATGAGTGCTGCAAGTTCCGCGGCAGCGTCTCCGCCCTGGATGCTCTGACCGGGGAAGTGCGGTGGCGGAGCTTCACGATTCCCGAGGGGCCGAAGCCCGTGCGGATGAACACGCAGGGCGTTCAGCTCTACGGGCCTTCCGGGGCGGGAATCTGGTCGTCACCAGCGGTCGATCTCAAGCGAGGCGTGGTCTACGTGACGACAGGCGACGCGTACTCGGATCCGGCGGCTGCGACATCGGACGCGTTCCTGGCGTTCGACATCAAGACTGGCAAGCTGCTCTGGTCTCGTCAGACAACGGCCGGTGACGCGTATACGCTCGCCTGCGATCTTCCAGAAGCGCTGCGTGCGAACTGTCCACAAGTGAAGGGCCCTGACTTCGACTTCGGCTCGTCGCCGATCCTCGTTGAATTGCCGAACGGTCGCCGGGCGCTCATTGCCGGCCAGAAGTCCGGAGTCGTGCATGCCGTCGATCCGGACAACGAGGGCGCGATTCTGTGGCAAACGCGCGTGGGCAAGGGAACGGCCCTTGGCGGCGTGCAGTGGGGCTCCGCGTTCGACGGACGTCGCGTCTATGTCGCCCTCTCGGACGTGCAGCCTGAACCTGTTGCTGCCGGAACGCCGGGCGCGCAGCCATCGTTCGTGGGGCAGGCGTTTCGCCTGAACGCACGGGCGGGCGGCGGACTCTTCGCGATCGATCCGAGTACGGGACAAACCATCTGGACCAAACCCCATCCCGGGTGCGGTGATAAACCAGGCTGCAGCCCCGCGCAGTCGGCGGCGGTGACTGCGATCCCGGGAGTGGTGTTCTCGGGCGGACTCGATGGCCATCTTCGCGCATACGCAAGCGACGACGGCGACATCATCTGGGACGTGGACACCGCGCAGAAGTACGACACAGTCAATGGCGTTCCGGCGAACGGAGGATCGCTCGACGGACCGGGACCAGTCGTCGTTGGCGGAATGGTGTTCGTTAATTCAGGCTATTCGTTTATCGGCGGCATGCCCGGCAACGTCCTGCTCGCGTTCTCTATCGATGGCAAGTAGCGCGGTCTCTTCGATTCAGGCTCAGCGCTTGACGATTTGGATATCAAACCGTGTATCACCCTTGATCGAAACGTTGCTCTTCACGGTTTCGTAGCCCTCCATACTCGTTGAGACCTCCTCGACGCCATCGAACAGCCCACGGATCTCATAGGAGCCATTCTTGTCTGTCTTCGCCACTCGCCAGCCGGTGATCACGCCTCGATACACAGTGACACCAGCGACTGGCACCGGCCCAGCAGGCATCGCCTCCGTAACCACTCCTGACAGCGTGGGGCTTCCCGGCGGATACAGGTCCGTCTGCGTTACAACGAGTCCGCCATTTGCGACTTCCACGTCCACGAGGGTTCCCGGGTTGTCGTGACCGTAGTCGATTGTCAGGTATGCCCGGTGCTCGCCGTCTTTGACTCCAAAGCGAACGACAAATTCACAGGGTCGGCCGCAGATGTTTCCGGCGATTCCTTGTTCGGAATTAAGAAGGAGCCGGAATCCAGAGAGCCGTGTATTTGTGGCGGGAAAGATCAGCTCGCCCGCCGTGCTAAGTTGCATGATCTCGTCTTCGGCGTCCCGCAGATCGGTCGTCGTGAATCCCGACGCCGAATCTCTGAAGGCGACCAGACCCGGCGCTGCCGGCGGAGTGGCTGATGGCGAGGACGGCGCTGTCGGCGGAGAAGACCAGCCGTCGCATCCCGCCAGCCCCTGCGCGATGACGATGATCAACGCTGCTTGAATACGCATGAGTACCTCTTCCAGCTTAGACACGCGCGCCCAGTGACTTCGGGCACGCGGCCGTTATCGCCGTGTGAGAGTCAGTTGATGACGCGCTGAATCGCAACGAATCCGCGTGACCGCTGGGCCCGGTGTGCAGTCGTAGCGGTCGCCCATCGTCGGGTTGACGCAGTAATCAATCCATCCCACGAACGGCGTCGAGATCGACGAGACGGGGGATTCGACAGTTATCGTTGTCGGCCCGTGGAACGCGACGTAGGTATCTGGCGCGACGCGCTCGGTGACACCGGGATCGGTGTGATCGCCCAGAACGACGGCGATGAAACTGCCCGCCGCATTGAGCCAGAAGTAATTGAGACCGGCTGGGAATGCCGATCCAACCGGTGTGACCTTGAAAGACGTGCCGGCTTGGGCAGGAAAACCCGGCCAATTGAGGTCACCGGGTGATACTGTCGCCTCGTAACGGCGCGTTCGCACTTCTTGAGGGAGGTTCGTGCACGCACTGTCGGCGATGAATGTCAGGGTGTAGTCACCGGTAAGGGCGACGCTTGGCTCGAGCACGTTTAGAAAGAAATGGACCCACCGCTTGGGATTGCAGCGATCGCAGTTCGGCAACACCGGCGCATCGGCGGTCACATGTCCTTCCTTGCTGGCGCGAAAGCGGGTCGCGTCGTCCACGCTCGCGAAGAGTGAAAAATGACCGCTCGCGTCAGTCGTTGTGGACGAACCTGCCTGTGGGCCGTTGAGGATCTCTACAGTTGCACCCGCAAGGCGCCTGAGTGCACTGTCCGACACCGTACCGCTGACCAGTTCGCCATTCACTGGCGGTGCAATCGTGCCGACTGGTTGGGGGACCGTCGGCGTCGGTGACGTGGGAGAACCGGGCCGGTCGCACGCGGCCACCCCCGCGACGACCAGAAGAAGGAGAAGCGCCGAGTGCGTGCTGGTAGTCATGACCGTTCCCCGCTATCTGAGAAGCGGGAAAGGACCGCTCAAACGTCAAGGCGCGCACTGTTCAAGTTTTCGTGACCTTTTCCCGCTTCCTGAGTAGAAGCCAAGCGCGATCACGCGACGCTCGTGAATGGCGTCGCCTTCCGGCGACTCCTGGCCGTTCAGGTGGTGTTGCATGAGAATTCAAAAACGACCGCCCTTCGCCGCGCGAGTCCGGCGGACACTATTACTGTTGGTCGCTGTCGGTTGTGTCCTGCTGCCACGAGTCGCTGCCGCGCAGGGCCTGACGGGGACTCTCATCGGCACGGTCAAGGACGAACAGGGCCTCGTCCTCGCGGGCGCGCGCGTCAGCATCAATTCGCCGGCACTGATAGGCGGTCCGACGACACAGGCGACAAATGAGAGGGGCCGGCTGCGGTTCCCGGTCCTTCCTCCCGGACTGTACGCACTCCAGATCGAGATGCCGGGGTTTGCGACCTTGCACGAGGGAGACATCTTGATCGCCGCCGGCTCGACGATTGAGCGAACGGAGACACTGAAGCTTGCAGGCGTCGATGAATCGGTCGTGGTCGAGGGAACGGGCTCGCGCATCGAAGCCCGGAATCCCGGGTTCGGAACGCGCTTCGGCTCCGAGGACATCGACGGGATTCCAACGCGACGGGCGAGCATGTTCGACTTCCTCAGGGCCGCTCCTGGCGTCTCGCCTACCTCGCCGTCAAGCGGTATCCAGACGACCATTTCCGCGTTCGGCTCCGGCACCAACGAAAACCACTATCTCATCGATGGCATGAACACCACGTGTCCATGCAGTGGTGTCCCGCGCACCGAGCCGGGTGTCGATTTCATCGAGGAAGTCCAGGTACACGCTGCCGGGGCGTCCGCTGAGTTCGGCAACATGCAGGGCGCCGTGATCAACGTCGTTACGAAACAAGGCGGCGAGCGGTTCTTGTACGACGCGTCGTACTACGGGCAGGCATCGGCTCTCACCAGCGAGCCGGTCACGCTCCCGTATCTCGGCTCAGGTGCACAGCGAAGCGGTTACGGACGCGCGAAGTACGAGGACTTCACGAACAACTTCGGCGGTCCGGCCATTCGAGATCGCCTGTGGTTCTTCGGCGGGTATCAGTGGCTGCGCGATTACGACAGCCAGCCGGGCACCGATCCGACGCTCCCGCGCCGGTACGAGATGCAGAAGCTCTTCGCGAAGCTCACGTGGCGGCTTGGCCCGGCATGGCAGCTGGTTCAAAGCTTTCACCACGAGATCGGAATCGACCCCGAGCGACCGACGATCGTCACGCCGTTCGAAGCGACGGCACGCACGCACATCTCGACGCCGACGATGAACTTCGGCAATCTCACCCACACGGTGTCGGCCAACACACTGTGGGATGTCCGCGTCGGCCGATTCGTCTCCTCGCGAAGCGGCGACCTGAACTCGGAAAGCCCGACAACGCCAAGCCTGTTCGACCGTGTCACCGGCGTCACGACCGGTGCACGACAGAACGGGGCAGCCGTCGATCTGTTCCGGACGACTGCCAAGGCGACGCTCACGCACTATCGGCGCGCGTTCGACGCCGAACACGAGTGGAAGGTCGGCGGACAATTCGAACGCGGTGAGCACCACGCGATCAACTTCATTCCAACAAACGTCAGGTACGAGGACCGGGCTGGGCAGCCGTTTCAGTCCGTCTCGAGTCTTCCCTCAAACATCGGCGGTGTGTCGCTGACCTACTCGACGTTCGCGACCGATACAGTCACGCTGCACGATCGGCTGACGATCACTGGCGGTGTGCGGTTCGACCATAGCCGTGCCATCAGTCAGGATCTGCCCGCTGTCGATCTGCAAGGGCACGAGACCGACACGGTCAACAAAGGCCTCGGAACGATGTACACGTGGAACCAGTTGTCGCCACGTCTCGGTGTCACCACGAAGCTGAGCGCCGACGGTCGCACGATCCTGAGGGCGAGTTACGGACGTTTCTTTCAGGGCGTCTTCACCGGGGAGCTGGAATCGTTTCACCCGGGTGCGATGGCGGTGACGATGGCCGCCTTCAATCCCATCACCGGTGACTACTCGGGTCCGCAGATCAAGGTCGATCCCAAGGTCAACCTGCAGTGGGATCCTGAGATGCGCGCGCCGAGGACCGACGAGTACTCCATCGGCGTCGATCGCGCCGTCGGACGCCGGCTGATGGTGTCGATCTCTTATGTCCACAAGGATGGCAGCGACTTCATCAGCTGGACGGATGTCGCCGGCAAGTATGTCGAAGGAACTCAGAGCCTGGCCGACGGCAGCAGCGTGACGGTGTACCGGCTGGACACGACCGTCACCGTCCCGGGGGCGCGTCGCTTTCTGTTGACCAATCCAGACGGATATTCGTTGACTTACAACGGCCTCGTCATGGCGACGGAAAGACGCCGGGCGAATGGCTGGCAGGCGTTCGGCTCGTATACGTGGTCGAAGGCGTATGGCATGCTGCCCTCCAGCAATGCGTCGGCTGCAGGCATGCAGACCAGCACCGTCTCGCCACCGCAACCCTCCACGTTCGGTCGCGACCCCAACGATCTCACCAACGCGCGCGGCCGGTTGCCGAACGATCGCCCGCATATCGTGCGGGTGATGGGCAGCGTGGACGTGCCGCGGACAGGGCTCGTCCTCGCGGCCAACCTCCAGCAGTTCAGCGGCAAGCCGTGGACCGCCGCGACGCAGCTCGCGCTGCCGCAAGGGGCGCAGCGCGTCCTGCTCGAGCCCCGCGGATCGCGCCGGCTGTCCTCACAAACCCTGCTCGACGTACGCCTGTCGACGGCCATCAGATTAGGCAAGCTCGGACGAATGGATCTGCTCCTGGACGTGCTCAACCTGCTCAACGACACGGCAGAGGAGAGCCTGGCGACCGAGACGCTGATGACGGAGACGGTGTTCAGTCCGACGTTCGGTCAGCCGGTCAGCTTTGTGGATCCGCGGCGCGCGATGATCGGCATCAGGCTGAACCTGGGCCGATAGGCTTCAAGTTCTGACGGCGCTTTCCCGCTTCCTGGATAGGAGGGAAAGCGCAATGGACTTCAGAACGTCAAGCAGGTTTCTCCCAGTGGTCATGGCGATCGGGCTGGCTGCCTGCAGCGGCACCAGTTCATCGTCGCCAACAGGGCCGTCGACGATCCAGCCACAGCCAACACCGCGACCTAACGATCACGGCGAATACGTCGTGGACGTGATTCTTTCAGGGGTGGTGTTCGAGATGACGCCAGCGGGGCGTACGCCTATCGCAGGAGTTCAGTTCTGGTCGTCGGAGCAAGCGATGGGTCTCACTGACGCAAATGGCGTGTTTCGCGTGAGGCCGGTGTGGGTCTGCCCGTGCGAATGGGCGCCATCGGTGGAAGCGAACATGACCGCGATCTGGTTTGAAAAAGCTGGTTACGGACACCCGGCGGGGCTGCCAAAGTCACGCTTCGTCTTCACCGGTGGCTCAGATGATTACCGAGACGTGAAGATCGAAGGCGACACGCGATTCGACGTCGAGCTTGTCAGGCGGTAGTGCCCGCTACTTTTTCGGCAGATCGATCAGGACGACATCGGAATTCTGGCGCGAACGGTCGAACACCAGGTATTTCCCGTCGGGCGTGATGTCGAAGTGAGTCAAGTAGCCGCGGTCGCTGAGGTCAGTGAGCTGGCGGAGCTTGTTCGTTCCGAGATCGAGTAACCAGAAGTCCTTGGATTCAATGCTTCCCAGATACACCAGGCCGGCGCCGTTCCGCAGGAAACGATGCGCTCCACCCCGGCGCACGAACACCTCCGGCATCTTCACAGCGGTGCCGTCCGGTCTCACAGCGTGGAGCACATTCCGGCCCCCGGCGTTGCCGAACGGGACGGCATACACAATCAAGTCACCGTTTGGCGACCAGACGGGATTGACAGCCTCTTCTGAAACGAGGCGCACGGGCGCACTGCCATCCACCGGGATCTTGAACAGACCTGGCCCCTGTTCATCTTCGCCGCCGGTCGCGATCCATGCGCCGTCGGGTGACCAGTCGGCGACGCCTTGTCCCTCCACACCTCGGATGTCGATGGACGCAGCCAGGGTCCTCGAGTCGGTTCCGTCGGCCGACATCATGGCGAGATGCCGTCTCCCCTGCTGCCTGACCACGACTGCCACGCGGCGGCCGTCCGGCGATACCGCAGGGGGCTCCGTCAATACGCCGTCCGCGCCCCTGCGCACTTCGAACGCCTGATCGTTCTGGACCCGCCAGAGCCCGTCGCCTGTACCACGCGAAGAGAGCGACAGATAGAACAGCGACGTTCCACCGAATCGAGGCGCCAGGGCCCGTTCTGTGGGCACGGGGTAGGGCTGCGCATCGCGATCCTCGACGAGTCGATCGAGAAGGGGCACGCGCCACAGGCTAGCGGTTGGGTTCGCCACGGTGGCGACGACGCGCCGGCCGTCACGGCTCGCCGACACGAACGTGTATTGCTCGAGGCCTGCGGTCACCCTTCGCGTTACCTTACTCTCCACATCGAGCGCCCACAGCCACGGCCCGGACCAATCCTCCGCGCGCGCAACATAGAGCAAGGTGCGTGAATCTATCGGCGCCAGAAAATTCACCGGTGCGTTCTGGTGCGTAAGACGCTCCAGTGATTCTCCGGACGGGTGCATCCGCCACACGTCCATCTCGCTGGCCGCTTCCCTCCCGTGCACGAAGTAGATCCATTCGCCGTCCGCTGACCAGACCGGATTGTGTGTATGCATGCCTTTCCTGACGAACGCCTCCGTGCCTTCGTCAGCCACGTGGACAGGACGCGCGTCGCCGCCCGTGCGGTCGGCGACATACAACGGATCGCCCTCCTCCGAAGAGCCGTGGTAGATGAGTTCGGCGTCGTTTGGGGACCAGGACGGAGCGGACCTGCCAGAGCCCAGGAATGCTCGACGGATGCCGCCTGTCAGCGGCATGAGTACCTTTTCTTGTCCGGGATTGCCTTTGGGATTGAACCAGATCTCGGATCCGTTGCCCGAAAACCCGAGGCTGCGCAGGAGATTCCCGGGAGTCAGCAGCGGATCGAGGTCAGCGGTGAGGTTGTCGAACTTTCCGGTACCGACCTGACTGACCCAGACATCGAGCTGTCCAGCCTTGTCTGCGACGAAGGCCACCCACCTGCCGTCCGGCGAAATCTCGGCGTGTTCTTCCGTGCCTTCCCAGTTCGTAACGCGCGAGAACGTGGCATTGGCGAACGGGTTGTCATCCGTCGTGGCTGAACGTCGAGCCTCCCACGCGACAACCGTCGCGCCGAGTACAGCGAACGCGACCCATGGCACCCACATCGCGCGACTTTGAGCGCGAGCAAGCGGCACCGAGGTCGCGGTCGCGCCCGGCAGCACCTCGTCGATCGCGTCGATCTCGAACCGGACGTCGCCGATGTCTCTCAGGCGCTGCTTCGGATCTTTTGCCAGGCAACGGAGCAGAAGACGTCGAATCGACGCAGGTGTTGCAGCGGGCAGGGCCGACCAGTCCGGCTCGCGCTCGAGGATCTTTGCGATCGAGTCCGAGACCGTGTCGCCCGGAAACGTCACGCGACCGGTCAACATCTCGTAGAGGACGCAGCCGAAGGCCCAGACGTCGCTTCGCTTGTCGACGGGTAGTCCGCGCGCCTGCTCGGGGCTCATGTAGGCAGCGGTGCCGATGACGGCGCCCTCGCGCCGCGCGCCATCGTGTGGTGCGCTTGACAGATCCGGCGACGAACCCTGGCCACCGACAGCCTTGGCGAGGCCGAAGTCGAGCACTTTGACGGCTCCGTGCGGCGTGATCTTGATGTTCGCGGGCTTCAGATCGCGGTGGATGATGCCCTTGTCGTGGGCAACTTCGAGCGCCTCGGCGATCTGCCGCGCGATGTCCCAAACGCGACCCAATGGCAGTCCCGCGTCCTTCGCGTGCCCATTCGACGCGTGTGCGAGCTCGTGCGCGAGGGTGTGACCTTCGACCAGTTCGAGAATCAGGAAGCGAACACTGTGCGCTTCCTCAAAGCCGTAGATCGCGCAGATGTTGGCGTGGTTCACCGCCGCCAGCATCCGTGCCTCCCGCTCGAAACGTGCGAGCCGATCTGGGTCGCTCGTGAACGCACTGGGCAGGATCTTGATCGCGACGTCCCGCCCAAGCTTCGCGTCGTGAGCGCGATACACCTCGCCCATGCCGCCCGCGCCGATCAGCGCCTGCAGATGGTATCCGCCGAGAGACGTTCCGGTCATGGTTGTCGGCACGAAATCGGCGGCCGTGATAGCGAGAGCCGGTTCGGCGAGGAAGCCATCGTCCGACTCTGACTCGTCGAGAAGCGATTCGACATCACGCCGCATCGCCGCGTCGGAACACGCCGCGGCGAGAAACGCTTTGCGATCGGCCGCCGGTCTGGCACGTGCCTGGTGATACAGCTCCTCGGTTCGCTTCCAGCGTTCAGGCGTCATCTCGGCGATCGCCGCGCATCTCGCGCTTCAGCCATGCCTTCGCCAATCGCCAGTCACCCATGACCGTCGCGGGTGACACGTTCAAGACGGCCGCGGTTTCCTCCACGCTCAGGCCGCCGAAGAACCGCATCTCGATGACGCGGCTTTTGCGCTCGTCGAATTTTGCCAGCGCCTCGAGCGCATCGTCGAGCGCTGCGAAGTCCGGCCCGGGCTCGGTGGTGACGACGAGCCCCTCATCGAAAGTGACTTTCGCGGCGTCGCCACCGCGCTTCTGATAGTGACGCGCACGCGCATGGTCCACGAGGATGCGGCGCATCACGCGGGCGGAAACAGCGAGGAAGTGCGCTCGGTCGTGCCACTCGACTGCCTTCCCGTTCACCAGTCGGACGTATGCCTCGTTCACGAGCGCCGTGGCCTGGAGACTATGACCCACGTGCTCTCCTGCCATGCAGCGTTGCGCGATCCGGTGGAGCTCTCGATGGACGAGCGGGATCAGGCGCTCGAGGGCACCCTGGTCGCCCCGGCCCCATTTGAGCAGCAGCGCGGTGACTTCCGTCGCGTGTTCCGTAGTCCCGCCATTTTATGCTCTTACCTTCGACGAGTCAGATCCGACCTGCCCGGGGTGGGAATCCTCATCTTCCGTCGCTGGGATGGACTGCGAACGGATGGAGTTGCAAATCGGGGGATGGGCCGAAGTCGGTGATCTGGTCGGCGCCCATCTGGTATCACCAGAGCAGCGTGTGCAGTTGCGTGAGTCGAGCGCCAGCAGGTTGCCGTCGCTGCCACCGCTGAAGATCAGGCCGGACGCGGTCGTCAACAGTTGCTATTCGTTTATCGGCGGCATGCCCGGCAACGTCCTGCTCGCGTTCTCTATCGATGGCAAGTAGCTAGGCGCCGAGATTTCTTGACAAGCCGTCGTAGCCGGGCCTCTAATCGCCCCACTTCGTCTGTCTCTGTAGTTTCACATGACGAGAACGCGGGCCGCGGCGATCTCCATCGCGGTGCTGACCGGGGGACCGGTCATCGGGTGGGCGCCCTCAGGCCGCGCGCCTACGGCCGTGCAGGCTCGCTCGCAAGTCACCTTTACCGCCGACGTCGCGCCGATTCTGTTCAACGCGTGCGTAACTTGTCATCGCCCTGAAGGCATCGCTCCCTTCTCACTGCTGACCTACGACGACGCGAAGAGCCGCGCGGCTTCGATCGTGGCCGCGACCCGCAACCGTGTCATGCCGCCGTGGAAGCCAGAGCCCGGCTACGGCGAGTTTCTCGGC
>Ga0207669_10000832_pt1 | contig 13215 bp, 10 predicted proteins | sample KBSM33metaG_FD_184329 | JGI IMG/M metagenome (GOLD analysis project Ga0207669, IMG submission 184329) | Miscanthus rhizosphere microbial communities from Kellogg Biological Station, Michigan, USA - KBS M3-3 metaG (SPAdes) (version 2) | ecosystem: Host-associated > Plants > Roots > Rhizosphere >...
CATTCACCATGATGCCATCGTGTGATGATGTGCCACGTACGCCGATTAGTGTCGGTGACGTTTGCGCTATGCTACGGAACATGGCTGAGCAGCACCCGGCTGAACCTGAGGCGTTTAACCCTACCCATAAGGCGCGGATTAAAGACCTTGTCAGATTATGCGCGTTTTATGATAACGGGCCGGTGGAGTTCTAACGGCCTCCCTGATGAGCGTTCGCTAGGATGGCAAAACGATCAGTGCCCACGCTGCTTTTGGCTGGATGTGCGGCTGAAGATCACGTGGCCCAAGTATTCTACCTTGCATCAAGAGTATAAATAGTATATAATAAATTCGTATGAGTTTATTTGCCCGTAGGCACGAAATGAGCCCTCAGTCACGACCAACGAATCCCGCATTGGAGCAGATGCGTAACACGCCATTCGCGAGTGTTGCCGAACTGCTCGGCACTAACGAGGGCCGTGCACGCGTGCAAACTGCTTGGGACTTGATCAACGCACAGACGGCAAACAGTACTGCAAAACGTGTTTATGCAGGCGTTAGCCAAGATGCAGGTCGATATTATGAAGTCTATAGAGGTGATACGTTTGATGGGTATGCGCTGTTTATCGTCGATTTGCATGCTAAAGAGGCTGACGCGAATAAAATGAGGCTGGTCCGCGGGGAAGAGCAGGTGAGAATCCGTGATCATGACGCGCGCATTGCGTTTGTAGATCCAGATAGCTGTTCAGACCAATCTGCCGAACTACATCTTCGGCCTGCACCGTCTGGCACCAGCTCGTTTTTTGTGCAGACCGGTAATCATTCTAAGTATGCCGGTGAAGTGCTCCCAATGGCCTACATGCAGCAGCTGGCTGGTTTTGATGTCCATGACTTACGTATAAGCATGCTTGACGACGGCCAGCCGACTGAGGGCGGACTGCGCGATAACACGCCTCGGCGCCCCCCAGGACGGGATTTGGATGACATCGCCGTCTAGGCGGGCCGTATCCCCGTCTTACAAATAGTATGGGCACGTTAACTGTTTCGTCTGTGGCTCAATAGCATTTTCTATCACACTATTGCTTAGTATAGTTACTCAAAACAAAAACCAATCACATGTTTTCCGAGAATCACGATTCATACTCTTATCCGAAACCACTTCGCGAACGAGTGGCTCGCAGATTGGCTAGTGTGGCGCTCAGCGCTATTGCAATTGGCACGCTTGGAACCCCGTTTGCTACTCTGTACGACAGCTATAAGTCAGATGCATACAAAGCTCCTGTCGCTGCCGTCGCGTTAGGTAGTGTGCATCATGAGCAAAACATTGAGAAGGGGGTATACATCACCGGTAGCACGCCTGTTGATAGTCACAATCACTCACGGCCTGTTAATGATACGGGTTCGGATAGAATACTTGAGCACTATGGAGATGCCGATGAGTCCTCTGGTGGCGATACGGAGGGCCAGGTTGCTCCTAAGAGCGATGAGATACAATTGCCTGAGAACCCTGACGCGGGTGGTGCTGTAGTGCCGCAGGCTGGCGCCAATAGCATCCCGATGTAGAGCTGCGTTTTTAGCAGCCGGAAAAGCCGCGGTTTTCGCGGCTTTTTTGTGGTGTGGACACCCTCCGCTACTGGTGGTTAAGGATGATAATCAACCTTTATAAACACCCTCTGGGCAGAGTACCTGGCTTTAGCTATGGGCTGAACTCGTAAGGATGTTTTCAAACACCACGGGTTTCTCCGGGGTTGTTTATGGCTGGGTATTTTACTTGTGCTACTGTAAGCGCATGATGGAAAACGGACATGAAAACCCGGAAGGCTCAAACCTGGCGAGCAACATCGGTAAGCTTTTAATAGAGGTGTACGCCTATGCCGAGGAGCAAGGTATCTTCGGGCCGGTTACGCAGGATATCGGCCGCAATCAGGCAATCGGTGAGCTTATGGATATGGGTATCGATGTAGATGTTGATGCTATCGAGGGTGAAGATCCACGCGAAATGGACCGCGGATTGATAGATCTGACCTACCGTGACACTCTGGAAGCTAGCGGTTTGGCACTGGTGAATGAGGACGGAGGGCTTGGCATAGTGGTGACCGACGGTATGAAACTTGCCGATGCACTCGAACATCCTGCGGCTGACAGTGACCGTGACCAGTTAGCGGATAGCCTGAATCGGTTTTTTGAGCAGGCGATGTATGGCGCCGAGCATTTCGGCGTTAATGCTCATCAGGTGGAGGTGCGGCAAATGCTGGGTGGGCTCCCCGAGGGCATGCTGCCGTATCCGGAGGGCTACCAAATGGGGCCAGAGAATGTGCAATCGTTCGAACAAATTATGGGTGCGGCGCCGCTGCTGGCAGGGCGTTTGAAAGCGGCTGGCGGAAGTGAAGTGGTTGCTGATAATTTATGTACTGTGGCGGCTTTTGTACAAGAGGGTAATCTGGTGCCGTGGGCGATTAGTAGTTACTTGGGGTTGTTGCCAGAAACTGCGCCTGACGGGTTGTATGATCTCGAAAATGTCTGGACACACTGGGAGACGCTCAGGCAATGGGAACCACTCTTCAAAATACTGGACCACGTAGCGTCGGGTTCGAAGTTCTACGGGCACCTCATGCGGTCGGTGGATGCGGCACTTGGCGAGGCCGAGGCTTCGGCGCAATTCGTCATCAATCAGACTTATGAAGACTATGTGGCGGCCGACGAGAGGTTTAGGGAAGACTTGCGCGAAGAGTATAGGGGTAGTGAAGATGCTTTGGAGGATGGTGAACTTTCTCCGTCATCGGAACGAGTGCACGAGATGTGTGATGAGGACCGGGCCTATTATCATGAACTGTTGCTTACCTATGCGGTGGTGCGACAGAGGCTGTCTTTGCCATCGAACCCATCGGCCTAAGCTGTTACAATAGTGTGTAATGGCAAATGGGTATTTTTATGAGCGGTCGCAACCGTATCAGCCGGGACAGAGTGCGGCGTTTAAAGTTTCGCGCAGCAAAATCGAGCTGTATAAGCAGTGTCCGCGCTGTTTTTGGCTGGATGTGCGGCTGAAGATCACCCGGCCTAGCAGTCCGCCGTTTAACATCAACAAGACCATCGACGAACTGTTCAAGAAAGAGTTTGATGTGCACCGCGCCGCCGGTACGCCGCACCCGATTATGACGTCGAACAAGCTGAACGGCGTGACCCCATTCGCACACAAAGACCTCGACACGTGGCGCTATACGTTCACTGGTGTGGTGGCGCTGCACAAACCGACCAATCTGCACGTGTTTGGGGCGGTGGATGATGTGTGGGTGAATGAAGCCGGCGAGCTAATCGTGGTGGATTACAAAGCTACCAGCAAAGACAAAGATGTGAGCATCGACAGTGGCTGGCAGATCAGCTACAAACGACAGATGGAAGTCTACCAGTGGCTGCTGCGGCAAAATGGCTTCGCGGTGAGTGACACAGGGTATTTTGTGTACACCAATGCACGGATGGATTTGGATGGATTTGGCGACCATTTGGAATTCAAAACCAAACTGATTCCGTACACCGGCAACGACCAATGGGTGGAGCCGACACTTGTGGAGATGAAAGCCTGCATGGATGGCGACATGCCGCCGGTGGGCGAATCAATAATGGGCGGGGTGTGCGAGCACTGCGACTATGCGCGCAAACGCACTGAGCTAACGCTGCAACACATGCAAGCGGCTAAGGCTAAAAAGAAATAGCTACTGCAGCAGCTGGGATTCGTTGGCGCTGCCGCTGATGCTTTGGAGCTCCCAGGGGCTACCAGATTTTTCGCTAACGGATACGCTGACGTAGTAGGGGAGCTTGGCGAGATGTGCAGGATACTTGTAGATAATGACGACGGTTTTGCCCTTGGGACCGCTGCCGTGCAGCTCTTGATCGACGGTTGGATTGCCGCCGGTAACGAGTTCTATGGCTTTGAATTGCTGTGTGAGCCGAGTGGCGGTATAGGTGGATTTGAACTTGCTGCTGCCGAGAGCGTAGGCCGCTTGCCCGTCGCGTTTGCCGAGATCGGCGATGACTTTATTGGTTACCAGCTCAGCACTGGTAACATCATGCTTGAGGGTAACTTTGTTGATTATGAAGACAACCAAGCCGATGATCACCCCAATTATCACTAGAAAAATAATAATGTCGGTCCACTTGGCCCACAGTTTGCGCCGCCGTGGTTCGATGTCTTGGAGCACCCTCGGTTCGATTATCTCTTCCATGTGTACTTATGTATACCACAAAGTTGGCTGAATTGTACGATCTGTAAGATATACTAGTAAGCATGTTGGATATTCAGTTTATACGGGAGAATGCCGATCTCGTGCAGGAAAAGTCTGCACAAAAGGGCTACAAAGTAACTATTGGTGAGCTACTGGAGCTCGACACCGAGCGCCGCAGTAAGTTGACACAGATCGAAGAGCTACGGGCTCGCCGCAATGCGTTGACTGCCGAGATGAAAGGCCAGAAGCCGTCTGACGACCAATTGGTTGCCGGCAAACAGCTCAAAGAAGAAATCGCGGAGCGCGAAAGTGAGCTGAAGGTTATCGACGATAAGTACGACGAGCAGCTGCGTGCAGTGCCAAACATGCCAGCAGACGATGTGCCGCTTGGTGCTAGCGAAGACGATAATGTGATTGCGAAGACTGTAGGCGAACTGGCCCAGTTTGATTTTACGCCAAAGAACCACTGGGAAATTCTGGAACCGGCCGACATGCTGGACAAAGAGCGGGCTGCCAAAATTGCTGGCAGCCGGTTTGGCTACCTGAAGGGTAATTTGGTTCGCTTGCAGTTGGCTATCGAGCAATTCGTGATGGAAACACTGGGCAGCGAAGCGGTTATCCAAAAACTGATTGATGAAAACGGTCTGCACATTAGCGCCAAGCCATTCACGCCTGTTTTGCCACCAGCCATGCTGCGCACTGAACCGTACCGCGCCAGCGCCCGGCTAAATGCCGAGGAGGTTACTTACAAAATTGAGCAGGACGATCTGTGGCTGCAAGCAAGCGCCGAGCACACGCTGTGTACGATGTACTGGAACGAGATCTTGCCGGAAGATATGTTTCCCATCCGCTACATTGGCTTTCTGACTAGCTTCCGCCGCGAGGCCGGCACCTACGGTAAAGATACCGAAGGCATGTTGCGCTGGCATCAGTTCGACAAGCTGGAGATGGAAGTATTTAGTACACCGGAAACGGGGATGGGTGAACACAAGCTGCTGGTAGCGATCCAGGAATATCTGGTGCAGCAACTGGGGTTGCCTTATCATGTGTTGCAAAAGTGCACCTTCGATATCGGCAAGCCAAATGCACGCGGTGTGGATATTGAATGCTGGTTCCCGGGGCAGGCTGCTTACCGTGAAACGCACACCGCTGACTACATGACCGATTACCAGGCGCGCGACCTCAAAACTCGCGTACGTCGACAAGATGGTGGGGTGGAATTCGTGCACACCAACGATGCTACGGCATTCGCGACCAACCGGATAATGGCGGCGATTGTCGAAAACTATCAGCAGGCCGATGGCAGCGTAATGATTCCGGAAGTACTCAGGCCATTCATGGGCGGCAGGGAAACGCTGTAGCCTCGGGTAGGGCGTGCTATGAAAGTGCATTTATCTGCCAGCGGTTTTGAACTTACCACCGAGCTCGAAAAATACGCCAATGCCAAGATCGCACATTTGACGCGCCAAGTGCCACGTAAGCAGCGTGGGGCGGCGGCATGTCAAATTCATTTTGCGCAGGTACGCAAAAAGAAAGAGACGGTCTTTAGTACCTGTGGTATTACATTCAGCTTGGGCGATACCGAACTCAAGGCCGAGGAGACAACACTGCACATGTACTCGGCCCTCGATATCGCCGCGGTCCATGTAGAACATCAGCTAAAAGATTACGCTGCTAAGCAGCGCAAGCATCGGTTGCTATCCCGCATAAAGCGTCATTTTCGAGTCGACTAGGCTCCAGATTGCACACCCTATAAAATGGGCTCGCCAAGTGCCGATAAAGAGGGTACAATATATTTCAAGACTACTGAAATCCAATGGAGGAGTGACTGGAACCTATGAATGGTGTATTAAAACGACTGCTCGGCGATCCGCAAGCTAAGACCGTCAAGCGCCTACGGAAACGAGTACGGGTGGTAAACGATCTCGCCCCCAAGTACGAAAAACTCACCGACAAAAAGCTGCAAGAGCAGACCGAAGTACTGCGCAAGCGGCTCAAAAAAGAGTCGCTTGATGCTATCCTGCCCGACGCCTTCGCTGTCGTGCGCGAGGCGGCAACCCGCGCACTTGGCATGCGCCATTTCGATGTCCAGCTCATCGGTGGCATGGTGCTGCACGAGGGTAACGTCAGTGAAATGAAGACCGGTGAAGGTAAGACGTTGGTCGCTACTGCGCCAGTGTACCTGAACGCAATCTCCGGTAAGGGTGTGCACGTGGTTACGGTAAACGACTACCTGGCGCAGCGTGACGCTGGCTGGATGGCACAGGTGTACCACTTCCTGGGCCTTTCCACGGCTGTCATTCTGGCGGATCACTCATACGTTTATGATCCAAAGTTTGTCAACGAAGAGCACGAAGACGAGCGTTTTCGCCATCTGAAGCCATGTAGTCGCCAAGACGCTTATGCAGCCGACATCACCTATGGCACTAACAACGAATTTGGGTTCGACTATCTGCGTGACAACATGGTACGCGAGGTGGACCAGCTGCGTCAGCGCGAACTCAATTTCGCGATCGTGGATGAGGTGGACTCCATCCTTATCGACGAGGCCCGTACGCCGCTTATCATCAGCGCGCCGAGTGTTACGCCGGGCAACGCATATGAGCAGTTCGCTCGCACGGTGCGTCAGCTCAAGGCAGATGATTACGAAGTGGACGAAAAGCGCAAAACAGTCATCTTGACCGACCAGGGTGTCGACCGTATCGAAAAAATCCTAGGCATAGAAAACATCTACGCCAGCGAAAATATCCGTACTATTTACCACTTGGAGCAGTCATTGCGTGCCCAGACGCTCTTTAAGCGCGATAAAGACTACGTGGTGACAAATGAAGGTGAAATTGTGATCGTTGATGAGTTTACCGGTCGTCTGCTGGCCGGTCGCCGCTACAACGAAGGGCTGCACCAAGCCATCGAGGCTAAAGAAGGCGTGGAAGTGCAGCAAGAATCGATGACGCTAGCCACCATCTCGTTCCAGAACTACTTCCGTTTGTACGACAAGCTGGCCGGCATGACCGGTACTGCCATGACCGAAAGCGAAGAATTCCACCAGATTTACAAGCTGGATGTGGTAGAGATTCCATCGAACCGCGCTATCGCCCGCGAAGACCGCACCGACCGCATTTATCGCAACGAAAAGGCTAAGTTTGACGCCATCGTCAAAGAGGTAAAAGAACGCCAGGAAATCGGTCAGCCCGTGCTGATTGGTACTGCCAGCATCGAAAAGAATGAAAAGCTAGGCCGCCTACTTACCAAGGCTGGCGTGCCGCACCAGGTGCTGAATGCCAAGAACAACGAGCGCGAAGCCAAGATCGTGGCTGCCGCTGGCGAAAAGGGCGCCGTTACGCTGGCTACCAACATTGCTGGTCGTGGTACCGACATTGTGCTCGGCGAAGGTGTGAAGGAACTCGGTGGTTTGTATGTGCTTGGCTCTGAGCGCCACGAGAGCCGTCGTATCGACAACCAGCTACGCGGTCGTGCCGGCCGCCAGGGTGACCCTGGTGTGACGCAGTTCTATGTGAGTACCGAGGACGACCTGATGCGCATCTTCGGCGGTGATCGCATCAGCACCATCATGGACCGGCTGAAGGTGGAAGACGACGTTCCTATCGAGAACCGACTCATCAGCAAGAGCCTGGAAAATGCCCAGAAGAAGGTAGAAGGCTTCCACTTCGACCAGCGCAAGAACGTGGTGCAGTACGACGATGTAATGAACCGCCACCGCAAGGCAACGTACGCTATGCGCAAGGAAATCCTAAGGGCGGATGACATCAGCAAGCGCGTCAAAGTGTACGTAGAAGACGAGGTGAAACTGCTGGCTGACAGCCCGCTGCGTCTGACCGATGAGTTCGAGCCAGCCGTGCGCGAGCTGTTACCGCTGGACGAAGCTGCGCTGGACCGTGTGTTCGCAGCCACCCCTGACAAAGTCAAAACTATACTGCTCGAAGAGGCCAAAGAACTCTACGCTGGCCGTGAAGAAGCCTTTAGCAAGGAAATTCTGCGCAAGGTGGAGCGTGACATCTACCTGCAGATCTTGGATAACCTCTGGATGCAGCACCTCGAAAATATGGACCACCTGCGCGAAGGTATCCACTGGATGAGTGTTGGACAGCGTGACCCGTTGGTAGAATATCGTCGCCGCGGCCAGATGATCTTCGAGGACATGCAGGCCGCCCTTCGCCACGAAGTTGTCCGCGCCTTGTTCTACGCAGAGCCGGTTGCCGCAGAAGACCTCGAGCGACCTATCGAAACCGAGCTGACTCGTGCTGCGCGCAATTCCATCAGCAACGCCGGAGAAATCATAGAAGCCGACGCTGAGTTCGAAGAATCTGATTTTGCAGACAAAAAAGCTACAAAGCCTAAGAGTACGAGCGTAAAGCGTAAGCGAGCGAACAAGGCTGAGCGCCAACGCAAAATCAAAGCACGGAAGCGCAAGTAGGGGCTCCTAGATATGTACATTTCCGGTAGAAAATTCGCCATAGAGCTACTGCTAGGCCAAGAGTAATATGAAACACATCGTCGAAGAAATAACTTTACAAAATGGCGCCAAAGGTTTGCTGGTGCACGTGCCTGATGCCACGGTGCTGGATGTGTATCTGAATTTCCGCGCCGGTGAGTACCTGGTGGAGCGCCAGAAGTGGGAAGCTCCGCACCTCATGGAGCACGTCTTGCTTGGCGCCAACGACACGTTTCCGCGGGCTCGTGATTTCCAGGCAGAAGTCGAGAAAAATGGTGCCTACAGCAATGCCAGCACCGACGTGTATGACATCATCTACGAAACGGAATGTGCCGACTTTGAATGGGAGCGGGTATTCAACCTGCTTATCTTGGCAATTGAGCACCCACTATTCTTGCAAGAGGAGTTTGATGCCGAGTTTGGGAACGTTCGCGAAGAACTGAGCGCTCGGGCGAACAACCACTACCGCCAGCTCGGTGCCAACACACGCAAAGCCTACGGCTTGGTGGCCGAAACCGACCGCGAACGTTTGGAGCTGATGCAGAATGTCACGCTTGAGGACGTCCGTGAGCATTACCGTCGTACGCACACTACCGACAACATGCGCTTCGTTATTGCAGGCAACATAGGCAAGCGCAAGGGCGCCATCGTGCAGATGCTGGAGCGCATCCAACTGCCGCGCGGTGAACGGTTTGCTATGCCCGATGAAATCGTAAAGCCGCTGGCAAAGCCCGTGTGCATCTCCAATAGCACGGTCGATACCATTTATTTCTACATCGACACCTTCATGAATCGTCGCCTGGAAGAGCATGAGGTCGATGCGCTAGGATTGGTAAATGCTATCCTAACCGAGACGCTATATAGCAAGATTTTGGGCACCGCCCGCGAGCGTGGCTTGGTATATGGCATGAATAGCGGCTACCAGCAGATCAAACTGAGCAGTAATCTGTGGTTTGGTAGCCAGGTCTCGGGTGCGAACGCACCGGCTTTGTTCGACATCGTCATCGAGCAGCTCGGTAATCTGTTCCGCGGAGAGCTTGCGGAGGCTGATATTGCTGCCGCCCAGGCGTATGCCATCGGCCGCTACCAGCGCAGTGCGCAGACAGTAGCTAGCACGGCTAACGGCTACACCGGACGCTATTTCTTCGACGATTACATCGACGATTACTACAAAATCCCCGAGCGTATCAAAGCCGTCACCAAGCAATCAATAGTTGATGTGACCCGGGCGATGTTTGCAGATGGTATCGGTGGTCTCGGTTTGTATGGCAACTGCACGCCAGAATTAGCCGTACAACTGAACGACCAAATTTCCGGGCTGTGGAAGCAGCCAAGCTAACTTAATCAGTGTTAGCCCAAGGGGAGTTGTTGCGCAGCTCCTTCTGGCTGTGTCCTAGGCGCTTCAGGAAGCTCCCCTTGTTGGGTGTTGGGGCTGGCTCCTTGCCAATCATATCGGGGCGGAACAGGCCTGTTTTCATGAGTATGTCATAGCGTCTGCCTTTGCCGTGCATCCTGACGTGCAGATTGCCATCCAGGTGGAGCTCACGCCTGGCATCAGCGTACGCTTTCTGTGCGTTTTGGGAGTGCAAGGCTCGTAATGATGTTGCCCCTACGCCTGCAATACCAAGGACGGCAATCAAGGTAAGCAGGTGTGATGATCCATGCTCGGTGCCTATAAGGCGATGTGGCGGAGGAATGTTATTGGCTATATTCAATGGGCCTTTGGGCAACGGACTGGCTGGCGCGGCAGGGACCGTTGGCAGAGGTGCTGGACGGGTCGGAGCTGACTGATGCATGTGGCTCGCGATTATTTTCTGAGCCATGGTAGCTTGATCCTGTGTGCTGTAGGTACTGCGGTTATTGAGGAAGTGCGAACGATCGTACCGCACCAGCCGATTTTGCGGATTGTGTTTGTCGTGCATAAACGCGGTATTAAGCCTGCCGATGAGAGTATCATCATGTGTTATTCTCTGGATATCCACCTGAGACATACCAGCTTGGCGGCCATAAGAGGCCAGTACTTGCCGCGAAATGCTTGAAACATTGGTGGGCCGGCCTCCATTGGCTGTATCGTGACTGAGGGCGGTGTAGGTATCAGGGAAAGGGGTAGTGTGCGGTGCTGGATGATTAGCTTCTAGGCCTATGGTTATGCCGGTACTCCCGGTGAGTTGTGTGTGCGAAGGTTTGTTTGCAAGTAACAGGTTTGTATTTAGCGGCGATGAATGGTGCTCCAGGAAGCCCAGATGGGGCAGATGAATTCGGCCCGATAGCGCTAGCGTCTCACGCACTAAACCATAGCCGACCCCTAGAGCTGCTGTGTTAGCGGCTAACTTCCCAATTACTGCCCGGCGTTTTCTGCTAGGATTATCGTTGGCTTCGGGGTTATGCTCGCTATGATTGGGAAGCATGAGCTTTGCGAGTGCTAAATTAGCTAAGCCGGACGTTCTGCGTATAAGCTGGCTGGGCTTCGGTGCTGTCTCTGGCCTGGCTTTTGCCGACGAGTTTACGTTTGCGATGGCTACCATTAGCGTACCTGCCGACTGCCCACTTGCCAGGGCGTGCCTCAGCTCTTCGGCAATCCTTGTTGCCTCAGTATTTTTCGCTTCCTGCGCTGCTGGTTGCCCAAGTATGGTGCGCAATTTTTCGCCGACTATGGCAGTGCAGGGCAGGTCGTCGTCCGTGGCGCGTCCGCCGCTCATTATGATGATGTTGCGGCCCGGTTCCAGGACGTGCCTGCTGCCAGTGTTCACCGTTCCGTAGATGAGTCGCTTGCATTCACCAGCCTCGTTATACACGTAGAGTGGACGGTCGCCGGTATAGACCAGTAAGTTACCCGTGATCTGTACGGCTAGAGCGGTGGCGTTGGTCTTGTCTGCGCTCGTGCCCAGTTCGGCCTGCGCCTTTGCTATTACGTTAGGAATGGCCCGTTGCAGAGTGTCTTGGATGTTACCGGCAGTGGTTGCAAAGCTTGCCCGGTGTGTTTGTTTGGCTTCCATGGCACGCTGGAAGCCGCGTGCCGTAGCTTCGGCTGCCACGCGGCTGCCAGTTCCTTCGGCAAGTACCAACGTGCCTGTTACTGGATTTACTGAGGTCACTACGTGGACATTCTCGATGTCGCTAGTTCCGGCTACGCCATAGTCGACCATTTGGGCTGGCGGCGTGTCGGGCGGTTTTTGCCACCGGTGCTTAGTATTGCCAAAAACGTCCTTCAGGGCGTTATTTACCGCCTGCTCCTCGTAGGCTCGTCGCATCGAGGCCGTATCGTGGTATTGTGGCTGGCAGTCTGGGGCGTTGTCGTTAGGTGGATAATTGGCTATAAATGTTTCGGCAGTTAGATCAGTCTTCACGGCAGTGCACCTCGTATATGATTTTCAGTCTATCCGCAGTGTATGACCATGACAGATGCAGTTCTGTAACAATACTTACAACACTCCGACGGAGGGATTATGCTCACTGCTGGAGTAGGGCAGCTAACTCTTATATACTAGGTAGCAATGGATGATTTGCGACAGTCAGCACTCGATGTGCAGGCGCTCATACAAGCGGCCACCGAGCGTATCGGCGTGGATGGTTTGGTGCGCAAGAAAAACGAGCTCGACGCCGAAGCTGCCCAGCCTGATTTCTGGAATGATGCCAAGCACGCGCAGGACGTCGCCAAGGAGCAGTCGAAGCTTGAACGCCGTGTGCAGCCTTGGGTGAGTCTGCGCCAGGATATTGCCGACACGATAGAGCTATTTGATTTGGCAGACGCAAGCATGCGAACAGAATTGACGGCCAGCGTGGCCGATATAACCGCCCGATTTGACACGCTCAAAGAAGAGCTAAAATTTAGTGGCCCCTACGACGACCACGATGCTATCCTCAGTATCCACGCCGGGGCAGGCGGTACCGACGCCCAAGATTGGGCACAAATGCTGCTGCGTATGTACGTGCGCTATGCCGAGAAAGAGGGCTGGGGTGTGGCAACCGTAGAAGAATCTGCCGGGGAGGAAGCCGGCATCAAAAGTGTAACGCTCGAGATTTCCGGTGAGTTCGTGTACGGCAAGCTGAAGGGCGAGCACGGCGTGCACCGCCTAGTGCGGCTCAGCCCATTCAATGCCGAGAGCCGCGAAACCAGCTTTGCCAAGGTTGAGGTGATGCCCAAAATCGACACGCCCGATGCAGTTGCAATCGACGAGAAAGACCTAAAGATAGATGTCTATCGTAGCGGCGGCCACGGTGGCCAGAGTGTCAACACCACCGACTCTGCGGTGCGTATCACACACCTGCCGACCAATATCGTGGTAGCTATCCAGAACGAGCGCAGCCAGCTGCAAAACCGTGAAACTGCCATGACTATCTTGCGCTCGCGTCTGGCCGCGCTGCAGCTTGAGCAGCATGCCGAAAAGGTGAGTGAACTCAAGGGTCCGAACGAGCAGGCTGCGTGGGGCAACCAAATTCGCTCATATGTTTTGCATCCCTACAAACAGGTAAAAGACCTCCGTACCCGCCATGAATCCAGCGACCCAGACGGTGTGCTCGATGGCAATTTAGATGCTTTTGTGAGTGCGTATCTAGAGCATA
>Ga0207669_10000833_pt1 | contig 13207 bp, 8 predicted proteins | sample KBSM33metaG_FD_184329 | JGI IMG/M metagenome (GOLD analysis project Ga0207669, IMG submission 184329) | Miscanthus rhizosphere microbial communities from Kellogg Biological Station, Michigan, USA - KBS M3-3 metaG (SPAdes) (version 2) | ecosystem: Host-associated > Plants > Roots > Rhizosphere >...
ATGAAGCAGAAGTACGGAATAGTAGGCAGTAGGCAGTAGGCAGTAGGCAGTAGGCAGTAGGCAGTAGGCAGTTAAGACGCTTGAAGTTCTGCGTTCTGACTGCCTACCGCTTACCGCCCACTACAGACTTCAGACAGCAATCGCCTGATCCGACGCCGAAATCAGTCGAGGACCGGCCGCTTCAACGGTGACCTGGCCGTCTCTCAGCACGGCGCGGAACGTATTCGCTTCCTTCCAGTGCTGGCTCAGTGGCAGCTTGATCTGATCGTCGATCACGCGCTTCAGGAACCGCGCACCGTAGGCCATGCTGTAGCCGTCCGCCACGATCTTCTCGAGCGCGTCGGCCTCGACGTGCAGCATCTTGTTCCATCGCCGCAGCGACGCCGTCACCTGATCGATGTACTTCACCGCGATAAGGCGAACTTCATCCTTCGTCAGCGGCTCGAACACGACGACCTGGTCGATACGGTTGCGGAACTCGGGCGGGAATCGCCGCTCGAGCTCACGATTGATCTCGGACTGCACCTGGCCCATCGACGTCGGATCCTGAGCTGAGCGGAATCCGAGCGGGCTCTGAAGCTTCCGGAAGTGCTCGGAGCCGGCGTTCGACGTCATGATGACGATGGCATCGGACAGGTAGACGCGCTTGCCGCGTCCATCGGTGATCCATCCCTCATCGAACGCCTGCAGGAACAGGTTCAACAGGCTCGGACTCGCCTTCTCGATCTCGTCGAGCAGCACGACAGTGCAGGGGTTGTCCTTCAGCTGATTGGTAAGGAGGCCGCCGCGCTGACTTCCAACGATGCCGCGTGGCATCCCGATCAACTTGTCGATCGACACGCCGCCGTCCTGGTACTCGGACATGTCGATGCGGATCATCTTCTTCTCGTCGCCGAAGAGGAACTCGGCGGCGGCCTTCGCGAGCTCCGTCTTGCCGACGCCCGTCGGCCCGAGGAACAGCAGGACACCGTCCGGGCGATCGAAGCCGTCTTTGAGCGGTCCCTTGTTCATCACCAGGCGATGTGCCAGCGCCTCGACCGCCTTTTTCTGGCCGATGACGCGCTTCGCCAGGCGCTGCTCGATGTCCTTGAACCGATCGCCCACGTCGCGGAACACCATGTCGCGTGGAATCTGCGCCGCGTTGGAGATGACATCGACGACATCCGCGGCGGTCACCTCCCAGCGGCGATCGATCTCCGCGCGCACGGCGGCAGTATCGAGCCAGCCAATCACCTTGTCGGGCATGTGCAGGTGCCGCTGGTACCTGGGCGACATCTCCAGAGCCGTCTCAATCGCATCGTCCATGAGGCGGACGGAGTAATTTCGTTCGAGGCGAGGCCGGATGTTGTAAAGAATGCGCCGCGACTCCTCGATCGTCGGCTCGCACACGCTGACCGTGCGGAAGCGGCGGGCGAGCGCTTCGTCTTCCTGGATGTATTCCTTGTACTCGCTCAGCGTGGTGGCGCCGATGATGCGCACTTCGCCGCGCGCGAGAACCGACTTGAACACATTGGCGGCATCCGACGGCGCGCCGAGCGCCGACCCGGCACCCACCATCGTGTGCGCCTCGTCGATGAACAGAATCAGGTTCGGCCGCTCCTTGATCTCGCGGATTACGTTCTGGATGCGGTCTTCGAACATCCCGCGCAGCATTGTCCCCGCCACCATGGTGTTCATCTGCAGGTTCACTACCTGGCAGTCACGCAGGCGCACTGGCACCGAATCCGGCTCGAACTCGATGCGGCGCGCGAGACCTTCGACGATGGCAGTCTTGCCAACACCGGGCTCGCCAATCAGCATCACCGAGTTGGAACGTTCACGGTGGCAGAGGATCTCGAGCACCTGCTGAATCTCGAGGTCGCGGCCGTAGACCGGCGCGATCTTGTCCTGCCGTGCCAGCAGGTTCAGGTTCGTGGCAAAGTTCTTGAGGAACGGCGGCAACTCGAATCGCTTCCGCAGATGCTCCTCGCGGACTTCGTTCTCTCGCATACGAGCTGTAATCCGTGACACCAGTACTTCCGGCTCGACTCCATGACGACGAATGATGGCGACGGGAATGCCCTGGCTTTCTTCGAAGATGGCAGAGAACAGATCGCCTGACTCGATGGTCTGACGGCCGCCACGGCTGGCCTGATGAAATGCCAATTTCAGCACGAGCTTCGTCGCAGGTGCCACACGGAGGTCACGAACGGAGGTCTTGCGCAGCGAGTCGAGATAGCCCTCGAGCGCGTGCACGATCTCGTGCGGGTTCAAGTCGAACTCGGTGATGACGTGACAGAAGGTGTCCCACTCGACCTGCGCAAACGCCAGGAAGATGTGTTCATTGGTCACTTGTGCGTGGTCGCGGCGCCGTGATTCCTCGATGGCGCGGTCGACGACCCGCTGTGCTGATTCGCCGATCTTGCTCGGCGCGATGTCGAAATCTTCCATAGCCCGATTCCTCCACGCCTTCGGCCGGAACCTCAGGCTTGCCGGGGTACTTGGCAAGATGCGATCCATGGGATACAGACCAGTTTCTTGGCGAATCGAAGAAGATTTGGGGCTCTGGCTTCTCTGATAGACGGTGCCGCGTCCACCCCTGCCCAGTCTCTTCCCGAATGGACACATTCCCGCGAAAATTCAGCAACGACAAAGGGACCATCTCAGCTGCGTTCAGCGCAGACCTACCGCTATGTCTTTCGTCTATGTGGCTTTAGTGCGGAGCAAACAAAACCGGCGGCATTTTGGCACCGTCAATGCACCGACCATGAGTGGCTCGCGTACTAAAGAAGCCAATAAAGGACCTTTGGTGCAGTCTGCTGATCCATCGAGCCAGACGACTGCGACCAAAGCCCCTGTTTGAGCGCCCACGCAGCCCAGGACAGCGGCCCAAGGTCCATCGTCGTTGTAGCTAGTTCCGAGTCGGGACGTGGGCGATAGGTGGAGTCTGGACGGAGCGTTGTTGGCTGAACCAGTTTTTGCCGGCGTCAGCTAGTAAGGGTGCCGTGCGTCAATCCGACGACGCACGTGTCGGAATCTTGACCGAGGGCCTCTGCTCGAGCCAGTAGGTGGGAAACTGCCGACAGCAGGAAACTACCGACAGCTTCAGTTAACGTTCTTATAATGAGTCGAGTGCATCGATTCGCTGTCGTGCTGGTCGCGTTCTTGTTGATCTGCGTCAATGTTTTTGCGCAGACGCCGCAACCTTTTCCACGTCCGGGAACGCAGCCGCCTCCGAAGCCGTCGCAACCCGCTCCAACGGCACCGCCGTCAACGCAGCCACCGGCGACGACTCCGCCTCCGTCTCAAACGACTCCGCACCGCGACACAACCGCCGTCCACGACAAAGCCTTCACCAGAGGTAAGTGCACCACCGGCCACCGAGGTGTTCTTTCCAATTTATCCGGCGGCCCAGTTCCTGGCGTCGTACGACGCCGGACGCGGGCAGCGTTACTACATCTATGGAGCGACGGCGCCGTTTGCGGACGTCGTGACGTACTACCGGTCGCAACTTGATGAAAAAGGCGCGCTCGTCTTCAAGGACCCGCCGACCCACATGTTCGAGGTCGGCCGGTTCCGCGATGAGTCGATGGCGTTCCCGCCGGGCGTGACCGTGAAGGATTGGACGTGGGGAGGATCGCAGGGCTATGTGAACCCGACGCCGAAGGGTCAGCCCCAGCGATTCCCCACCATCGTGATGATCGTCCCGCCCCAAGCGCCAGGGCGCTAGCTATCTTCTACTCACCCGCCGTCGACGTGGCGCCTTCGCGAATCGCCTTGAGCGCCAGCCGCTCGGCATGATTCGGATCGTTCACGACCTTGCAGTCGTTCCCGAAAACCATCGTCGGATAGGTGCGTGCGTCGAACGCGTGCCACTTCGCCAGATCGGCGTGATTCGGGTTGCCCGATTTGGCGAACGCCGCGAATGCTGCGCTCATCTTATGGGCCAGCACGTAGCGCTCCTGCATCGCACCGGTCATCGATGCGGCCTGATCGATGTTGTAGAGCGCGAACGGAATATCAAGCGTGTGGTACGCCTTCATCTGACCCTTGTGGACCGGTGAGCGCCAGTTGAAGAAGTAGAGGTATGCCGGCGCTTTGCCTTGCGCCGTCTTGAGCTCGCTCAAAAGCTGCGCATTCGCGCGGCGGGTGTTGTCCGCGTTCATGATCAGCCACACGTCAGTGTTGCTGATCCCCTGGTGTGTCTTGCGGTAGAGAGCCACGAGCTCGCGCGCCTTCGCCTGGTCGCCTCGCACGATGCGAGACACGCGTGTCAGCATCTCGTCTTCGGGCATCTCGAGCGGCGGCGGCGGATCGTTCCAGGCGTCCTCGGTCTCGGTCGATCCCATCATCAGCGGCACGTCCGCGGAGAACGCCGGCGCATCGGGGGACCACTGGTCGCGCGGCAGCGAACCACCGTCGACAACCGGTCCTCCGGCGAGGCCCGGGATTCGAGGTTCGCTGAAGAACGCGTCCTGCAATTGTTTCCACGGCAACTGCTGTAGACGATCGAGTTGCTTCGAATTCAACCCAAGCTTCGTGAGGTACTGCTCCGCTGCTCGCGTCGCAGCGCCACGCTCGGTGCCGCGGACCTGCGCTCCGCTCATCGCGATGGCCCGGTGAAAGAGTCCTTTTGCCGACGGCATCGCCATCAGCGTCGTCACCTTGCTGCCGCCGCCGGACTGGCCGAACACGGTGACATTGCCCGGATTACCTCCGAACGCCCCGATGTTGTCCTTGATCCACGCCAACGCCGCAACGATGTCGAGCATGCCGACGTTGCTCGAACGCGCCCACTTCTCTCCCGCGCCCAGGTTCGAGAGATGAAGGAAGCCGAACAGATTCAGCCGGTGCGTGACCGACACGACCACGACGTCCTCTTTGCGGGCGAGGTTGGTGCCTTCGTACAGAAGCCAGTTGCCAGATCCGCCCGCGAAACCGCCGCCATGCAACCACACCATCACAGGCCGGCTGCCGGTCAGGGCCGGCGTGAAGACATTCAGGTTGAGACAGTCCTCACCCATCGGCTCCTGTCGATCAAGAGCGAAGACCTCCGAGATCGGTCCGTCGGGATCCTGCGGCGCGCGATTCCCGACCTGGAAGCAGTCGCGCGTGCTGGTCCACGGTGCGTGTGGAACTGGCGGCATGAATCTGTTCGCGCCCTCAGTCGACGCCGAGTACGGCACGCCCCAGAACTGATTGATCCCGAAACGGACGACGCCGCGCACTCGACCCGCCGTCGTGGCGACATCCTTCGTGAGCGGAAGTCCGCGGACGTCCTGCGCCCAGAGCGGGCTCCCCCACCCGTCGACCAGAACACCGGCGGTTGCGAGCGTGCTGAAGCCAAGAAATGTGCGGCGATCGACCTGCAACATGGAGTGCTCCTCGTTTTCAGGGAACGGGAAAACGGTGCGTATTGTGACATGGCAGAAGGCACGTGTGCAGTGGATCCAGAATTTTCCTCCGCTGCCGATTACCCCCCGAGAGAATGGCTGAAGCCACGCAGCAATCACCGACCGCTCTGTGCGTCGCACGCCAGCCCATCCTCGATGAACATGGGCAGGTGTTCGGTTACGAGTTGCTGTACCGAGGCGCGCCCGGCGACACGACATGCGCCGTCAGGGGGGATTTCGCCAGCGCGAGCGTGATCACGAGCGCGATGCTCGATCTGGGTCTCGATACGCTGACGAGCGGACGACCTGCATTCCTCAACGTGACCGGGTCACTCGTCATTGAGAAGATCGATGCCCTCGTTCCGCCGAGCCATGTCGTCCTCGAACTGCTCGAGACGATCGAGATCACCGACGAACTCGTCGCCGCCTGCCGCAGGCTGAAGGCGAAAGGATACGCACTGGCACTCGATGATTTCGTCGCCGGGTCAGCGGCCGAAGCGCTTCTTCCCTATGTGTCCTTCGTCAAGGTTGATGTGCTGAGCACCCCGATGGCGGAGGTCACGGAGCTCGCCACGCGCCTCAAGCCGTTCGGCGTGACGCTGCTGGCCGAGAAGGTCGAGAGTCGAGAAGTCTACGAACAAACTCGCGAGGCGGGCTACACGCTCTTCCAGGGCTACTACTTCTGCAAGCCGGTCATTCGAATGGGCGCGGCAATCCCCGCGCATCAGTTGGTCTACATCCGGTTGCTTGCTGCGCTGAGCAAGCCAGACCTCAGCATGCAGGAGCTCGAAGCGCTGGTGAAGCAGGACGTGTCCCTCAGCCTGCGCGTCCTCAGGTTCGTCAACTCCGCGGCGGTTCCCATCAGGACCGAAGTGGGATCGATTCGACAGGCATTGCTGCTGATTGGAATCGAACCGATTCGCAAGTGGGCGTCGGTGTGGTGCCTGGCAGGCTTGAATCCGGGAGTGACGCCGGAGCTGACGACGCTGGCGCTCGTGCGCGCACGATCGTGCGAACTCGTCGGCGAGAAATCGCGTCTGCTCGACGCGTCGGAGCTGTTTGTCGTCGGTCTGTTCTCGCTGCTCGACGTCCTCTTGAGCAGGACGATGGCGGACGCGCTCGACAATCTGCCGCTCCCGCCGTCGACGGCCGATGCGTTGCTCGGCCGCGACAACAAGGAACGATCGGTCCTCAACGCGGTGATCGCCTATGAGAACGGCGAATGGGACGGCGCGTCACATGCCGCGGCGAACGCCGGTGTCGACGCCGCCGTGCTACCGGCGGCGTACACCACAGCGCTGCGCTGGGCTCAGGACATCTCGCGAAGCGGGATTACCGCGCCGCGCTCTGCTTGATGAACGTGCCTCGATTCAGCTCGTCGAACGCGAGCTGAAGTTCGGCCCGTGTATTCATCACAATCGGGCCATACCACGCCACCGGCTCTTCGATCGGCTTTCCTGAAACGAGCAGGAACCGGATCCCTTCATCGCCAGCCTGCACGGTGATCTCGTCACCGCTGTCGAACAGCACAAGAGATCGGTTGCCGACAGTGCTGGGAGTCGCCTCGCCGCTGCCGCCGACGAGGTCTGTGTTGACCGGGCGTGGATCAGACGCGTCTCGAAAGTTGCCGGCACCCGCGAAGACATACGCAAAACCGTGGCGGCCCATTTCCACGGGAAGACGCTTGCGTACTCCAGGGGGAACGGACACGTCGATATAACGCGGATCGGCAGCCACGCCATCGACCGGTCCCTTCTTGCCCCAGAACGTTCCGCACACGATCCGCACACTCGTCCCGTCGTCGTCCACAATCTCGGGCACGTCCTTGCCCGCGACGTCCTGGTAGCGGGGCTCGGTCATTTTGAGCGACGACGGCAGATTCGCCCACAACTGGAAGCCGTGCATGCGTCCCTGAGGATCGCCTTGCGGCATCTCCTGGTGGAGGATCCCGCTGCCTGCTGTCATCCACTGCACGTCGCCGGCACCAAGGCTGCCGCGATTGCCGAGGCTGTCGCCGTGCTCGACCGTTCCTGCGAGGACGTAGGTGATTGTCTCGATGCCGCGGTGCGGATGCCACGGAAAGCCCGCGAGATATTCGTCAGGGTTGTCGTTACGGAAGTCATCGAAAAGCAGAAACGGGTCGTATTCCGACGGGTCACCAAAGCCGAACGCGCGCCGCAACTTGACGCCTGCGCCTTCGAGTGTCGGTTTGGACTGAATAACATGCTTGACTGGTCGGATAGACACGGCGAGCTCCTTCCACTTTCGGGATTCCTTCGAGTTTTACTGCGAAATTCCTTGGAGTATATGACGCTGGCCGGGCTGCCAGCGTCCCCGGACTGGCGCCTGAAATGAACATTGTTTAGAATATTGAACGATGTTCAGTCCTACCGAACGAAACCAGGACGAGCCTCTCAGCCGAGAGGAACGCCAACAGCACGCGCGCGCGACGACACGACGAGCGATTCTGGACGCGGCACTCTCGCTGTTTGTCAGCGACGGGTACGCGCAGGTGTCGATTCGCAACATCGCGGCGAAGGTCGAATACAGTCCGGGCGCGATCTACAGCTACTTCAAATCGAAAGATGAGATCTTCTTCGCCCTGGCGGAAGAGGGCTTTCGACTGCTCGGAGCGTCGCAGCTTCAGCAAACACCAAGCGACAACCCGCTCGACGACATTCGAGCGGCTGCCTGGCGCTTCTACGAGTTCAGCAAGGCGCAGCCGCAGTACTTCGCGCTCGTCTTCCTCGATCGACGGGTGCCACGAATCGGCCGTGAGTACGAGCGCTTCGCGTTCATGTCCGATCTGAGGAGCCGCGTGCTCGCCCAGATGCAGCGCTCCATCGATGAAGGCATCTTTCCTTCGACGGTGGACGCAGATGTTGGCCTTCGACTGATCTGGGCACCCATTCTGGGGATTGCGGCACTTCGCCTGTCAGAGCGACTCAGGCCCGAGGATGCGGACGACCTGATTCTCGACGCCATCGACACAACGATTGCCGGCTTGCAGGCGGGTGCGCCCACCCGCGCGCGCCGCTTGCCACCCTTCGGTTCGTCTTCTCACCCGGCCGTCGTGCACACGAGCTGAATCTTCGGAGTCCCTCACATAATGCGCGGAACGATTCACGTCACCCTGCCTTTGCTTCTTGCTGCCGCTATTGGCTGCGGAACAGGTGTCAAAGGCGAGTCTTCGAATACCGGCGAAGCGCCCCCGCCGATCTCCGTGAGCAGCGCGGCTGCTATCGAGAAGCCGATCCGGCGATTCCTCGAGGTCACCGGCACGCTCGCCGCTCAGGAAGAGGCGGAAGTGGCCGCGGAGGTTCAAGGGCGCGTGATTGCGACACCGGTCGAGCGCGGCACTCGTGTTGCCGAAGGCGATCCGCTGATTCGAATCTCCTCGGCTGAAATGGAAGCGCAGGTCGCCGAGGCCGACGCCAACGCTGCGCAGATCGTCGGCCGGCTCGGGCTCGCTGATGGCTCGGAGTTCGCGGTCGACAAAGTGCCCGAGGTCGCCAACGCCCGGGCAAACCTGAGTCTGGCGGAAGGCGATTTCGAGCGCGCGCAGATGCTCTACGACAAGAAGCTTCTGTCGAAGGCCGACTTCGATACGCGCACGGCTCAGGCCGAAGTTGCCCGTCGTCAGTACGACATCGCTCGCAACGGGGCCATGCAGCAGTATCAGGCGCTGCTCGCCGCACGCGCGCGTCTGAGCCTGGCGAACAAGTCACTCGCCGACACTGTCGTCCGCTCGCCGTTTGCCGGGGTCGTGGGCCAGCGGCTGGTCTCTGTCGGCGCTTACGTCACTCGTGGCACAAAGGTGGCGTCGGTGATGCGGACGAATCCGCTGCGCGTCAACCTCACCGTGCCCCAGCAATACTCCACCGAGGTCGCGATTGGCCGCCCGGTGACGCTCGCGGTCGACGTGGCGCCGGGCAAGACGTTCGAAGGGCACGTGCGTTATGTGTCGCCCGCCCTTCAATCCGACTCACGAACGCTCATCGTCGAAGCGCTCGTCGCGAATGATTCCGGGGTATTGAAGCCAGGATCGTTCGCCACGGCAAGGATCGAGCAAAGCTCAGAACGCCCAGGTATCCTCGTCCCGAAAACCGCGGTGCGAACCGTGACCGGCACATCGCGCGTTTACGTCATCTCCGGCGAACGCGCAGAGGAACGTATCGTGACCGCAGGTCAATCGGCTGACGATCTCGTCGAGATCACGACCGGGCTCAAAGCCGGCGAGAACGTGGCGACCAGCAACGTCGAGAAGCTATCCGACGGGTCGCGCGTCACCATGAAGTGAAGAGGACGATGAGAGGATCCTGTCATGCAATGGCTCGCTGAACTCTGTGTCCGTCGTCCGGTTTTTGCGTCGGTCCTCATCCTCTCGCTGACCGTCGTCGGCGCGTTCGCGTTCGGTCAACTTGGCGTCGACCGGCTGCCGCAGGTGGACTTCCCGACCGTCTCGGTGACGACGCGTCTGCCGGGCGCGGCGCCCGAGCAGGTGGAGAGCGAGGTCACCGACAAGATCGAGGAAGCCGTCAACACCATCAGCGGCATCGATCAACTGAGCTCGAACTCCGCCGAAGGCATCTCGCAGGTCATCGTCACGTTTCGTCTGGAAAAGAGCGCCGACGTCGCCGCGCAGGAAGTCCGCGATCGCATCAACCGGATCCTGCCGCTGCTTCCGCGTACGATCACGCAGCCAACGATCGAAAAGCAGGACCCTGACGCCGCACCGATCCTGACGCTCGCCGTCACGGCGAAGAAGCCCATTCGCGATGTCACCGAGTACACCGACAAAGTGCTGCGCCGTCGCCTCGAGAGTACGGACGGCGTCGGCCAGGTGCTCGTGCTCGGTGGACGCAAGCGACAGATCAACATCTGGGTCGATGCGGACCGGCTCCACGCATACAACCTGACCGTCAACGACGTTTCGCGGGCGTTGCAAGCGCAGAACGCGGACATCCCTGGCGGACGAATCGATCAGGGCCCGCAGTCGATCACGATGCGGACACGCGGACGCGTAGACACCCCTGACCAATTCGGCAATCTCGTCCTTCGGCAAGTCGAGGGTCACCCCGTTCAGGTCATCGATGTCGCGCGCGTGGATGACGGCGTGGCCGACGTCACGACGCTCGCCAACATCAATGGCGACCCCACCGTGCTCCTGCAGATTCGCAAGCAGTCCGGTACGAACACCGTCGAAGTCGTCAACAACGTCAAGGAACGCCTCGCAGAACTGAGGCAGGCATTGGCACCTGGCTACGAGCTCCGAATCGTTCGCGACCAGGCGGAGTTCATCGAAGCGTCGTTCCGCAGTGTCCAGGAGCATCTCATCGTCGGATCGTTCCTGGCCGCGTTCGTCGTCTTTCTGTTCCTCGGCAACTTCCGATCCACTGTCATCGCCGCCATCTCGATCCCGACGTCAATCATTGCGACGTTCGCCCTCGTTTGGTACATGGGCTTCACGTTGAACATGTTGACGATGCTTGCGCTCACGCTCGCCGTCGGCATCGTCATCGACGACGCTATCGTCGTTCTTGAGAACATCTACCGGTTCATCGAGGAGAAGAACATGCCGCCTATGCAGGCGGCGGTCGAAGGCACGAAGGAAATCGGCCTTGCGGTGATGGCGACGACGCTGTCGCTCGTGGCAATCTTCGCGCCGGTCGGGTTCATGAGCGGCATGGTCGGCCGCTTCCTGAAAAGCTTCGGTCTGACGATGGCGTTCGCGGTGATCGTCTCGCTGCTCGTCAGCTTCACGCTGACGCCGACGATGTGCGCGCGGTGGCTGAAGGTGAAGCCGCGCGAGGAAGACGAGGAACATCACGTCCACGATTCGAAGCACTCGGTGATCTTCGGACCGGTCGATCGAGTCTACACGCGCATGCTGGAGTGGTCGATGGCCCACCGGTGGGTCATCGCGACGCTCGCCGTCCTCGTTCTCTTCTCGAGCGTGCCGATCTTTCGTGTGGTGAACGTCAACTTCACGCCGCAGGACGATCAGTCCGAGTTCGACGTCAGCCTGCGCGCGCCTGAAGGGACAAGTCTCGAAGCGACGGAGGTGATCTCCAATCGTGTCGCGACCGCCATTCGTGAATTGCCAGAGGTGGTCTACACCATGGTCACCGTCGCAGGCGACTCGGCAGGTACGCTGAATACTGCGTCGATCTATGTGCGGCTCAAGCCGCTCGACGAGCGTGAGCGCGATCAGTTCGTCTTGATGGACGAAGTCCGCAACAACATCCTGCCGAAGGTGTCGCCTGAAGGGGTGAAGACGGGATTGGTGGCACCGGGAATCGCGGGCGGTGGCGGCGGCGGTGGTGGGCAGGGTCAGGGCGACGTGCAATTCGTCATGCAGGGGCCGAGCCTTGCTGAACTCGAGCGCGCGAGCAACACGCTCGCCGAACGCGCGAAGAGCATCCCCGGCCTCGTGGACGTGGACACGTCGTTGCGCGTCGGCAAGCCGGAGATCTCCGTCCGGCTCGACCGACCCAAGGCTGCGGACCTCGGTGTGCAGGTCTCTGATGCGGCGGAAGCGCTGCGCCTGCTCGTCGGTGGCGATCAGGTGACGACCTACAACGAGGCCGGCGAGCAGTACGAAGTGCACCTCCGCGCTGAAAGCCGCAATCGCGACACCGAAGCGGCGATCGGCCAGCTGACGGTACCCTCAACGCGGCTCGGCAGCGTTCCGCTGGACAACATTGCAGCGTTCGCGCATGGCGCGGCGCCGTCGGACATCCGGCGGCTCAATCGTCAGCGTCAGGTCACGCTGTCGGCCAACATGCTGCCAGGCACGTCGCAGGCCGGCGCACAGCAGGAAGTCCTCGCGGCCGCGTCACAGCTTGGGCTCGGTCCCGAGTACCGTCTCGCGTTCGCCGGTCGTTCGCGCGAGCTCAATCGAACGGCGAGCGCGTTCCTGCAAGCGCTCGCGCTGTCGCTGATCTTCATGTATCTCGTGCTGGCGGCGCAGTTCGAGTCGTGGCTGCATCCAATCACCATTCTGCTGTCGCTGCCGCTCACGCTGCCGTTCGCGCTGGTATCAATCCTGATCTTCGGGCAGTCGCTGAACATCTTTTCCGCCCTCGGCATGCTCGTGCTCTTCGGCGTCGTGAAGAAGAACTCGATTCTTCAAATCGATCACGCCAATCAACTGCGCGAAGAAGGTCTCGATCCGCATCAGGCGATCGTGCAGGCCAGCCGCGATCGACTGCGGCCCATCCTGATGACGACGCTGGCGTTCGTGGCGGGGATGATCCCGTTGGTGATCACACAGGGCGTGGGATCAGCGACCAATCACGCGATTGGCTTCGTCGTGATCGGCGGCCAGACGCTGGTGCTCGCGCTGACGCTCGTCGTGACGCCGGTGACGTATTCACTCTTCGAAGATGCGCGCGAGAAGCGGATCTTCTGGAGAGGCTTCAGCTGGATTCGATCCAAGCTGCCGCTCCCCAATCCTGTCACGCCGGTCTGAACTCTGCCGGCGGCGGTTGGTGCGATCACGCCTTCGATTGTCGGTGCGAACTTGATCGGTGTCACGACGCTTGTCGGTGCAATTCTTCTTCGACAGTCGGTGCGAGCAGCGATCCCTGTCGGTGCGATCACGCCTTCGATTGTCGGTGCGAACGCGCTGCGACGTTGGCGCGAGCGTGATGCGTGTCGGTGCAAGCTGTCTTCAATCGTCGGTGCGATCTCGCTATCGCGCGTAGGTGCGAAGTCGCCTTCGATTGTCAGTGCGAGCTCGATTCATGTCGGTGCGAACTCGATGCGCGTCGGTGCAAACCTGATGCTTATCGGCGCAAGGCTAACGCATGTCGGTGCGTGTCCAATTCAGG
>Ga0207669_10000834_pt1 | contig 13199 bp, 9 predicted proteins | sample KBSM33metaG_FD_184329 | JGI IMG/M metagenome (GOLD analysis project Ga0207669, IMG submission 184329) | Miscanthus rhizosphere microbial communities from Kellogg Biological Station, Michigan, USA - KBS M3-3 metaG (SPAdes) (version 2) | ecosystem: Host-associated > Plants > Roots > Rhizosphere >...
ATCTAGCTGCTGGAGTAGGGCACACGCGCACGAATCGCGGTGCCACGCTGCGGTGCCGAGTCGACGACCATGTGCCCGTGAACGCTCTTAATCCGCTCCTTCATACTGCTCAGGCCCAGTCCGTGCGTTCCGGCTGCCTGATTGGGATCGAAACCCTGTCCAGCGTCACGGACAGTCAACTCGATTCCATCCGCGCCACTCGTGAGCGAGACGTCAACATGACGAGCGCCGCTATGCTTTGCGGCATTCTGCAGTGCTTCCTGCAGGACTCGATACAGGCAGAGCGAGATCCGTGACGGCAGCCGTCGCGGAATCGCTTCAGTGTGAAAGCGCACCTCCATCGTCTTCGGATTCGAGAACTCCTCGCACAACGCATCGGCCGCGGCTGCCAATCCAAGGAGTCCCAGGCGTGGCGGGTGCAGACGATAGGCGAGGTCGTGCACGTCCTTCACCAGGCTCGCGACTTCTTCACTGGTGATCGACACCAGCAGTTCGAGGTCTTCACCCGGTTGACGAGATGCGTGTGACAGTTCGTTGAGTCGAAGAGACAGCACCCCCAATCGCTGGCTGATGTCGTCGTGAAGCTCACGAGCCAGACGGCTGCGCTCTTCCTCCTGCGCATCGATCAATCGCTGGCTGACGGTGGACAGCGCCTCCTGCGCAAGCCGGCGCTCGGTGACGTCCACGGCCGAACCGATGTAGCCGGCAAACGAACCGTCGCCCTTCCATCTCGGTACGCCGGTATCGAGCAGCCAGCGGAATTCACCGTCGTGCCTGCGCACGCGATACTCCGTCTGAAACGGTTGCTGCCGTTCGAAGGCCTGTGAATAGACCTCCCAGCTTCGCTCGACGTCGTCGGGATGAATGGTCTCCGTCCATCCCTTCCCGAGCGCCGCCTCGAGCGGCCGCCCGCAGAAGTCGAGCCATGCCTGGTTGACGTAGGTGCACTCCTTGTCAGCGTTCGTCATCCAGATGGTGACGGGAGCGGAGCTCGCCATGAGGCGGAACAATTCTTCGCTCTCACGCACCGCAGCCTCGCTGCGCGCGCGCTTCTGTTCCTGTTGATAAACCCGGGCATCAGCCAATGCGGCTGCGACATGCCCGGCGACCAGATCGAGAAAGGCGCGATGCCTCGCGTCGAGCGGCCGGCGCGCACTGACGCCGGCGATGAGCACGCCAGCGAGTTCCTCGAGCGCACCGCCTCGAATCGGCAGCATGACGGCGTCGTTCACGTCGATTGGTCGCCTGGTGGCGACCACGGATGCGAACGGCCATGGACCGGCGTCGATCGCATCGAGAGGGACGCTGTCAGGCAGCAGCCGCTCACCATCGAAGTCGACCGGCGTGGTGTACATCCGGACGAGGCGATTGGAATCGTTCAGGACGTAAAGCGCAGCAACCGGAATGTCGTTCGGATTGGCCGCAAGCACTTGCCCGGCGGCCAGGCAGGCGTCCGCCAGGCTCCGCTTGATCGAGGACTCCTCAACCAGGCTTCGTAACGTTTCGAGCCGTCGATTCCCAATGACCTTTTCCGTCGTCTCGGTGCACGCGCAGAAGATACCGTCTACCGATCCACCTTCACCGAACACCGGGCTGAACGAAAAGTTGATGTAGGTCTCTTCCTGCGCGCGCTGCCGATCGAAGAACATCAGCACGTCCTGGGAGCCTCTGCCAGTGCCGTCGGCGATGACACGATCAATCGCCGGGCCGACGATGTCCCAGATCTCCTTCCAGGTCTCCCGCGCGCAGCATGCCAGGGCGGCCGGATGCCGCGACGGCCCGAGGAGCGGCACACATGCGTCGTTATAGAAGAGCGTCAGATTGCGCCCCCACAGGATCTGGACAGGGAATGTGGACGCCAGGCAAATGCCGAGTGAGATGCGCAGGCCAGCGGGCCACGTGTCAGGGAGCCCGAGCGGAGTAACCGACCAGTCGAACGACCTCATGCGAGAGTCCATCTCGCTCGGGCCGGGAAATGCGCCCGTCAGGTCGTTCACGCCAGGAGTCTACGACAGATGAATTGCTGCGAGCATTCGTCACAGCAGACTGCCCGGCGAGAGGCAAATCGGTATAGAGTGTCTCCCCGGTGCGCGATTGTGTGCCGCGCCATCATGCGTCGAACAAGGAGCGAGTATGTGCGATCAGGATCATTTTGAAGAAGATCGACAGGTGTACGAGTCGGCCGGCATGGTGACACGCCGTCAGTTCGGCGTCCTCGTGGCCGCCGGTGTGGCGTTGACGCTGCCGCAGGTCGTCAACGCAGTCGCGGTCACCGAGATGGATGTGACGATCAAGACGCCGGACGGCACGTGCGACGCCTACTTCGTGCACCCGGCGACCGGGACGGCTCCGGGCGTGCTCGTATGGCCGGACATCTTCGGACTGCGCCCCGCGTTCCGGACGATGGGCAAACGGCTCGCCGAGTCGGGCTATTCCGTGCTCGTCGTGAACCCGTTCTATCGCCAGCAGAAAGCGCCGACCGCCTCCAAGGGCGCGGCGACTCCGATTCCGGAGCTGCTGCCACTGGCCAAGCCGATTCAGAACTCGACCACTCAACTGACCGACGCAAAAGCGTTCACTGCGTGGCTCGATCAGCAGGCGTCGGTCGCGAAGAACAGAAAGATGGGAACCCAGGGGTATTGCATGGGCGGGCCCATGGCATTCCGCACGGCGTCGGCTTCCGATCGCGTCGGCGCGGTCGCATCCTTCCACGGCGGCGGGCTGGTGACCATGGACGCGGACAGCCCGCATCTGCTGGCGTCGAAGACCAAGGCGTCGCTGCTCATCGCGATCGCGTCGAACGACGACAAGCAGCGGCCGATGGAGAAGGACGTCCTCAAGGAGACGTTCGCGAAGTCGGGTCAGGCGGCAGAGGTCGAAGTCTATTCAGGCGCACATGGTTGGTGCCCGCCAGACTCCGGCGTCTACAACGAGCCGGACGCCGAGAAGGCATGGGCGCGTCTGCTCGCGTTGTACGGCAAGGCGTTGGCCTGAACGTCATAGCGGCGGGCCTGAGGGCCCGCCGCTACTCCGTTCCTTTTTCTTTGTCGTCGCTCTTCGATGAACTGCCGCGCGGCAGTTGTTGAGCGAAATCCAGCCGCAACGACTTCAGCGTCGTCGCCACCGTCGAGAGCTGCGTGCCGGCTCGAACATCGGTGAGGAGATTCGCGGTCTGCCCGACGAGCACGCGGTAGAACTGCGCGCGCGGGCCAAATGGGAACGCGCGCTGCGCCGTGACGATCGCCGCCACGAGTCCGCCCAGAATCGTCGTCAGTTCCGATTGCTGGAAGACGCCGGACGCGATGATCGCGACCGAGAGCAGTATGCCGGCCACGTTCAGCAGGTTGTCCCAGCGCGTGTTGAACGCAAGCCGGTGCTGGCAGTCTGCAAGAAACGCGTTCACTTCAGCCAGGAGCGCGTTCGCGTCGGCGGTTGTCGACGTCGTGTTGCTGCCCACGAGCGGATCGGTAATCGAAGCCATGGGATGTCCCTTACGGATGTGAGGCGAGAGGTGACCTGAACATCTTGCCGAGGTCTCGTTCGTTATCGCAGAACGTTTCGATCAGGTCCGAATCCGCGAGCAGATTCGCTGGCACTTTGGCCGTCCACGGTTTCGTATATGCGCCAGAATCGTCGATCGTGATCTCGAGGTCGAGGTGCCCGAAGTCTCTGCGCGTGAAGCGCTCGGTGACTGTCGCCGCTTCTGTTTGAGGGTGGCCCGCTCCGGTGTCAACCCAGCCGCGGCCGTTGAATCCGGCCGTCGTCACGACAAGTGTGTCGCCATCCCATCGCCCGATCGAGTAACCCAGCCAGGTCGGTTGCATGTCCTCAGGCAAGGAGCGGCCGTCCATGAACACTTGCCGAAACGTCTGATTCGTGGACGTCTCGTACAACAGCACGACGAGCGCCGGTGTTTGCACGATCTTGAAGGGGTGAAGCATGGCGCCGCCCCCGGTGAAGTCGATACGAGGGACGCCGGGCGGCATGCACGCGACCATCGGGTCGTTCTTGTGATCGTTGCTCTGGTTTTCTTTGACACGCGCTTCCGCCCACGGAAGCATGACCAGTTCCCCTTGCTTCAGGTCACGACCCAGGTTCGTGAAGTATCCCTGGGCTGAATTCCAGGTCCCGGAGAGATCGGGTTTGCCGTCCGCGCTTCGCGGTGCCGGCGCAGCGAGGTTCACCTTGCCATCAGCCGTGCGTGGCACTCCTGGAACCTTGTAGTTCAACCATTGCGCGCGCAGTGCAGGCACGGCAAGACAGAGCATGACGACGATTACGACAAGGGCTCGGTGGGCAAACCCCGGGTACTGCGCGGCCATACGTCCTCCGTTAGGTATCGCCAATGGTAACCCTGTGGACGCCCGCCCGCTTGTCGAGGCCGATAAGACGTACTACTTTCGCGCGAACCGATAGTTGCCGGACACGTGCTTCACGAAGAGCCCGCCGGCGCCGCCCTCGATGAACTCGACGCCGAGCCCGTACAGACCAGTAAATGACGTCTCCGACGTGCCGATGAGCGCGACGTCTCCGCGGCCATCCATGTTCGCGACGAGTTTTCCATCGACGACCGTGATCCTGACGACGCGCGCGACCGCCCGCCAGTACGGTTGCTGCTCTTCGTAGGTGCCGATGTATCTCGAGAGGATCGCGGGCGCGACCTGGACTTCGCCCTTCCGTTCGTCAGACGCTTTTCCCACCCAATGCTCGACACCGTGTGGGCTCTCGTTGCACACCCACTCGATCAACTCCGTGTCGGCGGCGAGCTCCGCGCGCACAGCCACCGTCCACGCCTTCGAGTACGCCTTTGGATCCGAGAGCGTGACTTCGATATCGAGACTCCCGACATCACGCCGGCGGTACCGCTCCGTCATGCGCAAGGCTTCGGTGTGTGGATGGCCGTCATGATCGAGCCACGTGCGATCGTTGAAGCCGTAGCTTTCGACAACCAGCGTGTCGCCTTCCCAGCGTCCGACGGAATAGCCCATCCAACTCGGGTTGGGTGCCGTTTCGAGTGCGCGCCCATCGAGGAAGATCTGACGGTAGGTGAGATCGGGGTTGAGGATGACGATCAGCCCGGGCGTCTGGACGATCTTCATCATCTCAGCGCCGGTGCTGTCCGCGGCCGTGGTGTAGCCAGGTCCAAGGGGCACGCAACGGACGTTCATGTATTCCTTGCCGAGATCCTCTCTGCGCTGCTCGACCAGCGTGCGGGCCCACGGCTGAATCTCGTCGGCCTTGAGGTCGGCCGCGATGTTGCGGGAGTACTTCGGCGAGATCTTCGTCCAGAGCCCGGAGAGATCGGGTTTGCCGTCAGTCGCTCGTGGCGCCGGCGCGGACAGATTCACCTTGCCGTCCGGTGTGCGGGGAAGGCCCGCCGTCGGCTGATTGAGCCACTGCGCGGAAGCCTCTGCACCGAACGCCACGACGATGAGAGCGATCGAAAGCGCTTTCATGTTCGGCGAGTCTCACCGCCCGACAGTCGTCGCCTTGCCTTTGAACACGCTGTCGATCGCCGCCTGCGCGCAGCGTTCGCCGTCGCCGCTCGATACTCCCATCGCCCCAATCACTTGCCCGTTGAGGACGACGGGCACGGCGCCCGGTTGCGGGAAGTCGTCCATGAAGGTTGGCGCCAGGTTCTCACCGCTGCGGACCATCTTGTTGGTCTCTGACGTCGGGCGTCGCCATCGCAGCGCCGACTTCGCCTTGAGTAGCGCCGTCTCGATCGCATTCGCCGCGGCACCCTCCATCGCGTGCGAATCGATGACGTTGCCACCCCAGTCGATGATCGCCATGGCGACGATGAGCTTGTTGCGCTCGGCCCAGGAAACGCAGGCGTCGGTCAACGCGCGCGCGCCGGCGCTCGAGATGATCGTGACGTCTCTCGTCAGCGAGGCATCACGCGCCAGCGAGACGTCGCCTCCCTTCGACGATTGCGCCGAAGAGGGGGAGGTGGTGAAAAGGGTCGCGAGGAGTACGAACAGCCCCAATAGACAAGCTGACGTGCGCATATGGCGTCTCCTTCCGTCGGGGCGGATTGTGGCACAAAAGCAGTAGGCAGTATGCAGTGGGCGGTTCACAGTTCACAGTTCACAGCAAACCGTGAACTGCCTACTGTGAACTGCCTATCGCCTGCCGCACCAACTGCCTACTATTCGTGTCTTAACGCATGCAGCGGATCGAGGCGCGTGGCGCGGCGGGCGGGGCCAACGGATGCTGCGAAAGCCACCACAGTGAGCAGCACCACAATCGCGACCAGGGTGACGGGGTCTCGCGGGCTGGTCTGGACGAGGAACTCCTGGAGCAGGCGGCCGAGGCCGATTGCCGCGACGACGCCAATCGTCAGCCCGATCGTCAGCTGGACGATCGAGCGCTTGAGAAACAGCCAGATCACCTGCCCGGGCTGCGCTCCGAGCACCATGCGCACACCGATGTCGCGGGTGTGTTGGGTCACGGCGTACGCGGTGACGGCGTAGAGACCCACGGCCGCGAGGACGAGCGCCATCACGGCAAATATCGAGAACATCGTCGTGAACACACGCAGTAGCCAGCGGTTCTGCGCGAGCGCCTCGTCCATCGTCCGCGGAGTGGACAGCGCCTGATCGGGATCGACGCCCGTCATCGCTTCACGCAGGATCTTCGTGGCCTGCACGGGATCGTTGCTCCGCGTGCGCGCGATCACGTTCGTTGCGCGCGCCATGCCCAGGTTCTGGCGATGCGTGATGTACGCGATCGCGTCGGCCTGGGATTCCTGGTTGTTGTTGCGCTGACGAATGTTCGGCACGAGGCCGACGACGGTCAGCCACTCGGCCTTCTCGGTGTTGCCGGTGATGTCTTGCGAGAGGCGAATCGTGCGCCCGATCGGATCCTCTCCCTTGAAGTACTGATCGACGAGTCGCTGGTTGACGATCGCGATCAGCCTCCCGGGGCCGCCATCTTCGTTGGTGAACGCGCGCCCGCGGATAGGGACGCCGATCACGTCGAAATAGCGCGACCCGACGCTCAGCATCGTCACTTCCGGAAGGCGTTCGCCTGGCGTCGCCGCGCGCCCATCGACCTCGAGTCGCCGCACCGCGCCGCCGCTGAATGGCAACGCCGAGGTGGTCGATGCCCCTTCGATCGCGGAGACCGTGGCGAAGTGGTCGTCGATCCTCTGCAAGAAACGCGTGCGGTCTTCCCAGCCGGCGTACTTGGTCGCCGGGATGATCATGCCGGTCACGACGAGACGCGAGGTATCGATCCCGACATCCATGCGATACATCGTGAAGAAACTGCGGAGCATCAGGCCCGCGCCCGCGAGCAGCACCAGCGTGAGCGCGATCTGAACGACGATCAGTCCACCCGACCAGCGGCGTGCGCGAATGCCGCCGGCCCCTGTGCGTCCGCCCTCCTTCAGCATCTCGTGCACATTGGTCGTTGACGCGTGCAGCGCGGGAAGCAGTCCAAAAATCAAACCGGTTGCCAGGCACACCACCAGGAAGAAGGTGAACGTGCGCCAGTCCATCGAGAACACCATCCAGTACGGGATGCCGACGTTCTGTGACTCGGCGCTGAACCAGCGAATCCAGGCAAACGACAACAGCAGCCCCACGATACCGGCGACCATCGCAAGCAGGATGCTCTCGATGAGCAACTGGCGGACGATCTGCCACCGGCTCGCGCCAACCGCAACGCGGACGCTGATCTCACTCGATCGTCCGGCTGCCTTGGCGAGAAGCAGATTCGCGACGTTCGAGCACGCGATCAACAACACGAATCCAACAGCACCCATCAGCGCCCAGAAGAGCAACGAAATCTGCGGGCCTAAGATGCGTTCCACGAATGGGTCGGCGTGCGGCCAGAGATCTTTGTTGGTCTCTGGATATTGCCCTGCGAGCGTCGTCCCGATCGTCTTGAGCTCGGCGCGTGCCTGTTCAACGGTGACACCGTCGTTGAGACGCCCGACCGCAAAGTAGCCGCGGGCCTGACGCGGTTGCCCGGTGATGGCAGGCGGCATCGACCCGGTAGGGAGCCAGATGTTTGCATTGAAGGGGAAGTGCATGCCCTCCGGCATCACTCCGATGATCGTGCCGTTCTGATCGATGATGCGGATCGATTTGCCGACGATATTCGGATCGCCGCCGTAGCGCTGCCGCCACACCGTGTTGCTGAGCAGAACGACGATCGGTGTGCCAGGTGTGTCTTCGGCGGGGGTGAAGTCCCGTCCAAGCGCCGGTGACACGCCAAGCATCTTGAACAGATTCGGCGACACATACGCACCGGGGATCTGGTCCGGCGTCAGCCCCTCGTTCCCGACGTTGAAGGCACCGTTGAAGAGGAACGACATCCCGGCGAACGTTCGTGTGGCCGCCCTCCAGTCCTCGAAATCGCGCAGCGATACACCCTGGTTACGACCCTGCGTATCGCGTGTCCCGAGGAACATGATTTCGTCGGGCTGCGGCACCGGCAGATTCCGCAGCAGCACGCCGTTGACGATGGTGAAGACGGCGTTGTTGGCGCCTATCCCCAGGGCGAGGACGACGACGGCCATGACCGTGAACCAGCGGTTCTTGACGAGCAGCCGTCCCGCGTAACGGACGTCCCGAAGCAGATCCATGGAGGTTCCTTGGAGAGGGTTGACTGACCCTTAGACACCGGCCGACGAAAATTGGTTGGCGCAGGGTAGACTCTCACACGCCGAGGAGGAGCGCATGAGAAATCGCCGGGACTTCATCCGAAACGCCGCCGGTGCGACCGCCGGGTTGCTCGTGAGTGGCGATCGACTGCTCGGCGCCGCCGGGCGGCAGGTCGGCGCGCCCAAGGGCAAGCGGCGGGAGGTGTCCATCGCCGGCCGGCGCGTGAAGACGGTGGACGTGCACGCTCACTGCTTCGTGCCGGAGGTCATGGAGGTGGTCAAGAACACGCCGCTTGCCGAAACGGCGAAAGCGACGTTGACCGAAATCGTGTCTCTTGGCAATCCGCAGCGCCTCATCGACATGGACGCGCAGGGCATCGACTACCAGGCGATCAACGTCAATGCCTGGGGCTACTCCGCCGATCGAATGCTGGCGCGCGACGTCGTCGCCGTGCAGAACCAGAAGATCTCGGAGTACTGCGCGAAACATCCCGATCGCTTCGTCGGCATGGCAACGCTCGCACTGCAGCATCCCGAGCTTGCCGCCGAGCAGCTCGAACAGGCAGTGAAGAAGCTCGGACTGCGCGGCGCGGCGATTGGCGGAAGCGTCGAGGGGCAGGAACTCTCCGATCGCAAGTTCGATCCGTTCTGGGCCAAGGCGGAGGAACTTGGGGTCCTGCTGTTCATGCATCCGCAACCGGCGCCGGGAACGACGCAAAACATGCGGCTGCAAGGGAAGGGCGGCCTCGGTAACACGATCGGAAATCCCCTCGAGACGAGCGTGTTCCTCTCGCATCTCATCTTCGAAGGCACACTCGATCGCTTCCCGGGTCTCAAGATCTGCGCGGCACACGCGGGCGGGTACCTGGCGTCGTACCTCGGTCGCTCGGACGCGCTCTGCGGTCGCGGCGGCCCATTCGGCGCCGACTGCAAGACGCTCAAGAAAAAGCCGAGCGAGTACTTCCGCCGCGAGCTATTGGTCGACACGATGATCTTCCGCGAGGATGGTCTCCGGCACCTCGTCGCCGAGGCGGGCGTCGGACAGCTTGTGTACGGGACCGACTATCCGTTCGACTGGCCGGTCGGCGTTGACTTCGTCATCAACGCACCGTTCCTGAGCAACGCCGATAAAGACGCCATCCTGGGCGGCAACGCGATGAAGCTGCTTCGCATCACGTGATCCACGACTGGTAGAGGCGGGGCTTCAGCCCCGCCTTGATTCAATGGCGGGTTTAAGACTCTCCGCTGCGTTTCGCGCACGTAGCCGCGCTCAATTTACGAGCCGCTCGACGCGAAGCACAGTCTGTCCGGCAGAACCGCTGGTCCATGCCACGAGCGTGGCATCCCCGACGGCGGCGAGGACCGGATACTCAGCGCGGGTGCCATCACCGATCGGCAGCTTTGTGAATCGCGCGACACCCGTGCCGTCGACCGACCCGCGAGCAAGAGCTACGCGGCGCGTACCCTTTGCCTGCTCATCCCATGTCACGAGGAGCCCGCCGTTCGGAGCCACGATCATCTGCGGATGACGGGGCACGCCGTCGGTCGGAATTCGCTGTCGTGCCGTAAACGCCTTGCCGTCAGTAGACATCGAATGGAAGAGCGCCAGCGTGGGCTCACTCGTTCGCGTCGCACCCGGTACGAGCGTGGGCCATACGATGTGGATGCGTTTCGTATCGTCCACGACCATCGTCGGTCCGTTCTCAGGGCAGCCATCGAGCACCCAGTTGTCGTCGCTGACCCGCATTGGTGGCGCGAAGCTGCTGCCGTTGTCAGACGACTTCGTGAAGGCGATGTCGCGGACGTTGCCATCGTAGACGTGCCGCCACGCGGCGTAGATCGCGCCGGCAGAGTCGGTTGCGATCGCAGTCTTGCAGCAATAGCAGACCCCACCCGCGAGCGCCTTCGGGCTGCCAGTGCCACCAATTCGTGCGAACCACACCTTCGAGAGTTGCGCACGAGCCACACCGTCAGAGGGATGCTGACCCGACTCGAGATGCTGGTGCTCGGCATGATTCATCGGGGCCCCGCTGCGTCGGCCGCTCGCCGTGTCGCGATGATCGAGCCAGAGCGCCACCACACCGCCTGCACCATTGGTCGCAATCGATTCCCAGCCACGATTGCCGGCGGCATCGCTTCCTGGTACCGGAGTGGGGGAGGTAAACGTGCGGCCAGCGTCATTGGAACGAGCGGAGAGAATGCGAGTCCCCGCGGATCCATTCGCTGTCCAGACGACGACGATCGACGGAGTCTGACCGGCGCGTGGAATCAGCGCGATACGAGGCGGTTGCTCACCGGCGAGCTTGGCATCTCCGGCCACTCGCGTCGGTGCACCGAACGCCCGGCCTCCGTCGCGACTCGTCGTGACGTAGATGTCCGTCGCACCATCCTTGCTGCTCGCGCCCCAGGTCATTGCGGCAAACTGGCCGGTGGCCGCGAGCGACGCGTATGCATTCGCGCGATCCTTCACGGCAACATCGAGCTTCTGGCTCGTTGCGGTACGCGACGACGTCGCCGCCATCATGACGATCCCGAACACGAGCGGCCAGCGTGTGTGTGAACGGTTCATTCGCACGTCCTCAAAAAGTCAGTCGCACGCCAAACTGGAACGTCCTTGGATCGCCAACGGCCGTGACCTGGTTGAATGTGGCCACCGGGTTGGTCGGGTAGGAGCCCGGCCCGAAATTCGAATTGCGCGTCACCGCGTTCGCGCGATTCGTCAGGTTGAACGCTTCGACGAGCCCCTCAATCCTGGCGGAACCAGCCATCCGAAACCCTCGACTGAGGCGAAGATTCAGGCTGAAGAAGTCACTCCCGATTCCCGCGTTCCTCGGGATCAATATGACGGCGCGCACGTCGAAGTTCGGGGCAGCGATGGCTCCATCGGCCAACGGCCGGCTGTTGGTACCTTGCAGGTTCGCGACGCCTGACGTGATGTTGAAGGGCAGCGACGAGTAGTACTGCAGCAACCCGCTCACCTGGAATCCGTGGCTGATGCGCTCCCAGGTCGTCGTTGCGGCCGCCATCGACGTGGTGACGGTACCGTTCAGCACCAGGCGATGACGCTGGTCATCGTCCGATCGACCCCAATCGCGAGTGATGTCCGTAGGATCGACCGGCGAGCTGAAGAACGCCTCCCCGACGTTGTTCATCGACTTGGAGAGCGTATAGGTGACGCGCACGCTCGCCCAGGTGCTCGGGCGCTGCACGAGCGACACGTGGAGCCCGTGATAGGTCGAGTCCGCAACCGACGAGTACTGACTGTTGTTCCGATACGCAGCGTTCGGACGGCAACCGTTGTTCGTGCCCTGAGCCACGCAGGTGGGCACGTTCTGATTGACGGACATCAACAGGTTGTCGCCACGCAGGTACTGGTAGCCGATGCTTGCCGTCAGTCCCTGCGCGAGCACGCGCTCCACTTCGACGCTTGCTTGCCTCGAGTACGCGTTCTGCAGGTCCCTGTCCATCGTCGTGAAGTCCACGAGAGTGGTAGTCAGAATGCGCGCCGGCAGGATGTTGGGGAACACTGGCGCCCCGGCTTGCGTCGGGATCAGGCCTGCCACGCTCGGCTGATGAAGATTAGCGAGTTCGGTGGTGTTGCCAGCCGACAGGATCGCGTTGGCGACGGCACGCAGCGGCACGCGATCGAAGAAGAGTCCCGCACTGCCGCGGACGACGAGATCCTGAGAGCCTCCCGGCGACCACGCGAATCCGAGTCTGGGCGAGACGTTGTTCGAGTCGGTGTCAATCGTGTCGAGGAACTGCAGGTCGTAGCGAAGGCCCAGGTTCAGCGTGACGGTCGACCCCACACGCCACTCGTCCTGCGCATACATGCCGACGTTGGGGTTCGTCTGCGACACGACAGGATCGCCGAACGTCTGCGTGAACCCGCTGTAGTTGTCGACGAGGAAGTTCGCCATCGATGAGAACGCGTAGTTGCCACGGAACGATCGAGGGTAGGTGATCGTGTCGTCGTTGATCACCACATCGACGCCTGCTCGCAGCGCATGCGCGCCTGCCTGGCGCGACAGCGTGTTCACGACCTGATACATCTTGTTCAGGCGCCGCGTCGGGCTGGTCGAAAGAGTGCCGAACGCTGCGACGCCTGCGATGCTGACTGCGGGCCCGACCAGATCCGTCGGAAGCGCGTTCAGGTCGCTGTAGACCATCTGCGCGCGTGTCTCGTTGACCGTCTGCGGCGAGAGTGTCCACGTATTGCCAAAACCCAGTGAGTGGTCCACGTTGTCCAACCCGGCAGAGGCGCTTGGCGCATTCAGCGCGCCGGCGCCGCGCGAGTTGTCTGACGCTACGTGATAGAGGGCATATCGAAACGTGAGGTGATCCGCTCCATTGAGGTGATGATCGAGTTTTGCGAGCGCGTTGGCGCTGTGCACCGGATTCGGGTAGATGCCGGTGTTGACAGACGATCCGGGATAGCCGGCCGCAGCGAGCTTTGCGTTGATGACCGGCACGTTCTCCGGGAGGATCGTGACGAGGCCGGTCTGATCGAGCAGGCGCTGCTCGAAGTTCCCGAAGAAGAACGTTCGGTTCCGCACGATCGGACCGCCGAGGCTGCCGCCGTACT